>Ga0209067_10002112_pt1 | contig 11875 bp, 8 predicted proteins | sample ColStrG_CSR_2013_FD_187199 | JGI IMG/M metagenome (GOLD analysis project Ga0209067, IMG submission 187199) | Freshwater sediment microbial communities in response to fracking from Pennsylvania, USA - Cold Stream Run_MetaG_CSR_2013 (SPAdes)... | ecosystem: Environmental > Aquatic > Freshwater >... | reverse complement strand
AGTCCAAAGACAATTTTTGAAAAAATCTGGGATGCGCACGTGGTAAAACGTGCTGACGGTTATCCCGATGCGCTCTTTATCGACAGACATTTCATTCATGAAGTCACGAGCCCGCAAGCATTCGACGGGCTTCGGAACAGAGGGATTAGAGTTTTTAATACAACACGCACCACCGCCACGGCAGATCATAACGTGCCAACGAAAGATCAGCATCTGCCGATCAAAGAAGCCTTGTCCCGTCATCAGGTGGAAACCTTGCGAAAGAACTGCAAGGACTTTGGTGTTGAGTTATATGATCTGGGTCATCCGTATCAGGGAATTGTTCATATCATTGGTCCGGAATTAGGTTTGACACTTCCTGGAATGACCATTGTATGTGGTGATAGTCATACATCAACACACGGAGCGTTTGGAAATATTGCCTTTGGCATTGGTACCAGTGAGGTGGAACAGGTGCTGGCAACCCAATGCATCCTCCAGTACAAACCCAAGACGATGAAGATTCAGATCGATGGCAAGTTGGGTAAGGGTGTAGTGAGTAAGGATATTATTCTGTATATCATTTCGAAGATATCCGCCAGTGGTGCCACTGGATTTTTCGTTGAGTATGCTGGTGAGGCGATTGAAAATCTTTCCATGGAAGCCCGCATGACCGTTTGTAATATGAGTATTGAGATGGGGGCCCGTGGTGGATTGATTGCGCCAGACGAAACGACGTTCAATTACATCAAGGGACGAAAATTTGCTCCACAGGGGAAGGCTTTTGACCACGCTGTTGACGCTTGGAAAAAACTCAAGACGGATGAAGGAGCCCGTTATGATCAGGTGTTGACTTATGATGCCGCTGATATGGCACCCATGATTACCTATGGAACCAATCCCGGCATGGGCATGAAAGTAACCGATAGAATACCAACCACGCAAGAATTAAAAGATATTAGTGAGCAGACGTCATTTAAAAAATCATTGGAGTACATGGGCCTGGAACCTGGGGCGGAATTGCTGGGCAAAAAGATAGACTATGTTTTTATTGGAAGCTGCACCAATGCCCGCATTGAAGATTTGCGATTGGTGGCCGGCATGGTAAAAGGAAAAACAAAAGCAAGTGATGTTGAAGTGTGGGTGATCCCCGGTTCCAAGCAAGTGGAAGCACAGGCGAAGAGCGAAGGGCTTGACAAAATCTTTGCCGCGGCCGGATTTGAATTGAGAAGCCCGGGCTGCTCGGCCTGTCTGGGTATGAATGAAGACAAGGTACCCCCCGGAAAATATTGTATCAGTACGAGCAACAGAAATTTTGAAGGCAGGCAAGGACCCAAGTCTCGTACGTTCTTGGCTAGTCCGCTGAGTGCGGCCGCGGCAGCCATTACTGGTAAAGTGACCGACGTGAGAGAGTTCGTATAATATGGCAAAAGAAAAATTCATCACCCTAAAGTCAACGGCCGTTCCGATCGCCGTTGAAAACATTGATACGGACCAGATTATTCCGGCTCGCTTTTTGAAAGCGACGACCCGCCAGGGTTTTGGGGATAATTTATTTCGTGATTGGCGATATGACAGTGGCAACGAGCCCATCAAGGATTTTGTACTCAATCAGGGTGCCTACTCGGGACGTATTTTGGTGGCCGGAAAAAATTTTGGTTGCGGTAGCAGCCGCGAACATGCGGCCTGGGCCATTCATGATTTTGGATTTAAGGTCGTCGTGTCCAGTTTTTTTGCTGACATTTTTAAAAACAATGCGTTGAATAACGGCCTTTTGCCGGTGGTTGTTTCCGATGGCTTCCTAAAGAAAGTTTTTAAGGCGATTAGCGATGATGCAAAAACGGAAATCGAAGTGGATTTGCAAAATCAAACGATCGGGTTTGACGGCGAGAAGGAAAAATTTGAAATCAACGCCTATAAGAAAGACTGTATGATCAACGGCTATGATGACATTGACTACTTATTGAGTCTACATAACGAAGTGAGGGAATTTGATTTAGCCCATTCATGAAGAAAAAAATTGTTATTCTTCCAGGCGACGGTATCGGCAAAGAGGTCACCGCCGAAGGGAAAAAAGTGTTGGAGAAGATTGCTTCTTTATTTGATCATGAGTTTCAATTTGATGTAGCCACCATCGGCCATGATGCCATTGAAGCGACGGGAACTGCCCTGCCGGAGGAGTCACTTGCAAAACTAAAAAATTGTGATGCGATTTTATTTGGTGCCGTTGGACACCCTAAATATGATAATGATCCGACGTTAAAAGTACGGCCTGAACAGGGCTTGCTTAAAATGAGAAAGGAACTTGGGCTCTATGCGAACCTTCGCCCGATAAAATTATTTGATGAATTGCTTGGCGCCTCCAGTATCAAGCCGGAAATATTGAAAGGATCAGATATTCTTTTCTTCCGAGAGCTGACAGGCGATGTTTATTTCGGTGAGAAGGGCAGACGAGATAATGGAAATACGGCCTATGACCTGATGATCTATCAGCGCTATGAAGTGGAACGCATTGCACATAAAGCATTTCAATCCGCTCGAACCAGGAAGAAGAAAGTAACAAGTGTCGATAAAGCCAATGTGCTTGAAAGTTCAAGGTTGTGGCGCGAGACAGTACAGGAGATCGGCAAGCAATACCCCGATGTGCAATTGGAACATCAGTTTGTCGATTCCGCGGCCATGAAGCTGATTCAAAATCCGCGGAGCTTTGATGTGGTGGTCACCGGTAATTTATTTGGAGACATCCTTACCGACGAAGCCTCCCAGATTGCTGGCTCGATGGGCATGTTGGCCTCCGCTTCCGTTGGCGATGCCGTTGGATTGTATGAGCCTATTCACGGAAGTGCTCATGACATTACCGGAAAGGGAATCGCCAACCCGCTGGCTTCCATTCTATCGGTAGCGCTGTTGCTCGATATTTCATTCGGACTGCAGGAAGAATCCGACACGGTGATAAAGGCCGTTGAACAAACTCTAAAACAAGGTTACCGCACCGTTGACATCGCCGACCCCACGATTCCGAAAGACAAAATATTGAACACCCAGCAAATGGGCAATCTGGTGATTAGCGCAATTGGAAAAGGTAAATAAAAACGTAGCACGGATTTAAAACACGAATTATGGCACAGAAAATTCAAGTATTCGATACGACACTTCGCGATGGCGAGCAAGTGCCCGGCTGTCAGTTGAGTACAGAGGAAAAGGTCATTGTCGCCAGGGAGCTGGAGGCACTTGGCGTCGACGTGATCGAAGCGGGCTTTCCCATCTCTAGCCCCGGTGATTTTCTTTCTGTGGTTGAAATTTCTAAAGCGGTGAAGGACCCGGTAGTCTGTGGTCTGACCCGGGCCAAGAAGGAAGACATTGATGTGGCTGCCGAAGCGTTGCATCATGCCAAACGGGGCCGTATTCATACCGGTATTGGTTCCAGCGATGTGCACATCAAGCATAAATTCAAATCCGATCGCCAGCAAGTTTTGGAGCAAGGCGTGTGGGCAGTAAAATATGCAAAAAGTAAAGGGTATGAAGTTGAATTTTTTGCTGAAGATGCCGGGCGTGCCGACCTGGCATTCTTAGCGCAGATGACCCAAGCGGTTATTTCAGCGGGTGCCGACGTGGTTAATATTCCTGACACGACCGGGTACTGTCTGCCTCACTTGTATGGAAAGCGAATTCAATACCTATTTGATCATGTGACCAACATTGATAAGGCCATTATCTCGGTTCATTGTCATAACGACCTAGGATTGGCCACGGCCAACACCGTCAGCGGTGTGATGCACGGGGCGCGCCAGGTGGAAGTAACGATCAACGGTATTGGCGAGCGGGCCGGAAATACGTCACTGGAAGAAGTGGCGATGATCTTCCAGGTACACAAAGATTTAGGTTTTATGACGGGCATCCAATCAGAAAAAATATACCCCATTAGTAAATTGGTTTCTAAGCTGATGAAGATGCCCGTGCAAGCCAATAAGGCCATTGTGGGAGCAAATGCATTTTCCCATTCTTCTGGAATTCATCAGGACGGATTCTTAAAACATGCCGAGAATTATGAAATCATCAATCCGGCCGATGTGGGTGTGCCCTCCTCATCGATCTTGCTGACGGCAAGAAGTGGAAGAGCTGCACTTAAACATCGCATGGAGTTATTAGGCTACAAATATGAAGGGGAGGAGCTTAACACACTCTATGAGAATTTCCTGATTGTGGCCGATGAAAAGAAGGAAGTCAATGATGAAGATTTGATTTCCCTGGTGGTGAATTTGCCTATCTTAAATCGTTAGGTCTTTAGGGCTTATTCTTTTCCTTATCTTTTGTCCGCTTCCCAAAAGAGTAGCCAACGGAAACACTGACGCTTTCGTTATAGATATTTTGAACAGCCGGTGTCTTGCCCGGCGAGGTTACCAGGTTTCCTGGTTGCTCAAACAAGGGCACAAAACCTTTCGTGTAACGGATTCCGATACTTATTCTTTCTTTAAATTCATATTCTGCTCCCAGCACAATCCCGGCGTCTAATTTCTGACGATAGATGGAAAGGTTTTGAGGGGCACCAAATACCGAGGTATCCTGTATAGTCGATTTCAAAAGCATGCTAACATAAGGCCCGGCCAGAACTTGAAACCCTTTCCAATGCAGCGTTGGACTTATCGGATACAGATCCACGTAAGAGCTTTTTAAATGGCTTTGCGTTGCCATGCCCGAGGCGTCCTTGGTTTGCAACACGGCGCCTTTTTGAATGGTGATTAATTCCGACTTAATCCAAAAGTTTTTGGCAATTTTTGAATTCACGTATAAGCCAAAATTAAATCCTTGCAGTGCCGTGGGTGTACCGTTGCTAGAAAGTTGATTCACATCTGATCCACTAATGGTTGCCGAAGTAAACCCCGCCTTAATACCAAGCTGCGTTTCTCCCTGAGCCAATACCTGAGCGATTGATGAAAAAGAGAAAAATAATATTTGAAATAATCGCGTTTTCATGTCATTACAGATTAACATCCCAAATCCCTGCTGCTCTTTCAAGTTCTACCAGGGCCGCCGCATAGTTGTACAGGGTTTGAAAATAGTTCTGCTGGATTTCGTTGTAAGTTCGTTGTGCATTTAAGACTTCCAACAAGGAAGTCTTTCCACGTTGGTAGCTGTACACTTTTCCATCCAACACTTTTTTTGATTCGATCAACAGTCCTGACCGATATTGTTTTACTTGTTTGCTGGCGGCCAGGTAATTAATATAGGCTTGTGTTACTTCCGTTTCCACCTGCAGCTCCGTTTGTTTGTATTGCAATTCTGTTTGGTCAACGGTATAGTTGGCCATTTTCAAGTCGCCTTTGTAATTATTCGAGAATTTTAAGGGGATAGAAACACCACCATAAACGGAATTAAATGAAGGCGTTGGAGCCACACTATTATAGACGGTGGATGCATTATTTGATCCCACCACGATTCCTAAATCAACCACACGGTTTGCCTTGACTAGCTTCAGACCGCTTTCGGCCACCTTCTTATTTTTGAGTGCCGCCAATAGATCGGCCCTGTTATTTTGTGCTGTCACCAATAATTCCTGATAGTTAAAATCTCGATCAAACGTAGTAAAGTCACCCATCGGATAATACAACGTGTCAACCTGCCGTTTCCCTAAAAGTAGTCCTAGATTTGCCAGAGAAACTTTCCAATCTGCTTCACTTTGATACAAGGCATTCAGCAGATTTCCTGCTTCCACCTTACTTTGACGGGCATCAATTTCCATGATCGATCCGAGTTTAAAGCGGATGCTGTCGGAGGTGGCTAGCCGTTTAATGCTCCGGTACGAGTTGAAGGTAACGTCAGCGATGTTTTTGGATTTTAACGCATTTAGATAAACCAGCGTGGCATCAGCCCTGAGATTACGAAAATAATTGGCCAGGAGAGCTTGCGTGAGTTCGGTGACGTTGGTGGCCAGATCAACCCGTGCTTTTCTTTTGCCACCCAGTTCGATGGTCGTCGAGGCGTTTACCGAATAGCCGTACCCCATCTTAATTCTATTTTGACCATTGTCAAAATAGCCATAATACAACTGCGGGTTGGGGAATATTTTAGCCACTTCGATCCCCGCTTCGGCAATGCTCACATTCAATTTCTCAGCGGCATAGAGCAAATTGTTTTTTCCCACTAGCGATAAATAGTCGGCATAGGGAATAACTTTTTTATTAAACGTGGTATCGAGCTGGGCATGCAATAGATTGCCAGGAACTGAAAGTATCAGGACAGTCGCTATAGTCAGTGGGAATCTCAAAATACAGAAATATTAGAAGTTTCCAATGGTGAAGGTTTCATGTCATCGCCCCAGCGCTTTTCAATGAGATAATAGAGTGCAGGTAGAACAAAAAGCGTTATGACGGTGGCGAAAAGAAGCCCATATACAATGACGGTAGCGAGTGGACGTTGAACATCAGAACCAATGCCCGTAGCCAACGAGGCCGGTAGTAGACCTAAGATGGCTACCGTTGCCGTCATCAAAATTGGGCGGAAGCGAAGGCGTGTTCCTTCTAGCACTGCTGCTTTCAGCTCCATCCCGCTTGTTCTTAGCTGATTAATGTTAGAGAGCATGATCACGCCGTTTTGAATGGCCACGCCGAACAAGGCAATAAATCCGACCGCAGATGATACATTGAGTGTCATGCCGCGAATATTAAGGGCGAGCATCCCGCCAAATAAAGCAAGAGGGACAACAGATAAAATTAGACCAGCCTGACGAAACCTGCCAAAGGCGCTGTAAAGCAAGATGAACATAATCGCCAAGGCAAGCGGCACAATGATGGAAAGGCGGGCATAGGCACGGTTTTGATTTTCAAATTGACCGCCCCATTTGATGGTATATTTTTCGTGGTCGTATTTCACGTCACGCTCAATCCTGGCCTGCCCTTGGGTAACAAAGGTGGTCAGGTCAATTCCGCGCAGGTTTAACTTTACCGTCAAGTGACGTTTGTTCATTTCACGGGTGATGGTGCTCTCGCCGGTGTTGAGTTCAACTTTAGCAACTTGAGAAACGGGAATGCGCGCCCCATCGGGAGTGGTGAGCATAAGATTTGAAATGGCCTCGGGCGTGTTTCTACTCTCTTCGTTAAAGCGGCATGTAATATCATACACTCTTTCGCCAATAAATATTTGGGAGATAGCCCGCCCTCCGATAGCCACTTCAATTAGATCAGCTACATCGGAAACGTTCAATCCGTAACGAGCCACGGCTGCTCGATCAATTTTTACTTGCAATTGGGGGAGCGGTGGTTCCTGGTCAATGGCCAGGTCAACCGCTCCTTTGATGGATCGCAATGTTCTCAACACATCCTCGGCAATCCTTCGTGTCTCTTTAAAATCATTTCCAAAAACTTTTACAACAAGTTCGCTATGGGCCCCAGCAATTTTATCCATTACCCCATCGATCATCGGTTGTGAGAACCCGACGGTATAGCCTGGGAGTTTGGCATAGTCTGCTGCTAGTTGTTCAATAAGATCACTCTTGACTTTGCCTTTTGGCCATTCGTCATAGGGTTTTATTCCCACAGAACACTCATAATGTGAAGGCGTCCAGGAGTCCGTACCATTATCATTTCTTCCCAACTGGGTAACCATGTAGGTTACCTCCTCGTGGCGCAGCGTTACTTTACGCAACGTGTCAGCCATTCTTCTCGATTTTTCAAGCGAAATCCCAGGAGGCAACGTGACTTGCAGCCAGATGGAGCCTTCGTCGAGTTGCGGTAGGAAATCTTTGCCTACGGCGATGGTTAAAATAATGGCCCCTAACAGAACAGCGGCCAGCGGGGCAAAAACTTGCTGCGGCCTTAAAATAATTTTCTTAATTCGATTATGATACACCTCGGTCAGTTTCTCAAGCCATCGGTTGTGGTAAAGTTTTTGAGGTTTTCGATAAACGGCGTAGGCGAGCCCTGGAATGAGCAGCATCGCCACCAGCAGCGCGCCGAGCAAGGCATAGCTAACGGTGAAAGCCATCGGTGTGAATAGCTTCTTTTCCACGCGCTCAAAGGCGAACAGGGGCAAATACGCCGTGATAATAATTAGTGTGGCAAACAAAATCGGACGGGCCACATGGAATGCCTGAACTCCAATGTGCGATTCTTCCAATTCGATCGACTCATTTTCCTCTCGATTTTTAAGAATCGTTTCCATCATGACAATGGCCCCATCGACAATGACCCCAAAGTCGATGGCCCCCAGTGAAAGTAAATTGGCTGGAATATTGGTAACATGCATCAGGATGAAGGCGATGAGCAAGGCCAGTGGAATGGTGATGGCTACTAACATGGCGCCACGCCAATTGCCCAGGAAAAGAATAAGTACAATCACCACCAAGGTGATCCCTTCCACTAAGGTGTGGGACACAGTGTTAAGGGTGGTGTGAACTAAACTTGTTCTATCAATGTAGGGGATAATCTTAACGCCTTGAGGAAGCACCCCGTTATTAAGTTCATCAACGGCTTTGTGCACGCCCTCCAGAACTTGGGATGGGTTTTCATGTTTAAGAAGTAACACAATACCTTCAATGCTTTCGGATAAGTTTTCCTTATGATCCGTATAGCCAAGAATGCCTTTGCGCTCGAGGATGCCGTACTTCAAGGTTCCGAGATCCTTTAAAAAAACGGGAACACCTTTTTGACTTTTAACGACGATGTTTCCAAGGTCATCCAAGTTCTTCAGCAGGCCAATCCCTCGGACGACGTATCCTAATTCGCCACGAACCAGGATACTCCCCCCAACGTTGTTGTTATTGTTATTGACAGCCGTCTCCACTTCAGAAAGGGTAGTTCGGTATTGTTCTAACTTCTTGGGATCAAGTTCTACCTGATATTGTGTGGTGATACCACCGAAATTAGTGACGTCAGCAATTCCTTGAACTTGTTTGATGCGCGGAATGATAACCCAGTCTTGAAGGTTTTTTAAACTTCGGATGTCTTGACGATTGCTTTCCACGGTATATCGGTAGATCTCGCCAATCGGGGAGCTCAGGGGATCAAGACCTGGAACGGCGCCCTTGGGCAAGGTCAAGTCGTTCAACCTCTCCTGGATTCGCTGGCGGCTCCAGTAGTCCTCGACACCATCTTCGAAAACGATGGTGACCATAGAAAGTCCAAACGTACTTCGGCTACGCATCACGTGCATTCCAGGCAGACCATTGAGTGCGCGCTCTATCGGGATTGTAATTTGTTGCTCTACTTCTTCTGCCGCCAGGCCCGGAACTTGCGTTACTACTTGCGAAGTGACATCGGCAATATCAGGATAAGCCTCAATGGATAGTTGCTTCCATGAGTAGTAACCCATGCAGGCAAGCAAAACAAACAAGGCCATGATTAGCCATCGCTTCTTGATCGCAGTGAAGATCAATTTTTCCATGGCTGGCTATTTAGCGTCAAGCAGATAAAATCCACCTTCCGCAATAATTGTTTCGTTGCCTTCCAGGCCTTCGGCGATCACCGTTTTTCCATTCACCGTTTCTCCGGTAATGACCATTTGACGTTTGTAAGTGCCTGGTTTGGTTTGAACAAAGACGAAATTCTTATCATTAAACTGAAGCAAAGAAGTGGCTGGAACGAATACGGTTGGAACTGGGCGTTCCGTGAATTTGACCGTGGCATACATCCCTGGCTTTAGCATTTCATTTCGGTTGGGGCATTCAATCAAAACGTTGATGGATCTGGTTTCCTCATCAACGATTTCTTCAATGTGATAAACTTTTCCATTGAATTTTTCTCCTGGATAGGCAATCACTTGCGCCTCCGTCACGTCGCCTTCCTGAATAAAGCGAATGTCCTTTTCCTTCACCGATGCGGTAATCCAAACCGAAGAGATCTCCGCTACCGTTATAATGGCACTGCTGTTATCTGTCAGATATTTGCCAACAACGATTGAGTTTTTGATGACTTGTCCATTGATGGGAGATTTTACCACCATGGGCTCACCAAAAATCATCTGGTCCGGATCGACACCAAAGATGCGAATGCTGGCCTGTGACTTCTCAAACTCACTTTTACTGTTTTCGTAAAGCGTCTTGGCCGTTTCAAAGTCGCGCTGCACACCCACTCCGTTTTCCAACAGATCGTTTTGCCGTTTATAATCTTTTTCGGCCAATAAATACTGCTGGCGCGCTTGAAGAAAAAGCTTTTGAGCATCGGTATATTCCGACGAGTAAATGCTGAATAAGGGAGTGCCCGTGCTCACGTCCTGCCCTAACTTAACAAATGACTGCATGATCCTGCCATTGAAGGGGGCAGCAATCTCAGCATACTTGTTAGGGATAGCCTTAATCTTGGCGGCAGAGTAAAGCTGCAAATTGTAAGGTTCCTTCGCGGCAAGCGCCAACTTGATTTGGGGTTTGATGTTGGAGCTATCCGGAATGGTAATTTCGTCCCCTTGAAGAATATAGTTTACTCGCTGGGTGGAGGATTTCTCGGGGCGACATCCGCCGGCTATGGTCACAATAACGAAAGTAACGGGAAGGGCTATTTTATACATCAAAATGGAGCTTGAAGAGCTGAATTACTGACTTTTTGCTTGAATTATAATTTTGCAGTTGCAATGTTACGAGAATTTTACGAAGTGGTTTACTATTCATAAAAGAATTTCACGGCTCCAATAAGTATTTCGTTGTGTTCCGGTTTTAGTTGATAATCCCTATCCTTATTTTTGAAAGAATTATGAGTCATCACCATGAAAACCACCACCATCACAAGCATGATTCTGTGAACCGTGCGTTTTTGATTGGCATTGCTTTAAATGTCGTTTTCGTCTTTATTGAAAGCGGTTATGGTTTGTGGATCGGATCACTCTCTTTACTGACCGATGCGGGGCATAACTTGGGAGATGTAGCGGGACTCGTTTTGATCGTCTTGGCAATTCGTTTGGCCAAGAAAAAACCCAATGAAAAGTTTACCTACGGCTATGGAAAAACAACCATTCTCGTGGCATTAGCCAATGCCGTCACCCTATTATTTGCTGTGGGGGCGATCGGGTGGGAGGCCATCGGCCGGCTTAAAAATCCAATGCCGGTGCAAGGTCAAACCATCGCCTGGGTAGCCTTTGCCGGCATTCTAATCAATGGTGCTACCGCGTTGCTCTTCATGAAGAATCAGGACAAAGACCTCAATGCGAAGGCAGCGTTCCTTCACATGGCTGCCGATGCGTTGGTTTCTTTAGGCGTGTTAGTCTCCGGTGTGATGATTGTTTACACGCATTGGTTTTGGCTCGACTCCATCATTAGTGTGATCATCATGGCGGTGATTGTTGCCAGTAGCTGGCGGCTGTTAAAAGATTCATTACGGCTGACCTTAGATGGGGTCCCTTCTGAAATTAACATGGAAGGCATTCGCCACTATCTACTGGGCATTAAAGGAGTTACCGGTCTCCATGACTTGCATATTTGGGCGATGAGCACCAATGCCACGGCCCTGACGGTGCATTTGGTCATGCCCGCGGACATGGAAACATCACTGTTGTCGACCATCAATTCCGATCTCCATTCTCAATTTCATATCGATCACACCACCATACAAGTAGAACGTGAAACCGAAGTGGAGTGTGAACAGCGTTGCTGAATAATTCCAAACTGTTTATTTTACTGATGAAGAAGTTTTTTTTATTGCTATTCGCAGCACGAGGTTCAATCACCCTATTTTCACAATCCGGTGATTTTCCTTTCGGAAAAATCACGTATAAGGAATTGGAAATGAAAATCTATTCCACCGATTCGAGCGCTGAAGCCGTTGTTTTGAATGAGTTCGGAAATGCATGGATTAATTCCAGTCAGAAAATCGTCTTTGAATATCATACTAAAATAAAAATTTTAAAAGCCAGAGGACTAAGGAAAGGCGATTTTCGAATACCGTTGTATCTGTCAGGGGGTCGGGAAGAGACC
>Ga0209067_10002111_pt1 | contig 11880 bp, 13 predicted proteins | sample ColStrG_CSR_2013_FD_187199 | JGI IMG/M metagenome (GOLD analysis project Ga0209067, IMG submission 187199) | Freshwater sediment microbial communities in response to fracking from Pennsylvania, USA - Cold Stream Run_MetaG_CSR_2013 (SPAdes)... | ecosystem: Environmental > Aquatic > Freshwater >... | reverse complement strand
AGGCTTATATCCCGGCAGCAGTTCCGGTGTCAACCCCATGTCCAGCGCGCCGCGTGAGTTGGCGTAGTCCACCAGGCAGATGTACTTCACCGGAATGCCCAGCGATTCGCCGAATTCCACAAGCTCCCGGATGTCCTCACCCTTGAAGGAGTCGTCGAACACAATCACCAGTTCGGGTTCGGCCTTGAGCTGGTCGCGCAGCGATTCGTAATCGCGGCCGCGCACCTTGGCTCTGGCATATTTGTCTTCCCGCACCTCATGCGGCGTCACTACGTAAACATGCGCCTGGTGATGCCGGTAGTTCGCGCGGACCTGGTAGGAGAGCAACGGATGCTCGAGCGCCAGGTCGGCGCCCAAGACCAGGATCGCCTTGCGCTGGTACAGGTCCGCAACCGTGGCCAGTTGCGCCGTCTTCCCGCTCAACGCGTCCAGCAGCGTGACCACATCGCCGGTGCGATGGTGGTCGATGTTGTTGGTGCGCAGCACCTCGCGGGCGAATTTCTGCAGGTAGTAGTTTTCTTCGTTGGTGGTGTGGTTCGACCCGATCACGCCGAACGTGCCGCCATCGGCCAAGGTTTGGTTGAAGCGCTTGGCCACCTCTTCCAGCGCTTGCGACCACGAGGCCTCTTCCAGCTTGCCGTTGACGCGCACCATGGGCGATTGCAGCCGCTCAGGGTGCTTGTAGAAGTCGAACGCGTACCGGCCCTTGATGCACAGAAACTCGCCGTTAATGCCGGAGTGGTCGCGATTGTTGCCGCGAATGATCTGGTCGTTGCGCGTGCCCAGCGTGGTCTTGCAGCCGTCGCCGCAGTGCGTGCAGATAGTGCCTACGTGAGTCATCTCCCACGGACGGGTCTGGTACCGGTAGATGCCGCTAGTCAACGCGCCCACCGGGCAGATATCGATGCAGGCGCCGCACTCGTCGCATTCCAGGTGGTCGCCGACGTTGGGCGCGATCTCGGAAACCACGCCGCGATTCACCACGCCCAGCGCGCCAACTCCCAGCCCCTCATTGCAAACACGCACGCAGCGGAAGCACAGAATGCAGCGCGGCGCGTCGAAGAAAACCACTGGCGAGAACTGCTTCTCCGGCGTGTGAACCTTTTCCTCGGTGTAGCGGCTTTCGCCGGCGCCGTAGCGGAACACCATGTCCTGCAATTCGCACTCGCCGCCCTTGTCGCAGACCGGGCAATCCAGCGGATGGTTGGTGAGCAGGAATTCCAGCATGTACTTGCGCGACTGGCGGACTTGCGGCGTGTCGGTCCGCACGATCATGCCTTCGGCGACCGGGAGCGTGCACGCCGTCATCATCTTCGGCATTTTCTCCACTTCCACCAGGCACATCCGGCACGCCGCCGCCAGCGTCAACCCTTCGTAATAGCAGAACGCCGGTATTTCGATGCCCGCCATTTTGGCGGCTTCGATCACCAGCGTTCCAGGCGCCGCCTGCGTTTCGCGGCCGTCGATCGTCAGTTTTACCGGATCAGCCATTACCATCCTTCAACCATTGTTTTGTGGGGCAGGTTGCCAACCTGCCCCACATTACACAGCCACCTCTCGATGCTCATAAGGGCACGGCTTGCCATTCAGGTGATCTTCGAATTCGTGCCGGAATTTTTCGACAATTGAAATCGTCGGCATGGCAGCTGCGTCGCCCAGCGGGCAGAACGTGCGGCCCAGCATATTCCTCGAAATATCCCCAATCAGATCGATATCGGTGCGGGTTCCCTGGCCATCGTGGAATCGCGTCAGAATCTTGCGTAGCCACGTGGTGCCTTCGCGGCACGGAATGCACCAGCCGCAGCTTTCGTGCGCGTAGAACCGCATGATGCGCAGCGCGGCCTTCACCATGCAGGTCTCTTCGTCCATGATAATCACGCCGCCCGAACCCAGCATGCTCTTGCGCTGGGCCATGGAATCGTAATCCATGTTGGCGCCCTCGAGTTCCGCCGCCGTCAGCACCGGGCAGCTCGACCCGCCCGGAATGAATGCCTTCAACTTTCTACCTTTGCGAATGCCGCCGCCCACCTCTTCGATCATCTGCTTCACCGGGAAGCCCAGCCGCAACTCGTAAACCCCGGGCTTGTTGACGTGGCCCGTGAGACACGTCATCTTCGTGCCGCCGGCCTTCGGAATGCCCAAGGCCGCGAACGCCGCGCCGCCATCGCGCAAAATCGCCGGCACCGCGCAGAACGTCTCCACGTTGTTCAGCACCGTGGGGCACTGGAAGGCGCCCGACACCGCCGGAAATGGCGGCCGGATGCGCGGAATGCCGCGCTTCCCTTCGAGCGATTCCAGCAGCGCCGATTCCTCTCCGCATTCGTATGCGCCCGCTCCCGTGTGCGCGTAAAGATCGAAATCGAACCCCGTGCCCTGAATGTTCTTGCCCAGCCAGCCCTTGGCGTAGGCTTCGGCGATGGCCTTTTCCATCACCTCGATCAAGTAGCGGTACTCGCCGCGGATGTAGATGTAGCCCGAGTGCGCATCCACCGCCAGCCCGGCGATCAACACGCCCTCGATCAACTGGTGCGGATCGTTTTCCATCAGCACCCGGTCCTTGCACGTGCCCGGTTCGCTCTCATCGCCATTCACCACGATGTACTTGGGTTTGGGCGAAGTGCGCGGCACGAAGCTCCACTTCATTCCCGCGGGGAAGCCGGCACCGCCGCGGCCGCGCAGGTTGGAAACTTTAACTTCTTCGATGATCTGTTCCGGCTTCATCCCCGCGGCCTTCAGGAAAGCCTGGTAGCCTTCGGTGGCCAGATAGGTATCGATGGAAGCCGAGTTGGGCAAACCGAAGCGGCGCGAAAGCACCTTGGTCTCATGCGGGCTGGGTTCGTTGTACAGCATTCGTTATTGCTTCTTCCTCAGGCTGTCCAGGAGCCAGTCCAGTTTTTCGGGCGTCACGAAATGATGAAAGTCGTAATTCACCTGCACCGCCGGCGCCCAGGAGCAGGCGCCCATGCACTCCACCTCTTCCAGTGAAAACTGCCCGTCCGCGGTGACTTCCTTGTGGCCGATCCCCAGATTCTTGCAGGCGCGTTCCCAAAGCTGGTCGCCATCGTGGAGCAGGCAACTGATGTTGGTGCAGATCTGCACGTGGAACTTCCCCAGCGGCTTGCGGTGCAGCATGGAATAATACGAAAGCACCTCGTTCACTTCGAGAGGCGTGGAGCCGATCCGGCTGGCCACCTCATCGATCAGCTCGTCGGAGACATGGCCCAGTTCATCCTGGGCGTAAAGCAGCATCGGAATCATCGCCGAGCGTTGCCGTCCCGGCGGATAGCTCGTCAGCAGTTTGGCAAACCTGGCTTCCAATTGGGGAGAGAAAGTCATCACCTGTCCGTATCGCCCAGAACAAAATCCATGCTGCCGATGGAGGCAATCACATCGGCGATCAGAATACCCTCCACCATGCGCCCCGTGGCTTGCAAGTTCCCGAAACTCGGCGTCCGCATAAACACGCGGTAGGGATGCGTGGTCCCATCGCTCACCACGTAGAAGCCCAGCTCGCCGCGTGGCGATTCGATCACCTGGTACACTTCGCCTTCCGGCACGCGGAAGCCTTCAGTAACGATCTTGAAGTGATAGATCAGGGCCTCCATCTGGGTCTTCATTTTTTCCCGGTCGGGCAGCACTACGTGCGGCGCGTCGGCCTTCCATGGTCCCGCCGGCATGCCTTCCATGGCCTGCACTACGATGCGGGCGCTCTGCCGCATCTCTTCGATGCGCACCAGGTAGCGCGCGAAAACATCGTTCTCGGTGCGGGTGGGCACTTCGAAATCGAACTTCTCGTAGCTGGTGTAAGGCGAATCCTTGCGGGCGTCGATCTTTAACCCGGCCGCGCGCAGCATCGGCCCGGTGACCCCCAGGTCCAACATGTCCTCAAGCGAGATGTAACCGATTCCTTTGGTCCGGCCCATCCAGATGCGGTTGGTGGTCAGCAGGTTTTCGTACTCGTCCACTTTGCTCGGGAAATCGTCGATGAACTTCTTAACCCGCTGCTGCCAGCCGCGCGGCGGTTCGAGCGCCAGGCCGCCGATCCGGAAATAGCTCGTCATCATGCGCTGCCCGGAAAACATCTCGAAGATCTTCAGAATCTCTTCACGCTCGCGGAAGCAGTAGAGGAACACGCTCATCGCGCCAATATCGAGCGCATGGGTTCCCAACCAGACCAGGTGGCTGTTGAGGCGCGTCAACTCGGTGAGCATCACGCGCATCCACTGCGCTTGCGGTGGAATTTCCAGGCCGAGAAGTTTCTCCACCGCCAGGCAATAGCCCAGGTTGTTGGAAAGCGGCGCCAGGTAGTCCACGCGGTCGGTCAGCGTCACGGCCTGCTGGTACGTCTTGACCTCAAATTCCTTTTCGATACCCGTGTGCAGGTACCCGATATCCAGCTGGCACTTCATGATGGTCTCGCCATCGAGTTCCAGCAGGAGACGCAACACACCGTGCGTGGATGGGTGCTGCGGCCCCATGTTGAGGACCATGCGGCGCGGTCCGGCGTGGGGCTGGGCTTCTTCAGCCGCCGGTTCCAAAGTCACTGCTGCCTGTTCCGGAATGGCTGGATCGCTCATGACTCCTCACCCGGCAGGGGCGTCGCGATGAGTCGCGACGCTGCACACACGAGTGTGTGCGCCACGGCTCCCCGGTTCATGGAAATGTAACTCATGCCCTACACCCTGGTCCCCGTGATCGGATAATCCTTGCGCAGAGGAAAGCCCTCCCAATCGTCCGGCATCAGGATGCGGCGCAGATCGGGGTGATTCCGGAAGTGAATGCCAAAGAGGTCGAAAACTTCCCGCTCATACCAGTTTGCCGACCGCCACACCGAGGTGACCGATTCGATCGCGGGATCTTCCCCGCCAACCCGGCATTTCAGGCGAACACGCTGATTGCTATCCACCGAATGTAAGTGGTACACCACTTCGAACCTCGGCTCCGCCGGGTACGTGTCCACGGCGGTCACACTGCTCAGGCGGATGAAATTCCGGTCGTACTTCAGGAAACCGCAGATGCTGGCGATTTTGGGCGCCGCGATGTCGAGCGTCAGTTCGCCACGGTCGAACTTGCCGCCCTTGACCGCGTCGGCATCAAACGCGTCCACGGCCGCCGCCGTCGAATGCTCTTTCAAATTTTCGGGTAACATTCCGAGCCGTTACTGCTTCCGTCCGGCGCGGCCGGACTCCGCCCAATCCAGTGCTCCTTTTTTCCAGATGTAGAAGAATCCGGAAAGGATCAGGATTACAAAGATCAGCATCTCGAGGAAACCGAACAGACTATGACCATGGTTGAGGTCCCGGTAGACCACTACCCAGGGATACAGAAAAATCGCTTCGATATCGAACAGGATGAAGAGCATCCCAACCAGGTAAAACTTCACGCTGAACCGCTGGCGCGCGTCACCGGTCGGGGTGATTCCGGACTCGTACGGGGTGTCTTTGATCCTGTTGCGAACGCGCTTTCCCAGCAGAAACGATACCGTCAGCAACCCCGCTGCCAGCCCCATCGCAATGATCGCCTGGAGCAGAACGGGGAAATACGTCTCGGTGAGCGTAGTGGGCATGCGCTTTCGGGAAGATAGGGTCTAAATCTGACTATAATGGGTCGAAAAGAGGGGTGTCAACAAGCATGATCGAGATCGTCGTGAACGGCGAGCCGAAAACCGCCTCCGAAGGCCAGACCATCCTCGGCCTGTTGCGGCAATTGCAGTTGGATCCGGCCCGCGTGGCCGTGGAACTAGACCGCCACATCGTGAAACAACCGCTTTGGTCTGAGACCCACTTGCGCCCCGGCGCGCAAGTGGAGATCGTGATGTTCGTGGGGGGAGGGTAGCGCACCGCGAGATCCGGCGTCACCGGGCTTCACAGCGGCACGTGAAATGCCGCGGGATCGAGCTTGACTATCCGCCCACTCTCGAAGCGGAAGATGTACTTCATCTTCTCGTGGATCTCCCGATCGCTGAAGGGCACCTTGTTCTGCAGCCACACCGTCACGCTGCGGTCGCGGAACCAGAGGTCGGCGATGAATTTCGCGTCCCAGTCACGGAAAGGATCGTCCACCAGCAGCACCCAACTCCCCCGATCGACCCGCGGATTGGCCTCGCGAAACTGCTGGATCACCTGAGCCGTCAACTCCCCATTGCGGGCATATTCGGGCATCACCTTGCGCTTGTGGATGACGGTGGTGCGCGCCAGCAGGACAACGCCGGCGGCCGCCAGCGCCAGCCGGGTCGCTGTACGCCGGCCGGCGATCGCGTTGACCAGGTCGGCGAACACCACGGCGGAGAAGATCGCCCAGCCGGCCAGCAGGATGTAGAGGCAGGAGTGCGTGCGCCCTTGCAGGAACACGATGGGCAGCGGGCTGATCCAGAGGAACAGCAAGGCGAAGCGCAGTTCCGGGCGCGGACGGCGCCGCACCAGCACCATCACGGCCATCGCAATCCAGAGCATGATGACACGCTTTGTCGTGAAGAAGGAGCCGCCATAGAGGAGTTCGTTGAGTTGCAGTGTGCTGCTGTCTAAGAAACGCGCCAGCGTGAAGACGGGCCGGTAGGCCTCCTGCGCCATCAGCGGATCGGCGCCGAACTTCTTGCCCACAATGTAGACTGCGGTCAATGCTCCGGCCGCGAGTGCCGGCCATACTTCACGCCGCTGGTGATAGAGCCATTCGTAGACCAGTAGCATCACTGGCAGCGTGACGGCCATCTCCTTCGAGTTGAGCGCGCAGACGAACAGCGCGAAAAACACCACCCACTCTCGCGGGCGCAGCGGCCGCCCCTCGCGCCGGATGCGGAGGTAATAGATCAATGCGCCGAAGTAGAAGAAGAAGCAGAGGACGTCATAGACCGTCGCGGTGCTGTAGTGCAGGTCGGCCAGCCCGGCGTGGTAGCAGGTGATCAACGCCGCCAGGCCGGCAGCCAGTTCACAGCAGCCCAGCAAACGCGCCACCCGGTACACCAGGTAGACGTTGGACATCAGAACCACGAAGATCGCAATCCGGAACGGCAGCGGGTTGAGCCCGAAAATCTCGAATAGGGGCAAGTAGAAGACCGCGCCCATCGGGCGGAGGGCATTGGTGCCGATCAGAAAATTCGAAAGTATCGAGCGCCAGATGCCCGGTTCCCAGTACCCGTGGAGGTTCATCATGTCGTCGGGCGCAAAGCGAGCATAAAGACCGTCCCGGGCGAACCACACGAACCAGGCGAGCACGAATGCTGCCGCGGCGACGCGGAGGATGCGTGCCGGTCCCATTCAGATGTGGATCTCGTGCCGTTTGACCGCCACGAGCACGGTGCTCACATGGCAACCCAGTTGCTGGAAACGGCCATTCAGGAATTCCATCAGAATGAGATCGCACAAATCAGGGCGATGCACGGGAAGGTGTATGGGAAGACCGTGGGGAACCGCCGCACTCTATGAGTCGCAAGCGGTTCCCGAGGCTTACTATCGTGCTTCAATTAAACCATTACCAAAAGCTCTGAAACTCGGCCAACAGTCCTATAACCCTTACTAGGACTTTGGAGGAATCGAGCCGCAGGCAGGGGGTCTTCCCTGCCCCGTGCGGCCGGAGAGCTAGGCGAAACTGCGGATGGCGCTGGCTTCGTCCTCGTGGACGTCGAACACGGTGTACAACTTCGTGATCTGCAGCAGATCCTTGACACGCTTGTTGAGGTTGAGCAGCTTCAAATTGCCGCCGCTGTTGGTCACTGTCGTGAAGCCCGAGACCAGTTCGCCGATGCCCGAACTGTCGATGTACGAGACTTCTCCGAGATTGAGCAGGATCTTCTTCTGATTCTTGCCCACCAATTCGCGCAAGGCGTCGCGCAATGCGCTCGACCCCTCGCCCAGGGTGATCCGTCCCGCTACGTCAATCACCGTCACGTCGCCCACTTGCCGAGTATTCAACTTTACGCTCACTGAATATGCCTCCTGGCTGAAAGCCGCCGAATCTATTTAGACACCACGTACTTTACCAATGTTACTTCGGTCCCGCCGGGTTCCAGCCGCCGGACCTGGAACTCGTCCATAAACGACCGGATCAGAAACAGACCGCGCCCCGATGTGCGCATCAGATTCTCCGGCGCCAACGGATCCGGCACCTCCCGATACTCGAAGCCCTCGCCTTCGTCGGTGATCCGGACCGTGTACCGCTCCGTGTTGTTGGCCACCGAAAAGCGCACCTTCTTGTTGGCGTTGTACCGGTTGCCGTGTACTACTGCGTTCACCATCGACTCCCGGACGGCCATCCCGATCCGCATCAGGTCCTCTTCGTCGAATCCCGCTTTTTCCGCGATGGCCACGGCCAGTTCTTCGGCGCTATCCACGCTGTCCAGCGTCGATTCCAGGAACCGTTCCACCGTTTCCGGCACATGACGTGCATTTTCCCGCATACGCTGAAGGGCCCGGACGCACGGCCAAAGCGAATCGTAAGAATAAATTACCCGAGTTGCCAAAGTCAAGACGGGCGAGGTAGCGCAAGGCAGCGTATGCTCCAGCTTGCGCAAGTTAAAGCATAACCCACCGTTGTCACCTCCGCCCGAAAACTGCATCTTCCTGGTTGAATATGGAAATCACGGTTCGACACCTCGGAGAGGTGAAGTTTGAAGCCACCACGCGCGGCCACCGCGTGGTGTGCGACCAGCCACCGGCCAATGGCGGCGGCGATGCCGGCATGACGCCGCCCGAGTTCCTGCTGGCCTCCTTGGGGACTTGCGCCGGATTCTATGCCGCTCAGTATCTCAAGACCCGGTCGCTCCATACCGAAGGGCTGGAGGTGGTGGTGTCGGCCGAAAAAGCGGTGCAGCCGGCCCGGTTGGGATCGTTCCGCATCGAAGTGTTCGCGCCCGGCCTGGACCCCCAGCACGAAGCCGGTATTCTGCGCGCCGTCAAGGCCTGCCTGATCCACAACACCCTGCTACATCCTCCGGCCATCGAGACGGTGCTGCACACCGGGGCGTTGGCGGCTCTCTAACGGCTAGCCCGCTGGCACTAGCGCCGGTCCCAAGTCGCGGCGTCCAGACCGGCCGCGGCCAGACGGATCAGTTGCCGGACGGTGAAAAATACCCGGGCCGTCGTGGCGCCTTCAGGCCCGCTTCAAACTACGCGGATTCGCGTTTCCAGTTCCGCCCGGCCCGGCGAGACCGCAGGTCGTCCAGCCTCAGCAGATGCATCACTCGCTCCATCAGAGCCTGTTGTTCGAAGGGTTTCAACAGCACGTGGTCGGCCGACTGCCGCTGGATGCTCGCCATCGCAACGCTGGTGCCATGACCCGAAATGTAGAGGATCTTGACTCCCGGCCGGCGTCGTTCCAGTTCGGCGGCGAGATCGAGGCCGCTCATCCCAGGCATGATCATATCCAGGACTACCAAGTCGATTCTCTCGCGATTGGCCAGGAAGGCTTCCAGACCGGCCGCTCCGTCCGCGGCGCCGATCGGATCGATTCCGCCCCGCCGGAGCGCCTGCAACATGAGGCGGCGCAGGGACACCTCACCGTCGACTACGAGGACCGTGAACCTCGATTTCTCCATTTCGGCACCGGGCGGCTTCCGCTAACCGGCTCTGCAGCAGGCTTGCAAGCCCTTTCGACACTAACCTTGAGTGTACCGCTTTCTCCTGCAATGGAAAGGGTTTAGTTCCGGAAACAGTACTAGCCCGGTGGATAGCCTGTGCCCATCGTACAGGTCCCGAACCAGTTTCGCCGCCCCAACGTCCCGTTGGTCTCGCGGAGCGCCTCGAACGCATCGCTTTCGTCGGAGTGGGAAAGGGGGTGGTTCGAGCCATTTCGGGGCGTTTCGGGGAACGGCACCATCGTCCCGCTGTGGTAAACTTTGCCCATCTTGCCGGCCCCGGAACCAGGTTCGCCCCTTCGGCGGCCCATCGGCCTTCTGCACGCCACCGCCATGGTGGTGGGAATCATTATCGGCGCCTCCATTTTTGTGCAGCCTTCGGAGATCAACCGCCACGTGCCGAATGTCCCGGGCATGCTGGCGGTGTGGATCGCGGCCGGGATTCTCACGCTGTTCGGATCGCTGGTCTGTGCGGAACTCTCCTCCACCTTTCCGCGAACCGGCGGCGTGTACGTGTTTCTGAAGGAAACGTTTTCGCCGGCCTGCGGCTTCCTGTGGGGATGGGCCATGTTCTGGAGCGCGCACTCCGGGATCATCGCGGCTTCATCGGTCATCCTGGCGCGCTATGTGGGGTACTTCGCCAAGCTTGACGATTTCGGGATCCGCGCGGCCGCCATCGGTGCGATTCTGCTGCTTTCGTTTGTCAATTACATCGGCGTGCGCCAAGGCAGCCTGCTGCAAACCATCGTGACCGTCTCGAAGGTTGCGGTGATCGCGGTTCTGCTTGGCATGGTGTTTTTTCTGGGCGCGCCGGCGGGAGCGGGTGCGGCCCCGGCGGCGGGCGCCGCCGCGCCGGTTCCGTTTCGCGAATTCGTGCTGGCGGTCAGCGCCGCGCTGTTCACCTTTGGGGGTTGGCACATGGTCACCTACACCGCCGGCGAAACCCGCCAACCGGCGCAGACCATCCCGCGGGCGCTGCTGATCGGCTCTCTCACCGTTACGGTCTGTTACGTTGCGCTCAACGCGGCCTACCTCTACCTCCTCCCGTTGCAGAGCGTGATCTCGTCCCCGCGGGTGGCAGCCGATGCCGCTTTCGCGATGGCGGGGCAGCGCGGCGCGGCGTTCATCTCCGGGCTGGTGATCCTTTCCGCAATCGGAGTGCTGAACGGCGTGATTCTGGCCGGGCCTCGTACCTACTTCGCCATGGCCGATGAGGGCCTGGCCTTTCGCTGGCTGGCGCAAGTTCACCAGCGGTTCCGCACGCCGCACCGGGCGATTCTGATCCAGGCGGTCTGGTCGTGCGCGCTGGTAGCCACCGGCACATATCGAGACCTGTTCACGCGCGTTATCTACACCGAGTGGCTGTTCTTCGCCCTGATGAGCATCGGGGTCATCCGCATGCGGAGGCGCCCCGGCCACACGCCGGTTTTTCGGGCGTGGGGATATCCGTGGGTCCAACTTACGTTCGCCGCCGCCGCGATCCTGGTGGCGGTAGTGCAGATTCTGGCGGACCCGCGCAAAGCCGCCGACGGGCTGCTGCTCGTCGTGCTAGGATTGCCTGTTTACTATTTGTGGGTGCGGCCGCATGCGCGTCATTGACTTTCACAACCACTACTACCCTCCGGCCTACCTGGACGCGCTGCGTTCCGGTTCGAGCGCCGTCGAAGTGACCATCGACGAAGACGGTAATCCGCGCATCTACTATCCCGGCGACTACAACATCGCCGTTCCGGGCCACCGCGACATCGATTATCGCGAGCGAGTACTGATCGAACACATCGTCGATACCCAGGTGCTCACTTTGACCACGCCTGGCACGCACGTGGAGGCGCCCGCCACCGCCGTCCGCTTCGCCTCGCTGGTGAACGATTGCTTTGCCGCGGTGATCGAAGGCAAGCCGGACCGATTCACCGCCTTAGCCACTCTGCCGCTGAACGACCCGGCGGCGTCCGTCAAAGAATTGGAACGGGCCTGCCGCGAGTTGGGTCTGGCCGGCGCCATGCTGTTCAGCAACGTCAACGGGATCGGGCTCAACGATGCGCGTTTCTTGCCGCTCTACGAGGTGGCTAACGATCTGGAGGCGGTGCTCTACATTCATCCGACGCATCCGGTGGGCGTGGAGGCCATGACGGATTTCTGGCTGATGCCGCTGGTGGGCTTCCTCATGGACACCACGCTGGCCGCGGCCAAGATCGTGTTCAGCGGGATTCCGGAGCGCTTCCCACGGATCCGCTGGGCGCTGTGCCATTTGGGCGGCGCCATCCCCTACCTAGCCGAGCGGCTGGACCGCGGATTTGGAGCTTTCCGCGAGT
>Ga0209067_10002108_pt1 | contig 11891 bp, 6 predicted proteins | sample ColStrG_CSR_2013_FD_187199 | JGI IMG/M metagenome (GOLD analysis project Ga0209067, IMG submission 187199) | Freshwater sediment microbial communities in response to fracking from Pennsylvania, USA - Cold Stream Run_MetaG_CSR_2013 (SPAdes)... | ecosystem: Environmental > Aquatic > Freshwater >... | reverse complement strand
GCGCCATCCAGCCGCCCAGGGCCGCGACTATCATGACGTGGTCAAGAAGCGGCTGAAGGCCCTGGGCGGCTGGATGGCGCGGACCCTGGGCGGCGAACTGAAGGTGTTCGTCGACACGGCGCCCCTGATGGAAAAGCCCCTGGCGGCGCGGTCGGGCCTCGGCTGGCAGGGCAAGCACACCAATCTGGTGAGCCGCGACTATGGCGCGTGGCTGTTCCTCGGCGTGATCCTGACCACTCTGGATCTGGCCCCTGACCCTGCCGAGACGGATCATTGCGGCTCCTGCCGGGCCTGTCTCGACATCTGCCCCACCGGGGCCTTTCCCGCGCCTTATCAGCTCGACGCGCGGCTGTGTGTCTCCTACCTGACCATCGAACACCGGGGACCGGTTCCCGAGGACCTGCGTCCCGGGCTCGGCAACCGCATCTACGGGTGCGACGATTGCCTGGCGGTCTGCCCGTGGAACAAGTTCGCCCAGCGGGCGGCGGAACAGGCTTTCGAGCCCCGCGCCGGCCTCGTGGCGCCCCGGCTGGCGGAGCTGGCGACCCTGGACGACGCCGCCTTCCGGGCCCTGTTCGCCGGCAGCCCGGTGAAGCGGATCGGGCGGGACCGGTTCGTGCGGAACGTGGCCTACGCCCTGGGCAACAGCGCCGACCCCGCCGCGATCCCGGCGCTCGCCCCGCTGTTGCAGGATGATGACGAGGCGGTGCGCGACGCGGCCTTATGGGCGCTGAATCGGCTGCGACCTGCCCCCGCGGGACATGATGGCCCTTCCGCAGAGAGCGGTTTCGGCGCATAGGGGGCGCCTCCCCAACTGTCTGATGTGTGTTCCATGGACCTGTCGAAGATTCCCACGGGTGTGAACCCGCCCTACGACGTCAACGCCGTGATCGAAATCCCCCAGGGCGGCGAGCCCGTGAAGTACGAGATCGACAAGGATTCCGGTGCGATCTTCGTCGACCGCTTCCTGCACACGGCCATGTTCTACCCGGGCAATTACGGCTTCATCCCGCACACCCTCGCGGATGACGGCGACCCGATGGACATCATGGTCGTGGGGCCGACCCCGGTGGTTCCCGGCGCGATCATCCGCTGCCGTCCCATCGGCGTGCTGAAGATGCGCGATGAAAAGGGCGGAGACGAGAAGATCCTGGCCGTGCCGGTGGACGCGCTGCACCCCTTCTACACGGGTGTGGACAGCTGGCGCGGACTGCCCTCCATCCTCACCGAGCAGATCGCCCACTTCTTCCAGCACTACAAGGACCTCGAAAAGGGCAAGGAAACCTTCATCGCCGGCTGGGGCGACGCCGAGGAGGCCGGACACCTCATCCGGGAGTCCATCGAGCGGGCCGCCGCCAGCGACGCGGAGCCGCACAAGTTCCTGTCTCCGGCCTGAACCACGGATCGACCCGGTCGCCGATCCGGCAGGGCGCCCTTGCGGCGCCCTGTTTCGTTCCGGCCCACGCGTCCCGGTCGGTCAGAGGCGGATGAAATCCAGATAGACCGGCGCAATGTCCCCCAGCCGCTTCTCCTGATAGCGGGTGGTCACATGATCCTCCGGCGGCGTCCGCCAGTCGTCCGGACCCTGCGCCGTCCAGTCCAGGGCCGGGCAGGCGATCAGCCGCTCCAGCGCCCAGTCGGCATAGTCGGCCCAGTCCGTGGCGAAGCGAAGCTTTGCGCCCGGCGCCAGCACCCGCGTCAGGTCGGCCACGAACCGTGGCTGGATCAGCCGACGCTTGTGGTGGCGCAGCTTCGGCCACGGGTCCGGAAACAGGATGAACACCCGGTCGAGGCTGGCGTCCGGCAAGGCGTCGACGATGTCGCGGGCGTCGCCCACGTGCAGCCGCACATTGGACAGCCCCGCCTCGTCAATATGCCGCAGGGCGCTGGCGGCGCCGTTCAGAAAAGGCTCCGCCCCGATCAGCGTGACGTCCGGGTGGCGGGCGGCCTGGCCCGCCAGGTGTTCGCCGCCGCCAAAGCCGATCTCGAGCCAGAGCTGTCGCCGCCCCGCCAGCAACGCCTCACGGTGCAGGGGCTGGTCCGTGGGCACCGCGATCTGCGGCAGCAGGGTGTCCAGCAGGACGCCCTGCGCCGGCTTGATGGTCCGGGACTTGATCCGGCCGAAGGTGCGCAGGGGGGGATGGGGGTCGGACGGGTTCATGGCTGGGCCATAGCCCGCCCGCGGCCCCGTGGCCAGAGCCCGCCCGCCGCGGCGCGGGTCAGTTGATCCGGATCAGGAAAGGCCCTTGAGGGCGTCCACCAGATCGGTCTTCTCCCACGAGAACCCGCCGTCGGCGTCCGGAGTCCGGCCGAAATGGCCATAGGCCGCCGTCCGGGCGTAGATCGGCCGGTTCAGGTTCAGATGCTCGCGGATGGCCCGGGGGGTGCAGCCGCCGACCAGGTCCGGAAGGATCTTTTCCAGCTTCGCCGGGTCCACCCGTCCGGTGTCGTGCAGGTCCACGTAGAAGCTGAGCGGCTTTGACACGCCGATGGCGTAGCTGATCTGCAGGGTGCACTTGTCGGCGAGCCCGGCGGCGACCACGTTCTTCGCCAGATAGCGGCACACATAGGCAGCCGACCGGTCGACCTTGGTGGGATCCTTGCCCGAGAAGGCGCCGCCCCCGTGGGGCGCCGCGCCGCCGTAGGTGTCGACGATGATCTTGCGGCCGGTCAGGCCGGCGTCCCCGTCCGGCCCGCCGATCTCGAACTTGCCCGTGGGGTTGATGTGCCATTCCGTCTCGTCGGTGACGAAGCCGTCGGGAAACACGGACAGGATGTACGGCCGCACCAGGTCGCCGATGTCGGCGGGGGTGTAGCCCGGCTTGTGCTGGGTGGACAGCACGATGGAGGTGGCGCGCACCGGCCGGCCGTTTTCATAGGCCAGGGTCACCTGGCTCTTGGCGTCGGGCTCCAGCTCCGACCGCTCTCCGGAGTGGCGGGCGGCGGCGAGGACCTTGAGGATGTTGTGGCTGTACTGCAGCGTCGCCGGCATGAGCTCCGGCGTCTCCGAGGTGGCGTAGCCGAACATGATGCCCTGGTCGCCGGCGCCCTCGTCCTTGTTGCCTGCGGCGTCGACGCCCATGGCGATGTCCGCGGATTGCGGATGCAGGTGGCAGGCGAAGTCCGCCGTCTTCCAGTGAAAGCCGGCCTGCTCGTAGCCGATGTCCTTCACCGCGGCCCGGACCTTGTCCTCCAGATCCTCGATCAGACCGTGCGGCCCGCGGACCTCGCCGGCGAGGACAATGCGATTGGTGGTCACCAGGGTCTCGCAGGCCACCCGGGCATAGGGGTCGGCGCCGAGGAACGCGTCGACGACCGTGTCCGAGATGCGGTCGGCGACCTTGTCCGGATGTCCTTCAGAAACGCTTTCACTGGTGAAGATGTACGAGGGACGGATCACGGCGGGCTCCGGCAGGGGGACAGCGGACAAGGTTGAACCGGAACCTATAAAGATATCTTTATATGTGCAAGTCATTCTGTCGGCGACGCATGGCGTGGTCTGACCGAAGTCGCCAAATCGTCACTGGCGCTGCCCCGCCGCATGGGCCTATCGAAGGATCAGCGGGCGTTCCGCCCCACCGTCCAGCCCTTGGGATAGCCGCCATGACCGGCTCGCAATCGTTCAGCGCCCCCGCCAATGGCTCCGGGCCCGGGCCGGGTCCGTTGGCGCCGGGCCAGCTGGTGCTCGGCCGGGAAGAGTGGATCGCCCTGCCGGACCTCGGCCTGTCGGCCGTCCGCGCCAAGGTGGACACAGGCGCCCGCACCTCCGCCCTGCACGCCTACGCCATGGAGACCTTCGGGCCGGCGGAGGCGCCATGGGTCCGTTTCCGGGTGCAGCCGATACCCGGGCGCGCCGATGTGGAGGTGGACTGCGCCGCGGAAATCGTCGACCGCCGCGCGGTGACCAGCTCGAACGGGGAGACCGAGGTCCGGTTCGTGGTGCGCGCCGCCCTGGCGATCGCGGGCCGGACCGTGTCCGCAGAGGTCTCGCTCACCAATCGCGACGGCATGAGCAGCCGGATGCTCCTCGGCCGCCAGGCCCTGGAGGCCATCGGCGCGGTGGTCGATCCGACCCAGGCCCAGGCCCAGCCGTCGCTGGACTATGCCGGCTATCGGGCGGCGAACCGGCTCCCGGCGGAACGCGCCTCCCTGCGGATCGCCCTCCTGACTGTCAACGCCCAGAACTATTCCAGCCGGCGGCTGATCGAGGCGGCCGTCGCCCGGGGGCACCGGATCGACGCCATCGACACCACCCGCTGCTACATGGACATCAATGTCCTGGCCCCGAGCGTGCTGTATGACGGCGAGGTGCTGGAGCGTTATGACGCGGTAATCCCCCGGATCGGCTCGCCCCTGACCGACTACGGGCTGGCGGTGGTGCGACAGTTCGAGATGACCGGCGCCTATTGCCTGAACCGGGCCGCCGCCATCGGCGCGGCGCGGGACAAGCTGCACGCGCTGCAGGTGCTGGCCCGCAAGGGCGTGGCCATGCCCACCACCGCCTTCGCCCGCTCCCCCAAGGACACGGCCCATGTGCTGGGTCTGGTGGGCGGGGCGCCGTTGGTGGTGAAGCTGCTCCAGGGCAGCCAGGGCCGCGGCGTGGTCCTGGCCGAGACGGCCCAGGCGGCGGAATCGGTGATCTCCGCCTTTCGCGACCTGGACGCGGACATCCTGGTGCAGGAGTTCGTGGCCGAGGCCCGGGGCGCGGATGTCCGTTGCTTCGTCATCGGCGGCAAGGTCGTGGCGGCCATGAAGCGCCAGGCCAAGCTGGGGGATTTCCGTTCCAACCTGCACCAGGGGGGCGAGGCCCTGCCGGTGAAGATCACCACGGCCGAGCGGGACGTGGCGATCCGGGCGGTGCGGGCGCTGGGCCTGCATGTGGCCGGCGTCGACATCCTGCGCGCCCATGACGGTCCCAAGGTGATCGAGGTCAACGCGTCGCCGGGGCTTCAGGGCGTGGAGAAGGCGTCCGGCAAGGATGTCGCCGATCTGATCATCCGGCACCTGGAAAGTCGCGTGGCGCCGGCTGCGGCGGCGGCGAAGCCCGCTCCGGCCATCGGCGCCAGTTGACCCAAGGGAGGCTTTGGTCCACGCAGACCCCCATGCGTGGACCCCGGGGTCCCGGGGGTGAGCGGGTGGCCGGTAGCGGGATGCAGCAGTCGAACGTGTCGCGGGTCGCACTGGTCGTGCTGGCGGTGATCGCCGCCGGCGCCGCCATGAACTGGGCCGCTGCGATCCTGACGCCCCTGGTGCTGGCCCTGTTCCTCACGGTTCTGATCGACAGCTTCGCCCGGTTCCTCCAGCGCCGCGCGCCGTTCATCCCGGGCTGGGCGGACCTGCCGGTGGCGCTGCTGATCTCCACCATCGGGTTCGGCGTCACCGTGTTCGTGGTGGTGGACAACGCCGCGGCCTTTTCCGCCAAGCTGGTGGCCGACGCCCCGCGGCTGAATCACACCCTCATGCAGGTCTCCGCCCTCGCCGGGGTCAAGGCTCCGCCGACGGTGGAGGCGCTGATCAACCAGATCAATCCGGCGCGGTACTTCGGCGACGTGGCCCACGCCCTCCAGTCCTTCGCGTCCGGCGCGGTCTATGTGTTCATCTACACCGGTTTCCTGATCGCCGCCCGGGCCGGTCTGCGGAGCAAGGTGGACGCCCTGTGGCCGGTGGTCGAGGAGCGGGAGCAGGCGATCATCGTGTTCAGCCGCATCCGCGACGGGGTTGAACGATATCTGTGGATCCAGACCGTGACCGGGGCGCTGATCGCGCTGCTGTCCTGGGCGCTGATGGCGGCCATGGGCCTGCAGAACGCCACGTTCTGGGCCTTCCTGATCTTCATCATCGTCTTCATTCCGGTGATCGGCGGGCTGATCGCAGCGGTGCTGCCGCCCCTGTTCGCCCTGGTGCAGTTCCCCACCCTGTGGGAGCCCGTCGCCCTGTTCTGCGGCCTGCAGACCATCCTGTTCGTGGTGGGCAGCATCCTTCTGCCCCGGATGCAGCGCGACGGCCTCAACATCGATCCGGTGGTGGTGCTGCTGAGCCTGGCCGTCTGGGGCGCCATCTGGGGCATTCCCGGCATGTTCCTGTCCACGCCCCTGACGGTGACTGCGATCATCATCCTGGCCCAGTTCCCGAACTCCCGCTGGATCGCGGTGCTGCTGTCCGGCGACGGCCATCCCGAGCCGGGGGCCACTCCGTAGACCGGAGCCATCACGCACGCTTGAACACTTTTTTCCCGCGCGCCCCTCCCATCGGGCCGGCGCCGGACTATCTGTTGAGCGTCGGGCGCGTCCCCCCTCGCCTGACACATCGCGTGGCCGGGTCCTCATGCAGGGCTGGCGGGCCGACGCTGATGTTCCCTGGCGCCTGCCACGGAACCCGCGCCGCCGGACGCCCCCCTCGTCCGGCGGCGCGACCCCGTCCGGGGCCCATGCGGCCGCGTCCCCGCCACAGGGTTTTTTGCATCGGCCCCCTTGTTGAACCTTCGCTAAGGAGGTTTAGGGTAAATTCCCATGAACCGATCCCCATCAGAGGGTCGACATTTGCGGGACTCCCATGTCTGCCGAAAAATTGACCCCGTTTTCGCGGGAAAACCTCCTAGATGCGTTTTGCGAACAGGGCGGTTTCGGGATACTTTCACCGACCCACCAGGATTTTGTCGGCCAGGCCTTCGACGACGCCCGCGCCGATGAGCTGCCCGGCGTCACGCTCCGGGACCTGGCGGCCTGGCTGGTCCAGGCCTGGTCCGCCGCGGCGCATCTGAACGGCGAGCCGGTCATCTCCCTCACCCCCGCCGCCGGCGCAGCGGGCCAGTCCCTCGGCCTCGATCTGCTGGTGGTCGCCCAGCCGGACGCGCCCTTCCTGGTGGACAGCGTCATGGGAGAGCTGTCCGACGCCGGCCTGGACGTGCGGGCCATGTTCCACCCGGTGGTGGCGGTTCGCCGCGACACGGACGGCCATCGGGCGGCGGAGGGACCCAGCCGGCGGGAGTCCGTGATCATCGTCGCCATGGCCCCGGTCGGGGAAGATCGCCGGGACAGCATCGTGTCCGGCGTCGCCGCGACTCTCGCCGACGTGCGCCAGGCCGTGGCGGACTTCGAGCCGATGCGCGATCTGTTGCGGAAGACCACACAGGACCTGGAGCAGGCCCTGGCGGCCGACGGCGCCGCCCTGCCGCGATGGCTCAAGGCGCGGGGCGCCCGCGCGCCGGGGGCGCCGGCGGAGACCGTGGAGGAATATCTGCACTTCCTCCGCTGGCTGGGGGAGGAGCATTTCGTCTTCCTGGGGGCACGGGTCTATGAGTATCCCCGCCTCGCCAATGGCGACTATGCGCCGGAGGAGCCGGGCCATGCGGACGACGCCAGCCTGGGCGTCTTGCGGGACAACGAACTCGCGGTGCTCCGCCGGGCCAGCGAGCCGGCGCTGCTGACCTCCGAGCTGAAGGGCTATCTCGAGACCTCGGCCCCCCTGATCGTCGCCAAGTCGAACCTGCGCTCCCGCGTCCATCGCCGCGCCTACATGGACTATGTGGGGGTCAAGCGATATGCGGCGGACGGGGCGGCGATCGGCGAGGTGCGATTCGTCGGACTGTTCACCGCAGAGGCCTATGACGAGGCCGCCCGGGACATCCCGCTGATCCGGCGCAAGATCAGCCATGTGCTGGCCCGCGCCGGTGAAAACCCCAGCGCCCACAACGAGAAGCGCCTGCGCAACATCATCGAGAGCTATCCCCGGGACGAATTGTTCCAGGCGGACGAGGACGATCTCTACGACACGGCGATGGGGATCCTGCACCTGTTCGACCGCCCCCGCGCCCGCCTGTTCGTGCGCCGCGACCCCTTCGACCGGTTCGTGTCGGCCATCGTGTTCGTTCCCCGGGACCGGTACAATTCCGAGATGCGCCAGAAGGTCGGCCAGATGCTGGCGGAGGCCTGGGGCGGTCGCGTGTCGGCCTATTACCCCAACTTCGGGACCGAACCCCTGGCGCGGGTTCATTACGTGCTCGGCGTCACCCCCCGGCGTCATGTGGAGCCGGACCTCCGGGCCCTGGAGCAGTCCATTGACGAGGTCACCCGGACCTGGCCCGACCGTTTCGCCCAGGCGGCCCGCAACGGCGGGGTGGAGCCCGGCCAGGTGGGCGACCTTCTGGCCCGCTATGGCGGCGCCTTTCCGCCGGGCTACCAGGCCCAGTACGACGCCGCCGAGGCCCTGCGCGACGCCGCCGAGATCGAGGCGCTGGAGTCCAGCGCGGCCGCCCTGCGGGTTCGCGGTTTCCGGCTGGAGGATGACCCGGCCACGGCGTTTCGCTTCAAGATCTATCATTCCGGCCAGGCCGTGCCCCTGTCGGAGGTCCTGCCGATCCTCGAGCACATGGGGCTGAAGGCGCTGGTGGAGGAAGGCTTTCCCATCCGCCGCGCCGGAGCGGCGGAAACGGACTGGGTGCACGAATTCGTCATCGACGATCCCCGGGGCGCCCATCTTCGCTTCGCCGACATCAAGCACACCTTCGAGGAGACCTTCACCGCCGTCTGGACCGGACAGGCGGAGAGCGACGGCTTCAACCGGCTGGTGATCGAGCTGGGCCTCCACTGGCGGGAGGCCGCGCTGATCCGCGCCCTGGCCAGGTACCGCCAGCAGACCGGGCTCGATCCCAGCCAGGCGGTCCAGCAGGAGGCCCTGAGGGACAATCCGGGGGTGGCGCGGCTGATCCTCGACCTGTTCCAGGTGAAGTTCCATCCGGGGGTCGCAGCGCTCCTGAAGGACCGACGGGAGCAGGCGGACGCCGTGTTCGCCGAGATCCAGACCGCCCTCCAGGCGGTGGAGAGCCTCGACGCCGACCGGGCCCTGCGGCGGATCGCCCAGCTGGTCCACAGCCTGCAGCGGACCAATTTCTATCAACGCCAGCCCGACGGCTCGCCCAAGCCCTATATCAGCTTCAAGATCGCCAGCCGGGAGCTGGACGACCTGCCCCTGCCCAAGCCCTTCCGCGAGATCTTCGTGGCCGCGCCGCATGTGGAGGGCGTGCATCTCCGCTTCGGGCCGGTGGCCCGGGGAGGCTTGCGCTGGTCCGACCGGCGGGACGACTTCCGCACCGAGGTGCTGAGCCTGGTGAAGGCCCAGCAGGTGAAGAACGCCGTGATCGTGCCCGTGGGCTCCAAGGGCGGGTTCTATCCCAAGTCGCTGCCCAAGCAGGCGGGGACCGACGCCTGGCGCGCCGAGGGCGTCCGCGCCTATCGCACCTTCCTGTGCGGCCTCCTCGACATCACCGACAATCTGGACGCCGAGGGCCAGGTGGTGCGGCCGATGAACGTGATCGCCTTCGACGGGGACGACCCCTATCTGGTGGTCGCCGCCGACAAGGGCACGGCGACCTTCTCCGACATCGCCAATGCCGTGGCGCAGGACTACGGCTTCTGGCTCGGCGACGCCTTCGCATCGGGCGGCTCTGTGGGCTATGACCACAAGGCCATGGGCATCACCGCCCGGGGCGCCTGGGAGGCGGTGAAGCGCCATTTCCGCGAGATCGGCAAGGACATCCAGACCGAGCCCTTCACCTGCGTCGGCGTGGGCGACATGTCCGGCGACGTGTTCGGCAACGGCATGCTGCTGTCCCCGGTGACGCGGCTGGTGGCGGCCTTCGATCACCGGCACATCTTCCTTGATCCGGACCCGGACGTGGCGGCGTCCTTCGCCGAGCGCCAGCGCCTCTTCGCCCTGCCCCGCTCGTCCTGGGCCGATTACCGGACGGAGCTGCTGTCCCGGGGCGGCGCCATCATTCCCCGCAGCGCCAAGGTGGCGGAGATCAGTCCCGAGGTGCGGGCGCTGCTGGGCGTCGACGGCGAGGAGCTCGCCCCGACCGACCTGATCCGGGCGATCCTGCGGGCGCCGGTGGAACTGCTCTATCTCGGCGGGATCGGCACCTATGTGAAGGCCGCCGGAGAAAGTCACGCCGACGCCGGCGACAAGGCCAACGACGCCGTTCGGATCGACGCCACCGAACTGCGCTGCCAGGTGGTGGGAGAAGGCGCCAATCTGGGCTTCACCCAGGCGGGGCGCATCGCCTACGCCCGCGGCGGCGGGCGGATCAACACCGACGCCATCGACAATTCCGCCGGCGTGGACACCTCCGACCACGAGGTGAACATCAAGATCCTCACCGGGCAGCTCGAACGCGCGGGCCGTCTGGACCGCGCGGCGCGGGACACGCTGCTGGCCAGCATGACCGACGAGGTGGCCGCCCATGTGCTGGCGCACAACTACGCCCAGACCCTGTGCCTCACCCTGCAGGAGGCGGATGCGGCGCTGGAGCTCGGCGTCCACGCCCAGTTCATCGCCAATCTCGAGGCGGAGGGCCGGCTGGACCGCCGGGTGGAGGGGCTGCCGGACACCAAGGTGATCCACGACCTGAAGATGGCCGGACGCGGCCTCGTCCGTCCGGAACTGGCGGTGCTGACCGCCTATGGCAAGCTGGAGCTGGACGCCGCCCTGGTGGCGTCGGACGCCGCGGACGATCCGTGGTTCGAACGGGTGCTGGTGGGGTACTTCCCGCACGCGCTCGCCCCCTACGAGGCGGACATGACCCGTCACCGCCTCCGCCGGGAGATCATCTGCACCCGGCTGGCCAACCAGATCGTGGACATGGCCGGTCCGACCTTCGCCTCGCGCATCCTGTTCACCACCGGGTCCGGCGCCGGTGCGCTGGCGCGGGCCTTCTTCGCTGCACGACAGATGTTCCGCCTCGATGCGGCCTGGCAGGCGGTGGACGCCCTCGACCTGAAGATCCCGGCGGCGGCCCAGACGGCGCTGTATCGCGAGATCGCCCGGATCCAGCGACGGCAGGTGTTCCGCCTGATCACCCGCCACAGCGTTTCCGGGCGCCGGGACGACGGCAGCGTGGACAGCCTGATCTCGACCAATCAACCCGCCGCCGACGCCCTGCGGTCGGCAGGCGCCGCCGTCCTGTCCCCGTACGAGCGGGAGGAGGTGGAGCGGAATGTCCTCCGGTTCCTGGGGCTCGGCGCGCCGGAGGAGCTGGCCCGATCCGTGGCGGAGCTGACCGCCATGATGGCCACCGTGGACATCGCCGACCTGGCGGCGGAGACGCTGTGGCCCGTCACCGACCTCGCCCGGCTGTATCACCAGACAGGGGCGGCCTTCGGCTATGACCGGCTGCGGGCCTCGGCGGCGGCCCTGAACCCGGCGGACACCTATGAGCGCGCGGCGGTGCGCAGCCTGCTCGCGGACATGATCGAGGAGCAGGCGGCCCGCACCCGGGCCATCGCTCGCCTCGGCGGACCGGCGGCGGGGGCGACGGAGTCTTCTGTTCAGAACGCCATCGAAGCCTGGATCCGCCCGCGCCGCGAGGCGGTGGAACGCGGTCGCCGGGTGGTTCTGGACATCGAGCAGAGCGGCGACGGCTGGAGCTTCGCCAAGCTGACCCTCGCCCATGCGGCCCTGCGGGCGGCGGGGTAGGGGGTTTGCCGGACGGAGGTTCCCGGGTCTTCGCCCGGGAACGACATTCCATAAAATACTTCAATAAATCGGTGTCATTCCCGGACTTGAGCCGGGAACCTCCCGGCCGGACCTCCCGCCATCCCCACCAGCAACTCCGCCGTGCGCGCCTCCAGGTCGGGGCGATAGCGGGTGCGCGGATCGCTGGCGGCGTCATCGTCGAAGGAGTGGGTGGCGTCCTCGAACAGGTGCGTCGCCACCCTGAGCCCGTCCGCCTGCAACCGCTCGAGGGCCTTCAACGGGGCCCGGCGACCGACGACGCTGTCCCGGCCGCAGATCACGGCGGTCACGGCCGGTGAAAGCCGGCCCCATCCCCGCGTCCGGCTCAGCGCCGGCGGGCCGCAATAGGGATAGACCAGCAGCACCGCCGCCAGCGATCCGCG
>Ga0209067_10002106_pt1 | contig 11892 bp, 18 predicted proteins | sample ColStrG_CSR_2013_FD_187199 | JGI IMG/M metagenome (GOLD analysis project Ga0209067, IMG submission 187199) | Freshwater sediment microbial communities in response to fracking from Pennsylvania, USA - Cold Stream Run_MetaG_CSR_2013 (SPAdes)... | ecosystem: Environmental > Aquatic > Freshwater >... | reverse complement strand
GACGCCCACGCAATTGTCAGCTGCCGCCGTGGCGATGGTCTGCGCGATGGCGAAAGCTTTGACGTTTTCAGAACGAACGGTAGAGCGACGCAGCAGCGTTGGTGTCTGGCGAGCGACAGGCCGCGCGGCGCTTTCGCCGCAACTCGTCAAGGCTGCTGCTGCAACCTTGTCCGCGCCGCGAACGGCCAGCGAAAATGATTTCGTTACGCCGCCGAGCTCGTATTTGATCGCGGCGCGCCGTGGTCCAACAAGAAATTCCCTGATAAGGTCGGCATCGCCAAACTGAACGAGCTGCCCAAAGCTCGATCGATTGAGAGCCGTGCCTGTCAAAAACTTGATTTCGCCATCGTCCAAACGAAATTGAATATCCACGTCCGCGCCAACTTCGGCCCTCGACGACGTGGCGAAAAATGCTGCGTTGGCCTCGCCATTCAAACATCGAAGAACAAGGCTTCCGCCGCCGCCGTCCATGATCGCGATGTATTTATCGCCGTCCCCAAAAGCATCCTTTTCCGAGGTTACGGTAAAGCTTCCTACCCGCTGCGTGGCAGCCAATCCCGTTGTTGCCCAAATGAAAGCCAATAAGGCCGAAACCACCATTCGCATTGCGCCCTCCAATCTTTGAACGATTGTTGAACGACGATTCAAAAATCTGCAAGGCGCCCAAGAAAATAGTACCAATCTAAATCAGTACGAGTGAACCTATCCATTTCTGATTGACAATCCGTTTTGGATATAATAGCTATCCCCTTCGCATCGACGATGGAGGGGCGGATGAGCCAGTCAGTCATAGAGCAGCAGGGCACAGGTCACGCGTCGCCCGCCATTCGCCCCCGACCGCCGCGCCCATCCGCCCCCGGAGCTTTGCGCCGCGCGCCATGCCTCGATCCCCGCTGGACCGCCGGCCTCGTCGAAACAGCCCATTGCGCCGCTTCGGCGCTGGCCTCCGTGGCCGTGGTGGCGCTCGTCGCCGTCGGATGCTTCGCTCTGGGAGGCCAGCCATGACGAGGACGCTCGCACCTCAATGGGCCGCCCGCCTCGCTGCGCATGCCGAGGCGGCGAGGCTCACATCCAGAGCCGATGGGAGCGCCGAGGAACTCTGCTCGGCCACAGCGCTCAAGATCTTCTCCGAAGCGAACCTCGCATGGGCGAACGCCGTGCTTGCCGCGTTCGGCGACATCCAACTCAAATGGCGCCCGTGCAACGGCGGCTGGAACTGCATTCTGCCCAACGGGGAATTCTATCATCACCCACCGATCGACACGCCGGTGGAAAGGGTTTCGCCATGACGACGATCGTGCCCTTTAAGCCTCGCGCATCCGTCCGGGCGCCGGTCCCCGAGGCCGTCTTCCTGCGCGACGAGTTCTTTGTCCTTTCGGACCTGCGCGACAACGCCCGCGCCTGCATCGAGCTCGGCCATCTCGATGCCGCGCGCCGCGCGCTCGCGGAGGTCGAGCGCTACGATTGCGCGCTGCCGCCCGGCCGCGACCGCGACACGCTACATCTCATCCGCGATGAATGGCTGCGCCGCCTGCGCGCCGACGTCGCGACCCACGACAAGCTGCTTGCCTTCGGCGATCCCCGCCACGCCCTGCCCCGCGCCAACACGGACGCCCCATGACCCTCGACGACATCGACATCCAGCTCGGCGACATCAAGTCCGTCGATCCGCTCAATGCGCGGGCCGGCGAGCCGCCCGATCCCGACATCCCGCAGCTGGCGCGATCGATCCTCGCCAGCGGCGGCACCGTGCAGCCTCTCGTCTTGCGCGCGAGAAACGACGGCGGCTTCGCCGTGCTGATCGGCCGCCGCCGCTGGCTCGCCATGCTGGCGTTGGTCGAACAGGCGGAGCCCGGCTGGACGCTGGAGCGCTCGATGCCGGCGCTGCTGTTCAAGGGCGCCGACGCCGAGGCGACTTCGCTCGAGCTGCAGGAGCAGATCAACCGCGTCGCCCTTACGGCGCCGCAGGAGGTCGTCGCCTTCGCGCAGCTCGCGCTGCATGGTCATGGCGTCGACGACATCGCGCGCGACTTCGGCTGTTCGGTCAAGCTCGTGCGCCAGCGCCTCGCCATGGGCGCGCTATCGCCCAAGATCCTCGCCGCATGGAGCGAGGGCAAGATCACGTTCGCCTGCGCACAGGCCTATTGCACCAACCCCTCGCATGCCGCGCAGGACGAGTTCTTCGACGCCCATCCCGACACGCGCCTCTACGCCAACAACGTCAGGAGCGCGCTACGCGGCGAGAAGCTGTCGAGCGAGACGCCGATCGCGCGCTTCGTCGGCCTGCCCGCCTACCAGGCCGCCGGCGGCGCGATCGAGAGCGACCTCTTCGACGAGAGCGCCTGGCTGACGAGCCCCGCCATCCTCGAACGGTTGGCGCGCGAGAAGCTGCATGCCGAAGGCGAGCGCCTCAAGCGCGCCGAGGGCTGGGGATGGGCCGCCAACCGATACGACAGCGCCGTGCCGCTGCACGAGCTCGCTATGGCGAGCGAGGCCGATCCGGAATACCGGCAGGCCGAGACGGCGCGCATGGACGAATTGTCGGCTCTTCTTACCCATGGCGAGAACGACGAGGCCTTGGCCGAATTTCAGGCGCTCGAATCCAAGGGCTGGACGCGCGGCGTGTCGGCGGCGCGCCGCCGCAAGCTCGGCGTCTGGGTCGACTTCGACCAGGACGGCGCCTTCGACATCGAGCGCGCCCGCGAACTTGCGCCGGCCACGGCGGACGACACGGCGGAAGAGGTGCCCGACAAATCCCTCGCCAACGACGCGTCCGACGACCGGCCCATCGCCAAGCCGCAGAAGATCGCGCCGGCGTTCGAGGGGCAGCGGTTGCAGCTCGCGATGCTGGCCAGCGCCGCAACCACGGCCGTCCGCCGCCTGATACTGACGTCGCTCGACTTCGCTCTGCTCTGCGGTGCCGCGTGCTGCTTCGATCGCGGCGACTTCGACTGCGATTTTGGCGGCATCGACGGCGACAGTCTCCAGCAGGACGCGCCGGAGGTCCTGCGCGGCATGGACGACGGGGGCTTCTACAAGGTCCTTCCGAAGCTGGTCGCCGTCATCGCCGACGATTATCCCAGCCTGCTGTTCCGCCACGCGCTCGCGGCTTCGTTCGAGGCCTACAACATCCATCAGGCCGAGACGATCCTGTCCGCCGCGCGGCGCATGCGCCTGCCCATCGATGACGAGCTTTGCGCCGCCTTCGACTACGAAACGTGGTTCGCGACGATGGACAAGGCCGATCTCGACGCCTTCGCCAAGACCCTGCCAAAGGACGTCGCCGCGACGAAGAAGAGCCTGCGCGTCGCCACCTTCGCCAACCACGCGCGAACAGCCGGATGGCTCCCCGACGAACTGCGCGAACGGAAGGCCGAGCCACGACAGATCGGGGCCGTCGCGCCAGAGGCCGACGACCTCGAGGAGGCGCTGCGATGACGATTTGCAACGCTGTGAACTGGGCGATTCCAAGCGCCATATGGGAACGCCAGCCATGAGCGCGAGCGAAGAGACCGCCTTCGAGCGCGGCGTGCGCTTTGCCGCCGCGCAAGCGCGGGTCGTGGCGCGCCGGCTTGGCGAAGACGCGCAGACGCTCGGCCACGCCGGTTCCTTCGTCTCGCGCGTCGCGGCCGCGGCTTTGGATGGCTATGCCGACGAAATGCTGCAAACCTTCGCCGCGCCGGCCGGTGCCTGCCCGCCGCCGGCGCAACGCGAGGTCGCGGCATGAGCGCCGCCGCCCGCATCGAGCAGATCGAGACGCTCGCCGAGACGCTGGCGCGCCAGCTCGAGGACGAGATTTGCCAGATCGCCGCGCGCGAGGACAACCGCGAGCGCCTGCGCCGCTTTGCGCTCGACTGCCTGCGCAAGGGCATCGGTCAGGGTCTGCGTCTCGTCGACCAGTCGAAGGCGAAATGGCGCGATCTGCGCCTCGGCAACCGCGCCGCCCTGCGCTGCGGCGACCATGAATTCCAACGCTGGCTCGGCGTCGCGAACACGGATGCCGCCGCCCGCGTGGTGCGCGCCCGATGCGGCGTGAAATCGCGCCGCGAAATTGTCAAGGGCACCGCCGCCGGCGAGGCCTGGGAACTGCTCGACAGCGAATTCAACGCGTGGCGCAAAGGACTTGCCGCATGATGTATCTTGCTTGCGCCTTCATCGGCTTTTGCACGGGCTTCTGGGCCTGCTCGTGGATCGAGGAGCGCCCCGATCCCGCCAGCGAGTTTCAGGCCGAGCGCCGGCGCGGGTCCGACACGTCGCGGTCGCCGAAATGAGCGACGAACGCCAAGCAGCCACCGAGCGGCGCGCCCGCGTGGCGCGCATGATCGCCTGGCAGGACGAACGCCGCGCCCCGCGCGCGACGCCGCATCTCGTGCCGCTGCCGCGCTGGACCCGACGCCCGACGATCGAACAGCGCGACGCCATGTCGCGCGCGGCTCTGGAGCGTTGCGCCCTCGGGCGCGCCACGCGGGAGGATGCGCGATGAAATCCGATCTCGTCGACATTGTCGTCGCCAAGCACGCGGAGACCAGCCTGGCGATTCTGGTCAGCGCCGACGGCGACAAGGCCCGCGCGATCTGGCTACCCAAGAGCCAATGCGAAATCGTGCCGCAGGACTTCGCGATCGGAGACCAGCTCTACAAGCTGACGCTGCCCGAATGGCTGGCGAAGGACAAGGGGCTGCTATGACAGACGTTCGAACGTGGCTGGCTGCAAGGCGGAATCGGGTAGAGGACAGGCCCGATCTCACTAACGCAGCACGAGGCGGCTACGCACCTGTATTTGGCGCGGGTCAACGTGGCAAAGCCGCGAGATGCAATCCGGGCAGGCCGCCGCATTGCATTGCCGCCTTGCAGCCAACCTCGTTCGAACCAGCTGGCCAAGAATCAACCGAAAGAAAAAATCATAGCCTACATCTACAAACAACCGTTTGAGGTCTTTTTCGACACTTGCTCGAATTGTTACGAGATGAATTTTGGATCCGATCATGGCTAAGCGAGCGCAATCTGACACGGTTCAGTTGAAAGTGAGGCTGAAAGAGCCCCTTCGTCATCTTCTCGAAAATGCCGCGCGCGCGCGTGGCGTTTCAATGAATTCTGAAATTACGGACAGGCTAAAGCGTTCGCTCGAAGGCCATCCCGATGATCGTCAATCGTCGACGCCAATTGCAGTCAGCCGGTTTCGACCGAAGTATCGCCCCCTGACCGACGACGAAAAGGATCTGCACGACGCGATCAATTTTACGGCGGCGGAGCTAGAATCCCTGTTCGAGCGAGTGAAGCCGGGCCGCTACGGCGTGCTGGCGATGACCTCGCTCGAGCAGTCCGTCATGTGGATCGTGAAGGAGCTGACGGCATGACTGACGCAGCCGACACCCTTAGCACCGCGCTTCTTGCCGAAATGACCCGCGCCGCGACCGTTCGCCAATGCGAGATCGTCTGGAGAATCCGATGACCAGTCAAACGGCGCATGACAGGAATTGTCGGCTCCGCCTGGCGGAAGCGGCGGAGCTTTCCGGCCTGACAATCAGTGGTTTGCGCGGAGAACACCGCCGGGGACGTTTGACAATATGGCGCGTCGCGGGGAAGGACTGGACGACCCTCGCCGAGATTGACCGGATGTTCGCACAATGCCAGCTCGTCCCAAAGGTGCCCGTCTCTGGCTTCGCCCCGCTGAATCAGACGGGCGAAACGCGACTTGGATCGTCCGCGACGGTCGATTGCGAATCAGCACGGGCCTCGGCGCTGGAGACTATAGCGAAGCTGAAAAACGCCTTGCCGCCTACATCGCGCAAAAGCACGTCGCGCCCCGCCGAGAACGTGATATCGATGAAATCCCGGTCGGCGACGTCATCGCGATTTACGCGCGGGACGTGATTCCGGGCCAGGCCCGGCCCCGGCAGGCGGCGCGGCGAGCCGAACGCCTGCTGGAGTTCTTCGGCGCCTACACCCTCGGACAGATCACGGGCGAACTCGCGCGGGCCTACGAATCCCACCGTCGCGGCCAAGGCCGATCGAACAAGGGGACGGGAGGCGGCGCCCGGCGCGACTTGCAAGACCTCGTGGCTGCGATCAATTACCATGCTAACGAGGGCCTCCATCGCGGCGACGTGCGCGTCGTCCTTCCCAGACGCGGAAAGGCTCGCCAGCGTTGGATGTCTCGCGCGGAGGCCGCCAAGCTCCTATGGACGTGCTGGCGCATGCACGAGATGCAAGCCGGCGCGGAGACGAGGAAACGACCGCTGCGCCACCTCTGCCGCTTCCTTCTCGTCGGCCTCTACACCGGATCGCGACCCGGCGCGATCCTGACAACCGCGTGGGATCGCGGGCCGGGCCGGTCCTGGATGGACGTGGATGGCGGCAGGCTGCACCGGCTCGCCGAGGGCGCCGCGGAAACCAACAAGCGCCAGCCGATCGTAAAGCTGGCGCCCCGGCTTGCCGCCCATGCGCGCCGCTGGCGGAAAATGGACGGGGGAGCAGGCCATGTCGTGACCTTCGACGGCGTTCCCGTGTCCAGCGTCAAGACGGCGCTGGCGCGGGCGTCCAGACTGGCGGGAATCGAACCAGTCACAGCCTACGCCTTGCGTCATACGTGCGCGAGCTGGCTGGTCGCCAAGGGGCTTCCGACGCGGCTCGTGGCGGAGTTCATCGGCACGAGCGAGGCGATGGTTCTGGCGCACTACGGGCACTTGGCGCCGGACTATCAGGACGCGGCCGCGCGGGCGATCGGAGAAAAGTGACGAAGCTGCCCCGCAAGCTGCCCCATTGAGGATCGAGCCGAGCCAGGATGTGCAAGAAACCCTTGAAAAACGTGGTGGGCCGGGAGGGACTCGAACCCCCAACCAGACCGTTATGAGCGGCGGGACTATGATGATAATCGTTGATTTTACGCGGTTTTCGCAGCATTCCGTTTAGGCGAAATGCTCTTTTGTTCCGCGCAAGTTGCCCCGAAGCTGCCCCGCAAATAGCCCCTCCGGGTTTCGCATGGACCTCCGCCTCGTCGACTACCGCAGGCGCTACCCGCACGCCTACGCGATCGAAGCGCACTACCTGGTCGAGCTGGCGGACGGCCTCGACGTCGGATCGATTCTCGCCACCGTGGCGCCCGACCCCGCCTACCGCTGGCGCTGGTCGATCGGCGTGATGCCGAGGACGGGAGCGCCGCCGGGCGGCTTGTGCGGCTCTCTGGAGGAGGCGATGGCGGCGTTCCGGGCCGCGTGGGATGCGACTGATCTCGACCTCGAGGCACACCGCCGCGAATTGGCGGCTGCGGAGGCAGCGGCTCGCGCATGGGGCAAAAAGAACGGGCGCTGAAAATCGGTGGCTCGCCACGCGCTGGATGCTAAGGTTGTTTCCGGATCTTTGAACCGTGGCGATGGCGGTTCGCGCCGTCATAAAACGTCCACAGCTTTCGCCCCCTCCGCGCAGTTGCCGACTGTTCGCCTCGGTGTTATCCGTGAGCGCAGTTGGTTCCTGATGCGCGTGCTGCATCAGGCATTTGACGCGTGGCCGTGCGAGGCTTGGGTCTTGGTTCCTCCGGCCAAATAACTGTTTGCTTTAACTTTTTGATTGCCTCCCATGCCCCCATTGAGAGCGCCGGTGTCACCAATGTGTCACCGCCCCGCGCCGCAGATTGCCCCTAGTCAAATAGCCGAGGTGCTGGCAGTGCGCAGCGCGACGATATTGCCGTCCATTTCGGGATGAAGAAGCTTAGCCGCCAAAAGGAGCTTTCTCTTGCGGCCCGTGCGCTCAAGATGCTGCGGAAGAGGCTTGTGCGCAGGAAGCGATTGCTCGCAAAGCGGCGACGTCAGCGAGAATGGACCCTGCGCAATATATGGTTCCAGCAGGAATTTGCTCGGACCCATGAGGTTTCCCTTCCCATGTTCGAGGACCAGGTCCCGATCATGCTTCCTCAGCGGCTTTGTCTTCGCACTGCGCGAGATCAGGTTGTGGCCGCCATCGATCAGCTCGAGGCAACAGTTCTGGCTCATAGACAGCGCGTCATCTTGTATTTTGACGGTGTCGTCTATCTTGAGCCCGCCGCTGCCTTGTTGCTTGTGGCCGCCATTTTCCGATGCAGAAACTTAGTTGTCATGCGTGGTCAGCTCAGCGTGAGCGGGACGTACCCGAAGGATCTCGAGATCGCTCGCCAATTGGATGAGCTAGGCTTCTTTCGATTGCTTGGCGTCAGGAGTCCAGTCGTAGGCGCGGTGACAGCCCCCCGAAACAGGCCTTTGTTCCTGCATTTTCGTTCTATGAGCCGGATTTATGGACAAGTCGCAGCGGAGTTTTGTGAACTTGTTACCATGGGGGCGTTCAAACTGTCACAGGTCGCGAAAGGCCGAATGGTCGCAGCCTTGAAGGAGGCAATGGGCAACGCTCACGAGCACGCTTACAGCGCGCCGACCGGTCTACCAGTCATGAAAAAGCGTTGGTGGCTGGCAGGTCACTTGGACCCGCACGCAAAAGAAATGATGATTATGATCCTAGATCAGGGTGTTGGCATTTCACGGACGCTTGATCTAACGGCGCTGGATATCCTCAAGTCATACGTTAAGATGTCCTTTCGCCCGACGGACGGCGAGCTTATATCTGCGGCCACGGAGTTGCACAGGACGTCGACGAAAGAACAGGGCCGTGGGCGTGGCTTTAGAGACATGAAACGCTTCATCGATAGCTGTGATGATGGCGAACTTAGGGTTCTCTCACTTCGGGGATCGTACAGCTACACGAAGGCCGGTCACTTTGTCGAAGACTTCGACATTCCGATCGGCGGGACGTTAGTCGAATGGCGCGTGCGGCACAGCTCAATAGCGGATGTCGAGGATGAGTGAAAAATTGATATCTCTGGCGCGCGATTTTTCCCGGCATCCGGGTCCCCGCTTCAAAGAGCAAGGACCGTTTAGCGGTGAGGCATTTCGCAAAGTTCTTCTTGATGCGCTGTCCAAGTCGGACATCGTGATCGTCGACTTGGATGGCACCTCCGGAATTGGATCATCATTTATCGACGAGGCGTTCGGTGGCCTAGTCAAACGCGAAGGCTTTGCGCCTGCCGACCTGCGTCGCCGAATTCGTGTAAAGTCAGATTTGGATGAGAGCTATCTCGTCGAATTTAACGAATCCATCCAAGATAAAGCATATTCTAGAGCCTCATAGAGGGTCGTTTTTGACCGAGAAGATCACCGGCAAGATCGGAGAACAGGCTGTCCAATTGGAGTGGAGCAGCCAACGCCCTGCTTGGACAGACCCGCTCGTTTATGCTCCTGCCCTGCCTGGTGTCTTGGTGGCATTGGCTGGACTATGGCTGGCTCACAGGCTGACTCTGGCTCGCGAGCAACGCAAGGCGTTGCTGGAGCTCTGTGACGATGTGAAGGCGCGGGCGGATGAAGCGGCGGCGGCTGCAAGCGAAGCGTGGATTTATGAGCCCAGCCCCAACCGAATTGTGAAGGTCAAGGAGGCAAAATTACTACTCCAGCGTGCAGGAATTGCGGCGACACACCTTAAGCGCAAGACCGTCCACCGAAGTTTTGGTGTCAGGAGGTATGGCATTCCCCCCGTCGATGTCGTCGGCGAAATCGCAGAACTTCGGCGTGTATCAACCGCTGATCCATTCGAAGACCCCCATCGAGCGGCCGATGCAGGCAAACCTGAGATTATTTCGATTACCGCGAGCAGTATCCACGATCGCATAGATCGGGCACTCGAAGACATCTGAATCCAATCGAAACTATGTATCTGGGTCATCGCGGATCGCTCCTCTCCGGCCTAAACGCGAAAAGCCCGCCACCGCGCGAACGGTGACGGGCCAAGGTTCGCGGGAAGACCGCGTCATGAGGCTCGAGCCGCAAGGCCGAGCGATTCAGATCAATCGCTTGGAATGTGCGGGTTGTTCTCGCGTCGCGCCGATAGAAACCCGTTGAGGAGGCCGCCCGCCGAAGCCACAAGATAGCAGGCCATGACCGGCCAAATCGACCCGTTGGTGGCGACCATCCCTAGAATCCAGATCGAACAAGGGATCATCATTCCAATGCACAAGCGACCGAACCATGCGAGCGGACTGCGGCAGCCCGTCGAGGGGTCCGCGTTGACCCGTTTGGCATGGACGAGGATACCGAACGCCGCAACGATCGACACGATGGCCGCGAGCGCCGCCAGCATTGCCCACGCGCGGCCTGGTACGAGCGCCAGCATGGCCTCGTTGAGAGATCCGGCATCCATCATGTGCCGCTCCGCCGCCAGAAGTCGAGGGGACTTGCGGCGAACCGCTTGAGCCAAGCAAAGAACTCGCGGCCGCAGAGCGCGAGGCCGCCGGCGATGGCCGATTCGTCGAAATGAATGTAGATGGCCAGCGGCGCAGCGGCGTACCAACCGAAGAACATGCCGAGCCCGAACGTAGTGAGCACGCCACGCAAGGTCTTGTCGTTGCCACCAATCACGGAAAGCATCGACCCGATCGCCGCGGCGATCAACCGCCCTTGATGTGGTTCGATGCTGTCGGCAATTATTCCGAGGCCGAAGGCGGCGGCCGTGTAGAGCCCGACCTTCGACGCGGCAGCGCCGGTCGTCGTCCCGATAATCATCATGCTGGCAGCAATCCATTGGTCTGAAAATTGGCGGCGATCAGCCGGCGTCTTCTTCGCGCGCCATGCGGTCGGAATAACCGGGCGCGTTCGGGTCGGCGAAATCCATCGGCTTGGCGCCGAGCGCCTTGAACGCGTTGGCGAAGGCGAGCACCTCTCCGAGGATCGGCACCGCGCCGCCGATCGCCGGAACCAGCCTCGCGGCGAAGGACAAGGCCTTCTCCGCGCCGCCCATGGCCGCGATGACTTGCGCACCGTCCGGCAGATGCTGTTCGATCCCGACGACGGTCTTGTTCGTGGTCAGGAAGGTCAAGGCCGGGACGACCTTGGACTCGACGAAGTTCGCGGCCTCGTCGGCTTCGGCGATGAGCTGGGCGCGGGTTGGCAGGGCGAACATGGCGTCAACTCCCCGAGGCGACAGCGGCCGGCGGCACGGCGGTGACGGTAGTCGAGAGACCCGCCGCCTGGCAGAGCGACGTGGCTGTCACGAGGATGCGGCCGGCCGTTGTCTGCGCCTGCTTGGTCTTGAGCAAGCCGTTGACGGCCGCCGCGATGCCCGGCTGCGCTGCCATCGTATTGCCGAGCGACACCGCCCCGCAGACGAGCGGCGCGAGCTGCTGGGCCTGCGCCTTGAGGTTGTTGACGATCGTGATGTCCAACGTGATGAGGGCCGTGTTGAAGTTCGACAAGGCGATGGTGCCCTGCTGGAGCTGGCCGACGACGCTGGCGCAACCGCCGAGCGAAAGAGCGAACAGAATGGCGATTAGCTTGCGCATGGTCCTGGTCCTTTGGATGCGAGATAGGCCTTGAAATCCGCCGCGTATCCGGCGGCCGAATGGGCGTCGAGCTCGGTCATGATCTCGTCGGCGCGCAAGCGCAGCACCGGCGCGGGCTGGCGATAGAGGCCGAAGAGCCATGGCACTTCGGTCACGAGGTCGTTGGCGCGGCGCACGACGGTGACGGCGCAACGGTCGAGCGAGCGGGCGAAGGCGCCACCGCCGACGCGCGCTGGCGCGAGCGCGAGGATCGTCGAACTGACGCCGTGAGAGGCCGCCATCGATGCGAGGCACAGCGCCAGCGAAGCGCCGAGCGAATGGCCGCAGAAGCCGAGCCGGCCGCGCGTCGTCAGAACGTCTCGCTGGACCTGCGGCCACAGTTCTTCGGCCGCGTCCCAGATGCCGCTGTGGACGGCGCCGACGCCCGGCCGCCAGCGCAGGCCGGCACCGAGGTCGACGCGCCAGTTGGGCAGGAACGTCGGCACCGTGCCGCGCGCCGAGACGTAGAGATCGTCGCCGTCGCGCGTCAGGGTCGCCGCC
>Ga0209067_10002105_pt1 | contig 11894 bp, 12 predicted proteins | sample ColStrG_CSR_2013_FD_187199 | JGI IMG/M metagenome (GOLD analysis project Ga0209067, IMG submission 187199) | Freshwater sediment microbial communities in response to fracking from Pennsylvania, USA - Cold Stream Run_MetaG_CSR_2013 (SPAdes)... | ecosystem: Environmental > Aquatic > Freshwater >... | reverse complement strand
TGCTACAACATCTACGAAGGCCAGCGCATGCTCCAGGTGGCCAATGAGACCAGGAAGATGGTGCAGATCGGCTCGCAGCACCGCAGCACGGCGTTCAAGATCAAAGGCATGCAGGCGCTGCAGGATGGCATCATCGGCAAGGTGTACCTGGCCAAGGGCCTGTGCTTCAAGCGGCGCAAGTCCATCGGCGTTCAGCCGGACGAACCCACGCCGCCCGGGTTGAACTGGGATCTGTTCCTGGGGCCCGCGCCCATGCGGCCGTACAACCTGCACCGCTTCGCCTACAACTGGCATTGGTTCTGGGACACGGGCAACGGCGATATCGGCAACCAGGGCGTACACGAGATGGGCGTCTGCCGGTGGGGGTTGGGCGATCCCGAGTGGCCCACGTCCGCGGTCGCGATGGGCGGCAAGTACGCCAACGACGACGACACCGAAACGCCCAATACCCTGCTGGCCAGCTACGACTACGGCGGGCGCGAGATCGTTTTCGAAGTCCGCGGCAACCTGACCGGTGGCGAAGGCAACCGTTCGCGCCCAGGCGGGCTTGGCGGGGGACGCGGACGCGGCGGCAACGCTCCCGGCGGCGCTCCTCCACCCCCATCACCCGCAGCCGAACAAGCTGCCGTGGCGGCCGTGGCGGCTCAGACGCCCGCGGCGAATATCATGATCGGCAACCTGTTCTACGGCACCGAAGGTTGGATGGCCATGAGCGACCAGGGCTATCAGGTCTATAAGGGCGAGAGCGGCGAACTGATCGACGAAGGCCGTCCCGAGCGCGGCCCAGGCGGCGACGCCACCGGCCTGCACATGCAGAATTTCCTGGCGGCCTGCCGTTCGCGCAACGTCAAAGACCTGCACGACCCCATCTCCAACGCGTACTTGAGCGCCTCGTTGTGCCACCTGGCCAACATCAGTTACCGCGTGGGCCGCAGGCTCAACATCGGCCCAGGCCCGAAGTTCGGCAACGATGCCGAAGCCAATAAGATGATCAGCCGCGAAGTCTATCGCCAGCCCTACGTGGTCTAAAGTGGCGTTAGGGAGGTTGGGTATGGAGACCCCACTGCAGCGCCGCCAGTTCCTGGCGCGGGCCATCGGCCTGGCAGCGGCTTCGGGTTCCGCCGGCACCGCTTCTGGGGAGCGTAAAGTAAACCGTGTATCCGGCGCTCGCGTCAAACTAGGGCTGAACGCCTATTCCTTCAATAAGCCATTGACCGACGGCTCCATCACGCTCGCCGGTTTGGTGGATTACTGCGCGCAGCACGGCATCGACGCTCTGGACGCCACAGGCTACTACTTCCCCGGTTATCCCAAAGTCCCGAGCGACGACTACCTCTTCAGCTTGAAACGCCACACCTTCGTCAACGGCGTGATCCTCAGCGGCACCGGCGTCCGCAACGATTTCACCGTGCCCGATGCCGCTGCCCGCGCCTCCGACGTACAAATGGTGAAGAACTGGATCGAAGTGGCGGCCAAACTGGGCGCGCCGGTGATTCGCGTTTTCACCGGGCGCGGCGTGCCCAAAGACCACACATTCGACGACACCATGGAATGGATGATTCCGAATTTCCGGGAGTGCGCCGAACACGGCAAGCGCTTCGGCGTGATTGTCGGGCTGCAGAACCACGACGATTTTCTGAAAACCTCCGCCCAGACCATTCGCGTGATTGACGCCGTCGGCTCCGAATGGTTCGGCAGCATTCTGGATGTCGGTAGCCTGCGCCAGGGCGACCCCTACGCGGAAATCGAAAAGCTGCTGCCCTATGCCGTCTCCTGGCAGCTTAAGGAAAAGGTCGGCCGCGGCACGCAGGAAGAAACCACCGACCTCGAAAAGGTGAAGGGCATCATCGACCGGGGCGGTTATCGCGGATTCCTCCCCGTCGAGACCTTAGGCGCGGGCGACCCTCGCGAGAAAGTCGCCGTCTTCACCGAACAGGCGCGCAAAGTCTTCGCCCCAGCGGCGTAGGCGTCCGCGCCTGCGCTTTATGCGACTCGCACTGATGCTTTTCTCTACCGCCCGCCTCCTGGCAGCGGCGGACCCCATCACCGACGAAACCATCCGGCAGGAAGTCCTCGCGAAGCTGGTTTCCGGCAGGTTAACCCGGTACATGCCCGGCCAGGCCGCCGACACGTCCCGCACCATCGGCAGCAAGCACCCGCTTCTCTTCCCCGACGCCTGCGCCGGCGAAAAGGTGTACTACGTCAGCGCCAAACCCGCCGGCTCCCTCGAGACATGCGCATCAGCCAACGAGCCGCCCAGCAAGGAGCTGAGCACTCGCGAGCTGCGCTTGCAAATTTACCGGTGGTCCGTCGGCGACCCTTCGGAGTTGCTGGCGGTGGGGCAGTACCGTTTCCCGAAAGCCAAGCCCGAGTTCCGGTGCACCTCGGTTGGATTCCTGGCGCACCTGACCGGCGAAGGCGAGCACCGCGAACTTCTGGAGAGCAAGCTCCTCGACACCTTCCGCCATTATGCCGTCCAGAGCATCCAACTGGTGGATCTGACCGGAGACGGCATCCCGGAACTGGCGATCGAATCGGATTCGGGCAACGCCGTGCAGACGTCATCGCACCTTTATGTTTACGATCTCTCGGAGGGCTACTTCCACCAGCTTCTTCGAATACCTACCCGCTGGCATAGCGAGCCAGAGGACGATACCGTGTGGACGCAAACGCTCGATATCCCGCGGACCCTGCGCGAAGGCGGCAAACGCTTCTGCTTTGAGAAGACCGTGCTTGCCGATTCCGGCAAATGGTTCCCGAGCGCGCGAGTGAGCCGTCCCTGCTACAAGCCCAAAGCAGACCAGTAAACCCACCAGGCCAGGCGGTTTGGCCGGCAATCTCAGCCTCGGTTCATGAAGCCCAGGTGCTTCAACAAAGCCTTGCCCAGCGCGACCCCATCCAGGGCCTCGGCCTTCTTGTTGGCTTCAGCCTTCCTGGCTTCCACCTGCTTATTGATCTCTTCCACTCTCTTGCGGTGGGCTTCGGCCCTTTCGTACGCCACCAACGCGCACGCGGTCAACTGGGCCTCCTGAGCGCGGGCATGAAGCGCGGCTTCGGCCAGATCCAGCTTCAGTTTTGCCTTGGCGCCGCTGATCAGGTCGAGGTAGTGTTTGACCTCGACGTGTTCGGCCGCGTTCGGGATGCGCTTGATGTGGTCTGTGAACTTGTCCACCGCCTCAAGCGCTTCGTTAAGGCCCTCCGGGTGCATGATGTCGTCAGCCAGCGACCTTGCCGGTGGGCCGGTGACGGCGACTTCGGCGGCCGCCGGTTCCAGACGCGAGTCGAAGCCCCACATGAAATCGCAGGCCGGGCAGCAGATGTAATTCCACATTCGGGCGATGCAGTTCTGGTTCATGCATCCGAGCACCTGGGCCGGCTTCAAACCGACGGGCGTTTGGCAATTCGGGCAGACGACGGCGGGTGGTGTCGGGGTGTGACAGAACTGGCACGGTGGCACTTCGGGTGGCGCCTCGGCAACCGCGATCAGGACTCCGCCCACAATTTCCGAGTTGGGGAATTTGGGTTGCCACAAATCGAGCAATTCGCCGTGCCGGATGCGGCGCGACGGACCAAAGAACGGATCGTGCAACACCACGTTTTTGGCGCAGAGGTCCACCATTACCGAATAGTGGCCGGCCGGCGAATCCGAGGCTGCACGGTGGTTCAGGATGGCTCGAATTCCGGCTTCATGGCACAGCTGCAGAGCCTGTATCGGGTGGCGCGCCTGAATTGCGAGAGCGCTGAGACCCCGCCCCAGGGCATCCTTGGCCATGAGATGGGTAGTGGAGGCCATACTGCCAAACCGGTTTACCTTGGCGATCAAGGGCCAGATCTCCGATTGCGGAATGTCCTTGCCGAAAGAGCGATACACCATGCTCAGACAGGCCGCGCCGCACATCCGGCTGCTCTCGGCATCGGCCTGCTTCTCGTAAGGAATCGTCTCTAAAACGGTGTTCATGGAATCAAATCCTCAACCACCTATCAATACGGTCTTCAAGCCGGGGGGGCTGATTTTGCCGCCGTGAGCGGTCGGGTCCCCTACACGGGCGGCCGGTGACTTTCCAATCGTCACGGTAAGCGATCCGTTCATGATGGCGGCAGGCGGCGAAGCCGTGCAGAACGCCATGTCCTTCACCCGCGCAGCGGGCTGCTTGCCAATCAGAACCGTGACACAGCATGGCGGAAGAATGGGCCCTCCGACGTGTGAAATCGGTGGCAGACCCGGCGTTGCCGCCGGACAGGTATGCTTATCGCCTAAGCGAGCTGCTGGTTGTCCCATGCCTGCACCCTCCTACGCATACTTACCCTCCGCCACTCCCATCCCCAGTTGCAGGTACAATCGTTGCGACTCGATGATTCCGCCCTGGGACCGCGACGAGGCCAGTTTCACTGCCCTGGCCACCGTCTTCGCCGGCCCGTACGGCCCCGGCTCGATGCCCCCGTTGGCCGCCCACGCCAGCGCGCCCGCCGCAGACATTACTCCCGCGGCATCAGCCGGGGCTTTCGCTGCCAACTGATTCTCGCCGGTCGGCTGGATGACCCAGCGCACCGCAGCGATCCAGGCGGCCCTTTCCGGCGGAGTGATCGCGTCGCCGCACGCGTGCTGCAGGCACAAGCTACCCCACCAGATGCCTTCTCGCACGGGCAGCGCGTGAGCCAGGAAATCGATTCCCTGGACGTACCGCTTCCCGTCCGCCAAAACTTCGAGGAACTCGCGCGGCCCCATTCCATCCCGCAGCAGGGCGCGTGCATCCCTCGGCGCGTCATACCGCATGCAGACCTCCGCCGCCGTCGCTGCCCCTACTTTCACCAGAGGTTCGTTGCTCATACTCGTCTCCCGGCAACCGCCTAATTGATGTTGACCTGCGCGCCCTGGATGGTGATGCCATCTTCGTCCAAAGTGATGGTGCTCTGTCCACCAGCGGCCGAAAGCGTGATGCCAAACGAACCCATAGTGATCGTGTGCTTGCCGTTCAGAACCGACAGTTCGATCTGAAACGGATCCATGGTGATCGTGCTCATGGCATCCTGGTTTGCTATGGCGGTGTACGGGAAGGGAGAGCAACAAACCAGCTTGATCATGTGCACAGCCTGAACGGTCACATCCTTCATGCCGGCGTCAATCGTGATCCCTTCCCCGGTCATCTCGATCAACTGGTCTATTTGTTGAGATTCCGGCAGTTGTCCAAGGCCTCGTTGAATGGAAACCTTCTCCTTGTCGCCGGCCTGAACCAGCACGCCATCGGTGGTTGCCGGTATATCCGCAAATTCCGGCACCGGCGGCCCCGCGCCGATGAAAACGCCGCCTGCGGCCCGAAGGTTGATGTAACCAGCCGTTCCCCCCTTCGGAACGTCCATCGCCTTAAGCGTAACGATACAAGGGGACGGAGCAGCCCCCTGTTGGGGCGCTCTGCTGGTAAGATCCAAGACGTTGGCGATGAGCTGATAAGTCCCGTCAACGGATTTTCCATCGTCCTTGGTGTCGCATGGGGTAGCGCCGCCCGAGCCACCGCCGAAATTACCATTGTATTGACTCACGAGAAACCTCCTCTAAGACCTGCTTCATTGCCAACATCGTAGTATGCCCGGACCACTCACTTACGTTTCGTGGCCAATGACTTTGCCGTTGTCGTCGACTACGGCCTCGCCCCCTGTTTCGTGCCCGATGACGTTGCCCTGGCTGTCCACCACATCGCCCGGTTGCGGCGGCTCCGGCGGCCCCGGGTTGGGTAGGTTCGCTTCGCCAATGGCTTCCAGCAAGATCGGCGTCAGCATTCCTACCACGATGACCACAGTCCACACCCAACAGTTACCTGAGCTAAACGCCGCCTGCAGAAAGGTCCGCCTGGGCGCGCAGTCAGGCAACCCATATCCGAACAAGCCGTCTAGCAACCCTTGGGACTCCTTGTCCATCTTGTCGTACATCGATTGCAGATTCATCAAGAGGGTGAGCAGCGCCTGCATCGCTGCCTGGAGCACCATTAACGTGATGGAGCGCTGGTCATCGCCGTGGCGGTAGTTCAAATCCGGTATCGGAAGCGCATAGGCTATTAGAGCAAGTGCAGCCGTTACCCAGAGGAGCGTACCGAGAGTCTTGCAGCAAGGTTGAATTCCCGCCTTGTTGTGCACGTCGATGGTAATGCGCTTAGGGCCAAGATTGATATCGAAAACCTGCCCCATCACGACATTCGCGCTGGTGCCCATGGTCAGTTGCATGTTTCCGCCCGCGCCGCCGCCCAGCAGAGCGGTAAGGAGCGGCGATACTGGGGATGCGCCGTCCCCATATAGCTGCAGAAATGAGCTTGGGTTAATACAAATCTGCAAGTTACTGCCAAACGCCATCTGGAAGTTAAGGGGACAGGCAATCTGGACGTTGGCGCCGTAAGCCACTATGGAATTCATTCCCAGGTAATGCGGCGGCTCCGGCTCGGTCCAGGTTGCGTCGTTCGGTCCACCGCCGCTGCCCCCGGTAGCAGGCTTCCCGGCGGCCGCGACGCTTAGTAGGTTTCGCGTTCTCATGAAGTTCTTGCTTCCTCTCTTACAACCCGGGCAACCCACCGATCGTTATCGTTCGGGCGCTCGACACACTCTCACCGCTATGTCGCCCGGCCGAGAAGGATTTGTCGGACTCGGCGTTCATCACCAAGTGCCGCTCCGAATGAATCGCCAGGTGCTCTTGCCCCTTTTCATCCACGAATACGATCCCGTTATAGTTTTCGCGGGCGTTACCATGCACGCTGGCCGACTTGATGCCTCCGAAATTCTTGCCTGTGGGCAACTTGAAGGGCGGCAGGTTGTCCCCGTTATAGACGCTGCCGACAATCAGCGGCTGGTCGGGATCGCCTTCCTCGAAACTCACCACCACTTCCTGCCCGATCCGCGGCCAAAAGAACGCCCCCCAGCCTTTGCCCGCCCAGATCTGGGCCACGCGCAGCCAGCAGGAACTTTGCGAGTCTTTCTTCCCCTCGCGGTCCCAATAGAACTGCACCTTGATCCGGCCAAACCGGTCGACGAAAACCTCCTCGCCAGCCTGCCCCACCACCATGGCGGTCTGGACGCCGGGGATCGCCGGCCTCCGTGTCAGGCGCTGTGGCCGGAACCGCAGGGCGGAGGGGATGCAGGTGAATTGGTTTTCGTAACGGAACGGCAGCACCGCGTCGCTCCGGTAGTTGCCGCCCAAATGGGCATCATGTTCCACGCGCGTCAACAGGTACGGGCCGTCGGCGTTGAAATGCCGGGTGAGCGTGAACTTGTGGCCGGCAGTAAACTGGCCGCAATTGCTCCTGCCCCGAATCTCCAGACCGGCAACCGTTTCCTGCTCCATGCGGATCTTAACCGTCCGGGCGCTGTCTTCGGAAATGTTGTGGATCTGCGTCCGCTGTGGCTGGCCGCCGGCATCGGTGCTATCGAAGCGCTGCGCGTATCCACCCGGATAGTCGTAAATCTCCAGTTTGTCGTTGCCGCCGACCTTGAGCTTGTGGTTCACCTTTCCCACAGCGACCGTTTCGATGGTTTTCTGCCTGGCTTCCAGGTTCCGGGAGGGGACTTCGAAGTAGTGGTCCCAAAGCGTGTATTCACCGGATCGCAGTTCCTGGCTCTTCTCCCAGCCCAGCACGCGCACGTCTTCCCGCACGCCGCCCTGCAGTTCTTCGTAGATGATGCTGCTCTGGCCGGGAATGGTGGGGGTGGAGTGGTCCGTCACTACCAGTTTGTGGCCGCTGGCGGTATGTTTGAAGAAGTAGTAAATCCCCTCTTCTTCCATCAGCCGGCTGGCGAAATCGAAGTCGGATTCGCGGTACTGCACGCAATAATCGCGGGGCTTGAAGGCCGTCGCTATTTCGTACATGGCGTCGTACCCGGCAAACACGTTTTTGAGAATGTCCGGGATCGAAAGGTGCTGGAAGATACGGCTGCGCACATTCTTCGTCAGCAGCCAGATTGTCGGTACGAGTTCCGCTCCGTAGTGGATGAAACCGGCGTCCGTGCGGCCGCCCTGGGTGAAGCGTTTGATGATCCCGTTGAAATATCGCTTCTCGTCGTTGACCAGCCGCATTTCCAAGGTCACGTTCTGACCCAGGAGTTTTTCGAACTTGATATCCGTGGTGGCTTCGGCCAAGAGGTCAAGTTGGAAATCGAAGAGCTGCGATATGCCTTCCTGGCCGCGAAATCCGTTTAGGAGCAGAACGTCTTCGCCTAACGGCGTGGTAGCTGCGATGGGCCTGTCCAGTTGTCCATACATCGGCTGTTTCCTCCCCCGTTCCAACACCTCGGAGCGCCAAATCTAAGGCGAAATGACCGGACTGGCGGCTTATGCAACTCACGCCGGTTTCCCAAGTAACTAACCTTCAAAGCCAGTTGCGAGCAGATGCCGGCCGGCCTGGTCCGATTCGTAGTGACAGCAGGTGCTCATTTCGTTACAGGGCTCCAGCGGTGTTTTGCCACGTCTACACAGGTTGCCAGTGCCGAGAGACGCGTAACCCTGGGACCAGAAGGCCTGGGTCGCCTACGTGCGATGCGAAGCGAGCTAGGCACGCCATTTTGAATCTACCGGTCCACCACTGGCATCTGAAGAGAATCCCATAATGGAGGCAATGATGTTGAAGATGCGAGCAGTTCAAGTCTCACGTCCCGGTGGGCCGCTGGAACTAGTGGAACGCAACATCCCGGAGCCCGGTGCCGGGGCCGTGCGAATCAAGGTCCAGGCGTGTGGAATCTGTCACAGCGATTCGCTCACCGTGGAAGGCCACTTCCCCGGAATTCAATACCCGCGGGTCCCCGGCCATGAAGTGGTTGGCATTGTCGATGCCGTCGGCCCAAACGTCGCCGGCCTGAAGGTTGGCCAGCGGGCCGGTGTCGGCTGGCATGGAGGCAATTGCGGCTACTGTAACTCGTGCCGCCGCGGCGATTCCTTCGCCTGCGAAACCGTTACAGCCGTGACCGGGATCACGTTCGATGGCGGCTATGCCGAATACTTGATTGCTCCTGCCAGCGCCGTGGCCCAGGTGCCCGCGGAACTGACATCGGTGGAAGCCGCCCCCTTGATGTGCGCGGGTGTCACCACCTTCAACGCACTCCGCAACAGCGGAGCCCGGCCCGGCGACCTGGTCGCGGTGTCGGGTCTCGGCGGTCTGGGCCATCTCGGCGTTCAGTTCGCGGTGACGATGGGTTTCCGAACCGTGGCCATCGCCCGAGGCAAAGACAAGGAACCGCTGGCTCGCCAGTTGGGCGCCTGGCGCTATATCGATAGCCAGACGCAGGATCCGGCCGCCGAACTCGCCGCGCTTGGTGGCGCCAAGGTGATCCTGGCCACCGTGACTAACAGTGATGCCATGAATGCGGTGATGGGCGGTCTGGGCCCTAACGGAACCCTGTTGGTGGTGGGCGCCGCCGGAGACCTGACCGTCTCGCCCATATTCTTAATCATGGGAAAGCGGTCGGTGAAGGGCTGGTATTCCGGCACGTCGATCGATTCCCAAGACACCCTGGGTTTCAGCGTCCTGACTGGCGTCCGCTCGATGAACGAGGTCTATCCCCTGGAGCGGGTGTCCGAAGCTTACGAGCGCATGCTTAGCGGCAAGGCCCGCTTCCGCGTCGTGCTCAGCATGGAGCAGTAGCCCTAGTCCGGTACGATTTCGATAATGGTCGACCGGCGGTCGGCCGAGTTACCCACGGCGTACCCGCCCGCCGTTCCCGCGGCTGCGATGCCGATCATCGCCGCTGCGGCTGCGCTTTGGTTCTCATTGCCCCAAAGCCCGCCCTGGATGCCCATGGCTGCTGCCGCTCCGCCGGCTGCACCGGCGAAGAAGCCGACAACGGTTCCAATGATCCGGAAATGCACACTTTTGGTTCGCATCTCAACCGTACGAAGCGTGGCGCGAGGCACTCGCGTCAGACCCTTGGGCCAAACGGCCGGGTTGGTGCTTTTGGTGACCTGCACTTCGAGAGCGTCCGCCTGTAAGGATGTGACCTTTCCGGCGATCACCGTGGCGTCGGGCATGGCAACCGCAACCGTCTTCCCCACAACCATGGAAAGGCCATCCCACTTCACACGGATTGGGGATTGGGCACCCAGAACCGGGCGGGCCAAGACGAGCGCCAAGAACACGGCCAGTGCCGCCGTGCGCCAGGACATATAGGACCTCCCCATTCAGATATTAAGGCTCTTTTCACATACTCTGTCAAGAGCCTTGACCCGACTCTATAATTAAAGGAGATGCGTGCTTGTCTGTGTTTGCTGGCTTTGGTCTGTGCCCTGGGAGCGGCGGGCACGGTTCAGACGGAAACCATTCGCGGCAAGTTGATCGTGCGCGAAGGCCAACCGCCGGCCATCGAAACCGCGGAACACAAGCTCATCCTCGTGGATGGCGACACTCCCACTCACAAGGTGCTCAACGACCCGCGGGTCAATGGGTTCGACGTGCAGGCCCGCGGCCATTTCACCGGCCCCGCCCGTTTCCAGGTGGACCCGCAGCATACCCATGCCCTGCTGGTTCACGATCACGGCAACCTCAAGATGATCACCTACTGGTGCGACGTCTGCTCTATTCGCGCCTACGCTCCCGGGCCTTGTGTCTGCTGCCAGCAGGAAACCACGCTCGAATTGCGCGACCCGGACGATATTCGATGAGCAGCCGCTATTCCGCCACCAGGACCGTCGCCGACGGCGTTGAGACAGTGCGGTTGGCGGACGCGGCCCGCGAAACCGAGGTGGCCATCGCCATCGGCGCTGGCAACATGGCATACGAACTCAAGGTGCGCGGAGCTAACTTCCTGTGGTTTCCCTTTGCCGATCCGGCCGAACTGCTCGAACATCCCAAGTTCTGCGGCGTGCCCTTCCTGGCGCCGTGGGCCAACCGCCTCGATGGCGATTCGTATTGGGTGAATGGCAAGCAGTACACTCTGAATGCGGCGATTGCCAACTTCCGCCGCGACCCCAACGGCAAGCCGATCCACGGCCTTCTCAATTACTCGCGCGATTGGACGTTGGTGTCGGCGGATGCGGATGAGCACTCCTCGCAGGCCACCAGCCGCCTGGAGTTCGGTGCGCACCCGGGCCTGATGGCGCAGTTTCCCTTTGCTCACACGATTACCATGACCTACCGGCTGGCCGAAGGCGTCCTGCAAGTAGAGACGGCCTTGTGGAATCGCGCGGCCGAACCGCTGCCGGTGGCTATCGGTTACCACCCCTATTTCCAGTTGCACGACGCGCCGCGCGACCAATGGAAGGTGCACCTGGCCGCCCGCGCCCACCTCGTATTGAGCAGCCAGTTAATCCCCACGGGAGAACGCAAGCCGGTCGAGTTCAGCGACCCGCACGCTCTGAATCGCGGCCCGTTGGACGATGTGTTCAGCGACCTGGTCCGCGGCGGCGATGGCCGCGCGCGTTTTTGGGTAGAGGGCCTGAACGAGCGCGTGACCGTAGCGTACGGACCCAAGTATCCGGTGGCTGTAGTGTACGCGCCGCCGGGCAAGGATTTCATCTGCTTCGAACCGATGGCTGCTGTCACCAATGCATTCAACCTCGCGCATGCGGGCCTATACCCCAGCCTGCAGACCGTCCCGCCCGGTGGCGAGTGGCGCGAGAGCTTCTGGATCGAAGTGCGGGCATAGCGGCGGCCGGTACTTCCGCGGCCGCACTACCCCCACAACTCCCGCTTCCGAAACTTCCTGGTCAGCCCGCGGATCACCCGTTCCGTGTAATTCCCGAAGGGCCGGTCGGTCGTCAGGTAGGTCCACGTGGCTCCGCGCTGCTTGGGCTCCACGCCCGTTTCCCGCGCTCGCTCCAGCCGCGCCGCGATCTCCTGGTCCAGCCGCTCCTCCAACTCCCGGTACATGTCGTCGACCCGCGTCAAGTATTCGTGCAGCGGGTCGACGACATGTACCGGGAGTTGGAG
>Ga0209067_10002104_pt1 | contig 11894 bp, 10 predicted proteins | sample ColStrG_CSR_2013_FD_187199 | JGI IMG/M metagenome (GOLD analysis project Ga0209067, IMG submission 187199) | Freshwater sediment microbial communities in response to fracking from Pennsylvania, USA - Cold Stream Run_MetaG_CSR_2013 (SPAdes)... | ecosystem: Environmental > Aquatic > Freshwater >... | reverse complement strand
AGCAGATTGATCGCGAACCGCGTCAACAGCGTGGATGCCCCCACGAACCAAATCAGCGGAATTAGCCAGGAGCTGAGATCGATACGACGAACTAGTGGTTGCGCGGCCGGCAACTGGGCATCCGGCGCGGCAAGTTCGTCGTCCCCGATGATTACCGGAGCGGAGGCCTGCTCCGACACAGCCCGCGCCGCGGGGCGCTGAACCTGGAACCACTGAGGCGTCACCGCCGTCCAGCGTGGCAGCATCGGTAAGACCGCAGCCGCTACAAACATGGCGACAACCGCAGTGGAAAGCACCAGCCGCCGCACATCAGCCGACTTCCTCCGCAGCAGCAGGCTCACACCCAGCGCGGCGCCGAGCGCAACGCCGGATTTCCAGAACACGGTAAAGAAGACGGAAAGACCGTAGAATTGGGTGATCATTGTCCCTCCTCTTCGCGGCGGGCAATCAGCGCGGACAGGTGATCTCGTTCCTCAGACGATAACTTCTGGCCGGACATCTCCAGCAGCGCCGCCGCGGCGGCCAGTGGCGACCCCTCGAAGAAGGTGGATACGAGCTGCCGCAGCGCCGATTGCCGCGCCTTAGACGCGGCGATCACCGGCGCGTAGACATAGCGCATGCCGTCACGCTTGTGCCGGACGTAGCCCTTCTCCTCCAGCAGGGCCAGCATTCCGCGAACCGCGGAGTAGCTGGGCGGGTCCGGCAGATCCGCAAGCACCTCCGCCACGCTTGCCTTTCCAAGCCGATAGAGTACCTCTACGATCTGGCGCTCTCTTCGGCCGAGTTGAATTCCGATTTCGTCGTCCATTATAAGCCTCGCTTACGTGCTATTACACTAGCAGTTGCTAGTAGATTAGCAGTAGCGAATGAGCCAGTCAAGAGAAAAATTCGACTCTCCTGGCGGTTAGTTCTCGGAAGGTCGCTCCACGTTATCTATTACGAGGCGTTCCTGCGGTCCTTTAGTCGGCTCCAGCCTTGGGTCCGAACTGCAACGCTGTAACAACTTGTCGACGCCGGAGGAATGTTAGCCCCGATATAAAACACCCGCAGTTTCCCCGGTTTTGACGTTCGCCAGCCCGTGAAGCCGGGACGGTGAGACACACTTCTGCACCGACGCCGAAGGGAGTGAACCCTGACGCCACGCTGGTGGTGTTTGGCCGAGCGAATGATCAGCCGATAGCCGACCCTCCCGCGCCGTCAATTGGAACTGGAACAGTGGAACGCCGCGTGTGGTTGGTGTCAGACCGGACCGAGTCGATCACGAGGGAGAGCCTGTAAGCGCAGTTGACCTTGCCCGCTTCGGTATAGGCCACTGTAGGCCGGATGAGCTGGGCGTTGGTGAGGTCAGAGAGCCGGTAGACACACCGCATGTCGTGGTCCCGCATCCAAGACACCGCATTCGACGGGCGCTTCGTCCGCGAGAGCAAGAGTGGTTGGCGCAAGCGTTTGATCTTAACGCGCGAGTGGGGCGATCCGCCAGGAACAATTTAGAATCTCCTGTAGAGTGGGTACCGCCTCCCCGCCAATGTCATCCTTGCGAACGACTACAAAACCGGGGAAATTGCGGGTGTTTTAAACCGGGACTGACAGAGGAATATCCGAATTGGGATCGCCGGCGCACCACGTATCTGTTCCGAAGGCCGAACCAGCCCGACAATTATCTAATCATTGATGGCTACAGGCAAATCGCCATGCTGTAGCAACTGGGCCAGGACACAATGAAAGCGGACGTCTGGCCCATGAGCGCGGCTGGGGACCTGCTACTGGACCGTTCGCCGCGTTTGTTCGAGTACGGACCGCGTTGGAGCAAGGGTGGCTGTTGGCGAAGATGGAGCGGCGCTTCGGCTTAGGGGATTGACGAGATTGCGTGCCCGGTCTTGACCGCCTGATAGGGGTGCCCTGCCATATCCAGCGCTTTCTGCTTTTGCCGCCAGGTAAGGCTTACATCTCTTTTGCGATGTCCATTGCCCTCTGTAACGGTGCATCGCAACCATCGCGAATCGCTGAGACGGAGAACGGCGCCCCCACATCCGGCGCGACTCCCTTGCCCTCCAGGAAGGTGCCATTCCATGTGTAGTACGCGGCGACCGGGATTGCGATCCGGTATCCCTGCCCTACCCGAAATGAATGTCCCCCTAACAGCCGGCCTGGAGTTGCGGAGCCGACAATCGTCGCAAGCTTATTCTCGTTTGCGAAGGCGGCGACCATTTCGCAGGAACTCGCCGAGTGCTCGTTAACGAGCAGCACAATCTTGCCATGGAAGCGCTGTTTTCCAAGACCCTCGGTCGAGAGGACAACTGACTGATCCCGCCCCACGAACTTCAGCGCTAGACCGAGAAGCCCGATTTTCTTTGAGGGGATGTGATCAAAGACGGGCAACTTCTCTTTGGAAAACCCCTGTTCGGCCCTCCGGCGCGTGACGCTGTAACCAATTGGGGTCCGACCTTCGGTGAGATAACTCATCAGCCGTAAGCAACCGATCCCCCCGCCGGTGTTCCCTCGAAGATCAATGACAAGCCGCTCGCAATTCAGGCTCTCGACAGCTTTGTCGATGTCGTGCGCCACATCAATGCCGATGGCCCCGGGAAACATACACACCTTCAACCAACCGACACCGTCGTTTTTCGCATGAGAGACTGGCTGCAACTCGATCAGTGGGCGTTCCTTTGTCTTTGATTTTGGAACATCAACCGTCAAGCGAACATGAGAACCATCGCGGCGGCAGATGTCCACGGGCGTCGCTTCCCCAAGCGGAAACAACGGCAGGTCTGGAGGGCGGACCTCTTCGTCTCGAACCCGAAGCAAGACGTCGCCTGGCTGAATGCCGGCCTTAAACGCGGCGCCGCCCGGGTGTACGTCCTGAAAAACCCAGCACGCCCGACCCTCATCTTCGGACCTGAAGAGGGTGGCGCTGATAGCCATTTTCCCAGCGGCCCGAGGCCGCCGTTCGTGATAGAAACCGGCATGACTGACCTTCAACTCCTTGATCAGTTCATTTAATTCCCGCTCGAGTTCATCGTCATTCGCGGCGGCGAGAATCCGCTCCTTGCGCGCCTCAGCAATCTGGCGCCAATTGATACCGTTCAATTTGGGATCGTAAAGCTTCTTCTCGCACGTGTCGACAACCTTCTCGAAGACCAGTCTGAGTTGTTCGTTCGTGAGTGTTTTCATAGTCGATCGATGCCTCAATCGGGCATGAGCTTTCGCCGGCTCTCCCCAACCATGATGAACCCCGCCCATAGGCGCGGAGATGCGTCCTCTCCATACTTTCTTATCATCTCCAGCTTCGCCTGCTGCAGAGCGCGGCCCTTATCCACACCTGCCACCAGCCGGCTATAGAATTCCCGCATTAGGCCGCGGCTGAAGTCGTCGTTCGCTTCCCAAAGATTCGCCACTACCGTACGCGCGCCCGCGATTAGAAACGGACGCACAAGGTTAGAGACTCCCTCCTCTCCGATTACCAGGCCCGATCCAACATCGCATGCGGACAACGTTACGAGTTCTGCGTTCAATTGCGTTTGCGCAATCTCCCGCGCTTGCCAGAAGCCGTCCTCGGTCCCGGCCGGATCTGGGTACAAGAGCAGCGCTGATCGCTCGGGGAATTTCGTGCTCACCAGGCCATGTACTGCGAAATGCAGAACGCGAAACTGTCCCAGGGGCTGTTTCTTTAGAGCGCCTTTCGTGGCAGAATCCCCCAACAGCATCACCGGTTTTCCGCCCAGGATGTCAGCGACAGTACGCGCTTCACCGTTGGCGGCCGGTAAGGGACGTGGGGGTTCGTCAAGGTTGAAGACCTCCCGGCTGATATTGCTGAAAGGCTGGTGATCTTGCGAGTGAACATCTGCCCCGGCCAATGCGTCGCTTCCTGTTGCTAGCGCGAGCAGCGGCATTGGCGCATTGGGCCCACCCTTCTCAGACAGAAGCGTAAATACAGTTCCGGATGGAGCATACGTGACGACATGAGACGCCAGCAGCGGCCGGTCTGTTCGTGGTCCGATGACCTCGAATGGCAGCGAATACAGCGGACCATCGGGGATGACAATCAATCTGGCTTTCGTAGACACGACGCTTTCCATCGGCGCCACGACAGTTGAATAAAGCGCTGCTCCAGGCTCTCCCGAGGGGCGATCCTTTCGAAGGGCCGCGAGCACCTGATCCACTTGCTTCCCGATTTGAGCACGGCTCGCTAGCTTGAACACTCGTGCATTGTCCCGGCTGATCACCAAGCAGTACGATGCCGGTTCTGTGAGGACGTATTCGAGGATTGCCTCGTCCGCGGCCAATGCCTTTTGGAGACGCGTAATCGGAATCGGTTGCGTCTGCTGGCGGAGCCGTGGAGGATCCGCTTGCGCCTCGATCTGACCGGCTTGCTGCTCGAAATTCAGCAGATCCGTCAGTATCCTCTTTCTCTCGACCGCTCCAGCTTTGAGGATACGCAGCTCAAGCCTTGAGATCTCCTTTTCCGCTCTCGTCAATGAGGCGGGCTCCGGCCCGCGATTCACGGGGCGGAAGCGTAGAGTGTCGGTGATTGCCCGCCCGCGTATGCCCTCGATGATCATGAAAGCCTTGCTTGGGTCGTTTAGGTGCGTTGCCGCCAGCTCAAAACGTCCCAGGAAAACCGAGCCCATCGAACTCGCCAATGAGCTCTTCGCGTATTGGTTGGGTGTTGTCGCCAACATCGCCTCGACAATCTCGCTTGCTTCGCCGAACAGTCCATCTGCTGTCCGGTATTGTCCTTTCGACTCCTCTACGAGAGCGAGTTGTGTGAGCGACCGCGGCACTAGAAGCTTGTCCCCGTTGGCCCGGCTTGCCTCCAAACCTTCCCGCGCCGCGGTTTCAGCCTCACTATACCGGTGTTCCCTCAGCAATGCTTTGGATAGCTCGAGATCGGCCTCGCTAATAAGATTTTGCCCATTCACCTTCTTCGCTTCCGCGACGGCCTGTCCCAGGCGATCGATTGCCGCAGCTCCTTGCCCCAGTCTCTCTTCCAGTTTTCCGAGCTCAAGCAATGCCTGGCTTTCATACCCGAAAGCCGATTTACCGCGCGAGGTCTGCAGAAGGCTCTCCAGCAGTTCTCTCGCTTCGGAATTCTTGCCAAGGGATCCTAGTGCCTGTGCTTTTCCCGCATATGCCATGGCCGGTTCGCCCAGATCCGGATCGCCCCGGCCGACGGCGATCGCCTGATCAAACATCGCGATTGCCGGGTCGTATCGTCCGATCTGCAACAAGCCATCACCGATCAGCGTCAGATATCGAATCTGCCCGCCCAGATCATTCAACTTTTGTGTCTGCGATAGCGCACCCATGACCCTCAGCGCGCCGGCGCTGTAGTCGCCGTGGAGGAAGCTGATGAGACCAAGTTCGCCATTCGCACGGTTGATCCAGGGAGAGTCCCCAAGGGTCTTGGCAATCGATAATGCCTCCGTCCAATCTCTCTCGGCAAGATCCGTGTCGAAGTCCATGTCGACGTCCCCCTTGACGGTCAGGCATCGAAGCCGGAGCTGAGCGTCATTCTTCAGCAGGGGATCATCCAGAAGTGAATCCAGAAAGGTTGAGGTGTCGAAGAGGCCGCGTTTCTGCAATTCTCCGCGGATGCGGCCGATCTGGGCGTACAGTTCGTTTCGCCGGTCGCCGGCTTCGCGGAACAGCGGTTCGGCCTTAGCGAAGTACGGCTCTGCGGCTTGCCAATTCTTCAGCCAAGCGAGCCGATCACCTTCCCCGATTAGGCGCGTCGCGTCACTCTGCTGCGCGTTCAGGCTGATCCCCGGCAGAATGAATCCCGTCGATACTGCCCAAACCTGAATCCACCGATACCGCATAGGCCTCCGAGCGCGGTTGCGGTGTTTGACGCCACCGCTGGGTAAATAGTTTCATTGTCTGGCGGAGAGGCCCAAACCCGTGAATCCGGCCGGCGCGTCTGACCGCCCTCACACTATTGAATTCCAAAGACTTACTTCTGCATTGCGCACGCGCGGTCATTCGCCACGCACGGAGCCCCCATACTCCTTCTCGCACACGCTCCAATAACCGCAGTAGCGTCTCGAACACAACGAGCTGTTCCGTCGCGGCAGAAAAATTCCCTCTCGAATTGAATCCTGGACCATCGGATAAACCATTTCTGCGTATTGCCTGTCCTTCTCACTGACGCAGAAACTCTTTTTGAATCAGGGCTACGGTTTTTCCCTTCGTCACCGTATCCAGCCGGCAGGCGCCGCTGGCAGCCGGAGTGATCATCGCGTAGCTCGTGAGTTGCAACCGATGATCGTGTGCAATCCCTCTGATTCGCTTGATCGCGCTCTTTGAATCAATGAGCCGCCCCTCGGTGTCGAGCAGATCTACGTATCCCGCAACCTTGACGCCGCCAATGAAGCCCGAGACCCTCGATTCAACCGCCGCCGGCTGAATCAAGGGAGCGGCTTCCGCAAGGTATTTGGCGACCATCGCTGTTCCCAATTCAAGCAACTCCATGGGGTGTTCGCCCTTTTGCAGCCTGATTTCCTCAAGCTGTTGTCCCAGGACGTTCTGGAAAAACTCAAGGCACTCCCCAAGCCGGAGATCGCGCGCCGTTTCTTGCTTCTGCCGGAAATTGTGAGCAATCGTTTCATGGAACGCCTTGCCCAACGCGGTCGCGGCTGTACCGGGATCTTTGGTATCGAGAAGATATCGAAACATCCATTTCGCCGGGCAATTCAAGAACTGCGTGACCTGGCTCGGAGACAAAACCTCGGCGAGGAGCACTCCCTGTTCGGTTCCCACGCGACACCTACTTCACGCCGGCTGTAAAGATTCTCAGCCCGATCTCGCGCAGGTCTTCACTGGTGAACTGCACCTCCAGACCGGAGGCTGCTGCATAACGCTCGGTCGCAGCGGCGACATCTACCGCCGCAGCAAGCGACTGCAGCAACAATTGCCCGTGGCTCGTTACCAGAAAGCCTTTGCTGTGGGTGGTTAAGTTCGCCCGCTGACCGTTTCCATTTCCGGGAACCGCAGCATTGGCGCGTGGCTCGGGCGGTCGCTGGCCGTTTGGATGTTGAACGCGCGCGGGGGAATGTGTGTCCCCACCTTCGGTGCTCGGCAAGAATGACCCCGTAGCGCTCGGTTGAAGTGACCCCTTTCGAGAACCGGATTAAGAACGGTACTGAGTTTGGGCAGGATTATCCACGCCGAAGGCGTGTCTGGCCGAGATTGGAAGAAGGAGGCGATATCATCCACGCCGCAGGCGTGCGGGGTGGTTTTTCATCATGGGTGGGGCGTGCGCTAGCGGACTGGCGAAATTCGGTCGAGTTTCTGTCGGAGATACTGGAAGTAGCTGGGGCTGACGCGGAGTTCCAGCACTTCTTCGATCACTGGCAGGAAGTATGCTAGCGAGCGAATCGTCCCCAATGGCTGCGCATCGGTCCGACGAATCAGCCGCCGGGTCGTCGCAAGAACGAGCGCGTTTTCGACTACAGTGAGAGAGATGCCGCGCTGGAAGAGTTGAGCGGCGAGCACGTGGTCGGGACGGCGAACCGCTCCCATCGTGCCCGGCGTTTTGCGATATGCCGCCAAGACCCGGCGAACATATTCTTCGAGACCGATGTCGTCGTTCATGATGCGCTCTTCAACCTTGCAGTTCGCGCAGTGAAGGCCCCTTGATGTGCACCGTGTGACAGTAATGCCGCAGACGGCTTAACAGCGCCTCCACCATCGGCCGGTTGCCCAGGAAGTTCGGCCACTCGTCGTACCCCAAGTTTAATGCGGAGTCCGTTTTTATGCCGAGAGAAGCGGCCTAGCAACGGCGATACCTCCATCGGTTCAAGTCGGATTGAGATGCCCATTGAGCGTTTAACTTCGCATAATCGAGACGTCTTAAGGGATATGGAGGGAATCATGTTGACAGAGTTTTTCGAGTCACCCTTGCGTATCCAGGAACTGCGCGACGGTCCAGATGGCCGTCTGCTTGAAGGTTTTGCTCAAGAGTTATGCCAGGCAGGCTATGCAGAGATCACGGCGCGGAGGCACATCCGAGCGGCCGAGCATCTTATCCATTGGGCTGGTCGTAGAGGCAAGGTGATCGCCGCCTTGGACGAACCGATGATCGAGGAGTTTGTCCAACACCTGATTCGATGTCGATGCCCACGATATGGCCGCACACACCGGAGGGACCTCCGGAAGGGCGCGCGTCTGTTCCTCCGCTTTGCCCGGTTCGCCGATATAGTCATGACCCGAGCCGTAGAGGAGATCATTGTGGACCCAGCCCTATTGGTCTCATTCCGTGGCTGGATGCGCCAGCAACGCGCCACCTGCGATGCCACGCTTTATAACTACAGCCTCCACCTGCGCGATTTGTTGAAGAGCCTGGGAGAAGATCCGGGCCGGTTTGATGCTCACAAGTTGCGGCAGTTTATCCTGGATACCAGTCAAAGGTGCGGATGGGCATCGGCAAAACAGTGCACCACGGCCGTCCGCATGTTTTTGCGATTTCTGATCGCCGACGGCAAGTGCGCTGCCGGTTTGGAGGGATCCGTCCCCGTGCTCGCGCATTGGCGGCTTTCGTCCTTGCCGCGATATTTGCAGTCCGAGGAAGTCGAACGGGTGATTGCTTCGTGTGATCCGGCTACGCCAGCCGGCAAACGGGATCGCGCCATTCTACTTTTGCTCGCTCGCTTAGGGCTTCGGGCAGGCGATGTCGTGCAACTTCGGTTGGGCGACCTTGATTGGAAGGAAGCTGCGATCTCTGTTTCAGGGAAGAGCCGACGGCAGACACTGATGCCGTTGACGCAGGAGATTGGCGATGCGATCGCCAGCTACATCAAGGACGGTCGTCCTCAGACCGCCGTGGATACACTATTTATTCGATCCCGGGCGCCTTTTCGGGCTCTCGCGAATCACTGTGCAGTCTCAATGATCGCTGCCCAGGCCATGCACCGGGCTGGTGTCGTTTGCCCGAGTCGTGGCGCCGCCCATGTTCTCCGCCATTCGGTGGCAAGCTCAATGCTCCGACAAGGCGCGTCGTTGCAGGAGATCGCGGGCGTTCTCCGGCACCGTTCCACCGCCACCACGGAGATCTACGCCAAGGTAGACGTAATCACTCTGCGGCAGATTGCGCAGCCATGGCCGGAGGTGAAATCATGCTGACTCAGTCCGTGGAGTCGTACATCGCGGTACGCCGCGCCACGGGATTCGCGTTTCGGTCCGAAAGCAGCCTCTTGCAGAGCTTCGCCGCTTTCTCTGATGCCGCGGGCAAGCTCTACGTCAACGCTGAAACCGCCATCGAGTGGGCTGGATCCGCACCGTCGCTCTGTCAACGAGCGCGCCGACTTGGACAGGTGATTCGATTTGCGCGGTACATTCGGGCGGAAGACGCACACCACGAAATTCCTCCCACAGTCTTTGGCAGTGAGAGCCGGCCGCGACCGGTGCCCTACATTTTTTCCGCGGAGGAAATCAAGCGTATTCTCCAAACCGCCTCTGGGTTGGGTAAACGCAACGCCTTTCGTGGGCACACCTACAACACTCTCTTCGCCCTGCTGGCGTGCACCGGGCTCCGCGTGTCGGAGGCAATCCATCTCTGTTTTCAGGACATCACCGCAGACGGCTTGGTGATTCGTTGTTCAAAGTTCCGCAAAAGCCGGCTCGTTCCGCTTCACGAGACCACACTGGCCGGCCTGGAACAGTACCTCCTGCGGAGGCGCGCCTATACCCCACTGGATGATCACGTGTTCGTTTCTTTGCGGAGGCGCCCGTTGCTGCTGCATGACGCCGAAACCGCATTTCACGATATCGTCGAGAAGATCGGCCTCCCTCGTGGAGCGGGGCTTCCACGCCCCACAATTCATTCCCTTCGCCACACATTCGCAGTAAGGGCGCTGGAAACGTGCCCTGATGGCCGGGATCGAATCACAAAGCACATCTTGGCGTTGTCTACATACCTCGGTCACAGCAAGGTCGCCGACACGTACTGGTATCTGGAGGCAACGCCGGATCTGATGAGAAACATCGCGGATTCGTGCCAAAGCTTCTTCGCTGGTGGCCGGCCATGATCCTTCTCGCCACACACATCGCGGCCTTCCTCCAGCAGCGCTTGCCCATCGAGCGGCGTGCCAGCCCCAACACCAGCGACTCCTATGCGCATGCCTTCAGGCTTCTGTTCGAATACGCCAGCATTCGCCTCAAACTGCCGCCCTCACAACTGCAACTGGAACAATTGGACGCTCCGCTCATCGTGAACTTCCTGAACCATCTGGAAACAAGTCGTGGCAATGGAGCTGGTTCCAGAAACATCCGGCTCGCAGCCATCAAATCTTTCATGCACTACATGGAATATCGCGTGCCGTCGGCGCTGGAGCAGATCCAACGGATTCTGGCCATCCCTGCGAAAAAGACGGACACTCGGCTTGTCAGGCACCTCACTGCTCAGGAGATGCAAGCGATCCTGGATGCCCCTGACCCAACTGTCCGGGACGGCATCCGTGACCGGGCGATGCTTCATCTTTGCTTTGCGGGTGGACTGCGGGTCTCCGAACTGGTGGGGCTCCGGATCCAAGATATGATGCTGCAACCGCAAGCCAGCGTTCTAATCCACGGCAAAGGCCGAAAAGAACGTTGCTTGCCGCTGTGGAAAGAAACGGCGTCCGCGGTTCGTGCATGGCTGTCTGTCCGCGGTGAAGTCCGGGTTCCAGAACTGTTCCCCAATGCTCGCAATGATGCCATGACCCGCGCCGGTTTCGAGTACATCCTGCGTAAGCATGTCCATACCGCAGAGAGGCGCTGTTCAACGCTCTCATCAAAACGAGTTTCACCGCATGTCCTAAGGCACACCTGCGCTCTGACCATCCTGCAAGCCACCAAGGATCTCCGGAAGGTGTCTCTCTGGCTTGGGCATTCCAGTATGCAAACGACAGAGATTTACACTCGCGCCGACCCGTCTGTAAAGCTCGAAGCCCTCGAATCAGTGATCGCTCCAAAGCTGCGGACGGGCCGTTTTAAGGCAACGGACAAACTGATCGAGATGTTGAAGGCTGCTCCTAATATGCGGAGTAAGAAGACGGCAAAATGACGGCGGGCACTTCCCTAGAGCGCGGAGTCCGCATAAAAACGGACTCCGCATTAAACACATTATGCGGTGCACTGCATAATGTGTTCGTGGTGATGATGGTTGGGTGCTGGCGGTAGCGTTCCTCCATCAGCTTGAAAAAGATGTTGGACTGCTCCGGTTTCAGATTCAGATATCCAAATTCGTCTATCAGGAGGACATCGAGCCGCGCAAGGCGCTTAAGCAGTTGCCGTGTCGAGCGGTCGGCCAGCGATGCGTACATCTCATCGAACAGGTCTTGGGCCTTGACGAATTGGCACCGATAGCCGTTTTCCAGCGCCTTCAGCAACAGTCCGCAGGCCAATCCCGTCTTGCCCCTTCCGGTGTCGCCGACCAGCACGATATTCTCCGACTTGGCAATGAACTCCAACTCCGCAAACCCGCGAATCTGTTTGCGGTTCACACCGGGCTGGCGAGCGTAGGGAAACGTCTCCAGCGTCCACCGTTCTGGCAGATTGGCGCGCTGAATGCGCCACTCCAGAGCGCCCTCCTGCTTGGCCTGCCATTGCGCGCGAACCAGGCGAGTGACGAAATCCGTGTAGCTGATGTCATCCTTGTCGGCAGCGCGCAACTGTTCCTCGTAGATCTCCAGGATGCGGCGCAGCTTGAGGTTCTTCAGCAGTTGTTCCAGTTCTTCAGTCATCTCCGTCGGATCCTTCGTTCAGCAAGAAGTAGTCGCGCGTCACGCGGCGCAGGATCATGCGCTCTAGTCGATCCAGATCGTAAAGCCCATAACGGGCAGCTTCACACACGGCACCGATCAGTGGCTCCCGTGGATACTCCCGGACTAGTCGCAGCAGTTGCCGCAGGGCAAGTGTGA
>Ga0209067_10002103_pt1 | contig 11896 bp, 10 predicted proteins | sample ColStrG_CSR_2013_FD_187199 | JGI IMG/M metagenome (GOLD analysis project Ga0209067, IMG submission 187199) | Freshwater sediment microbial communities in response to fracking from Pennsylvania, USA - Cold Stream Run_MetaG_CSR_2013 (SPAdes)... | ecosystem: Environmental > Aquatic > Freshwater >... | reverse complement strand
GACGCCTCGCTGGCGGACCACGCCGCCCGCAGCCTCGCGTTCACCATGTGATGTCCGCCACGCCGAGGAAGGAGACGCCATGCCCCCGGTGACCGAGGTGGACTTCCACTTCGACGTGATGTGCCCCTACGCCTACCAGACCTCGCTGTGGATCCGGGAGGTCCGGGCCCGCACCGGACTGCGGATCAATTGGCGGTTCTTCAGCCTGGAGGAGGTCAACCGCCAGGAGGGCAAGAAGCACCCGTGGGAGCGGTCCTGGTCCTACGGCTGGTCGATGATGCGCATCGGGGCACTGCTGCGGCGCACGGACATGGACGACCTCGACCGCTGGTACGCGCTGGCCGGCCGGGCGCTCCACGTGGACGGGCACAAGCCGCACGACCCCGTGGTCGCCCGGATGCTGCTCGAGCAGCTGGATCTCGACCCGGCGCTGGTCGACCTGGCCATCGACGATCCCACCACCGGGGACGAGGTGCTCGCCGAGCACCGCAAGGTGATCGAGGCCGGCGGATACGGGGTGCCGACGCTCTTCCTGGCCGGCGGGCAGTGCCTGTTCGGACCCGTGCTGATCGACCCTCCGACCGGCGAGGCCGCCGTGCGGCTGTGGGACGCCGTCGTGGCCTGGACCGAGTTCCCGTCGCTCTACGAACTCCAGCGGCCGAAGACGGCCGACGACGAGCGGAGGATCGTGACCACGTTCCGCCCGTACCTGGAGGCCCGCGACTGGGTCAGCATCAACCGGGGCGAGGTCATCGACTTCAGCGCCCGGACCACGGACGCCGACGCTCGGTAGGGGGTCTCCGTCGGGCAGGGTGTGGGTGTTCCCGACCTCGTCCCGGGACACGGGGCGACGGTCGACGTGGCGGACCGTGTACGGGGTCTGTGCCGGCTCGTTGCCGAGGTCGACCACGGCGAGCCGGCGCATCGTGATCCCACTGAACTCCCGGAGCACCGGCTCGATGGGTTCCGCCGCCCGGGTGCCGTAGAGCTGGGCCTGGACGTCTTCGTCGGTCAGAAGGAGGTCCAGGGCCTCGCCGCAGCGTCGGCCGCGTCGGCCGCGTCGGCCGTCGACCATGCTCCGGTGGCCATCGGTGCGCTCCCGGCGGCGCTACCGGGACACGGTGCGGATGTTCAGCTGGCCGGCCAGTCCCGCGGTCCGGTGGCGCTCGATGGCGGCCCATTCGGGCGACAGCATCATCTCCATGAAGGCCGCCTTGGAGGGGTACTCGGCCAGGGCCACCATGTCCCACAGATCGTCGGCCTCGCCCAGGAGGATCCCGGTCACGTCCCCGTTGAAGACCACGCGTCCTCCGCCGGCCTCGACCATCTTGGTGACCTCGGCGCCGTAGATCTCGTAGGCCTCCCTGCCGGAGATGTCGACGGAGGGGTCGTCGTCGTACACGGCCCGGTCCTTGAACTTGAGCAGGTTGACCATGACGTAGGGCCCGTCCTCGCCGGTGGCGAAGAACTCGTCGAACTGCGCCTTCGGCGGGTAGACGGCGTTGGTGACTTCCACGGGACCTCCTCGATCGGGTTGCGCCGACGTAGAAGATGTCGGAAGTACTGACAGTAGTTTTCCCCCGGAAGGGGCGCAACACCCCCGCGGGGTGGGAGGCCGGGCTCAGTCGATACTGAACCAGGCCCGGACCGCGGCCTCGTGGTCGATGTAGCCGTCGCCCGACAGGTCCACCACCACCCGGTCGATCGACCCGCCGGTGAAGGGGAAGGGCGCCTGGTACTCCGGGGTGACCGCCGACGCACTGTCCCGGCCGACGCAGATGCCGTCGCCGGTCAGGCAGAAGTAGCCGGGCTGGGTGACGATCGTGCCCTGGCCGACCTGCTGGTCGTCGACGAACAGGGTCAGCGTCCCCTCGGTCCCGGGAAGGTCCGGGTTCGAGCTCGGGCCCGACGCCGCGAACTGGGCGGCCAGGACGTGACTGCCCGGGGTGAGCGCGGTGTCGGCCACCACGTCCTGCAGCACGGTGCCGACCCAGTTGAACGTGTACCGGAGCGTCCCGTCCTTGACGTAGAGGCTGTGGCCGCCCGGCACCCCGCCGGCCGCCCACACGACCCCCTCGACCTCGGTCGAGTCGACCCGCACGCCGGCGGCGATCGTGTACGACCGACCCGGGATGGCCGGACCGGCCGACTCGGGCACGTCGGCGGTGTTCGGGTAGAAGACGTACCGGTCGCGCACCGGGGCGCCGCGGGGCCGTTCGGACAGGACCTGTTCGAGGGCGCTGCGGTCGTCGAGCGGTAGGCCGTTGTAGATGCCGGCGTAGTAGAACCACAGGCTCTGGAGCTCGGCGACCTTGTCGGGGTGGTCGGCGGCCACGTTGGTGGACTGGCTCCGGTCGGTCTCCAGGTGGAACAGCTCCCACTCGTCCTTGGCGAAGTTGCCCCAGCTCGACAGCGGCGGATGCACCGTCGAGGCCAGCCAGCCGTCGTGGTAGATCGAGCGCTGGCCGAGCATCGTGTAGAACTGCGTCCGCTTGCCGGGCACCGTCGAGTCGGTCAGGGCCTTGGCGAAGCTCTCCCCCTCGATCGGGCTCTGCAGGTAGCCGTTGATCATCTCCGGGGGCTCGATCCCCAGGAGGTCGTAGACGGTAGGGACGACGTCGACTGCGTGCACGTACTGCTGGCGCGGTTCGGTCGAGGCCGGGATCTTCGCCGGCCACGACACGAGGCACATGTCGGCCACCCCCCCTTCGGCCCCGGCCCACCGCTTCCAGTAGGGGAACGGCGTGTCCATGGCCCACGCCCAGCCGGTGTTGTAGTGGTTGTTGGAGGCCGGTGTGCCCAGCTCGTCGATGTGGGGCAGGGTGGTCGCCGTGGTGTCGGGCACCCCGTTGAAGAACCGCCACTCGTTGAAGCTGCCGTTGGGCCCGCCCTCGCCGCTGGCCCCGTTGTCGGACACCACGATGATCAGGGTGTCGTCGATCTGGCCCGACTCCTCCAGGTAGTCGAGGACCCGGCCGATCCGGTCGTCGTTGTAGGAGATGTACCCGGCGAACACCTCGGCCATGCGGGTGAACAGCTTCTGCTCGTCGGCGGACAACGAGTCCCACGGCCGCACGGTGTCGAGCTGCGGCCAGGCCTGGCCGTCAGGCCCGGTCCGGCCCGGCTCGCCGTGGGGGTTGATGGGGCTGAGCTCGGTGCCCTCAGGCAGCAGGCCGAGTGCGATCTGGCGCTCGAGGATCCCGGCCCGGATGGCCTCGTAGCCCTCGTCGAACACGCCCTTGTACCGGTCGGCCCATTCGAGCGGGACCAGGTGGGGGGCGTGGCCGGCCTGGGGGGCCAGGTACATGAAGAACGGCTTGTCCGGGTCGATGGTCTTGGCGTCGCGGATGAACTCGACCGCCCGGTCGGCCATGTCGTCGGCCAGGTGGTAGCCGTCCTCGGGACGGCCCGGGGGCTCGATCGGGTGGTTGTCGTGGACCAGGTCGGGGTAGTACGAGTTGGTCTCCCCGCCGAGCCAGCCGTAGAAACGCTCGAAGCCCCGGCCCAGCGGCCACCGTCCCTTGTAGGCGGCCAGGTTGCACTCCTCGCCCGGGGTGAGGTGCCACTTGCCCACGCAGTAGGTGTTGTAGCCCTGTCCGGCCAGCACCTCGGAGAGGAACCCGTTCTCGAACGGGATCCGGGTCGAGATCCCGGGGTAGCCGCTGGCGAACTCGGCGATGGTGGCCATGCCGTTCGAGGTGGCGTTACGGCCGGTGAGCAGGGAGGCCCGGGTCGGCGAGCACAGGGCCGTGGTGTGGAAGTTGGCCAGCTTCACCCCCCGCTCGGCGATGCGGGCCATGTTCGGGCACTGCACCGGTCCGCCGAAGGAGTCCATGGTGGCGTACCCGAGGTCGTCCCAGGCGATGATCAGCACGTTCGGCGCGCCGTCGGGCGCCTTGGGCGCAAGGTAGGGGGCCCAGTCGGGCACCGAGTCCCGGATGTCGACCTCAATTTTTCCCTGGAACTGCGTGGCCACGGTCACCCTCCGGTCCGGCGCTCGGATGTCGTCGTCCCCATCATGGCAACTGATCGCCGCCCGCGCCTCAGGCGGCCCCCGGTCCCGACTGACGGTCAGCCCCGCAGCACCCCGGGCTCGAGCAGGTAGTCGACGATGCGCTCGGCGTTCTCCTCCACCGTCGACGCGGCGGCGTCGATGTGGAGGTCGGGTGACCCGGGTGGCTCGTAGGGCGAGTCGATCCCGGTGAAGTTGACGAGCTCACCCCGCCGCGCCTTGGCGTAGAGGCCCTTGCGGTCCCGTTGCTCGGCGACGGCCAGGGGCACGTCGATGTGGACCTCGATGAACTGCCCGTCGTCGAACAGGTCCCGGGCCATCTGGCGCTCGGCCCGGAACGGGGAGATGAACGACGCCAGCACCACCAGTCCGGCGTCGACCAGGACCCGCCCCACCTCGGCGGCACGCCGGATGTTCTCCACCCGGTCCGCGTCGGTGAAGCCGACGTCCCGGTTGAGCCCGTGACGGAGGTTGTCCCCGTCGAGCAGGTAGGTGTGGAAGCCCAGGTCGTGGAGCCGACGCTCGACGAGGCTGGCGATGGTGGACTTCCCGGCACCCGACAGCCCGGTGAACCACACGACCTTCGGCCGCTGGCCGAGGGAACGGGCCCTGGTGTCACGGTCGACCAGGGTGGCCTGCCAGTGCACGTTCTGCGACCGACGCAGCTCGAACGTCAGCAGACCGGCACCGACGGTGGCGTTCGTGTACCGGTCGACGAGGATGAAGCCCCCCATGTCCCGGTTGTCGGAATACGGGTCGAACGGGATCGGCCGGTCGGTGCTGATGTTGCACACGGCGATCTCGTTCAATTCGAGCGTGGGGGCCGGCTCGTGCTCGAGCGTGTTGACGTTGATCTTGTACTTGGCGTGGGTCACGGTCGCCCCGACCGTCCGGGTCCCGATCTTCAGCAGGTAGGGACGACCCGGCAGCAGGTGCTCCTCGCCCATCCAGATCAGGTGGCACTCGAACTGGTCGGCCAGCGACGGTGGGTCGGCCGCCTCTGCGATGACGTCCCCCCGGCTGACGTCGACCTCGTCGGCCAGGGTGAGCGTCACGGACTGCCCGGACGCCGCCTCGGCGAGGTCCCCGTCAGCGGTGACGATGCGGGCCACACTGCTCTCGGTGCCCGAGGGCACGATCCGGACACGGTCGCCCTGGCGGACGGTGCCGCCGACGATCTGGCCCGAGAACCCGCGAAAGTCCAGGTTCGGGCGGTTGACCCACTGCACCGGCAGCCGGAACGGCTTGCCGGGACCGTCGTCGCCGACCTCGACCTCCTCGAGGTGCTGGACCAGGGTGGGGCCGTCGTAGAACGGCGTGTTGGCGCTGCGGGAGGTGACGTTGTCGCCCAGCAGCGCGGAGATCGGGATGCAGGTGACGTCCTCGATGCCGATCTGCCCGGCGAACGAGCGGTAGTCGGCTTCGATGGCGTCGAACGCCTCCTGCGAGTACCCGACCAGGTCGAGCTTGTTGACGGCGACCACGATGTGGCGGATCCCGAGCAGGGACACCAGATAGCTGTGCCGACGGGTCTGGGTCACGACTCCGGTGCGGGCGTCCACCAGGATGACGGCGAGGTCGGCGGTCGAGGCGCCGGTGACCATGTTGCGGGTGTACTGCTCGTGGCCGGGGGTGTCGGCCACGATGAACTTGCGCCGGTCGGTGGTGAAGAACCGGTAGGCGACGTCGATGGTGATGCCCTGCTCGCGCTCGGCGGCCAGCCCGTCGACCAGCAGTGCGAAGTCCAGTCCTCCGCCCTGGGTCCCGATCCGCCTGGAGTCCGCCTCGAGTGCGGCCAGGTGGTCCTCGAACACGAGCTTCGAGTCGTAGAGGAGCCGGCCGATGAGCGTGGACTTGCCGTCGTCGACACTGCCGCAGGTGATGAAGCGCAGCATCGACTTGTGCTCGTGGCGTCGCAGGTACTCGCCGATGTCGTCGGCGACCAGGTCGTCGGTGGCGTGGGCCATCAGAAGTACCCCTCCTGCTTCTTCTTCTCCATCGAGCCCGACGAGTCGTGGTCGATGACCCGTCCCTGGCGTTCGGAGCTGGCGGTCAGGAGCATCTCCTGGATGATCTCCTCGAGCGTCGATGCCGAGCTCTCCACCGCACCGGTCAGTGGGTAGCAGCCGAGCGTGCGGAACCGGACGCTGCGCAGCTCGGGCTGCTCGCCCTCCGCCAGCGGCATCCGGTCGTCGTCGACCATGATCAGGGTGCCGTCGCGCTCCACCACCGGCCGTTCCGCGGCGAAGTACAGGGGCACGATGGGGATCTCCTCGAGGTGGATGTACTGCCACACGTCGAGTTCGGTCCAGTTCGACAGGGGGAACACCCGTACGCTCTCGCCCGGGCGCACCCGGGCGTTGTAGAGGTGCCACAGCTCGGGGCGCTGCTGCTTCGGGTCCCACCGGTGCTGGGCCGAGCGGATCGAGAACACCCGCTCCTTGGCCCGGGACTTCTCCTCGTCCCTGCGGGCCCCGCCGAAGGCCAGGTCGAACCCGTGGAGGTCGAGCGCCTGCTTGAGCCCTTCTGTCTTCCACAGGTCGGTGTGCATGGCGGAGCCGTGGTCGAACGGGTTGACGCCCTGTTCGACGCAGTCCGGGTTCCGGTGGATGAGCAGCTCGAGCTGGTGCCGCCCGACGAACTCGTCCCGGAACTCGTACATGGCCCGGAACTTCCAGGTGGTGTCCACGTGCAGCAGCGGAAACGGGGGCCGCGAGGGGTAGAACGCCTTCTGGGCGAGGTGCACCATGACCGAGCTGTCCTTGCCCACCGAGTAGAGCATGACCGGGTGCTCGCTCTCGGACACCGCCTCGCGGAAGATCTGGATGCTGTCGGCTTCGAGCTGCTGGAGATGGGTCAGTCGCGGCACGGCCGGCTCACCACTGGCTGGGGTCGATCGTGACCAGCACCTTGCCGCAGTCCTTGGAGGCGCCGAGCACGCCGAGCGCGTCGTCGAACCGGTCGAGTCCGAAGCGGTGGGTGACCAGGCGCGACAGGTCCTGGCGGGCGAGGAGGTCGATGGAGTCGGCAAACCGGGGCGGGTACTCGAACGAGCCCCGCACCGTGAACTCCTTCATCAGCATCATCAGGAAGCTCGTCTTGATCGGCGAGTAGTGGAGTGCCACCACCGACAGCCGCGCGCCGAAGGCACCGTGGCTGATCACGTCGGTGATGACCTGGTCGACCCCGGACGCCTCGATGAACGCGGCGGTCGCCGGGGTCGGGCCGAACATGAACGGCGAGGTCCCGTGCAGGGACGCCAACTCGTCCCAGATGTCGGTGGCGGTGGGGTCGAGGGCGGCCTGGGCACCGAGGCCGAGGGCCAGCTCCCGGCGCACCGCGCTCGGCTCGATGGCCACCACCCGGTCGTTGCCCCGGTCGACCAGCGTGGCGATGGCGGCCAGCCCGATGGGCCCGCAGCCGAACACGGCGACGCCGTCCCCGTGGTGCACATCGGCCTGGTCGGCGGCGTGCATGCCGACGGCCAGGGGCTCGGCGAAGGCGGCGACGTCGAGCGGCACCTCGTCGGGCACCCGGTGGAGGCGACGGTCGGCCTGGGTGATGAGCATCAGCGGGGTGAGGGCGCCCTCGGGGCCGCCGCTGCCGATCTTGGGCAGCTCCTCGGAGCCGGGCTGGGCGACCACGCGGTCGCCGACCCGGTACCGGGTGACCTCGGGGCCCACCCACTCGACCGTGCCCGACATCTCGTGTCCGAGGCACAGGGGGTCGGGACCCGGACCGGCGACACCACCGAGGCGGATGTAGGTGAGGTCGGTGCCGCAGATGCCGCAGGCGGCCACCCGCACCAGGGCATCGGCGGGCCCGGGGTCGGGCTCGGCGACGTCATCGGTGCGGACGTCCCCTGGACCGTGGACGCGTACTTGGAGCACTGGTTCTCCTTCTTCAGCCGGCCAGGTACCCGCCGTCGACGGCGAGCGTGTGACCGGTGACGTAGCCGGCGGTGGCACTGGACAGGAAGAGGGCGGCACCCACGATCTCCTCGGGTCGGCCGAGGCGTCCCATCGGGATGTGGGCGAGCTCGCCGTCGAGCAGTTCGGGGAAGGCGGCCATCGGCGCGGTCATGGGCGTGTCGATCACCCCGGGTGCGATGGCGTTCACCCGCACCCCGCGACCGGCCCACCGGTTGGCCAGGCTGGCCGTGAGGGCGACGATCCCGGCCTTGGCCGAGCCGTAGCCGGGCACGATGGGTGTCGCCCGGTAGGCGGTCATCGACGCCATGTTGACCACGCTGGCCCCGCCGTCGAGTTCGCTGGCGAACAGGAGCTTGCGGCAGCCCACGGTCAGCCGCATCGGTCCGACCAGGTTGAGTTCGACGCTGGCGGCGAACCCCTCGGGCTTCCACTCGTCGAGACCGCCGGGCAGGTTGGCCCCCGCGTTGTTCACCAGGACGTCCAGGGCGTCGAGCGAGCCGACCAGCGCGTCGATGGACTCGCCGTCGCCCAGCTCGGCCCGGCGGTAGTCGAATCCGGCCAGGTCGGTGTCGTAGGCATCGGCGCCGGGTCGCGTCCCGGTGACGACGACCTGGGCGCCGGCATCGGCGAAGCCCCGGGCGATGGCGTGCCCGATCCCGCTCGTGCCCCCGGTGACCAGTACCCGGGCACCGGTGAAGTCGAAGCTGGCGGCGTTCACCTGGCCCGCCCCAGCTTGTCGATGGACCGTTTCAGCCACGCCCGCTCCCAGAAGTTGTCGGTCCCGTCGAACAGCTCCTCGTGGGCGTCGAGCGCCACCTCGAGGGCGCCCGCATGACCGGGCTCCACGGTGAGTACCAGGTCGGTGAGCTGCAGGGCCTCGACCGGACGTCCGCCGTCGAGGTGGGCACGGGCCGCCTCCACCAGGGGGTCGGCACCGGCGGCGGCCACCAGGTCGGGCGCGGTGGCCCACGGGTGGACCCCGTAGAGCTCGGTGGTGGAGCGGTGGTGGAACCAGCCGGCGTAGTTCTCCCAGATGGCCCGGACGTTCCATGCCGTCTTGCCGTAGCCCTGTCCGACGTCGAGGTGCCCGGGGATGTGCACTTCGCGCATGAGGGTGAAGACGTCGGATCCGGCGTTCATGCCATCCACCGTCTGGTCGTGGACCGACTGCATCGCCTCCTGCATGGCCGCCACCTCCCCGGCGATCCGATCGGCACCCTCGACCGGCTCGAAGTGCCCGGTCAGGAGGCGCTCCGGCTGCAGCTCCTGGACGATGTCGAGGGAACCGATGTAGGTCAGGGCGTCGCGGTAGCGGTCCCCCCGGATGGTGACCAGGTTGGGGACATGACCGAACAGCGGCCCGAAGAGATTGCCGCTCAGCAGCGTGCGGGTCTCGGGGAGCCAGACCACCAGCGAGTCGAACGTCTCCCCACCGGGTGTGGCGATGAGCACGAGCTCCCGTCCGCCGACGGTCAGCTCGAGGCGCTCGTCGACGGTGACCGTCGCGTCGGGCGTGGCCATGGCCACGTCGCCCACGCCGACCGAGCGGGCGTACTCCATGGCGGCCACGATGGCGCTGATCCAGGCGAACGCCGAGTTGCGCGACCGGAACGCCTCGAGGCGCGAGTTGTCCTGGCGCCACACGTCGTAGTTGGCCTGGGCGATGACGTCGCTGTCCGGATCGCGCAGCACGTCGATGCCACCGACGTGGTCGTAGTGCCCCTGGGTCAGGATGACCGCACGGGTCGGGGACGGGTCGACGTCGTCGTAGGCCCGGCGGTGGAGCGGGCCCTCGAAGCCCATGCCGGTGTTGACGATGATCCGGCCGTCGTCGGTCTGGATGAGGTAGGTGTTGGACAGGCCGTGGTGGAGCCAGATCCCGTCGCCCAGGTCGGACGCGGGGGCGTCGGTGGCGGCGGCGATGGCGTCGGCACCGGGCCGTTCGCGGTGGATTCCGGGCATCAGTGCACCTCCGGGGTGATCTGGGGAAAGGCGTCGAAGTAGAAGGCGTAGCGCTCGTAGAGCTCGGCCGGGTCCAGGTGGAAGTCGCCACGCAGGTCGTAGACGATGCGGCCGTCACGACCGCGGGGATTGCCGGCGACGTAGGCCTCGAGCTGTCCCCGGGTGACGTCGCCCACCTCGAGTCCGGCCAAGGTGAGGATGCGCGACGCCATGGCCACGTCGTCGCGCATGAACGCGCCGAACTCGACGTCGATCCGCCGGTCGACCGGGATGAGACCGGCGTCGCGCACCGCCGAACGCAGGAGCCGCTCGATCCGGTCGACCCAGTAGGCGGCGAGCCCGTCGGCGTCGATCTCCACCCGGCGGCTGCGGTCCCCGTAGGCGAGCATGGTGATGGCCGACTGCAGGACGGCCACCGGATCGCGCAGGGTGAAGGCGATGGTGGCGTCGGGGAAGGTGGCGAGGAGCGGACCGAGTTGTTCGAGGTGCTGGGGGCACTTCAACACCCAGCGCCGGGGACCCCGCAGGAAGCTGAGCACCTGGAGCTGGCGCTTCAGGAAGCCGTAGTGTGCGACATGGTCCAACGCGAAGTAGGTGTCCCGCCACCCCGGCACCCGGGCCAGCCATTCGAGCACGTAGGCGCACAGGTCGAGGTCCATGAGTTCGCACTCCTCCTCGATCGAGGAGGGTGGCCGGTCGTGCATGAGCGCGGTCATCGGGGACATCTGCCGGCTGGCCTCGTAGTCGGCCAGCATCCGTTGGTAGCGCGGGTCGACCCCGTCACGCCCCGGGCCGTCGCCGATGACCGGGGTGGGCTCTGCGATCTCCCACCAGGGGAGTGACCGGAGCCGGGTGTCACTGGCCAGGACGTTCACCAGGTGGGTGGTGCCGGAGCGGGGCAGGCCGACCACGATGACCGGTGCCTCGAGGGGGACGTCGAGGGCCTCCGGATACCGTCGGACGAAGTCCTCGAAGCGCTGGCGGGCGGCCAGCAGGCCGACCAGGCGCCGACGGATCAGATACCGCCCGAGGCCCGACAGTCCCTCGTCGGCGTCGACGGCGGCGACCTGGGCCGCCAGGCGGTTCACCAGCGTCGGATCGCCGAGGTCGTCCAGGCCCGTGCGACGGGTGGCGGCGGCCAGCAGGGTCGTCGGCGTCAGGTCCACCTCCATGGACAGCGCCATGTCGTAGATCTGCTGCTCGTCGGCGTCCCGCTGCGGCTCGCGCAGGTCCGGGATCCGGATGTCGGTCATCCCGCGGCCCCCCGCACCCCGTCCAGGATCATCCCGGCGATGCGCTCCACCCATCCGTCGTCGACGGCCGACTCGCCGTAGAGGGCGGTGGCCAGCATGGCCGGCCCGGCGTGCATCACGATCAGCGATGTCGTGTCGAGTCCCTCGCGGATCTCCCCCCGGTCGATGGCCTGCCGGAAGCGCTCGTCCATCCGGCGCCACACCACCGCGAGCTGGTCGGTCCGCGCTCCGGACTGGCTCGGTGGCTCCGCCAACAGGCCGGCCAGTGCGGCCCGGCCCACCGGGCTCCCGAGCTTCTCCAGGCTCCAGCGCACCATGGTGCGCATGTCGGCGTCGAGGTCGCCGGTGTTGGCCACCACGTCGTCGCCCTGGGTCCGGAACACCGCTTCCAGCACGAGGTCGCGCTTGGACGGCCACCGGCGGTAGATGGCGGGCTTCGTGGTGCCCGCCCGGGCCGCCACCGCGGCGAACGACAGGCCCGCATAGCCCCGCTCCTCGAGCAGGGAGAGGGTCGCCGCCACGATCGCCTCGTCGAGGCGGGGGTCCCGTGGGCGCCCCGCCCGCGGGGGGTCGACATGGTCGAGCAGTTCTGTAACCATTACGAGCCGTACCGTAATAGAAGTGTCCCCGTGCGGCAAGCGCGTCCGCTCGGAGCCGGCCCGGGGTGTCTCAGGCCGGCGTGAGCACGACCGGCAGGCTCGCGTGGCGGCGGATGAAGATGCTCGGTCGCCGGGTCG
>Ga0209067_10002102_pt1 | contig 11897 bp, 13 predicted proteins | sample ColStrG_CSR_2013_FD_187199 | JGI IMG/M metagenome (GOLD analysis project Ga0209067, IMG submission 187199) | Freshwater sediment microbial communities in response to fracking from Pennsylvania, USA - Cold Stream Run_MetaG_CSR_2013 (SPAdes)... | ecosystem: Environmental > Aquatic > Freshwater >... | reverse complement strand
TGGTGATGCATCTGGGTATGTCCGGCTCGTTTCATGTGGAAGATCAACGCCTTGGAAGATTATATCACGCCTCCGAAAAGTCCGCCCGCCATGACCATGTGTTGTTTCATCTGGAGGGCGGCGCGCGCATTATTTACAACGACCCGCGCCGTTTCGGCTTTATGGATTTGATTCCCCGCTCCGATCTGGCGGCCCATAAACTGTTTGCCCATATCGGCATCGAGCCGCTTGGCAATGAGCTTGATGGAACGCGGCTTTTAGGCCTGTTTACGGGCAAATCCGCTCCTCTGAAAGCTGCCCTGCTCGATCAAAGCCTGATCGCCGGTCTCGGCAATATCTATGTCTGCGAGGCGCTGTTTCGCGCCAAATTATCACCGCTTCGCGCGGCAAAAAGCCTTAATTTTCAGGAGGCTGACATTCTCGCGCCCACTATTCGCACGGTTTTGGAGGAGGCGATTGTGGCGGGCGGCTCCACGCTGAATGATTTCCAGCACACTGACGGCACGCTCGGTTATTTCCAGCATCGCTTTCAGGTCTATGATCGGGAAGGCGAGCCTTGCATCAACTGTCTACACCGGTTAAACGTCTGGTGCAGTCGGGACGCTCGACCTTTTATTGCGAAAACTGTCAGAAATGACGACCAAAAAAGCGACTGCGAGAGCAAAAAAACAACTGGAAGACCAAAATTTGATCCGGAATTGACAAAAGCGTCCTGTTGAGGGGCGCTATTGATCCGGTGTGGAGAGAAAAATTGAGAAGAAAACGCGGAAAAATTCATGACCCCTTGCACCTCGCGGTGCGCCGCGCTTCGGTGAAGGAAATCGCCAGCGTTCTGGCGCAAGGCCATGATATTGAGACACCGGATGATGAAGGGCGCACCGGCCTGTTCTATGCCGCCTATCACGGCCATGAAGCGGTCATTAATGAGCTTGTCCGCAACGGCGCTGACCTCAATGCCCGCGACGAAAAGCAGAAAACCCCGCTGCATTTTGCCGCGCAGGAATTTCAACTCGGCGCGGCGGCGCTGCTGGTGGCCAAGGGTGCCAAAATCGACACTACAGACGAGGATTTGAACACGCCGCTTTCTGACGCGGTGTTTTATTCGCGCGGGCGCGGCGACATGATCAAGCTGCTGCTGCGCCTGGGCGCGGACCGCAACATCAAGAACCGTCACGGCGTCTCTCCGCTCGAACTCGCCAATACGATCAGCAATTACAAGGTCGATATTTATTTCAAGAAATAGAGCCGGAAGGTTCCCTTTCCCTTGGGAGAGGGCTGGGCAAATTCTGAACAGCTTGCAGAAGTTGGCATAACATGCGGGCTTGGCCCGTCTATCCAGAAAAGCCACAAGGCGTGGATGGCCGGGTCAAGCCCGACCATGACGGTCGTTGCCGCTTACCCCGCAAATGTATAGGCCGTTTTCACGGTGGTGAAGAATTCCGCCGCATATTTGCCCTGTTCGCGCGGGCCGTAAGACGAGCCTTTGCGTCCGCCAAACGGCACATGATAATCGACGCCCGCCGTCGGCAAATTGACCATCACCATACCGGCTTCCGAATTACGCTTGAAATGGGTCGCATATTTCAGGCTGCTGGTGCAGATGCCCGCCGCCAGACCAAATTCGGTATCATTGGCGACATTCAGCGCTTCCTCGTAATTTTTCACGCGGATCACCGCCGCCACCGGCCCGAAAACCTCCTCGCGCGAAATCCGCATCGCATTGGTCGCCTCGGTGAACAGCGCCGGAGACATATAGAATCCGGGGGTCTCGCGGTTGAGAATTTCGCCGCCCGTATAGAGCTTCGCCCCCTCCTTGCGGCCAATGTCGATATAGTTTTTGTCCTGAATGAGTTGGTTCTTGTCCACCACCGGCCCGATATGGGTGCCTGCTTTCAAGGCGTTATCAATGGTCAGGCCCTTGAGGCGTTCGGCCACAGCGCTGACAAACTGGTCGTGAATCCCCTCGGTGACGATCAGGCGCGAGGAGGCGGTGCAGCGCTGGCCGGTGGAGAAATACGAACCATTGACCGCAACTTCAACAGCGGTCTTCAGATCAGCATCATCGAGCACCACAAGTGGATTCTTGCCGCCCATTTCAAGCTGGAATTTCGCCATGCGCGCCACGCAAGCCTGCGCCACCTTGGCACCGGTGCCCACCGAGCCGGTGAAGGTGATCGCGGTGACATCCTTGCTGTTCAGCAGGGTCTGGCCGACGATGGACCCGCGCCCCATCACCAGATTGAAGGCGCCCTGCGGCAGTCCGGCGCGCGAAATAATCTCCGCCAAAGCATGGCCACAGCCCGGCACCAGATCGGCGGGCTTGAACACCACCGCATTGCCATAGCACAGCGCCGGCGCAATCTTCCACGCGGGAATCGCAATCGGGAAATTCCACGGGCAGATGATGCCAATCACGCCCAACGGCTCGCGCGTCACTTCCACATCCACATTCGGGCGCACAGAAGCCAGTTTGTCGCCGGACAGGCGCAAAGCCTCGCCAGCAAAGAATGCAAAGATCTGACCCGCGCGGGTCACTTCGCCGATGCCTTCTGGAAGCGTCTTGCCTTCCTCGCGCGACAGCAGACGGCCGAGTTCTTCCTTGCGGGCCAGAATTTCTGCTGAGATCATATTCAGTGCGTCAAAACGCTGCTGCGGGGTTGAGTGCGACCAATGGCGAAAGCCGGATTTTGCCGCCGCAATGGCGCTCAAGGTCTGGGTTTCGTCGGCCTGCGCGTAAGAGTCGATGATGTCATTGGTGTCGGACGGGTTGATGTTCAGAGAAGTGGTTGCGCCGGCCAGCCATTCTCCGGCGACATAGTTTTTCTTCATATCCATTTTGATCGTCCTTATTAGAGCAAATCTCTGGTTAGATCAGGTGTCTCGCGGCGAGGTTACGCATCAGGTGGCTGGTGCCGAAGACCCACGGCGGGCATTGGTCGGAAAATTGCATGATATTGATCAGCGCGCCGAGTTTGGGGGTCGAAACCCGCACAATATCGCCGATCTTATGCGTAAAGCCCTTGCCGGGCGCATCGCGGTCGGCGATGGGCGCAAACATTGTGCCGCAAAACAGCATCGCACCGTCGGCATATTGATGGTGCACGCCGATCATCTGCGCCACAAGGTCCGCCGGATCGCGGCTGATTTTGGCCATCGAACTGCCGCCCGCCATGTGAAAACCATCCTCGCCGTCAACGCTCAGGTTCACATGCGCCTGGCGCACATCATCGAGCGAGAAACTCGCGTCAAACAGCCGTAAAAACGGCCCGAGCGCGCAACTGGCGTTGTTGTCCTTGGCTTTGCCGAGCAGCAGAGCCGAGCGCCCTTCGACATCGCGCAAATTCACGTCATTGCCTAAGGTTGCGCCGACAATCCTGCCGGTGCTGGCCACACAGAGCACCACCTCCGGCTCCGGATTGTTCCATATTGAGGCGCGGTGAATGCCCGCTTGCGCCCCAAACCCCACGGCCGCCATCGGTTGCGCCTTGGTGAAAATTTCGGCGTCCGGCCCGATGCCGACCTCCAGATATTGCGACCATGCGCCCTTGGCCACCAGAACCGCCTTGAGCTCGATCGCCTGTGCCGAGCCGGGCTTGAGTTTGCACAGATCATCACCGATCAGCCGGGTGATTTCACCCCGGATTTCTGCGGCGGCATGGGCGTCGCCGCGCGCCTTTTCCTCAATCACGCGCTCCAGCATTGACGCGGCGAAGGTGACGCCCGCCGCCTTGATCGCCTGGAGATCCACCGGTGCAATCAGAAAGGGGAGGGCGGCGTTGCGCGTCGCTTCCATAGAATTGGCCAGAATATCGGCCAGTGTTCCAATCCGCTCACCGCCCAAAGCCACCCGCGCCGCCGCCGCCGGATCGTCCTGCTCGCACAGATCGCGCATAGTCGGGAACGCGCCGGAAATATCAATCACATCCTCGCCGCGCACCACGCAAACCGACGGCCCCTCCACATCCGGCCGCCAGACGCGGCCCACCAATGTCGCCTGCGCCGCGTCGACCGGCAAAATCCCGTTGGGCAACAATGACAAATGATGCGCGCTCATTTAAAGCTCCAGAGGGGTGCAAGCAGACCGATAAAACCCGATCCTTGACGATCGGGTCTAGCCTGTTTAGCCTCTGACATGCTAGCGCTCAAATGATTTTTTGAGATGACAGCCATTTAGATTTTGGGCCAAGCGCGGCACGAATGAATATTATCTGCGAATAAATATCGGGCGAAAGCGAATGTCATGGTTCAGACGGACAGAAATGTGAACAGGGTCGCGGAAACCGGCGCACATCAGCGCTTTTCCAAGGCGGATCAAGTCTATCATCATTTGCGCGAGAGCATCCTCAATGGCGCGCTCGAGCCGGGCGCGCTGATCGACAAGGCCATTTTATGCGATGAACTGGGCGTGTCGCGTTTTCCGGTGACGACCGCGATCAACCGCCTTGCCTATGAGCGCCTTGTGGTGATCGAGCCGCAGCACGGCTCGTTTGTGGCGAAAATTTCGGCGCATGACGCGCGCGAATTTCTGATGATCCGCCGCGCGCTTGAAACCGACATTGCTTTTCAGGCCGCCACGTACCTGCCGCAGGAGGCGCGCGACGCCTTACGCCGCAATATCCGCTACCAATTGGCCGCCGCCGATGCCGAGGACAATTCCGGCTTTTATGCGCTGGATGTTGAATTTCACCAAACCATCGTGGCGGGCATGAAACTCATGCAATCCAACGAGATTTTGAAGGGGCTGCGCGCTCATGCCGAGCGGGTGCGCCGCCTGCTGCAACCGCCCAAAAGCCGCCTGCGCGCAATTTTTCGGGAGCACAATGCGGTCTGGGAGCAAATTGACTCCGGAAATGCACGCGGGGCGGGTGACGCCATGCGGAGCCACCTCAGCCAAACAATCAATATATTTGAGGGCGTGGTGCGCGACCGGCCGGGGCTATTTTCTTAAACGGATCAAGTCTTTTTGCTCGACTTTCGGCTAAGTTTTGCGATCCAAGCCGAACGGAGTGTCTCATAAGACACTCCGTGGATAACTTCCCGATTCGATGGGTGACGTGAATTATCAAATTCATTTAATAGTGCTTGCTCCATAGTGAAAGCTAATTTAGCCGTTTCATGAAGCTCAAACAGTTCAGTTTTATAATTTATTCCACCCAGTTTTGGCATTGACGCTGCATTAAATACTTTCATTCTATCTTGGTAATTAAATGCCCATCCGATTTTATAAGATTCAATTTTTGAACCTTCAAGTTTCATAAGATAAGTATAAGCAGGAGCCTCTCGTAAATGCATAATTCCAGTTCTTGTTGTGGTCGGAGGCGGGGCACCGCGTCGGCGAGCAGTTTCATTTCCGTGAATGCGAGCGAAGGCCTTTGTCGGCGCAAGAATTTCAACTTCCTCTCGTGGCAAGTCAGTAATTCTTTTAGCCTCGCTATCGGATAATTTTACAATCCCGAGGGCAGCATCCATAGAAAGCCGTCGTTCTATTATGGAATCTAACTCGGGGCGCGGTTCGAGAAATCTCCAAGCTTTCCTGATGAGTAGTCCAAACGGCCAGCGATATTCGCCTTGTTCGTCGTAATCTGAGGCCCTCGTTTCCATCTCGAAGTCGCGTGAGGCCACTCTTTCAAGGGTTGGCTCCATCATGCCGAGGAGCCGCCCTTGATCTTCAAATTCAGTGGGGTCGCTTTTGGTTCCAACGAGTATTACGAAGTCCCCCGGTTGGAGTTTTTCTCGCGCATTTTCTCGCCACCCTTGCGAACTGAATTGCAGAGGGCCAACAGGAGGGCCGAAGCCCCATACTTTTGTGACATAAATGGCCAATGCTATTACCTCAGCTTCACACGGTGCTGCGCCACCGGAATCATCGCGCGCACCTTTTTAATGCGGGCGGGGTCAATGCGGGCGCTGACCGTGCCAATGCCGTCCGAAGCCATTGCCACCACATGGCCCCAAGGGTCCGCGACCAATGAATGGCCATAAGTGGCGCGGCTCTCATTGCCGACATTGAAGGTGCCGGTCTGCGCCGCCGCGCAAAAATAGGTCTCGGTTTCGATGGCGCGGGCGCGGCAAAGCACCTCCCAATGATCCTTGCCTGTCGCCAGCGTGAAGGCGGCGGGCAGCGCGATCATATCGGCGCCCTTCTCCGCCAGTGCAAGAAAAAGATCAGCAAAGCGAAGATCGTAGCAAATGGCGCAACCCACCGTAACGCCCTCGCAATCATAAGTGACAACCGCATCGCCCGGCGCAATCGCCGCGCTTTCCTTGTAGCTTTGCCCGTCCGGTGCGGTCACATCAAACAGATGGATTTTGCGGTAGCGGGCAATTTCCTCGCCCTCGCGGTTAAACACCAGCGTCGTATTGGCGAGGCGGCTCTCGCCCTCAATCTTTTCCAGAATCGAGCCCGCATGGATGAAAATTCTGTGCTTTTTCGCCAGATTTTGCATGGCGAGGTAGGCTGGCCCGCCCGGAACAACTTCTGCGGCAGCCACCTTGTCCTCGCGCGAGCCGCCGGCCCAGTCAAAAGTTTCCGGCAGCAGCACCCAGTCCGGATGCTCGTCGCGCACCGCCGCTTCCACCAGTTCAATCGCCTGCGCGATATTGCTGGCCTTGTCGGAGATCGAATTCATCTGGATGAGCGAGACTTTCATGCGGCTTCCCTTGGGCTTTGCCACAACTATAAAAGGCCTTGCCTGCTGCGCCAAACAAAAACGCGCGAGACATAAGCCCCGCGCGCTGAATTCCTGACCAAACCCAAGGTTAGAAAGGGTTCCAGGTCGAACTCGAGGTGAATTTCAGATAGCCGAGATTGGCCCCGAGGCGCACGCCGACACCGGTGCGGATCGGCACCACGACAATGCCGTCAGCGGTGAGAGCGGTAAAACCAAAGCCGCCGATAAAATAAGCGGAGCCGTCCACGCCGCCATAGCGGCGATGGATGGCGTCCACATTCGGCAGGTTATAGACCAGCATCATGGTGCGGTCGCCATCGCCGCCCGCATCAAAACCCACCGACGGGCCTTGCCAAAAAATCGGCCGGTCACCGGCGTTGCGGGTATACATTTTGCCCTCGCCATAGCGCAGGCCGCCGATAAAAGCCCCCGAGGCTTCCTGCCCCAGAATATAAGCGTTCGGCTGGCCCCAGCGCTTGGTGGCGGCCTCGACGGCCTGAGCCAGCCCGCGCGATGTGGAGCCAAAAAACCGATGACCATTGTCGATAAGTTCATTGGAGGAAAATTTCTTCGGCGCTTCATCAAAGGCCAGCGCCGCAGACCCGAACAGGGCCGCGCCTGCAACACCTGCACTCAAACAACGGATCAGCGCCCGCCGTGAAGGATTTGCCATGAATTTCCCCTGTTGAACTGGCCGGCAGCCAAAGATTCTGCCGCGCCTGCATGTGATGCCCGGATACGCGGGCAATTTTGCTGCGAAATCGTGACCGGTTTAAGGCTTCTACGATTATAGGCTAATCTCGGCCAATAGGGTTAACAAATTCTTGACATCAATGCTGTGACAGCACCCTGCATTTTAAGATCGCCCAGAGCGATAAATCCCGGATTGCGATAGCCTTGCCCGGCGCGGCCGTAGGACAGCTTCTGACCGCTCTCATTCAGCACACCACCGCCCGCTGCCCGTAAAATCGCATCGCCCGCCGCCGTATCCCACTCCATCGTCGGGCTGAAACGCGGATAAATGTCGCCCGCTCCCTCGGCGATGCGACAAAATTTCAGCGACGAGCCATAGGCCTGATGAATGGCGATCGGCAGTTCGGCCAGCAGGGCCAGCGCCCGCGCCTCGCAATGGCTGCTGCTGGAAAAGGCGATCATGCCGCTTTTGGGGCAGGGCCGCACGGTAATTTTTTGCCAGAGTTCTGGCTGCGGCAATGCTGCGCCAAGCGGCACGTCGGTCGCATAGGCATTGGCCCCGGCAAACCAAACCCGCTGGCCAGCCGGGCTATAGACCGCGCCCATCACCGGCGCACCTTGCACAATCAGGGCAATATTCACGGTGAAACCGTCTTTTCCGGTGATAAATTCCTTGGTTCCGTCCAGTGCATCCACCAGAAAAAACGCCGGCGACGACTCTGTCTGGCCGTCGCGCGCAAAGGCTTCTTCGGCAATCACCGGAATATCGGGGAAATGCTCCGAAAGCCCCGCCAGAATCACTGATTCGGCCTGTTCATCGGCCTCGCACACCGGGCTCGCGTCGCTCTTATAGCGAACATGCGCTCCGGCTGCCCGCACACGCATGATCTGCACACCCGCTTTCAACGCCAGTTCGGCGCATATACGGCTCATGTGATCGCGTTGTGCTTCGCTGAAAGAAACTTCGTTTTGGCTCATCCGACCGGACATTCAAAAAACTGACACACGGCTTATATCAGACATAGCCGCGCAAAAATCCAGCCATCTTGTGATGCATGCACATTTTCCGCCAGACGGAACGGTCGGCCACACCATGCGACAGTGGCCATTCTTGCCAACAACTAGGCGCTGTAAAATATGGCCGAATGAAGATAAAACAAACAGAATCAAGTAACTCTTCTATTCTAGAATGTGATTCGCCCCGCGTGTGATTCTCGCGTTGCTTCTTGGCCCGGCCACCAACGGAATTTAGATCATGACCAAAATCTCTCTCGATCCCCTCGATCTTGCGGCGCTGCTGTGTTCGCGCGTCTGCCACGATGTGATCAGCCCTGTTGGCGCCATCGCCAACGGCCTCGAAATGCTGGAAGACGAAAAGGACCCGGAAATGCGCGCCATGGCGCTCGATCTGGTCAAAAAGAGCTCGGCCAAGGCGTCGGCCCAGTTGCAGTTCTGCCGTCTGGCTTTTGGCGCCGCAGGCTCGGCGGGCGCGGACATTGACTCCGGCGACGCGCAAAATGTCGCTGCCGGTCTGATCGCAGACGAAAAAACCCGCCTCAACTGGCAGGTTCCGCGTGCTTATATGCCCAAGAACAAGGTCAAGTTGCTGCTCAACCTGTGCCTGATCGCCTCGAAGGCCATTCCGCGCGGCGGCATTATTGAGGTGAATGTCACGGGGGCCGCAGATCAGATGAGCGCACGCGTTGAGGCCAGCGGCCCGAACCTGCGCCTGGCGCATGGCGTCGCGGCTATGCTGGAAGGCCATGCGGACGCCAGCGTGGACGCCCATTCGATCCAGCCCTATTACGCCGCGCTGGTGGCGCAAGCGGCACATATGAGCATTTCCGCCCGCACCGAGACCGACAAGGTTGTGCTCGAAGCCAAACCCTTGGCCGAGAATATGGCCCTCGCTTCCTGATACAAGAGGACATATCATGCGACGAATTCTGATTGTTGACGATGCGCCGGTCATCCGCAAGGTGGCGCGCCGCATTTTCGAGGGGCTGCATCTGGAAGTGCAGGACGTCGAAAGCATCGATGAAGCCCTGACCATTTGTGAAAAAGCGCTGCCCGACGGCATTCTGGTCGACAGCCTGCTGCCGGAACAAAAAGGCCATGCTTTTGTCAAGGCGCTGCGCTCGATGCCCGGCGGGGCGGGACCGCGCGTGGTCTTCATTCTGCTGGAAAATGATGTGGGCCAGATCGCCAAAGCCATGCATGCCGGGGCGGACGACATTATTTTCAAGCCGTTTGACCGCATAACATTGGCCGAGAAATTCAACCTCTGAGCCAACAGCTCACGCCTTGAAGCCGGGCGAAGCATCGAAACCGGCGCTTCCCCCCTTATTTTTAGTGCTTGGTTTTTAGCGCTTCGGGGCCACCATCGCAAACATCGCGCCCTGCGGATCAAGGCAATTGGCAATCCAGGCCGGGCCGGGCACTTCACGCGGGCCCGTCAGCAGCTTGCCGCCCCCTGCCGTCACTTTGGCTATGGCCGCATCAATGCTCTCGACGTTGAAATAATACAGCCAGCACGAGACGGGCATTTCCGCCATTTTGTTCATCATGCCGCCGACGGTCGGGCCGCCGGTGGAAAACATCTGATATGTGCCCATCGGCCCCATCTCCATCGCTTCGGTTTTGGTCCAGCCGAACAGCTTGTGATAAAACGCAAAAGCGCCTTCGCTGTCGCTCACGTGCAATTCGTGCCAGCCGATATGGCCTGCCGTATTGGGCGCAACCGGCGCGGGAACTTCGGTGCTGGAGCCTTTCATCATGATGAAGGTTGCGCCATAGGGGTCGGCCACCACGGAAAAACGGCCGACGCCGGGAATGTCGCTCGGCTCGCGGTGCACCGCGCCGCCTGCTTCAACCACGCGCTTGGTATAAGCGTCAACATCCGGCACGCCGATATAGCCGGTCCAGCACGGCGGCACCCCCATCGCTTTGACTTCGGCGCTGAGCGGCATAAGGCCACCGACATCATGCCCGGCCATCGACAGGAGGGTGTAGTCCATTGGGCCGCCGAAATGTTTGGCATCCCAGCCAATCACCGATTTATAGAAGGCTTCCGCGGCTGCGGTGTCGCCGGTCATCAGATCGTACCAGATGAAAGTTCCTGCAGGCATTGGCATGGATTTCCTCCCTTTTCGCACTCTCGAAACCATATCCTCTCATATCGACGAACAGCCAAGCAAGAGCGAACAAATGTTTTATTCTCTTTTTGTTCTGTTTTGTCGTGACTCCTGTTACGTCCTGTCAGCCCCGGGGTGCGGGCCTTTGTAAGCCTCGCGCCGCAGGAAAATACCGGCAAAAACAAAAAGGCCCCCGCGCGGGAGCCTTTTTTGTCGCCAGAAGCGAAGATGAAATCTTGGAAAAACTTACTTCTTGATCGAAGTAATACCGGCAAAGCGATTGTTGAAGCGCGACAGACGGCCGCCGCGGTCCATCAACTGGGCCGAACCGCCGGTCCATGCCGGATGAGTGTTCGGGTCAATATCAAGGTTGAGCGTATCGCCTTCCTTGCCATAGGTGGAACGGGTGAGGTATTCAGTCTTGTCGGTCATCACCACTTTGATCATGTGGTAATTGGGATGTGTATTCTCTTTCATCGCACAAGTCCTTGAGGCGTCTCAACCAAACGGCTGAGACGTAATGTCTGATCCATCATTGACGGAAGTGCGCCTCTATAGCGCAGCTCGCCGCGCGAGACAAGATGCAAGATTCTTTTTGCCTGTGTTAAATCAGCGGGATGCAACATCCCCTATTAACGTCTATATCAACGCTATGACCGATCAAATCTCACCAGTTCCGCACGCGGTGTCTGCCGCCTCCCCGAAATCTGACGTCACCTCCACCGCCGCCCGACCGTCATTGGCCGCGCTCAAGCCGATGCTGCCTTACGCTTTGGCCTATAGAGGCCGCATCTATGCGGCACTGGCGGCACTGGTGGTCGCCTCGGCCGCGACGCTCACTTTTCCTATTGCAGTGCGCGGCGTTGTGGACAACGGCTTCAGCAATTCCAACAGCCGTGACATCAATTCCTATTTCCTGTTGCTGCTGGCGGTGGCGAGCGTTCTGGCCATCGCTTCGGCCTGCCGCTATTATCTCGTCATCACGCTGGGCGAGCGGGTCATCGCCGATATCCGTGCCGCGTTCTTTCGCCATCTGGCGGCGCTGGACGCTTCATTCTTTGATACGTCGAAAGTTGGTGAACTGGTCTCGCGCCTCACCGCCGACACCACCCAGTTGAAGGATGCCTTCGGGGCTTCGGCCTCTATCGCCTTACGGAATTTCTTTATGGGTCTGGGCGCCATCATCATGATGGTTTACACCAGCCCGAAATTATCGGGGCTGGTGCTGGCCGCCATTCCCTTCATCGTGCTGCCGTTGGTGGCCGCCGGGCGTAAAGTTCGCCAGCGCGCCCGCGCCACTCAAGATCGCCTCGCCGAAGCCAGCGCTTATGCCTCCGAGAGCATTGGCGCGGTCAAGACCATGCAGGCCTTTAACGCGCAAACAGCCACGGCCAACAGG
>Ga0209067_10002100_pt1 | contig 11905 bp, 13 predicted proteins | sample ColStrG_CSR_2013_FD_187199 | JGI IMG/M metagenome (GOLD analysis project Ga0209067, IMG submission 187199) | Freshwater sediment microbial communities in response to fracking from Pennsylvania, USA - Cold Stream Run_MetaG_CSR_2013 (SPAdes)... | ecosystem: Environmental > Aquatic > Freshwater >... | reverse complement strand
AAGCCGGTTGTATCGGCTTTTCACAGGCCGAACATCTGGTCTCGGATACCAACGTCATGCTGCGTGCCATGCAGTATGCCAAAACCTTTGGGTACACCGTCTGGCTGCGGCCGCAGGATGCGCATATTGGCGTTGGCGGTGTGGCCCACAGCGGCCCGTTTGCCTCGCGTATGGGTTTGTCGGGCGTACCGGTCATGGCCGAAACAATTGCATTGCACACCCTGTTTGAATTGCAGCGCGCCACCGGTGCCAAAGTGCATCTGTGCAGAATTTCATCGGCGGCCGGCGTGGAACTGATCCGGCAGGCCAAACGCGAAGGACTGGACGTGAGCTGCGATGTCGGCGTGCATCATCTGCATCTGTGTGACACCGATATCGGTTATTTCGACGCCAACGCCAGACTGTCGCCGCCACTGCGTTCCGAGCGCGATCGCAATGCTTTGCGCATGGCCGTGTTTGACGGCACCATCGACGCGATCTGCTCCGACCATACGCCGGTGGATGATGATGAAAAACTGTTGCCGTTTGCCGAAGCGTCACCGGGTGCCACCGGGCTGGAACTGCTTTTGTCTCTGGTTGTGAAGTGGGCAGCTGAAAGCCATGTCAATCCGGCGATTGCAATTGCCAGAATCACCAGCGATCCGGCGCGCGTGGCGGGCATTGCGGCCGGCAGGCTGTCGGTGGGCAGCGCTGCCGATATCTGCATTTTCAATCCGGCTGCGGAATGGACCGTCGATGCGACGACCCTGACCAGCCAGGGCAAGCACACGCCGTTTGTCAACTATGCATTGCCGGCCCGCGTGCAGCACACGCTGGTGGGTGGGCAGATCGTGTTCAGTCGCGATTAACAAAAAATAGCAAAAGGCGCCTGCTCCCATTCATGTTAAAAAAAGCAAAGTACTATCTGCAGATCGGTCGGGTCGCGGTCCACGTGACGCGCGGGCTGATGATCTGTCTGGTCCTGTTCCCGTGGCTGAAGCCGGAAGCGAAAAAAGGCCACATTCAGAGTTGGTCTCGGCAACTTCTGGACATCTTCCGGGTACGGGTCAAGATGAACATGACTGATATGCCAAGTGGTGCCGTGGTCGTGGCCAATCATGTGTCGTGGCTGGATATTTTTGTGATCAACAGTCTGGCACCGTGCCGCTTTGTCGCCAAATCTGATATCCGGTCCTGGCCGGCGCTGGGTTGGTTGGCCGAACAGGCCGGCACGATTTATATTTCGCGCGGTTCAAAAGCGGATGTGAAGCGAATATATCAATACCTGATCGATCAGATTTTGGCCGGTGAGCGGGTGGCATTTTTCCCGGAAGGGACCACTGCCAGACAAGGTGAAGTGCTGCCGTTTCATGCCAATCTGTTTGAAGCCGCCATCCATGCCAAAGTGCCGGTGCAGCCGTTTGCGCTGCGCTATCTGGATCGGGACGGCGTGCTGCATGATGCGGTGGAGTTTATTGGCGACATGACCTTTGCCGCCAGCATGGTCAGTATCATGAATGCAGAAGAAATCATTGTCGAGTTGCAGGGTCTGGAATTCATTGAATCCGACGGCGCACATCGACGCGAACTGGCTGCAGCCGCGCGCAAAGCCGTGGCGCAGGCTTTGCAGGTGGAAACCGGCATACCCGATTTGGAAAAGTCAAAATGAAACAAACGAATAAAATTGGACATGTCTGCTGCAGTCTGTTGAGCGCTGCCTGCGTAGTTACGTCACTAGTTACGTCACTAAGTTCCTGTGGTGGAGGAACGGCAGGAACCGGCGCGGCACCGATTCCCACCGTGACCCGATATTTTTTTGTTGCCCCAAAGGTCGGTACGCAGCTTACCTACTCTGAACAAATTGTCGATAACAGTTCGAACCAAATCAATTTAACTTATACGGAAACCGTTGTGCCGACCAGTCAGAGCGGCAATTATGCAGTGACCGAAAATGATCCGAACAATAATTCGGTGACCGTCAACGGCACCAGCTATGCAGTGACACCGCTGACCGTCACGCTGAATAATTCTGGTCAGGTACTGACTACGTTAAACAATAATAATCAGGTCACCTGTACCTACGCGCCATTCGGGTTGGGACCAACCTACCCACTGACGGTCGGTGCAAACTGGACCAACAATTACACTGAGACCTGCGGTACCAATGCGGCAGTCAGCTTTGCCGAGACGGGCACGGTGCTGGATCTGGAATCAATCACGGTGCCGGCCGGTACCTTCTCAGCGTTAAAGTTGCAGAACACGCTGGTCTATACCGATGCGAATGGGACCGTCCACAATAAGGTCTTTCTTTCCTGGCGCGATGCCGCCACCGGTATCATGGTCAAGCGGGAAGTGTCGGATCTGATCAGTGGCACGCCGGTCACCAACGGCTATCCGATACTGATAACATACCAGCTGCAGACCGGCACACCATAGCAGCGTATGGGTAGTGTGCCCTCGGCCACCCTGAAAAAACTAGGAAATGCATATGGATACCTCAACTACCTACATTCCCCCGGAAATCTGGACGCCGAATAGTGAAAACGGCGGGCGCTTCGCCAACATCAACCGGCCAACCGCGGGCGCAACACACACCAAAGAACTGCCGGTCGGGCGCCATCCGCTGCAGCTGTATTCACTTGGCACGCCGAACGGCGTCAAAGTTACAGTCATGCTGGAGGAGCTGCTGGCGGCCGGACACACTGCCGCCGAATATGACGCCTGGCTGATCAATATCATGGAAGGCGATCAGTTCGGCAGCGGTTTTGTCGAAATCAATCCGAACTCAAAAATTCCGGCATTGGTCGATCGCAGTGGACCGAGTCCGGTGCGCGTGTTTGAATCCGGCGCGATTCTGGTGTACCTGGCGGAGAAATTTGGCGCCTTCCTTCCCGAAAGCGGGGCCAGGCGCGCCGAGTGTCTGTCTTGGTTGTTCTGGCAGATGGGCAGCGGCCCGTTTCTGGGGGGCGGCTTTGGGCATTTTTATGCCTATGCGCCAATTAAAATTGAATATGCCATCGATCGCTTTGCCATGGAAGTCAAACGCCAACTGGACGTGCTCGATCAGCGGCTGGCAGACAACCAGTTCATCGCCGGGGACGAGTACACGATTGCCGACATGGCGATCTGGCCCTGGTACGGTACGCTGGTCAAGGGGCAGTTGTATGACGCCGGCACTTTCCTGCAGGGGCAGGAATATACCCATGTCGTGCGCTGGACCAATGAAATCGCACAGCGCCCGGCGGTAAAGCGGGGACGCATGGTCAATCGGGCCTTCGGTGATCCGGCCAGCCAGTTGCATGAACGGCATGATGCCAGTGATTTCGATACCAAAACTCAGGATAAATTGGTCAAGCCAGCCTGACCGTCAGCCCCAACTTTGACCGGAGCGCATCATGATGACCTTCTACGATTGCAGCACCGCACCCAGCCCGCGCCGTGCCCGCATTCTGCTGGCCGAAAAGGGCGTCGAGCATGAGACCATTCAGGTGGATTTACGCAATGGAGAGCAACTCAGCGAGGCGTGCCGACGTATCAATCCGCTGTGCACGGTACCGGCGTTGCGTACTGAAAACGGTCTGATCCTGACTGACAACGCTGCGATCACCGCCTTTCTGGAAGCCCGTTATCCGGAACCGGCGCTGCTGGGCGTGACACCGGAAGAAAAGGCCGAGATTGCCAGCTGGAACTGGCGCATTGAATTTGAAGGTTTGCTGGCCATCGCCGAAGCAATGCGCAACAGTTCTCCGGCGCTGCAGCAGCGCGCGCTGCCCGGACCGGTGAATTACCCGCAGATTCCGGAACTGGCGGCGCGTGGTCTGGCACGCGTACAGCAATTTTTCATTACCCTTAACGCGCATCTGGCCGAGCGGAATTTCATTGCTGCCGGACGCTACAGCATCGCCGACATTACTGCGGTCGTTGCGGTGGATTTTGCCCGGGTTGTCAAAATCAAACCTGATGAGCAGTATCCGCATTTGCAGCGCTGGCGCGCCGCGATGGCAGAACGACCGGCGATGGCACTTTGAGATTTAAAGGGCATTCCCACGAACGTGGGAATCCATGTTCGGTGCTATCGCACAGCGCAAAAAAAATGGATTCCCGCGTGCGCGGGAATGACGGTGGTGTCGAGTCAACGAGGAGCATGGTGATGACGAATTTTCTGGCAATCATTATTGATTAATACAAACCATGATGAACATCGTCTTAGATGACCTGACTGGTCCGGAAATACAGGCACTGCTCCACGAACATTTGCAGGATATGCACACCCTGTCGCAGGCAGAAAGTGTCCACGCACTGGATCTTGAAAAGCTCCGCAAACCGGACATTACGTTCTGGACGATCTGGGAAGACAACGTCCTGATGGGATGTGGTGCACTCAAGGAGCTCGACAGCAGCCATGCTGAAGTCAAGTCCATGCGCACACCGGCCGCGCGGCGCGGCAAGGGCGCAGGGCGGGCTATCCTTGCACATATTATTGCGGTGGCGCAGTCGCGCTCCTATCAACGGCTGAGTCTTGAAACCGGTTCCCATCCGGCTTTTTTGGCTGCGCACCAGTTATACCAAAGTGCCGGTTTCGAATTTTGCGGTCCTTTCGATCACTATGTTCTGGATCCCAACAGCGTCTTCATGACCAAGTTGCTGAAAATCTGACTGAGCCTCACGTTCTGCCAGTAATAACCCGCTCCGTTATGTTCGACAGGGCACAGAACTCCAGGCAATAGTTCAATAAACTGGACCGTGGCCATTTTGCGCCTGACTTTTTATTTGAAGAAGACAATCATGACGATCAATTCCAGCCGCTCAGTCATCCCCGGCAGTAATAGGACCGCAATGCCCGATGCTACCGTAACCGGCCCGGTTCCTGATGACCAGATCCTGTCGATTACCGTCCTACTGCGTTCAGAACATGAACGCAGCAGTATTCATGCACAAACCATGGCGGCGAATCAGTCTTTTTCCAATCGCAAAACACTGAGCCGAGAGGAATTTGCCGAAAAATTCGGCGCCAATGCGTTTGATATTGCCATCCTCGACGACTTCGCAAAACAATACGGTCTGACTGTCACCAGTGTCGGCAAGGCGCGCCGCGCCATGACGCTCAGCGGCACGGCGGCGGCACTGAGCAATGCCTTCGGCACCCATCTGGATCGTTATCAATACCCCGGCGGTAACTATTGCGGACGAACCGGTGATTTGAGCGCGCCGGATGAAGTCGTTGCCGTGATTGAAGGTGTGTTTGGGTTGGACGACCGGCAACAGGTTACGACCAAATACCATCTGCGACCGGCACCCATGTCAGTCAAAGCCAGTGCAACTTTCACTCCGCCCGAACTGGCCAAAATTTATCATTTTCCTCAACAGGCCGATGGCAACGGTCAGTGTATCGGCATCATTGAACTGGGCGGCGGCTCGCGTGCCGCAGATCTTGCCACGTATTTTTCGGGCCTGGGTATACACGCGCCACAGTTGATTGTTGTGTCAGTCGACAGCGGCGTCGATCAACCGGGTGCGGCCGACGGTGCCGATGGTGAAGTCATGCTTGACATTGAGGTTGCCGGTGCGATTGCGCCCGGCGCAGCGCTGGCTGTGTATTTTGCGCCGAATACCGATCGCGGCTTTCTGGATGCCGTTTCGACGGCGATTCACGACACCGTCAACAAGCCGTCCGTTATTTCAATCAGCTGGGGCGGTGCCGAGCTGAGTTGGACGCAGCAGGCCATGAATGCCTTCGAATCGGTTTTTGCGGATGCAGCCGCGATGGGGATCATGATTTGCGTGGCCGCCGGAGATAACGGCTCAGCCGACGGACAGGTCAGCGGCGGACTGCATGTCGATTTTCCGGCGTCCGCCCCGCATGCTCTGGCCTGCGGTGGCACCTCGCTGGTCGTCAACAGCGCGGGCGTTGCCACGGAAACAGTTTGGAATGACGCGCCCGACAGCGCCACCGGTGGTGGCTACAGCAATTTCTTTGCCATACCCGCCTATCAGAGCGCACTGAAATTGACCGGCAAGGGTCGCGGCGTGCCGGATGTGGCGGGTGATGCCGATCCGAACACCGGTTATGCGGTGCGGGTCGACGGGCAGGACATGGTCATCGGTGGCACCAGTGCCGTGGCACCGCTATGGGCCGGTCTGATTGCCTTGTTGAATCAGGAACTTGGCAAGCCGGTCGGTTTTCTGAATCCGATTCTTTACGATGCAATCCATGCAGGCAAGCTCACCAATGATATTGTGGTCGGCAATAATGGCTCGCAACAGGCCACATCCGGCTGGGATGCCTGCACCGGTTGGGGGTCGCCCAACGGTCAGCAGTTGTTCAACGCGTTGCAGCACTGATTTGATGGCGGAAAGGTTGGGCTGCCTGAAATGGTGAAGTTCAATTAAAATCGCCGGCAAACCATATTGGGTCATGCCGGATTGCGCTTCCAGAGGTCTCACTTGCAGATCAACTTTCGAACCAAACTCATTGCAGGGTGTTGAGCATCTGCGCCAGCCGCACGCCGGCCTCCAGTATGCGCACCTGCACGACTGGCGCATACTTCTGCAAATAGGCAACACTGACTTTGTGCGGAGGATAAAAGCCGGCGCTGCTGACAATGTGGCAGGACTGCTCAGCCCACTCGGGCGCGCCACCTTCCAGGGTGATGCCTGCTATCTGGTCGGCTTGATCGGTCATGATTTTTTGTGCCAGTTGCTCCGGATTCAGCTGAAACTGTTCCACCAGGTTGTAATCCCACAGTGCATGCAGATTGGTCGGCTCATCCAGATATTGCAGCTGATAGCGGGTGCCGCCTTTGTCATGCCCGGTGCCGGCATGCAGCGGCTGATGGACATCACCGACCAGATGCACCAGGAATTTGAGTGCCAGCAGTTTTTCCGGATCCGGTGCATCGGAATGCAGGATCGTATTGAAACTGTCGATTTTTGCGACCACGCATTCACCGTCGGGACAGTCGCGCTGTGGCAGGTAGTGACAGTTTTTGCGCTGGAAATTAACGTAATGCCAGCGCATATTGTCACTGCTGCGATGTTGGTCGGCCCAGCTGGTAATGCTGGCCAGCGTGCTGCCCGGTTCCTGGGCCAGCAAACGGTCCACAGCCTGGCGCGCCTGTGGCGTCAGGTTGGCCTGGGCGATCAGGGCAATCGTCTGATGTGCGGTGGCGTCCCAGGCCAGGGCCGGCAGCGCAACCGGCAGGGTAGACAGCAGGATCAACAATAAGGATGTCAGGAATTTCATCGCGTGTTCCCTCCTTGGTCAAAAAGCATTCTTCCACAATCGTACAGCGGTAAATACGCTCAGTTCATCGGTCAGACCGCCCGGTTTGATCTTGTGGTTGTCGCGCAGCGACTGAATGATATCGGGTGAATCCGAACGTAAAAACGGATTGGTTGCCAGTTCAGTGGCCAACAGACTGGGCACCGTGGCGAGGCCTTGAGCGCGTGTCGCCCCGACTTCCTGAAAACGCTTCTGCAGTGCCATGTTGTGCGGTTCGGCCGCGACGGCAAAATGCAGATTGAACAGCGTATATTCATGGGCACAATAAATCCGGGTCTGTGCCGGTAACGCCGCAAGTTTTTTAAGCGATGTCAGCATCTGGGCCGGGGTGCCTTCAAACAGCCGTCCACAACCGCCGGCAAACAGGGTGTCACCACAAAACAGACTGGACAGGGCAGGGCAGTAATAGGCAATATGGCCGCTGGTGTGGCCTGGTACGTTTATGACGCTGAACTGCAGACCCAGCTCCGGAATTGCTACTGTATCGTTGTCATTACAGCCATGCGAAATGGTTGAAATGCGATAGCGATCGGTCTCGGGTCCATAGACAGGAATTCCCTGTGGCGCGGCTTTCAACAACTCGCTGACGCCGCCGATGTGATCGGCATGATGGTGGGTGATGAGGATCGCGCATAATTTCAGCCCGTGCTGATTTAAATAAGCCTGAACTGGCGCAGCAGCGCCCGGATCAACGATAATGGCGTTTTGACTGTTGTGGATCAACCAGAGATAATTGTCCTCAAATGCGGGGATCGGCTGAATTTGAATGGATGGATCGGATGTCATGATTGTTACGCACAAAGAGCGCTATGCCGGAAAATAATAAGCAAAACTGTAACATAGACCTGGACGGCTGGCTCAAGCAGCCTTCCGGTATTTATGTTCATGCTTGGGAGCAAGCTATCCTGGACAAGCTGACCGCGGATATCTTTGGCTATAACGCCGTGCAGATCGGTCTGCCGCAATTCGATTTTCTGGCCGCCTCGCGCATGCCGAATAAATGGATTACCAATAACGTGGTGCAGCCCGGTTCAAAGTTTCCGATTGCCATGCTGCATGATTTTGAAGATCTGCCGTTCGAATCACAAAGTCTGGATCTGGTGGTGCTGCCGCATGTGCTCGAATTTGCCGAAGAGCCGCATCAGATTCTGCGCGAAGTGGAGCGGGTGCTGATTCCGGAAGGCCGGCTGATCGTTTGTGGTTTCAGTGCTGTCAGTCTGTGGGGTGCACGTCAGTTTATGGGACGTTTTGCAGGCCATTATTTTTTGCCACGCAACGGTGAATTCATCAGTCAGTTGCGCCTGAAAGACTGGTTGAAGCTGCTGAATATGGAAGTCGATCACCACCATTTCGGATGCTATGCACCGCCGCTGAATAACCAGAATTGGCTGCAGCGTTTTCATTTCATGGAAAGCGCCGGGCAGCGCTGGTGGCCGTTTCTGGGCGCCACCTACGTGGTACAGGCGGTCAAGCGTGTCAAGGGCATGCACCTGATCGGGCCGGCCTGGAAAAAGAAAAAAGTGCGCGTCGCCAATGTGGTACCGGCCGCCAATCGCCACCATCCAACTTCCACCAATAAATAGAACCTATGGATCCAATTCAGATATACACCGACGGCGCCTGCAAGGGCAATCCCGGCCCGGGCGGCTGGGGTGCCCTGCTGGTAGCCGGCAGCAACGAAAAAGAATTATTTGGCGGCGAAGCCAATACCACCAACAACCGCATGGAACTGATGGCCGTGATTCAGGCACTGGCTGCGCTCAAACGCCCTTGTCAGGTGATTATTCATACCGACAGTCAGTACGTACTGAAGGGCATTACCGAATGGCTGGCTGGCTGGAAGGCCAAGGGGTGGAAGACCGCCTCGAAGGCCCCGGTAAAAAATGTCGATCTGTGGCAGGCACTGGATGCGGCGACGCTGCAACATCAGATTGAATGGCGCTGGGTCAAAGGTCATTCGGGCCATGATGGCAATGAACGTGCCGATCTGCTCGCCAATCGCGGCGCTGAACCGTTTCAAAAAAACTGACAGGTAACTATGCATAACGTTTTTATCACCGGCGCCTCCAGCGGAATCGGCGCTGCACTGGCCATGCAGTATGCACGGCAGGGCGCCTGTCTGGGGTTGGTGGCACGCCGTGCCGATCTGTTGGAGACCTTGCGTCAGACGTTGCCCAATCCGGAGCGTCATCACATTTATGTGGTTGATGTTACCGATCATGCCGCGCTGGCGCAGGCAGCGGAATCGTTTATCAGCAGTACGGGAGGCGCTCAGATCGTGATTGCCAACGCCGGTATTTCGCGCGGCACGTTGACTGAATTTAAAGAAGATTATCCGGTGTTTGAGAAAGTGCTTTCGACCAATCTGCTGGCCATGGTCGCCACGTTTGCACCCTTTATCGAATCCATGAAACAGCAGGGCACGTCATGCCGGCTGGTTGGTATTGCCAGTGTGGCAGGCATACGCGGATTGCCGGGCGCCGAAGCGTACAGTGCCTCGAAAGCGGCGGTGATCAGCTACTGCGAATCGCTGCGTCTGGAAATGCACAACACGCCGATCAAAGTCGTCACCATCTGTCCCGGTTATATCGACAGCCCGATGACCCGGGTAAACAAATACGCCATGCCGTTTTTAATGCCCGCGGAAAAATTTGCCCGCCTTGCGCAGGCTGCCATTGCCCGCGGTGATTCGTTCCGCGTTTTGCCGTGGCAAATGGGTTGGGTCGCCAGAGTCCTGCGGATTCTGCCGAACTGGTTGTACGACCTGCTGTTTGCCAAGGCGCCGCGCAAGGGTCGTCAGCATGAGTAATACGGTGTACAGGGTCGATGCGCTGGGCGCGCGTCACGCAGGCATTGGCACTGCAACACCGCGCATCGTCAGTCTGGTTCCGTCGATTACCGAATTGCTGTGTGATCTGGGACTCGGCCGCTTTCTGGTCGGCCGCACCGGCTTCTGCATCCATCCGCATGATGTCGTTCAACACATTCCCAAAGTCGGCGGCACGAAAGATGTGAACCTTGAAAAGGTGCGCAGCCTGGCACCGACACATCTGATCGTCAACATTGATGAAAACGAAAAGCCCTGTGTCGAGCAGCTTGCGCAGTTTGCGCCGCATGTCATCGTCACCCATCCGCAAACCCTGGACGACAATCTGATTCTGTATGATTTACTGGGCGGGATTTTCAATGCCGAAGACGCGACCAGTCAGCTTGCGCTGCAGTTCAGTCAGGCCAGGGAGGCGTTGAAACAGGCGCTGCCAAATCCGCTGCCAACACAGCGCGTGCTGTACTGCATCTGGAAAGATCCGTGGATGACGATATCGGACAAAACCTACATTGCCGACATGCTCGCGCAGATCGGCTGGAAGGTTATGCATAACGCGACTGAGCGCTATCCCGTGTTTGCCTGGTCAGACCAACTGGTCAACGATGTCGACCTGATCCTGCTGTCGACCGAACCTTACCGTTTCACTGAACAACACGTGGATGCGCTGGAACGGCAATGTGGCAAACCGGTGCTGCTGGTTGATGGTGAGATGCTGTCTTGGTATGGGAGTCGGGCAGTTGCGGGAATTGATTATTTAATTGCATTGCACAATGAGTGGGGCGTGCGTAAGTGAAGAAGAAATGGATTTTGGTTATCGGCACTGAAATTTCCGGGACAAATTGCCGCACATCGGGCTCCATAGAATGAATGAGAACTTGACTCTTTTTTGTCATATTTAGCTCAATGTATCCAGGCAGGGCATAGACATTCAATTATTAAAACTATAGTCTCCGGAAAAGGTAATTTTATTATTTGCCAAAATTCGAATGAATCGGCCGATCCTGGACCTGACGTGAAGACGGTGTATCGTTTCAGGAAGGGCGATTAAATCGGCGGCGGTTGTGTTAAAACGTAGGGCAGAAAACGGCACAATCCGGATAGTCGCAATTAACCGTCATTCCCGCGAAGGCGGGAATCCAGTGTCGTGATCTTATCCGTTGAGTGAGTACGACACCAGGTTCCCGCCTGAACCCGCGGGAACGACAAGGAGTAAATTGAATGTCCGCTTCCGGCAATACCATCTGTCGCTTCCGGGCACGCAGCAGGAAGTTTGAAGTAGAATTCGACCGGCTCGTTGCTGCACGAACCTGCCGGTCAGAATCAAATGAATTTAAAGCATTTATCAAACGAAAATAGACTAAGCATTCATATCTGCGGGAGATTAGATCATGGAATTCAAATTCAATAAGGTACCAAGCGCCTGGTTACCAATCATTATGTCGATAATTGCAGTGTTCCTGCTCCTGTTTCAGCTTGCGACTAACGGGTTCAGACCAGAAATTGACGAGGGTGCAATAGCTCATGCCTGGCAGTTGCTTGTAGTGACTCAAATTCCTGTAATAGTGTTCTTTGCTTTCCGGTGGGTGGGGCGTGCACCGAGAGAAGCCTTGACGATAATGGTCATGCAGGGGCTTGCATTGGCGTCAGCGGCAGTGCCGGTGTTTGTACTTAAGTGGTAAGTCAGCAGACGGTGGCGGATTCAACCGGTCGATGCAACAGATTGATAAAACATCTCAGCTGGCGTTTTATAGCCCAGCGTTTTTCTAGGTCGTTCGTTTAATCGTCTTGCTACCGCATTGAGTTGTGCTTGTGAGAAC
>Ga0209067_10002099_pt1 | contig 11906 bp, 10 predicted proteins | sample ColStrG_CSR_2013_FD_187199 | JGI IMG/M metagenome (GOLD analysis project Ga0209067, IMG submission 187199) | Freshwater sediment microbial communities in response to fracking from Pennsylvania, USA - Cold Stream Run_MetaG_CSR_2013 (SPAdes)... | ecosystem: Environmental > Aquatic > Freshwater >... | reverse complement strand
GATGGCAATTGCGTAGCCGGCCGACCATGCAAGGCCGGGCAGACCCTGCTGCAATAGTGGCGGCAAGTCGATACGCAAATACTGCAATAAGTTGTACACAATATACGGTATCAGATAGATCAGCAGCGGATTGGATGCTGCCGGTTTGAAAAATGCCGTCCAACCTTGCCATTTTTTCAGATCGATGATCCAGTACAGCAAACCGAACAGTACGATGCAGATTGCAGCGCTGTATAGACACCAGGTTGGTGTGGCGGCATTTTTCGATATCTTGAACCACGGACGCAACCAGACACCGGCTGCGACCAGCGCGGCGACCAGCATTGTGGCGCGCAGGTAGCGCTGCCGAATGTCAAGTTGCAGGCTTGGTTCAAAATACAGGACGGAGCACAGTAATCCTGCGAGTGCAATCGACGTGTGTGCGGCATTTTCGGTCTGGCCAAACCAGAAAGTATCGGGATTGGTTCCGCTGTGTCCGAGACAGTAATAGGCCAGACACAAAACAAGGGCGGTCAACAATCCGGCAATTTTTCCGCGACACAATTGATAAATGATGCAACTGTACAGATACGCCCAGCCAATCAGCCCGAGTATGCCCCACCACTGTGGCGCCAGATGCAGTTCGCCTGTCGGTCCGCCGCGGAATTGCCAACCCAGCACAATCAAGCCGGCGATCCCGGCTGTGCGCAATGCAGGTGCAATGTACGGATTGCTAAACCGATAGACATTCCAGACCAGAATGGCACAGCCATAAAACAGCAGACTCCACAGATAGATTGACATGTGCATGGCCGCTTCGTTAAAACCTTCTTCAGCATTCACCATGAACACACCCAGCACGAGCAGTCCGACGGCGCGCTGCAGAATGTGGCCCTGCTGGCGCACGAGGGGGTCGTTGCGTCGCTGGTTCAGCGCAAACGGTATCGACATGCCGACGATGAACAGAAACGCCGGAAAGACCACATCGACAAAAGTCATGCCGTCCACATCAGGTGGCATATGTTCCAGCCAGGCCGGCATGCCGCGCACGCCGGCCAGCGTATTGACAAATATCATGACCAGCATCGTGATGCCGCGGAAGGCATCGATAGCAAGTACGCGGGAAACGGGCACCGGATTGACAGCAGGCAAAGCATGGGAGGAGGCAGGACTGGTCTGGATCATCGTTCAACGCTCAAAATAAAACCCCTCATGGATAGGAGGGGTTCGGATTGGATCAACTTCTGCAGCAATCGTTTAGCGGATCACCTGCATCTCTTCACGCTTGCCGCCTTTGAAGGTATATAAAGTCAGCGCGCCGTCTTTGATATCGCCTTTTTTGTCAAACACGATGTCGCCTGTTACGCCCTTGTGATTGATGTTTTGCAGGAACGGCAGATAAACCGCAGGATCGGAAGATTTGGCCTGCTGCATGGCGTCAGCCAGCGTCATGACGGCATCGTAGACATACGGTGCATAAATGATGACTTCCTGACCGAATTTCTTCTTGTAAGCTGCGCGGAATTCTTCTTCCACTTTCTTCTGCGCGTCGATCACGCCACCCGCCTCGGCACAATACACCTGGTTGTCACCCAGACCGTCACCGGCCAGGTCTGGCAACTTGGTTGTGCAGATACCGTCACCACCCATGAATTTGGCGGTAATGCCGAGTGCCTTCATCTGACGCAGCATCGGGCCGCCAACCGAATCCATGCCGCCGAAAAATACCACGTCCGGTTTGGAAGATTTGATGGAAGTCAGGATGGCGTTGAAGTCCGTGGCCTTATCGTTGGTGTATTGGCGTTGAGAAAATTTGGTGGCCGGGTTTTTGCCCTTCACACCTTTGATAAACTCATCCGCTACACCTTGACCGTAGGCCGTGCGGTCATCAATCACGGCAATGGTTTTGGCATTCAGATTTTGCACAGCATAGCGACCCAGGGTGCCACCGAGCTGGCCATCATTGGCCACCACACGGAAGGTGGTTTTAAACCCCATCGAAGTGAATACCGGCGAAGTGGAAGAAGGAGAAATTTGCGGAATGCCGGCCACGTTGTAAATTTTTGCAGCGGCAATCGAGGTACTGGAATTCAGATGGCCAACTACACCGTTAACTTTGGCGTCAACCAGTTTCTGCGCTGCGGCCGTACCCTGTTTCGGATCGCTGCCGTCATCTTCTGCCAGCAAGACAAATTTTGCTTTTTTGCCGCCTATCATGATACCTTTGGCGTTCAATTCGTCGATTGCCATTTTCGCGCCATTCTCGTTATCCTTGCCCAGATGGGCGCTCGGACCGGAGATCGGAGCGACGTGACCGATTTTGACGATCAGGTCATCGGCATGGGCAAAACCGGCACAGGCCAGCGCAACGGCAGCTACGAGTGGAACCATGGTTGATTGAATGGACATGATGACGTTCTCCGAAGATTGACTGGTTGATATTTTGGATTGGTAAAGCCTGAATTGGTAGAATGTATCCCAAGCTGCGTTTCTTGAAAAGAACTTTGAACTTTTATTTTAGATAATTCCCCAATGGCCAAACAATACCTTCTTGACAAAGTAGATCGCAAAATCCTGAACCTGCTGCAAAAAGACAACCAGATTCCCACCCGTGTACTGGCCGAACGGGTACATATTTCCCAGCCTACCTGTCTGCGCCGGATTCGTGACATGCGCATGGCAGGCGTGATCAGCGCCGATATCACGATGGTTGATCCGTTTGCATTGGGCTACGGCATGCTGGCCTTTCTGGAAGTGTCCCTGTCCAACCAGAGCGAAGAATCGATGCTGGCTTTTGAGCAGCGTATGGCCAAGGAAAGTCAGGTCATGCAGTGTTATTTTGTTTCCGGTGAATACGATTACTTTGTCGTAGTCCATGTCATCGACATGGATGCCTACTATCAGTTTGTTCGTAAAGTGATATCTGGCTCGGGCAATGTCAAACATTTCCATTCCCGGTTCCCCATGAAATGCGCCAAATTTTCGCCGCGCATTGTGTTTGATGAAAAAACTGCCGAGGTGGTGGTGCGCAAAGCAGAGTAGCAGTTACCCGCTTTTTTTTACGCAATGGCCCGGTCTAATTTTTGTTGTTGGATGACTGCAATTTCGAAATTTCCTGATTCACCGTGCGCTGGATGACTTCTTCCAGCGAGCGTGACAACCCCTGTCGAATATCCCTGGCCAAGCCATCGACTGCAGTTTGCAGCACATCTGCCAGCCCATCCCGAACCCGGTGTTCCAAAACGAAATCAACCCGTGTCAGCAATTGGCGCAACACATTTTCGCAGATTGTTTTTTCCAGCTGTTCACGGTCCTGCGCGGACAGACCCGCGTAGTTGACGGGTGTGCCGGTTATCGTATCCGACATCGGATCATCCGGCATCCGATTCGTTGCTGGTGGGACTGAAATGACTTCAGTCAGTATCGGGATATTGCTTTCTGGAGGAATCGCTGAATTCATTTTGCAGTAATGTGGTTGAGTGGAAAGCCCTGTTGCTGATAATGCCGGTAACGTTGCCGGCCGGCCTGAGTGGCCTGTTCATCCTGAGGGACGATTTCGATCAGTCGCTCGAATTGCGCAAAATCATCGGGTACTGCAGCGCTCAGATTCAGCAGTATTTCCCTGTGACTCACGTTTTCCGTACCGTCACCGGGTACGCAGAGCAATACCGGGGTGTGGTTCGCCAGTCTATCCCCCACGGCAACATGAGGTAAAAAATCCGGGCCGGAAAATGACCACAGCAATTGGTCAAATTCGGCCAGCTGCGCAGCATCCGCATGCAGTACCACCAGTTTGCAGCCGGCGCCCAGCGCCTTGCGGGTAAGCCGGCAGGCATAGTCGAGCTGGTTGCCAACATTGCTGTGAAAATCGATGCGTGTCATAAATTCCTGAGTTCAGGCCCGATTAAAACTGAAATCCATTGGGATCGCGTTGTGGGAGGTCGGTCTGACTCGCGGGCTTTGGCGTTTCAGCGGCGTTGGTCACGCTCGGTGCTGCCGGCTGTGGCGCTGGATACTGGTAGTCGGACGGCAGCATATTGGTATCCGGATAGCCGGCCTGACTCAGAGTACTGTGCCAGTCTGAATAGAGGTATCCCTTCAATTTGGTTCGGCCGACGGTCAGCAGTGGAAACTGATTGCCGTCGGTAATGGAACTCAGTTTTTGAAAATCAGCTTCGGTTGTGACCGTCTTTTCTGAAAACGGAATATGGCTTTGCTTTAAAAACGACCGGCCTTCATCACAGGGGGGGCATTTTGATGTGGTATACAAGGTCACCGGCATATTCTTGACTGCTTCGGCCAGCTCGAACGGCAATTGCACATTTGAAGCTGCAGAATCTGAAAATGATTTCGCTTCCACCTTGACGGCGCTCTTCGGTGGCGGTACATCACTGTACGTCACTTTGCCGTCCGCATCGACCCACTTGTAGACCTGCGCATGGGCGGCTAAACAGATTACTGACAATATCAGAGAAAATAATATTCTGGAATTCATTGCAGTCGCTTTCCTTTTAAAAAATGTAAAACAGTTCAATAGAGGCAGACAATCAGGAACACATGCCGCTGTGACGCAGCAGGGCATCGATTTCAGGTGCCCGGCCACGGAACGCAATAAACGATTCGAGTGCCGGCCGGGAACCGCCGACGGCCAGAATTTCCCGGTGAAACTTCATGCCGGTCGCGGCATTGTTACCGGCTTCTTCAAAGGCTGCATAGGCATCGGCCGACAGGACTTCGGCCCATTTATAGCTGAAATAGCCAGCGGCGTAACCACCCGAAAAAATATGACTGAAGCCGTGCTGAAAACGGTTAAACGCCGGTGGTTTCATAACCGCAATCTGGTCTCGTACCTGATCCAGCAGTGACTGCACGGTCAGTTGATGCTGTTCCAGATAGCCATCATGCAAACGCAGATCAAACAGGGAAAACTCGACCTGTCGCAAGGTTTGCAGACCCGACTGAAAATTTTTCGCTGCCAGCATTTTGTCATACAAACTGCGCGGGAGTGCCGTTCCGGTCTCACTGTGGGCACTCATCTGTTGTAAAACATCCCACTCCCAGCAGAAATTCTCCATGAACTGGGAAGGCAACTCGACCGCATCCCATTCCACCCCGGACAATCCGGACACGCCGAGTTCGTCGACTTCTGTCAGCATGTGGTGCAGTCCGTGGCCAAATTCGTGGAACAGCGTAATGACTTCGTCGTGGGTGAAATAGGCCGGTTTGCCGTTCGCCGGGGGCGTAAAGTTGCAAATCAGGTAAGCCAGCGGGGTTTGCAGTTCCGTTTCGGTTTTGCGGCGACCGCGCGCATTGTTCATCCAGGCACCGCCGTCCTTGCTGTCGCGTGCATACAGATCCAGGTAAAACTGGGCGATCAGTTTTCCGTGCTTTTCAATCCGGTAAAACTTCACATCCGGATGCCAGGTATTGGCCTGGTCAGCCCTGACATCAACGTCGTACAGCGTTTTGACGATCTGGAACAGTCCCTGCACGACCTGTGGTTCCGGAAAATACTGCTTTACTTCCTGGTCGGAAAACGCATAGCGCTGTTCGCGCAATTTTTCCGATGCGTACGAGACGTCGTGCGCTTCGAGTTGCTCGATCCCCAGTTCCAGCTTGGCAAAATCGCGCAGTTCCTGCAAATCCTGTTCAGCAAAGGGACGGGCCCGTCGCGCCAGGTCGAGCAAAAACTGGCTGACCTGTTCCGGATTGTCGGCCATTTTCGGGACCAGCGAGACTTGCGCATAACTGTCATAGCCCAGCAATTTTGCTTCTTCACTGCGCAACGCCAGAATCTGGTTCATGAGTTCGGAATTGTCCCACTCGGGCTTTTCGCCCAGTTCCGATGCCTTGGTGGCATTGGCCCGGTACACTGTGGCGCGCAGGTCGCGATTGTCGGCGTATTGCAGTATCGGGAAGAACGACGGGAACTGCAGACTGAACAGATACCCTGACTTGCCTGCCTCCTGTGCTTTGGTCTTGGCTGCCAGTACTGCATCGTCCGGCAAACCGGCCAGGGTGGCCTCCTCGTTAACATGCAGACTGTAATGATTGGTGGCGTCCAGTATGTGTTCAGAATACGCATTGGACAGTTTGGCCAGTTGTTCCTGAATTTCGGCAAAGCGCTTTTTCTTGTCGTCGGACAACTGGGCGCCGGACAGGATGAAATCGCGCAGCGAATTCTGAATGATTTTTTTGCGCGCGGGCGAATAGACAGCGAATTCCGCACTCGATTGCAGTGCCAGATATTTCTGATACAGCACCAGATTCTGACCGAGTGAGGTAAAAAAATCGGTAATCAGTGGCTGATTCTGGTTATAGGTGGCACGCAGTTCCGGTGTGTCGCGCACGCTGTGCAAATGGCTGACCAGATCCCAGGCGCGCCCCAGTTTTTCGGTGACATGTTCGAGCGGAACAATCACGTTGTCCCAGGTGCACGGCGAGCTGTCCTGTTCGATCTGGGCAATCACGGTCCGGCATTGCAGCAGCAGTTCTGCCAGCGCCGGCGTGACATGGTCGGGGTTAATCGATTCGAAACGTGGCAGGGCACTGAAGTCGAGCAGGGGATTGGTCATTGTGTTCACTTTATATGGGTTCGGTTGGATCAGTTGCGTTCCGCGGCTTCGAGTGTATTGACCAGCAGCATGGTAATGGTCATCGGACCCACGCCTCCCGGCACCGGTGTGATATAGCCGGCCACCTCTTTGACACCGGCAAAATCGACGTCACCACACAGCTTGCCCGCATCGTCCCGATTCATGCCGACATCGATGACCACGGCACCGGGCTTGACCATGTTTTTGGTCACCAGATTGCGCTTGCCTGTCGCAACCACCAGTATATCGGCCTGTCTGGTATGGGCGCCCAGATCGCGGGTTTTGGAATTGCAGATCGTTACGGTGGCGCCGGCCTGCAGCAGCAACATGGCCTGCGGTTTGCCGACAATATTGGAGGCCCCGACGATGACGGCATTCGCACCGCGGATCGGATAGTCGATTGCTTCCAGCATTTTCATCACGCCATACGGTGTACAGGGACGAAACAGTGGCTGGCCGGTCATCAGCAGTCCGGCATTGTTGACATGAAAGCCGTCCACGTCTTTTTCCAGTGCAATGGCTTCCAGTACTTTGTGACTGTCGATATGGGCCGGCAGCGGCAGTTGCACCAGTATGCCGTTGATTTTCGGATCGGCATTCAGTGCCGCAATGCGCGCGAGCAGATCGGCCTCGCTCAATTCGGCCGGGTGTTTTTCCAGTATCGAATACATGCCGCAGTCCTCACAGGCTTTCACTTTATTGCGCACATACACCTGGGAAGCAGGATTTTCACCGACCAGAATCACCGCCAGTCCGGGTTGTTTGCCCTGTGCGGTCAGCGCTGCGGCACGTTCCTTTACTGAATGGCGAATTTGTTGGGAAAGTTGATTGCCGTCGATTATTTGCGCAGTCATGTGAGCCTTTAAATGGAATGAATTGGCGGGAAAGTGTTGGTAACCGGATTATAAGCTGACAGAGGGCCTGCTCAGAAACAAGGTTGAAATCAAGGTTTATTTAATCAAATTTCTATCTGAAATTAATTTTTTAGCCTCCGTTCGATCGACATTTTGCCAACAAATTTGTTATAAAATAAACGTGCTTTTATATTAATCTTAATAATAAAGCACTACAATTGTAGCTTTCAATCTTGAATATGGAATGAAAATGATCACTGTTAAACGTTTAAATACAATCGGACAAATCGAACAAGCATGCCACTTATTACATCAGGTCTATGCCGGGGGGGCAGCACTGGGAATTTAGTCCCCAAAATCCCTCCCAACTACGAATAGAAACCAGAGGAGGTCGGATGATACTGGTTGATCGTTATATCGAAATCGCAATCTGGTTCGGAGCCTTTGACAATGAAAAATTGGTAGGCTGCATACGAGTCTGCGGGGTAGATGAAAACAAATTGCTGGAATTTGAACACTGCCCAGACAGTCAGGTTGTTCAAGGTTACCCAATCTGCAATCGTAAAAATACAGTCAGGCGAATTTAAGCGATCACTTTCAAATCTGATTAATAATTCCGTCGATTCAATTGCCAACGATCAGGAAGGTTTTGTCTCCGTCAATCTTCTAGTTGATGGAGAAATGGTGATTATGCGTCTGCGCGACAATGGCAAGGGTATGCCTGTGGATGCGATCGAAAAAATTAAAAACAAGGTTGGATTTACCGAGGGAAAAATAAATGGCCATGGACTTGGGCTGATGCAAGTTTGGGACATGTTAAATGCAAATTTGGGCAAGTTTGCAATTAGCTCCAAGCAAGGCGACGGAACGTTAATTGAAATTTCATTCCCAATTTCTTTGAATTAATTGATTGGTCCCTTTGATAGAAGGTTTTGAAACCAATATTTCTCATTAGGATTGAGGTTGTTGCGGCGCAAAATCATCGCAAAGCAACAGCCACATCAATTGAAGCGATTTGTGCCAATTAAATATCGCAACGCAGTATATTTTCACATTATGAAATTCAATATCGCTATTTGAAAAATCAAAAAGTCCTGTTACACTACCCCTGTTTTTTAAAAGGCGGCACCATTTTCCTCTGCAAAGTCATCACAAATTCGTCAATTAAAGCCTAAACTGGGTTGACCCGGCAGCGTGCAACATTTGAATTTCATTGAAAAATCCGGTTCGCAGCGGCGAATCGGGCAATAAGGAGACCAGAGCATGACCACCCCGTTAGACAATCTGTTGGCGCAGGCCGCCAATGACCCCGACAAGATCGAAACTCAGGAGTGGCTGGATGCACTGGAATCCGTCATCGAAAAAGAAGGCCCTGAACGTGCCCACTATCTGATGGAACGCATGGTCGATCTGGCGCGCCGCCGCGGTGCGCATATCCCTTTTTCCAGCAATACTGCGTACGTCAATACCATTCCGGCCGATATGGGTGAACACTGCCCCGGTGACCTGGTCATGGAAGAACGGCTGCGCTCGATGATGCGCTGGAACGCCATGGCGATGGTGGTCAAGGCCAACCGGCTCGATGGTGATCTGGGCGGCCATCTGTCCAGCTTCGCGTCACTGGCCAACATGCTCGGTATCGGATTCAATCATTTCTGGCATGCTCCAACCGAAAACCACGGTGGCGATCTGCTGTATATACAGGGACATTCCTCGCCGGGTATTTACGCGCGCGCCTTTCTGGAAGGCCGACTGACCGAAGATCAGTTACTGCATTTCCGCCGTGAAGTCGATGGCAAAGGTCTGTCTTCTTACCCACATCCGAAACTGATGCCGGACTTCTGGCAGTTCCCGACCGTGTCGATGGGACTGGGTCCGCTGATGGCCATTTATCAGGCACGTTTTCTGAAATATCTGCATGCACGAAATATCGCCGATACCGCCAACCGCAAGGTCTGGGCGTTCTGCGGCGATGGCGAAATGGATGAACCGGAATCAATGGGCGCAATCGGCATGGCCGGTCGCGAACAGCTCGACAATCTGGTAATCGTGGTCAACTGCAATTTGCAGCGTCTGGATGGTCCGGTGCGCGGCAACGGCAAAATCATTCAGGAACTGGAATCCGATTTCCGTGGTGCCGGCTGGAATGTCGTCAAGGTGATCTGGGGTTCGGGCTGGGATGAATTGCTGGCCAAGGACAAAGAAGGCATTCTGCAGCGCGTGATGATGGAAACCGTGGATGGCGAATACCAGAACTACAAGGCCAAGGACGGCGCCTACGTGCGTGCCAATTTCTTCGGCAAGCATCCCAAGTTGCTGGAAATGGTCAGCAAGATGTCGGACGACGATATCTGGCGCCTGACCCGCGGCGGTCATGATCCGCACAAGATTTACGCAGCGTTCAAAGTGGCGCAGGAACACAAAGGGCAACCTACCGTTCTGCTGGTCAAGAGTGTCAAAGGGTTCGGTTTCGGCAAATCGGGTGAAGCACGCAATACGGCGCACAACACCAAAAAACTCGATGACGAAGCCGTCAAGGCTTTGCGTGACCGCTTCCAGTTGCCGATTGCGGACGCCGAACTGCCGTCAATCCCGTTCTACAAACCGGCCGACGACACGCCGGAAATGCAGTATCTGCAGGCACGCCGCAAAGCCTTGGGCGGCTATCTGCCACAGCGTCGCCAGAAAGCCGATGAAGTATTGACCGTGCCTGAACTGTCCGCATTCAAGGCCATGCTCGAGCCGACTGCCGAAGGTCGTGAAATCTCCACCACGGCCTCCTATGTGCGTATTCTCACTGCTTTGTTGCGTGACGTCAGTCTGGGTCAGCGCATCGTACCGATCATGGTGGATGAGTCGCGCACTTTTGGTATGGAAGGGTTGTTCCGCCAGATCGGTATTTTCAGTCAGGTTGGTCAGCTGTATGAACCGGTCGATAAAGATCAGGTGATGTACTATCGCGAAGACAAGGCCGGCCAGATTCTGCAGGAAGGGATTAATGAAGCCGGCGGCATGAGTTCATGGATCGCCGCGGCAACGTCGTACTCGACCAATAACCGGGTGATGATTCCGTTCTATACCTATTACTCGATGTTTGGTTTGCAGCGCATCGGCGATCTGGCCTGGGCAGCAGGCGACATGCGCGCACGCGGTTTCCTGATCGGTGGCACGGCTGGCCGGACCACCCTGAACGGTGAGGGGCTGCAGCATGAAGATGGCCACAGTCATGTGATTGCCTCCACCATTCCGAACTGCGTGCCGTACGATCCGACGTTTGCTCATGAAGTGGCGGTGATCATTCATGATGGTCTGCGCCGCATGATTACCGATCAGGAAGACGTGTTCTATTACATCACCCTGATGAATGAAAACTACGCCCATCCGGGAATCAAAGACGGCCAGGAGCAGGGTATTATCAAAGGGCTGTACCTGTTGCAGAAAGATCCGGCAGCCAGCAAGCACCGTGTGCAGTTGATGGGATCCGGCACGATTTTGCGTGAAGTCATCGCCGGCGCCGAACTGTTGCAGGCTGATTGGGGTATTGCAGCCGATGTCTGGTCAGCACCGTCCTTCACACTGCTGGCACGCGACGGCCAGGATGTCGAGCGCCATAACATGCTGCATCCCGGTGACAAGCCGAAAGTCGCGTATGTCACCGAATGTCTGCAGGACAGCGTCGGACCGATCGTGGTCGCCACCGATTACATGCGTACTTACGCTGAACAGATCCGTGCTTTCATACCGCAGGGACGACGCTATAAAGTGCTGGGCACCGACGGTTTTGGCCGCTCGGACACCCGCGCCAAATTGCGTGAATTCTTTGAGGTGAACCGCTATTTTGTCGTGGTTGCCGCGTTGAAGTCGCTCGCTGACGAAGGCGTGCTGTCGGCAGCAGTTGTCCAGCAGGCGATTGCCAAATACGGTATCAATACCAACAAACCGAATCCGGTTACCGTTTAACCCGCACGGAGACGCAACGATGAGCACAATAGAAATCAAGGTTCCGGATATTGGCGACTTCAAGGAAGTGGAAGTCATTGAATTGATGGTCAAGGTGGGCGATACGGTGAAAGTGGATCAGTCACTGATCACGGTCGAATCCGACAAGGCCAGTATGGAAATTCCGTCCAGCCATGCCGGTGTGGTGAAAGAACTGAAGATCAAAGTTGGCGACAAGGTGGCCGAAGGTTCAATCATGCTGATGCTGGATTCTGACGCGACTGCACCTGCTGCCACCGCTGCTCCGGCATCGGCTGCTGCTGCACCGACACCAGCTGCAGCATCGACACCTGTTGCTGCACCTGCACCTGCAGCTGCCCCTGCCCCGGCACAACCGGTGGCGACCCCACCGCCAGAAGCCGTTGTGGCCAATCACCAATCTCACGCTTCGCCGTCAGTACGCAAATTTGCCCGTGAGCTGGGTGTGGATCTGAACCGGGTCAACGGTACCGGCCCCAAGGCACGCATTACCCAGGAA
>Ga0209067_10002097_pt1 | contig 11910 bp, 10 predicted proteins | sample ColStrG_CSR_2013_FD_187199 | JGI IMG/M metagenome (GOLD analysis project Ga0209067, IMG submission 187199) | Freshwater sediment microbial communities in response to fracking from Pennsylvania, USA - Cold Stream Run_MetaG_CSR_2013 (SPAdes)... | ecosystem: Environmental > Aquatic > Freshwater >... | reverse complement strand
GTCGTGTCCTGCACGCCTGCTGGCGAGACCCGGTTTATCGGCAGTATCGGACGACCTTTGCGCGACACGCGGATTGCGCTACGCGATGTGAATGGGCGCGATGTCGCCATCGGCGACGTGGGTGAGGTGTGCGTCTCCGGCCCGCAGGTCATGCAAGGCTATTGGAACCAACCCGAAGCGACCGCCAACGCGATGACGGACGACGGCTATTTCCGCACTGGTGATCTTGGGCGCGTCGATGCCGAGGGGTGCTATTACATCGTTGATCGGATGAAGGACATGATCCTTGTCTCGGGGTTCAACGTCTATCCCAACGAAGTTGAAGATGTGGTGGCGCGGCTCGATGGCGTGCTCGAAGCGGCGTGTGTTGGCATGCCGCATGAGACGACCGGCGAGTGCGTGTTGCTGTTCGTCGTGCGCTGTGACCCGACCGTCACAGAAAGACAGATCGAGCAACATTGCCGCACTCACCTTGCGGCCTATAAGATTCCGCGCAATATATGTTTTGTCGATGCGTTGCCTAAGTCAACGGTCGGCAAAGTGCTTCGTCGCGAGTTACAGGCGCTGGCGATGCGCGCACCTGAACGTGCCTGACACTCGCCATTCAACCGGAGCGTTACCGTTATGACCTTCACACCGCCAACATCTGATCAAATTCTTGCGATGCGCGTGAGCGCGGGGATCGAGGAGCTGACCGCGCATGAGCGTTTTGCCGCCGCGACGCCCGATCTCGTCGAGGCGATTGCTGAGGGGATCGGTGCGTTTGCCGTAGGCGAATGGGCCCCGCTCAACCGCATCGGTGACACGCGAGGTGCCAAATGGGTCAAGGGCGCGGTTACACTCCCCGCTGGGTATGCGGAGGCCTACACCGCCTATGTTGAGCAAGGCTGGAACGCGATTGCCGGATCGACCGACTATGGCGGCCAAGGCCTGCCGTTCACGCTGGCCACGTGCGTGCTTGAAACGCTCGGTACAGCGAATATGGGCTTTTCACTGCTGCCGATGCTCACGGTCGGCGCAATTGAAGCGATTGATCATCATGGCAGTTCCGCGCAAAAGGCGCTGTTCCTGCCCAAATTGATCAGCGGTGAATGGTCGGGAACGATGAACCTGACAGAGCCGCAAGCGGGTTCGGATGTCGGCGCACTCCGCAGCACGGCAACGCCGATCACCGAAGGACCACACGCGGGTAAGTTCCGCATCACCGGCACCAAGATTTTCATTACCTTTGGCGAACATGATCTGTCGAAGAACATCGTCCATCTCGTGCTCGCGCGGCTGCCCGGTGCGCCTGCGGGCACGCGCGGCATCTCATTGTTCATTGTGCCCAAATATCACCTTGATAGCGCGGGTGCGCCGGGCGAACACAACGATGTCGTCTGCGCGTCGATTGAGCACAAGCTCGGCATCCACGCCTCGCCGACTTGCGTGATGGTATTCGGCGAGCAGGGCGAATGTATCGGCGAATTGATCGGCGGCGAGAACCAGGGCATGCGCGCGATGTTCACGATGATGAACTCGGCGCGGATCAATGTCGGCAGTCAGGGCGTTCAGATTGCTGAGCGCGCGCTGCAACAGGCGGTCGGCTATGCGCACAGTCGCGTGCAGTCCGGGCGCGCTGGCAGCCCCGACAAGACGCCGGTGCCGATTGCTGAGCACCCTGATGTCCGTCGTATGCTGATGCGGATGCACGCGCTCACCGAGGGGGCGCGTGGTCTGCTTTATTACGCCGCCGGGCAGGTTGATCGTGGCACGCTCGGCGACAATACGGCTCAGCAACGCGCCGAACTCCTCGTGCCGATGCTCAAGGCATGGGGCACTGACATCGGTTGCGAGGTGGCGAGCCTTGGCATTCAGGTTCATGGCGGCATGGGTTTTATTGAGGAGACTGGGGCGGCGCAGCATTATCGCGACGCGCGGATCGCGCCGATTTATGAAGGCACCAACGGCATCCAAGCCGCCGACCTCGTCACGCGAAAGCTCGGATACGAGAATGGCGGTGTTTTGCAAGCGCTGATGGCGGACATTGCTGCGGACATGGACGCGGCAACCGAGGTGGCGCAATTGGCCCGCGATGCGGCCGCTGTTGGCGCATGGATGACCACGACCGCCTCACTCGATGATCGCCTCGCCGGGAGTGTGCCGTTCGCCACGATGTGCGCAGTTGCGGTCGCTGGCTGGCAACTCGCCCGTCAGGCGCGCGTGTCTGAGGACGGCGCAGGGGCGGGCGGCGTAGGGGCGGGCGAAAAGGCCGCAACCTCAAAATTCTTTGACCGCACCATCGCCGCCGAAGCACGTGGCCTGCGGTCATCCGCTACCGCTGGAGCGAACCTGACCTATGGCATTGCGATCAGTGCGGCGTGAAGATGTCCAACTTCAATGTGGGCGATGTCCCTCTCGATAAATTTTAGGGGTACCCCATTTTGAGGGTAGACATTCGATCCGAGAGCGCACCCCAAGGTATGTCACATGTTGCAGCTTCAGCGGCGGGATCGTGCTTAAGGTGCCTCAATGATCGCGTGCAACGGGAGATCGCGTGACGACCCACCAACGAGAAGTTCCCTCTGGCCATGTGCAGTTTCCCAGCCCTTGCTGACCACTGACCAATATTGGAGGCTGCGCGGGCTGACATGGACGCTAACCGAATCGGTCGCGCCTGCTGCGATATGCAGGCGGGTGAACCCAGCCAAGGCATGAACCGCGAAGGCAGCCTGCGCGCGCGAAGTTTGCGGTGCGGCTAGATAGACTTGCGGCACCTCGTCACTATCACACCGGCCGGTATTGTGCACGCTGAAGCTGAAATCCATCCCGCCATCCGCCGCCTTAGCCACCTTAACGTCCTGATAGGTGAGTTGGGTGTAGCTCAGCCGATAGCCGAAGGGGAACAGCGGCTGAATGGCGTTACCGTCAAACCAGCGATCGCCGACATCAACGCCTTCGCCGAACCGCGTGACGCCATCCTTGCCCATGTTGGAGCGCTCGTGGAAAGCGGGGTCGGTGGCGGGATAATCGGAGAGCTTCGCCGCCCATGTGAAAGGCAGATGCCCAGTGGGGCTGTCCTTACCCAGCGAAATGCGCGCAGTCGCCCGCCCGCCTTCATCGCTGAGCCGATGAAGGTGACGGAATCGAGCGCATCTAACGAAAGCGGCAGCACCGCACCTGCGTTCTTCAGCAAGGTTGCGGCATCAACCGCTGTCAGCTCGTCATCGGCCTTAAATCTGTGTTCGGACAAGCCGCTCCCAAAGCTGACACATTAAGAAAACAACTGCCGCCCGGCGAGATCAAGCATGATTTCCTCTGATCCCCCACCGATCGCGTTGACGCGGACCTCGCGGTAAATACGCTCGATCTTGCTCCCTGTGATGAACGAAGCGCCGCCTAGAACCTGTGACGCCTCGCGTGCGACCGCTTCGAGCGTGCGCGTGGCCTGAACCTTGAGCATCGCAAAGTCGGATGGCACTGCTTTGCCCTCGCGCACTGTCCATGCGCAGTGATCAACCCACGCCTGCGTGGCGTTGATCTGGCGCGCCATGTCCGCGAGCTTGATGCGGATCGCTTGATGATCAACCAATCTCTGACCGAAGGTTTCACGCTCGCGCGCCCATGCCGCCGCTTCGCTGAGGCAAACACGCGAAAATGAGGCGCACCCCATCGCCATCGCCAGCCGCTCAGCGTTGAAGTTGCGCATGATGCCGCTAAAGCCATTGTTCTCTTGGCCAATCAGATTTTCGACGGGCACCTCGACAGATTCGAAATGGAGCGTTGCGGTGTCCGAGCAGCGCCACCCCATCTTGTCGAGTCTGGTTCGGCTGATACCGGGACGGTCGGCCTCAACAAGGATCAGCGAAATGCCAGCCCGTCCCGGTCCGCCAGTGCGCACCGCGACGGTGAAATAATCGGCGCGCATCCCCGATGTGATGAAGGTTTTTGAACCGTTGAGAACATAGTGGTTTCCACGCAACTCGGCGCGCATTTTGATGTTCGCGACGTCCGAACCACCCGAGGGTTCGGTGATCGCCAGCGCAATGATCTTTTCGCCCGCAAGCACCGCAGGCGCGATGCGTTCTTTCAGTGCCTCCGAACCCAAAACGAGGATCGGCGGCAAGCCGATGCTGTGCGTCATCAGTGACGCGGGCAGTCCCCCAGCACCGGGAGCCGACAATTCCTCCGCCTGCGTCATGACATGGAAAATGTCGAAGCCTTCGGAACATCCGCCATATTGTTCGGGATAACCTAGCCCCAAAATCCCAGCCGCTGCGGCCTTGGTATGCAGCGGGCGCGGCAATTCGCCCTCGGCCTCCCAGCGGTCGATATGTGGCGTGATTTCACGCGCGACAAAGCGCCGCACCGCTTGCGCAACCGCCTCATGGCTCTCATCATAAAAGGGTGAGCGGGCGCGCCATTTGTCGAACACTGTCATCGTGTGGCCCCGGCACGGGGATCACCGGTCTCGGTGGCAACCGCCTTGAGATAGCCCGACCGCGCCGACATGCGCGCCCAATAGGCGGCTATATTGGGCGGAAACTTATCCCGCACACCAAGCCGCTCAGAAGCGAGCCGCAAGGCATAAGCCACTGAAATATCCGCCGCTGTAAAGCGGTCTGCCGCGAGATATTCGCGATCACCCAAGATGACCGCGACGCCCTTGAGCCGCGACAGGAACCATTGCACATAATCGCCCGCGACTTGCGGTTGCTTGCGCTCGTCGGGCTCGAACAGAGCGTAGCGCAGGTAAAGCGTTTGCGGGAAGGTCAATGTCGCCTCACCCATATGGAGGAAGTTGAGCCATGTGGCATAATCGGGTTCGTCGGGCGCAACCGCCAGCGACGAGGGGCCATAGCGCGTCACCAGATATTGCGTGATTGCCGCCGATTCGGTCATCAACTGGTCGCCGTCATACAGCGCTGGAACCGTACCAAGTGGGTTGACCTCAAGATAATTGGGGACGTGCGCGCGCGGCGGAAAGGGAATCATCTTGAGCACATAGGGTACGCCGAGTTCCTCAAGCGCCCACAACGCGCGGAACGATCGGCTGCCCGCGCAATGATAAAGCGTAATCATGGTTGGTACGTCCTTATTGAGGGTTCAACGGTTTCGTCTAGCTCCTCGCGTTGGCGCGGGCGCAGCAACGGGGCTGCCATTTTGATCCAGAACTCGACAACCCGCGCATTATAATGCGGATCATCAACATAGCGATCCTGAATGACGAGTCCGCGCAGCAGTGCGCGGTTCATCACAAGCAGCAGTTCAACATCCGCATCGTCGCCGCTCACCGCTGCATAGGCGGCCCGCATTTGGCGGTCGATCATCGCATTCCAATTGTGCAGCGTGGGCTCAATGCGCTGGCGCAGTGCAGTGTCGGTGCGCGCCGCCATAAGAATTTCAAGCAAGGCGCGATAGGGCCCGGTGTTGATAAAATCAGTCCATGTAGCGCGCAACTCGCGTGCCACGATCTCGGCATCGCTGCAATCTGAACCCGCACGTAACGGGTAGCCATGGGCCAACGGGCGCTCAAGCAACATATCCACGACCGCGGCAATCAGATCCTCTTTGCACGGAAAGTGATGCTGGAGCGCGCCCTTCGAGACGCCCGCGCGCTGCGCGACACGGTTGATCGACGTTTCAACATAACCCAAATCGACCAGACTGGAGATGGTTGCGCGGCAGATCAGCTCGCGCGCTTTGAGGCTCTTGGCTTCCTGCCGACCAATGATGGGAGAGTGGTTCAAGCCGCATCCATAATAAAAGCCATACGTATTGCTTTTGTATGAAAGCTCAATTAGCCTTCGTCAACAAGCGAGATGGAGAGAGGCAGCGATGGCGGTTTTCGAGTCGCAGATCGACACACGTTCTGCGCAGTTTCAGGCCAATCGCGATGCTCATCTCGCGTTGATCGAAGAGCTACGAACGCTGGAAGCGCGCGTGCATGACGCATCGAATTGCGCGCGGCCCAAATTCGAATCGCGGGGCCAGATGGTGCCACGTGATCGTGTCGCTTTGCTGCTCGATCGGGGTGCCCCATTCGTCGAACTGTCAACACTGTGCGGCTACAAGATGCACGACGATGATGGCGAAAAGAATATTTCGGGCGGTGGTGTTATCGCGGGCATCGGCTTTGTCAGTGGCGTTCGGTGTATGGTCGCGGCCTCCGATGCGGGCATCAGGGGTGGGGCGGCGACACCGATGGGTGTCGAAAAGTCGCTTCGCGCGCAGGCACTCGCGATTGAGAATAAGCTGCCTTATGTTCAACTGATCGAAAGCGCGGGGGCCAATCTGTTCCGCCAGGCCGATATGTTTATCAAAGGTGGGCGCAGCTTTGCCAATCTGGCGCGGATGTCGGCGCTGGGGCTGCCAGTGGTCGCCGTGGTGCACGGCTCGTCGACCGCAGGCGGTGCCTATCAGACGGGCCTGTCTGACTATGTCGTGCTCGTGCGCGGTCGCTCGCGCGTGTTTCTCGCCGGGCCGCCCTTGCTCAAAGCGGCGACGGGTGAAGTCGCGACCGAGGAAGAACTGGGTGGGGCCGAGATGCACGCACTGATTTCTGGCACGGGCGAATATCTGGCGGAGAATGACGCCGACGCGATCCGGATGGCGCGCGAGATTGTCGGGCAACTGGGCTGGAATCGGGATCAGCGCCACACGCGCTATCGAGAAGGGCGCACGCCGCTTTACGATGCCGAGGACATTCTGGGCATCGTGCCCATAGATTACCGCCAACCTTATGAAGTGCGCGAGGTCGTTGCACGGCTTGTCGATGCGTCTGAATTTAACGATTTCAAACCCGCGTATGGCGCGCAAACGGTCACCGGCCATGCCACGATTGGCGGGCATGAGGTCGGCATGATTGGCAATAACGGCCCGATTGATGCACAGGGTGCTGCGAAGGTGGGGCAGTTTATCCAGCTCTGCTGCCAATCAGATACGCCGCTGATTTTTTTGCAAAACACGACCGGCTTCATGGTCGGCCGCGATGCCGAAGAAGCAGGGATTGTCAAACACGGTTCCAAGATGATCCAAGCCGTCACCAACGCCACCGTGCCGCGCATCACGATCAACATCGGCGCGTCCTTCGGCGCTGGGAATTACGGGATGTGTGGGCGGGGCTTTGATCCGCGCTTTCTCTTCGCCTGGCCCAGTTACCGCACGTCGGTGATGGGGGGCGAGCAAGCGGCCAAAACAATGGCGATTGTCGCTGAAGAGGCCGCGCGCAAACGCGGCGTTGAACCCGATCACGCAGCGCTCGAAGCGATGAGCCAACAGGTCATCGCGTCTTATGATGCCGAGGGCCGCGCGCTTTACGCCACCGCGCGGCTTTGGGACGACGGGCTCATCGATCCGCGCGATACGCGCAAAATTCTGATCTTTTGCCTCGATACCTGCCGCGAAGGCGCAAACCGTGTGACCCGCCCCAACACGTTCGGCGTTGCCCGCCTCTAAACCCCGACGGAGAGACCGATGCTCTTGACGCACGAACACGAAGAAATCCGTAAAACACTCCGCCGGGTGATCGACGATGAGATCAACCCTTATGTTGATGCTTGGGAAGACGCCCAAATTTTCCCCGCGCATGAGGTGTTCAAGAAGCTGGGCACCCTAGGGTTGCTTGGCGTGACCAAGCCAGTGGAATATGGCGGGCTGGGGCTCGATTATTCGTTCGGCGCGGTGATGAATGAGACGGCGGGCTATATCAATTGCGGCGGCATTCCGATGGCGATTGGTGTTCAAACCGACATGGCAACGCCTGCACTCGCGCGCTTTGGATCAGCCGAACTGTGTAAGACGTTTCTGGCTCCGGCGATCGCTGGAGAGATGGTGGCGTGCGTCGGCGTCAGCGAGCCTTCGGCGGGTTCCGACGTGGCGGCAATCAAATCAACGGCGGTTCGTGATGGCGACGATTATGTCATCAACGGATCGAAAATGTGGATCACCAATGGCACACAAGCCGATTGGATGTGTATGTTGGTCAACACAGGCGAGGGGCCGATCCATCGCAACAAATCGCTCCTCATCGTGCCGCTGCTCGAAGACGGCAAACGCCCCAAAGGCGTTACGGTCGCGCGCAAGCTCAAGAAGCTCGGAATGCACTCGTCCGACACAGCTGAACTCTATTTCGATGATGTGCGCGTGCCGGTGCGAAACCTGATTGGCGAAGAAGGGCGCGGTTTCGTTTATCAGATGATGCAATTTCAGGAAGAGCGGATGTTCGCTGCATTGTGTGCGATCACGGGCTGTGTGCGCACGATTGAAGAAACCATCGACTATACACGCGGTCGCAAGGCGTTTGGGCGCGCGATCCTCGACAATCAGGTGGTGCATTTCCGGTTGTGCGAGTTGATGACCGAGGTTGAGGCGTTGCGTGCGCTGACTTGGAAATGCGTCGAAGTCCATGTGGCGGGCGGCGATTGCACCCAATTGGCCTCGATGGCGAAACTCAAAGGAACGCGGCTCACGCGCGAAGTTAATGATGCCTGCCTGCAATATTGGGGCGGCATGGGCTATATGGATGAGACACCGGTCTCTCGGCGTTATCGCGATGGGCGACTGAGTTCGATTGGCGGGGGCGCGGATGAGGTCATGCTCGGCATCATCGCCAAATATATGGGCATCTTGCCGGAGCGCACCGCATGAGGGCAGTTCTCCCTGAATTTGAGACAGTGCGGCTTGACCTTCAAGCTGGCGTGCTGCGCGTTACGCTCAATCGCCCCGAGAGCCGCAATGCGCTGAGCGATGAGATGGTAGCCGACCTCAATGCCCTGTGCGCGGTGTTAGAAAATCGCACGGACATTCGCGCGCTTGTGCTGGGCGGAAGCAACGGCCATTTTTGCGCAGGCGGCGACATTAAGGGTTTTCGCGCAGCGCGGGCCGCGCAGGCACCCGTTGAAGGCACAGCCGACACGATGGTGGCGACCAACCGTGCGTTTGGGGCGTTCTTGCTGCGCTTCAATGCGTTGCCGCAGGTGACGATCGCAGTGGTGGAGGGCAGTGTGCTCGGCGGCGGGTTGGGTTTGGTGTGCGTGTCCGACATCGCGTTGGCCACCGAGAGTGCGCGGTTTGCGGTTTCAGAAACAGGGCTTGGTCTGATCCCAGCCCAAATAGCCCCGTTCCTCGTCAACCGTATCGGCCTGACCGAAGCCCGACGGCTTGCGCTTACTGGCGCGCGTTTCGATGGCGTTGAGGCGGCGCGGTTGGGGCTGGTGCATTGGGCTTGCGCAGATAGCACAGCGCTTGAAGCCAAATGCAACGCCTCGTTAGCAGACATTCGGCGATGCGCACCGCACGCTAACGCTGCGACCAAAGCGCTTTTGCTACAGGTTGGGCGCGCACCAATTGAGACGGTTCTCGATCATGCGGCGCAGGCCTTTGCCGAAGCGATGTGTGGCACCGAGGCGCGCGAAGGGATAGCATCATTTCTGGAGAAACGGCCCGCGCGCTGGATTGCGGCTGAGGGGTGTGACGCATGAGTGATGCTGCCTGCCGCCCTTTTAAGACGATATTGATCGCCAACCGCGGCGAGATTGCGTGCCGCGTGATCGAAACCGCGCACAAACTGGGCTATGCGACAGTCGCCGTCTACTCGGACGCGGATCATGACGCGCGGCATGTGCAAATGGCTGACCGCGCGGTGCGGATTGGCCCATCACCCGTTGGGCAATCCTATCTTGTTGCTGACGCGATCATCGCTGCGGCCAAAGCTGCTGGAGCCGATGCGGTTCACCCCGGCTATGGTTTTCTCGCGGAGAATGCTGACTTTGCTGTGGCGTGTGTCGCCGCAGGTCTCGTGTTCATCGGCCCTTCGGCGGCGGCGATTCGCGCGATGGGCAATAAAGGCGCTGCAAAGCGGCTGATGATCGCGGCTGGTGTGCCCTGCGTTCCCGGCTATCAAGGCGCAGGGCAGGATGATGCGACACTCACCAGCCAAGCCGATCATATCGGCTATCCGATCATGGTGAAAGCCGCAGCGGGCGGCGGGGGACGTGGGATGCGGCTCGTCCATCAGGCGGAGGATTTTCAAAACGCTGCGACAAGCGCGCGTTCAGAAGCACTCGGCGCTTTTGGCTCGGATGAGCTTATTCTGGAAAAAGCGATCATCGCTCCTCGGCATGTCGAGATACAGGTGTTCGCTGACAGTCATGGCACGACCGTGCATTTGGGCGAGCGCGATTGTTCGGTGCAACGGCGTCATCAAAAGGTGCTCGAAGAAGCGCCGTGCCCCGTTTTGTCCGACGCGTTGCGCGCGGAAATGGGCGCAGCAGCCGTGCGTGCAGCTCAATCCATTGGCTACCGGGGTGCGGGAACGGTTGAATTCCTGCTCGATGCCGCCGGTCGGTTTTACTTTCTCGAAATGAACACGCGCATTCAGGTCGAGCATCCGGTGACCGAAATGGTGACCGGGATGGATTTGGTGGGTTTGCAGATCGAAATCGCGGCGGGGCGACCGCTGACCTTCACGCAGCAAGATGTTGTGCTGAACGGTCATGCAATTGAAGCCCGGCTCTACGCCGAGGACCCGGCGAACGGATTTCTCCCGCAGACTGGCCACGCGCTGGTTTGGAAGCCCGCGCACAGTGAAGGCGTGAGGATCGATCATGGTTTGCTCGAAGGCGCGGCCATAAGCCCCTATTATGATCCGATGATTGCCAAGATCATCGCGCATGGGGCGACTCGTGAGGACGCTCGCTTGCGCCTCATTCGCGCGCTTTCAGATACCGTTATTCTCGGGGTGCCGACCAATAAAAGATTTTTGACCGAGATGCTCAAGCATCCCGAGTTTGCCAACGGTGCCGCGACCACCGCCTTCATCGAGACCTGCTTCCCCGCCATCGCGTCGCCCGATACCGCTTCGTTGGATCAGGCCAAAGCCCTCGCCGCCGCCGTGCTGGTCGACGCCGCCGCACCGCCGGGAGAAGCGTCTGGTTGGTGGTCAACCGGCGCGTCGGTTGCGCTGTTGACCCTTCGGTCGGGCGAACAAGACTCCCACATTGCGGTTAAAGCGGTAGGACGTCGCTATTCGGTTGAACTGCCGACGATGCACATGGACATAATGATCGACAGCCGCACCGCGACCCAACTCAGCTATCACGCGAACGGCTATGACGCCAAGGCGCACTATGTCCTTGATAGCACACACCTTTACCTCGAAACAGACGGGCAGACGCATCATTTCGAGGATGTGACGTATGCGCCTGCCGAAACGGTGCAGGCGGGCGTCGATGGCGTGATACGGGCACCAATGAATGGCGCGGTCCGTGCCGTAAACGGTCGTGTCGGCGAACGAGTGACCAAAGGCCGTTTATTGCTGGTGATTGAGGCGATGAAGATGGAACACCAGATTACCGCGCCCATCGACGCAATCGTCGAGGCCGTTTCGGTCGAACCGGGGGCGCAAGTCGCGACGCGCCAAATCCTCATCACGCTGCGACCGGTGTAAGGCGATGGTGGACGCGAAAAAATCAATCCGTATTGGGGGCGCGTCGGGCTTTTGGGGCGATAGCGCCATTGCAGCACCACAATTGGTCAAAGGCGGCAGGCTCGATTATCTCGTGTTTGACTATCTGGCTGAAATTACGATGTCGATTTTGGCGCGCGCACGCGCCAAGGACGAGCGCCTCGGCTATGCCGAAGATTTTGTACATGGCACGCTGCGGACCATATTTCCCGACTGTGCGGCGCAGGGCATCAAAATCATCTCGAATGCGGGTGGGCTCAACCCCTTGGCGTGTGGGGCCGCGATTGAGAAGCTTGTGGCGGAACTCGGGCTCAGCCTCACGGTTGCAGTGGTCACCGGCGATGACCTGACGCCTCAAGCCGAGCGTTTTAGCGCGGTTACCGAAATGTTTTCGGGCGCGCCATTCCCGAAAACCCCCCTCAGCAACGCGCCGAGATAGGCGTTGATGCTGAGGGGGGTTTTCG
>Ga0209067_10002096_pt1 | contig 11910 bp, 10 predicted proteins | sample ColStrG_CSR_2013_FD_187199 | JGI IMG/M metagenome (GOLD analysis project Ga0209067, IMG submission 187199) | Freshwater sediment microbial communities in response to fracking from Pennsylvania, USA - Cold Stream Run_MetaG_CSR_2013 (SPAdes)... | ecosystem: Environmental > Aquatic > Freshwater >... | reverse complement strand
GCATTGATGCCGCCGGCCCCCATCGAGAGCTTTCCCGCCAGTCCGGGCGGGAACGGGCAGGGCTCGTCGAACAGGGTGCGATGGTGAACCCCGGCGATTTCCGGGTTGAGTTCCCGTGCCGTCAGAGGAGTCGGGAAGAGTTGTCCGGCCTCGGCCCCCAGATACTGAGCCGTCAGTTCCCATCCGCCGCCCGCGCTCATGCCGTGGCCGAAGGTGCCTTTGCGCGCGGTGACGCAGACCGAGCTAGGGAAGATGGCGCGGAACGTCGCCATCTCGGAATAGTCGCCGGGGGTGGCGGTGGCGTGCAGATCCCACGTGCCCAGCGCGGCGGCGCCGGCGGCGGAATCGGCCAGCGCCTGGAGCATGGCTGCCTTCGGACCCTCGGGCGAAGGCGTGATGATGTGATGCGCGTCCGAACTGACTCCCACCGCCAGCGGCTCCATTCCCAAGGGGCGGAAGCCCTGGGCGCGGCAGTAATCCAGATCGCCAACGATCCAGACCACCGATCCGCCGGCGACGTGGGTGCCCTGGTAATGGGTCAACGGAACCGACACGGTCCGGTCGGCCGACAAGACCCGCGCGCTGTAAAACGCCCCGACCGTTAACGGGTGCGGCGGCGGATCGGTGGCACCCACGACGACCAACTTGGCCTCGCCCGATTGGATCGCCCGCATGGCGAGTCGGAGCGCCACACCAAACGTAGCGCAGGCGGCGACCGGCGCGAAGGCCAGCCCGGTGATCTTGCCGAGAATCGAGATCTGGGCCGCGGGTGCGTTGTGAATATTCCAAATCAGGTTGGCCGAGACCTTCCACGGGGGCTCGGGCGCCTGCCATTGGACCTGGAGCCGGGCGCGCCGCTTTTCTTTCTCGCGGATGAGATTGATCTTCCCGCTCTCGACGCCGCCTTCGATTCGCAGCCCGTCGATGCGGGCCAGCTCCGCCAGATACTGCTGCAGCCCGGTCGACCGCGCCATCCAGTAAGCGAACCAGGCCCGCTCGACCGCGTCGCGCTCTTCGGGCGGCGCGGTGTCCGGGTGCGGCGGGACTCCGGCCGACCGATCTGCCGGCTGGTTTGCCAGGTAGTCCCGCAGCGCGGAGTTGCGTTCGGGTTGCGCCCAGAACCGATCCCACCGCTTCTGCGACTCGTAGAGCGCGATGCTCTCGCGATAGACCGTATCCAGGCTGCCGATTCCCGAGCCCACGTAGACGTGAGCCTGGGCGCCCAGCGATTGGAGGGCGTCCTCGACTCCCGGATTCTGCGCCAAGGCCTGAATGAACGCAGCCAGCGCGTACCGGGCCGGCAGGTCAATCTTCTCGTTCAGCATTTGGAAATGCCGGGGAGGGAAGCGGTGGCCGATCCAGTCGCGATAGTCGTCAAAGCGAAAGTCGGGCGTGCCCACGAGGAAATTGTCGGGGCCGAAGCCGTGGAAGGGGGCGAGCCAGGAAGCCGACGATTTCAGGTTGCGGGCGAACGCGGCAATGTCGGGCGATTTCGGCGCGACGATTCCCCAGCCAAAAACTCCGACTCGCACAGAAGGCATCCTCTGAGGATATGCCAAGGAGGGGGAGGGGCGGGAACCTAAAACGGGACCTGCATGTCCCGTTTTTAGGTGTTCGTTCGCGAGAAACAAAGGAGTTGTGCGCGATGGGCGGGACATTTTTGTCCCGTTTGGCCTATTTTTGTCAAAGAACTGCGAGAGGCGCGGCCCCTCTGCGTCCATAATCGCACGCGGGGGTGGGGGTTCAAGGGGGGCGGAATTTTGCGGATTGGCTGTAACTGGTTGAGGAGAAGGTGGTTGCGGGTCCGAAAATTTTTTAGAAAATGGTGTGAACGAATTTCGTGCACTTCGCTGTAAGATCTGCTTCTCAAGCGGCCGTGCTGCCGTTCATCGAGGGGAAGGCGGTGCTGGCCGCGGTGTTAGCCGGCTTGCGCGTGGCCTGGTTTGAAGACGAGGACCGGGTTGCGGAAGACGTCAAGATGCTGGTGGAAGCGGAAGTCGGCGATGTAGAGCGGCTGCCGCAGGATGTCAGAGAGGATCGGCCGATCCGGTTCTTCGTGTCCTACGCGCATGAGGACGCGGCCTTGAAGGAAAGGTTGCTGGGCAGGCTGGTGACCTTCTTTGCCACGCAACCGAATGAGGTTCTTAAGCAGTGGTCGGACGCCGAAATCCTGCCAGGGAAGAAGTGGCGGGAGGAGATTCGCAAGGAAATGAAGGCGTGCGACTGCGGCCTGCTGCTGGTGAGCCCGGCCTTGCTGGCAAGCAAGTTCATCGTGCAGGAGGAACTGGCGTACCTTTTAAGGAACTCCCCCCGCGAGTCTTTCGATTCAGCTGGTTACGCCGCGGGTTTTTCTTCGATTGGTACGAGTTTGTAGCCGCGTTGCTGAGCCTGCCGTTTGAGTTTGGCTTCGAACCGCTTTTCGCGCTCGGCATCGCGCTCCGCCCAAAGCGTCGCGTCGTATTCGACTTGCTTCTTCACCATCGTGTAGAAGATGACCGCGATCTTGTGGGCGGTCGCTGTGGTGGCCCCCGCCGGTCCGAGTTTGCTCTTCATGCGCCGTAGATAGTCTCCCAGCGGCGTCGGGTCGTGATGCAGTGAATACGCCGCCATTCGAAATAGGTCCCCGGCCCGGTTATGCACTCTCCGCATGCCCCTCCACGCCACTCGCCCTCCCGTGATATCGTTGTCCGGGCACAACGCCAGCCAGGACACGAAGTGCCCTGCCGTCTTCCATCTCGACATGTCTCGCCCCACTTCGCTGAACAGGGTGAAGACCATCGCCATCAGCCCGGGAATCTGTGTCAGGTCCACGCCGAACAGTTTGTAGGACTCCGTTCGCAGATCGAAACCGGTTTTCGGATTGGCGTTTTTCTTCTTGCGTCCACGCTGTTTTTTCTTCCGGTCCGGCGGCAGCGGCTTCTCGTTGGGGTCTACCCGGGGCTGGAACGCCACTAACAACTTCTCGATCTCTTGGTCGCAAGCGGTGATCTGCTCCTGATAATGTTGGTACATTTGCCGCGACTGCTTCAGCGTGAAAAGGTGCTCTGGTCGCCAGTTGCCCACCAACGATTTGCGAATCGTCTCTTCACTGGCTTTGATGTGCGGGTCTCGCAGTTTGGCCAGCACCATTGGGTCGCGCTGCCCGGCGATGATCGCATCCACAATGGCCAGTCCAGTCACCCCGGTGATGTCGCTGATCGCGTGATGGATCTGCACATTCATCTGTGTCAGGGCTTTGTGCATGTGCTGGATATGTTGGCTGGTCATCTGCACCAGATCGCTCCGGTGCCGCATCAACGACCGTACCGCGCATACCTCGCCGTCCGGCCGAAATGTCGCCCGCAGCAATCCTACCGCATGCAGAAATTGCAGCCATTGGCATTCATGCCAGTCGGTGCGCCGCCCAGGCACATTTTTCATGCCACGGGCGTCCACCAAACAGGGCTTCACCCCGTGTTGCTCCAACACATCGTAGGGTGGAATCCAGTACACCCCCGTGCTCTCCATCGCTGCCGTGGTGATGCCACAACCCACCAACCACTTCGCCATTTTCTCCAGATCTTCGGTGAAGGTTGAGAATACCCGCACCGGATGTTCATCGCGGTCCGGCGGCACGGCTACAAATATTTCCCTCGCACCGATATCAATTCCGGCTGCGTTCGCTTCCAGTATGGGACGATCCTCTAGGCACATCCCTTTCCGTTTTCGGCCCCGTTTGCCTTTGCCCGCCGTGGTCGTCCTCTCGCCGGGCTTTGCGGAATGCTTCTTTGCCTTGGACATGCCTCTTATCCTTTCGGCTCAGGCACCGGCCAAGTCGCGCAAATGGAAGCACTCTTTCAATTGGAATCAGTCTGGGGTGCTGCCTCAGACTGTAACCACTGTATGGCGCACGGAACTTGGGACCACGCTTCTGATCGGGCTTGACAGCACCACTGTTCTAACGGCCTACTTCCGCTACCTCAACCTCCACCAGTCTCTCTCGAACCCTCGCGTCACGCCAAGTTCCTCTCCCGTATGGCGTCGCCACGCGGGCACTTGGCTTCTGAGTACCTTTTCCCCGCCAAGCCCAATCCCAGGTTTAAAGGCGACTTCAAACGACCGTACGCCTGGGATCTTGGCAAGCGGTTTCGCCGAGTCTGCCGGCTCATAGGCATTCGGAGTGGGACGATAGGGGAGGTGGGACCCCGCATTCACGATTGGCGGCACTTCTCAGCATCGGTGCTCCTGGGAAAAGGAGTGCCTGACAACGTGATTGCCAAACACACCGGCCATAAGAGCAAGGCCTTGGAACGCTACAAGCATCTCTTCCCGCAGCTTCGTGACCAGACGGTACAGTTGATCGATACCGAAGTCAAAATCCCAAAGAAGAAGCCGTGAGGAACGAACTGTAGCACGTACTGTAGCACTCGAAAAACGGCCTTCCAGCGCTCTCAGCAAGTCTTTTAAAACCAAAGGCATACAGCCCAAAAATCCGTGAGACGTTCGGCCTGTCACGTCGGAGGTCGCGGGTTCGAGCCCCGTCGTCCCCGCCATCTGTTTACATCGTTTCCCAATCACTCCAAGAATTTGCGGCGGCCATCGGCTAATTTCACCACGACTCCAGACGACAGCGGATGACCAAATGCCCCCAATACGCCGATCGAACTGTAGCGCCTACTTTAGCACCTGAAGTGCGACTGGAAGACCATGCCGAACTCCCAGGGAGCATTGTTGTTCTCGATGCTATGCCATGGGAGGTCAAATGTCTCGGAGTTTCGGACTACCGATCGAGACAACATTCGACGCTACCGTCGAACCTGAACCCAGGCAACGGCAGGAACTGAGCGGGCTCGTCAGCACCCCAGGCAAATATTCTCGGAATTCAGTGCCGCAGCTTTGTCCCCCCGCGAGACCAGGTGAGTACCAGACGTCTTCGTCCGGACTGGGGTCGGACGCGACCGATCCTTTAGCTGGCTGGAGAGGGAGATTCCGAGAACCTTTGCCCGGTTTTCTCCGCGTCCAAGAAATTCTCCTCATGTATCTGGCCGCGCCCCAAACCGAAGCACCAACCCACCTACCCTCCCCACCCTCGGGCGGCGATTTGCCGCGTGGCGCCGGTGGTATCATCTTCGGCGAAAGGTGCTTATGCAACGCTGGGTATGTACGTTTGCGATGGCGCTGGTTTCCTATTCCGTAGGGTCTGCCGCGGACGACCTGAACTCGAAGATCGCGCTCACCATCCCCGCTGGAGCTCCGGTGCGCGTCTACCTGACCAAACGCATTTCCAAGCGGCTGGGCGCGCCCGTGGAAGCCAAGCTCGTCGAGCCGTTGTACGCGTTTGACCGGCAGGTGGTGGGCGCCGGCGCGGTCGTGCGCGGCCGGGTAAGCAGCGCCACACCCGTTAGCAATTGGCAGCGCGCCCGGGCGATCATGAATGGCGATTTCACGCCGCTCCGCAGCGCCAAGGTGGAGTTCACCACGCTGACTCTGCCCGATGGCAGGCAACTCGCTCTCCGTACCGCGGAGAGCCTGCCATTGAACTCGATGGTGAACCTCAACCCGCCCAAACCGAAAAAGCAAAAAAACCGGCCACAGACCGCGAACGGCGGTGTGCTGGGCACCGCGCGCCAAACCGCGCAGGACAAGATCAACGCCCAGATCAATGCGCGGACCCGCGGCGTGGCAGACATCGTGCGCGCTCCCAACAAGAAGGAAAAGCTCGAGGAATTCCTGATCGCCAAGCTGCCCTACCATCCGCAATGGGTGCGCCGGGGAACGCGCTTCGACGCCGAATTGCGAGATCCGCTGCAGTTCGGCTCGGCCGCGATGCAGAAGGAGATGCTGGCGCTGATGGGCTCGCAACCCGGCGCCGACAGCGTGGTGCATGCCCGCCTGCTCACGCCGTTGGATTCGGCCACCTCGAAACTGGGCGAAAACGTGGAGGCAGTGGTGGTGGAACCGTTGTTTTCGCCGGACCGCAAGCTGCTGCTGCCCGAGGGAACTCGCTTGACGGGCGTGGTGGTGGTCGCGACACGCGCCCGCTGGTTCCACCGCGGCGGCCAGCTCCGGTTCAACTTCCAACACGTGGCGCTGCCGGACGACGTGGCGCGTCTGCGAGACTCTCTACCCGGGGAATCTCAGCCCGCGCCCCAACCGTTCCAGACCGTCGCCACGCTGCAGGGGGCCGAGACCGGCGGCAAATCGGAGATCAAGGTAGACGAAGAAGGCGGTGTCAAAGCGACCGAATCCAAGACGCGTCTGATCGCGCCGCTGATTGCCGTGATGATTGCCAACAAGTCAATGGACAACGACGCCGGCCGCCACGGCGGCGCTGGCGAAGCCAACGTCGGCGGCCGCACTACCGGGGGCGGTTCCGGCTTCGGGATGGTCGGCGCCCTGGCCGCGCAGAGTTCACGCTATGTAGGCACGGCGTTCGGTATATACGGAATGGCCTGGTCCGTGTATTCCAGCGTGATCGCCCGCGGCGGCGAGGTCCAATTTGGAAGGAACGCGGTGGTGGACATCAAGTTTGGCTCGAGAACGCCGGCGCCGGGCGCGAAGTTCCGCGGAGACGTTGGCGGCGGGAATTAGCACTAGCGCCCCCGCGCAGGCTGGACACGATTTCCCGTGCTCGGGATCATAGTCTTTCACACCGCGGCAAATGCAGAGGCCGCCACAGCTTCTCCCCGACCGTTCAATCTCGTCTTGTTGGCATCCAGTAAGGCGGCAGGAACCGTCCTCTCTTTCTTGATCGACAGCACTCTCATCTTATACAGGAGGCCCTTATAGTCGGTCTGCAGAATCACGGCTGCCTGCCTGCGGTTCCAGTTTGTGGATCTCAAGGCAGCCAGGATGGCAGTCCGCTCCGCCTCTCTCTTCGCGTTGGCTACCTGCACGAGGACGGGCGTAGTCCCTTCCAATGCGCTGTTCAAGTGCTCGTTGGTGCCGTGGGTCCCGGTTGTGCCATTACTCCCGTTGGCGCCATGGGCGCTAACCCCGTTGACCACGCATGGCGATGTGACTTGGAAGTCCATCTGCGGAGCCTCGGCGGTCAGGTCGGTTTGGACGGACACCGGGGCAGTCGCGAGCTTTCGTGCCAGTTTGCGGCGCAGGTCTTGCTCCACCAACCGCGCATCCCCGAAAACAAGGAATTTGCGGACCACGTTCTCGAGTTCCCGGACGTTGCCTGGCCAGCGGTAGTCCAGGAGTAGCTCTTCGAGCGTGGGCGGGATCTTGACGATAGCCGCGCCCGGTGCGGTGTGCTTCCTGATGAAAAATTCCGCGAACGCAATAATATCCTCCTTGCGTTCGCGGAGGGACGGCACGCGCAGTGCGATGACATTCAGCCTGTAGTAGAGATCCTCTCGGAAGCGGTTTTCGGCTATGGCCTTCTCCAGATCGCAGTGCGTGGCCGCAATGACCCGGACGTCGACCTTGATCGTTTCTTTGCCCCCAAGACGCTGGAATTCATGGTCTTGGAGGACCTGGAGAAGCTTGGCCTGAAGTTTAAAATCCATGTCGCCGATCTCGTCGAGCAGGATGGTGCCGCCGTCGGCGAGTTCGAACATACCGGGTTTTTTCTGGAACGCTCCTGTGAAGGCGCCCCGTTCGTAGCCGAACAACTCACTTTCCACCAACTCGGACGGAAGGGCGGCGCAATTGAGCTTCAGCATCGACCTTTTCGCGCGCGGCGAGTAGGCATGAATTTGCCGGGCAAACACTTCCTTGCCAACGCCGGTTTCTCCCTGAATCAAAACAGGCGTTTCGGACCAGCCCACTGAGGCAGCCAAGTCCTGCAGTTCTCGCACTCTCGGGGACAAGCTTACGAAGGCTTGGTCGCTCACGGACAGGGTCGTCTGGCCGGCGGGCGCCGGCGTTGGGACCGGTTTTGTCCCAATGGCCCTTTTCAATGCTTTGCGGAGATCGTCGGGGGTGATTGGCTTCACCATGAAATCGTTCGCCCCGTTCTTCATCGCCTCCACCACGTCCAGGGGTGACAACGCGTCAGAAATCATGATTACCGGCAAGTCTCGATTGATCCGGCGGATCTCCTTCAGAGTGTCGATTCCATCTCTGTCCGGCATAATGACGTCGAGCACCACCCCGGAAACTGGAGCCTGGCGGCCATTCAGGTACGCGAGAACCTCCTGTCCGTTTTGTGCAGCCTCTACCGAGTATCCCTGACAACGAAGGGCCGTCTCGAGATAATTTCTGACTTCAAGATCGTTTACTCCTAAAACAATTGAGAGATCGTTCTTCGCGACAGGCATTTTGGTTCTCCTAGTTTTCGGCCGGCCTCACGGCCCCAGTATCGTTGTCCGTTTCCGATTGGTGCGCAGCCGCCTGTTGAAGCGGAAGCGCGAAAGAAAAAACGGCCCCGGTGGGGCTACTTTCCGCCCAGATGCGCCCCTGGTGCCGCTGCAAGACCATCCGGCAGATTGCCAGACCTATCCCTCCGCCGGACCGGTCCTGGCCGCCACCGTAAGAAGTGTATTCCTCGAAAACAGTGTCGACGTTTACGGACGGAATCCCTGGGCCCGAATCGCGGATATCTACTCGAAATGAGTTGAACACCCGGGCTTGCTTGACACGCCGTTCCCTCGCTCGATCGAGCCCCGCTGCTTGTCCGGTCCTACGCTCCCAGAAGAATGGATAGCCCTTAACCTGGATCGTGCCTTCACGCGGCGTGAATTTGCAGGCGTTATCCAACAAATTGACAAGGGTTTGCTCGATCTGCGATTTGTCGGCCAGCAGACCATCTGGCGCCGGCTCAATCTCCGCCACTACCGAGATCCGCTTGTCCTCAATCACCAGAGCAACCTCCCGCAGGGCCTGGTCGAAGCAATCACGAATGTCGACATTTTCCACGCTCATCCTTTGATCCAGGTAATGGGGGACGCTTAACTGGAACATCCCGGTGCTGATGCGCGATAACCGGGTTGCGCTGTGCAGCATCCGTTCAAGAACCCTTCGCTGCTCCGGCGTCAATGGACCGAATTCTTCCTCTAGAAGTAGCCCACAGTAGCCACTGATGGCTGTCAACGGGGCATGAAAATCGTGGACGGAACGCGCCAGGAAGTTGTTTCGCTCCCGATCGGTCTCTTGCAGCTTCAGGTTGGCCTGGATCAGAAACTGCAACATCTCATTGCGCTCGAGGCGAAGCGCATCCGCCAGTCCAGGGCAGTCTTGCTTGGGATCGTTGCCGTTCCCATCTACCCTGTCGAGAAGATAGCGGAGCGCGCTCCGGGTGACAGGCTTCAGCAGCACTTGGCGATCAGCCGTGCCCAGTAGCCCTTGAAGTGCAGGCAGGTCGTTTCGTCGGACGAAGAACCAGTCCTTTCGGGGCTTTGCCGGTTCAGGGCCTCGCCGAGTAGCGGAATCCGCGAGGGTGGAATCCAAAATGCATAGTTCCCCATGGGAGGTTCGCTGGTCGGGATCTTCCGCCACTAGCGCCCACTCTGTGCCCAATAATTCGGACAGGAGCTCGCGGGCGGCCTCCACGAGCAATTGATCTTCTGACGCTTGAGCAAAACCAATGCCCACTGCTTTCCTCCGTTGCACTCAGGCAGACACGTAGTTCGGCTCCTGCTCGCCCGACGTGGTTACCGAACCCGTCGATGCGGCGACTGCCTGCGACCGCCTTTTGCCTTAACGCTCTTTCTACAAGACTTCCTCATCTTCTTCGGGGCCGAAGAAGTTCCTGAGAGGCCGTCCACGCCTTCCAGGCGAAAGTCGTTGAGCACGTTGTTACCATTTAGTCTCCACCGCTACCCAACTATTGTCAAGGTACTTGGATGATAGGCCGCGTACTAGGACCATCGTAGCGACGTAACTCACCAAGGGTGTGCGAAAGTGCGGTAGCGTCAACCGGCATTGAGATTGGTACCAGAAGTGCGGCGATTTTTTCGGCTGTTCCAATTTATGAGATATCCCTCGGCAAAAGAAGCTTATGCCGACCCGGCACCGTTCGAGCACGCGGCTTTTCACACCGGCAACGAAAGGCGCAGCAAGCCCCGGGTGCCGCTCCATTGGACCCTTTACGTGGCTTGCAACGGTTCTGGAGTCCGGCTCCGCACGAGCACCCGGGATATCAACAAAGACGGATTCTATTGCTTGCTGGATCAACCGGTAAGACCCGGCGAGCACATCGAGTGCGATATCGTCGTGCCAACACACGAACCTCAGCAGCCCGGCGATGTTGTCTACCTGCGATGCCGAGCCCAGGCAGTGCGGGTGGAAAAGATTGGAGCCGGCTTGAAGTTCGGGTTGGCCTGCCGGATTGAAGACTACTGCGTGATTCGCGGCGCCAGACCGAACCTGGGGCTCCAAGAAGACGGGGATGGTGTCTAGTCCTTGGCCGGCAGGTCGCGAGAGGCGCCGGCTGAATGGCGGCAAGATCCGGTCGTATGACTGACTCAGTCCGCCTCGCGTTCCAGTAGGCAACGTCAGGTCGCGCCGCTTCCCTGTTGCAATTCCCCGCACTCGAACGCTTTGGCCTGCCCTCTCCTCCTGTTGGGATTTCCAACACCCCCAGCCCACTGTCAGGAACAGCACTGGAAGCTGAGGACAACCAGGGACAAACCGTCAGAATGACAGGAATCTGCCAATTTTTGTGCCAGGATGTTTCCCTTCCTTGATGTTTCAACCTAAGTCACTGCTGTTGCAGTTGGAAGCAGCGAAGAGTCTCACCCCTTATTGTGGGAATATGCGACAGTACTGGAAAGCACCTGAGCTCAAATGTTCGTGACAACTAGACTTGGTTATCACGGCTCCTCTATCCATTTTGGACTATTCACTTCCAGCTCAGGTGCCGATAATTAGACCGCATGCGCTTCGGAGCGAATAAAAAGTGATGTCCTACCCTGACCGCCGGCCGTACCGGCTTGCCCTCGTTGTGCCTGTCGTTCTCCTCTCGACTTCGGTAGCGATTGGACAGACGGCGTCTCTCGCCCTCTCGTCTGCTTCGGTACCTCTGGGTGGCACAGCAACGCTTAATCTTGCTTTAACCTCGGGGACAGGGAATAGCCCCGCCGGTATTCAGTGGACCTTCAGCTATCCGTCCACTAGCGTAACCAGCTTTTCTGTGACGCCAAGCCCTGCGTTGACATCCTCGGGCAAGAGCATTTCCTGCGCCAGCGGCACCAACTCATACACCTGTCTGGCTACTGGCCTGAACACAAACACAATCTCAAATGGCGTCGTTGCAACCGTTACGGCGACACTTGCCTCAACTACCAATTCCGTATCGATTGGCGTCAGTGGCGCCCTGGGTGCGTCGCCGACGGGAGGCGCCATTCCGATTTCGGCGACGGGTGGGGGCATCAGTGTGGCGGCGACAGTAACCCTGACTTCCGTAAGCTGCGCACCCAACTCGCTGTCCTCCGGCGGCTCGGCGACTTGTACGGTAGGCTTGAGTGCGGCTGCAACGAGTGGTGCGGTAGTGGTCGGGCTGAGTTCCAGTGTGCCAGGCTTGGTTGTGCCCGCCAGTGTCACGATTCCCCTGAACGCCTCCAGTGCAACTTTCGCTGCCACGGCCGGCACAGTCTCCTCCGATCAGACGGCCACACTCACGGCCTCCCTCAACGGGGCATCGACTTCCACCAGTCTGTCTCTGGTGGCTCCGGTGCTGGTCTCGGCGCTGGCCTGCAATCCCACCAGCCTGGGCCCCAACTCCTCCAGTACCTGCACCGTCACATTGACCAAGGCGGCGCCGGCGGGCGGCGCCACCGTGACCGTGTCCAACACCAACGCCACCCTCACCGTCCCGGCTTCGGTCACCGTGACGGCGGCGGCTACATCGGCTAGCTTCAATGCCACGACCGCGGCGATTGGCAGTGATCAGAGCGCCAGCCTCACTGCGAGCTACAACAGCAGCTCTGCCAGTGCGACCATCAGCCTGGTAGCTTCGGTGCGGGTCTCGGCGCTGGCCTG
>Ga0209067_10002094_pt1 | contig 11914 bp, 7 predicted proteins | sample ColStrG_CSR_2013_FD_187199 | JGI IMG/M metagenome (GOLD analysis project Ga0209067, IMG submission 187199) | Freshwater sediment microbial communities in response to fracking from Pennsylvania, USA - Cold Stream Run_MetaG_CSR_2013 (SPAdes)... | ecosystem: Environmental > Aquatic > Freshwater >... | reverse complement strand
GGTGACCGGCCTGCTTCAGGCGTGGAGCGGAGGCGACGCCGATGCTCTGGAACGAATCGTGGTTCTGGTATACCCGGAATTGCGCAAGATGGCCCAGAGGTGTCTTTCCGGAGAGCGGCTCGGGCATACTCTCCAGGCAACGGCCCTTGTAAACGAGGCCTACCTCCGGCTTGTCGATATTCACAGCATTCGGTGGCGCGACCGCGTCCATTTCTTTGCCATTGGCGCCACAATTATGCGCCGCGTCCTGGTGGATCACGCAAGATCGAAAGGCAACGCAAAGCGTGGCGGCGGAGGGATCCGCATCGATTTCAACGAAGCACTCGCCGTATCCGCCAAAATTGACCCGGCCTTAGTGCGAATGGACGACGCGCTAAACGAGCTTGCCTCCTTCGATCCACGAAAGGCCCAGATCGTCGAGATGCGCTACTTCGGGGGCCTCAATGCCGATGAAATTGCATCCGTCCTCGGAGTCTCGACGCAAACGGTCAATCGCGATTGGCTTCTCGCAAAATCCTGGCTGGTCCGCGAGATGGGGAGCACCGGTGGGGCCGCGCCCTTAACTGGTCGTGCCGCCAGGAGTTGAGTGGGGACTTGAACGGTATCATCGCCGCGGAATAGTTCCTTCTACCCGCTTTTTGTTTTGCCGATTAGTAAATCCTCCGCCGGTTTCCGCCTTTACTGGTGGAAATAGAACTCACCGGTTTCCAGACCGGGTCAGAGGACGGTAGGAGGATATATGAATCGAAGCAAACTGTTGTTTAGCGCACTGTTGCTGTACGGTGCGACGACGGCGCCTGAACTCGGCGCGCACGCCTCCAAGCAGGCGGAGGGGGGTGCCTCGGCGAAGAAGGGCGCACCACCGGTTCGTCACAATGAGACCAAGCCGGATGCGAAGTGCGGGCGGTGCGGAGGCATTGGCGGCAAAAGTCAGGCATTGGGAACAACCGGAAACGGCCATTCGACGAGTGGCAGGAGAGGCCCGGAAACAAGCCACCTCCTTCCAGGCGGCAAGGTACCCTCTGCAAGCGGCGGTGGAGAGACTTCCGCAAAGGAGAACCGCACGGGCGATTTGCGTGCACGGGGGACGAACATCCATCACGGTCAAGGTGGCATGGGAGAGCGCCGGATCGAACGGCCCGATCACTCGGTCCTGGTCGCCTCTCATGGCGGTCATGGCTATATCGAGCGGAGCTACTCTTACCACGGCCACGAATTTGCCCATAGGACGTACTACTTACACGGCGTTGCCTATTCCCGTTTCTACCAGCCGTATCGCTACCGTGGAATCGCGTTCCAAGTTTATGCGCCGGGTTTCTACTACTCGCCGGCATTCTACGGATGGGTGTATGCTCCATGGGCCAGGCCGGTCGCATGGGAATGGGGATGGGCGGGCGATCCATGGTGCCGGTATTATGGCAGATGGTTCAGGCCATACCCGGTCTATACCAGTCCCGCGCTTTGGCTGACGGACTACCTGGTCGCGCAAACTCTGCAGGCGGCCTATCAGGCACGGATCGCGGCGGCAGCGGAAGCCGCAAGGCGTAATGCGGAGGCGGCCGAATTCGCCTCCAGCCCGCTCCTGCCCGATGTGAAGCAGGCGATCGCGGAGGAGGTCCGCCGGCAACTCGCGCTGGAGAATGCAGAGGCCCAGGACCGGTACCGAAGGCTGCCGGATCCCGCGTCGAGCGGCCTCGAGCGGATGCTCAGCGATCACGTCTCCCATGTCTTCGTAGTCGCCACAGCCCTCCGCGTGATGTCTGTTGGTGGGGCTTGTTCGCTCACCGACGGTGATGTGATTCAACTCGGCGGACCAACGGCGCCCAATGCGGTCACGGCGAAGTTGGTAGTGCTGGCCGCCAAAGGCACTGACTGCCGCAAAGGCACCATCGTTACCGTGGGCCTGGCCGACCTACAGGAGATGCAGAACCATATGCGCGCAACCATCGATCAGGGCCTGAGAGAACTCCAATCCAAACAAGGCAAAGGCGGACTGCCCACCGCCCCTCCCAGCGCCACGAAACCTCCGGTTCCAATGGAATTCGCAGGGATCGCGCCACCGCCCGATCCCAACGGTGAAGCGGAAATCAGACAACAAGCGGCCGAAGCGGACAAGGCTGGCAGACAGTGATTCGCCCAGCCGAAAACCGGCCCGCACTAGCCGAATGTCGAAAAATGCCGCCGGGCAATACCTGGTTGGGGTGCCCGGCGGGCCGCATTCAAAGGAGAAAGAACTCAATGAAATACGACGATTTTAATCGCGTGGTGTGCTACTGCGCTTTGCTACTCGCCCTTTCCGGCTGTAACCAGCGGCGGACGCGACCCCTACTGCCGGCGCTACCTGTGGCGCAGGCCATGGTGCTTGACCAGGCCAATACGGCCCCCTGGAATCGAGCCTGGACGGTCACCTCGAACGACCTGCGGCAAACCTTTACCCCTACCCTTCCCCGCCTGATGGCGGTCGAAGTCGATCTGGTGCTCGGAAATCCGGGACCCGCCGCCGACCGCGTCACGCTGACGATCTATGATTCCGGGGGCCGCGATATCGCCAGCACGTCCCAGGACGTGCCTGCTTCCGCGGTCGACCGCGTGCGATTCACATTCCCCGCCGGCGTTGCCGTCACTCCGGGGCAGTCGTATGCAATCCGGGTGAGCAGCCATGTTACCTTCGGCTGGAAGTACGTAGTGGGCGGCTACGAGCAGGGCAGCGGCACGTTCAACGGCCGGCCTCTCCTGAGTAACACGCGCGCGACCTTTCTTTTCCGCACGTTGGGCTCGAAATGAGGTCCTCGGCGAGCGCGTTTCTGCGGCGCGTGAAGGGCTTCCTCGATGAGGAGCTGGAACGCGTTCCAGGCGAGTCGGCAGGTACTTGAATTGACCGCGCTGCGTTCATCCCCCAAAACTAGTTCTCGGACTTCTCGGCACTTTCCTTGGAGCCGGTGAACTTCGAACGGACCGCCCGGGCGAACCTGGCAAGTGGGCCGCGGGCGGCATCCGGGCGGCTGGCTTCGCGAGCCGCCTCGATCTGCTCGTGGGTTCTCACGTCGGGCTCCGATGTCTTCGTGTGCAGCTTGGCTCTGGCAACCTGGCGCTTGTGCCGCTTGGCGAGTCTCTTGTCCATAGACCAACAGTACAACACTCTGGGGCCCGCGAGAACGTATACCATTCCATTCCCTGCCGGAATGCCTCTCTTTGCAGGCCCAACCTGGTTTGGCTTCATCTCGGCGAGACGGTCGAACCGCGGCGTGCCCGCCGTAACGCCGAATGGGCGAAGATCGGGAAGCTGAGTCACTCCACCCGGAAGAGGATTCCCGCACCGGGAGCCAGCCAATCCATCTCGCGCCCGAAGGGCTCTTCGTCCCCTGAGTACGGAGACAGGCGGATCAGTTTGCGGGCTTCCTGTTTGAGGTGAACCTTGAACTGGAACGAATTCTTCAGGTCCTTATTCACGATCATGAAATAGGGGCGGCGATCCCCATCCTGAAACTCACCCACGAGAAAACGGCCGGCGACTGGCGGACGCACGTATCGCTGCGTCATTTCCACGCTTTCGATCAGCTGGCTTTGGGTGAGAGGTCGCGCCTGCTCGGGCACGTCCGGATAATGATATACGCCTGTGCTGTGCAGGTGAAGAAGCGTGGGCGCGAGAGCGTGAATCTGATTGTTGACGCGCCGCAGCATTTCCCATGTCGCAGTGCGATTACCGAACTGATCGATGGCAGCCAGCCGGTAATTTCCTATCTCCGGCGCGAAGTACGTGAAGTACTGGATGCCGCGCCCGCCGTAGGCGATCGTGGCGTACACTTGCAGGTTGAACGTAGCGTCGGATGGCTCCATGTAGTTGAAATGGGAATTAGCCAGAATGCAGTTCCAGAAGGGGGTAGCCGTCTCAATGCCCAACCGCCGAACGATCTCAAGATTGGTGTAGAAGTAGTCCAGCATTTCGCCGTTGACAAGAGAATAGTTGTCATAGCTCAGGAATGGCTGGCCGATGGTCTTCACCAGCATGCGGACATAGGAGTCGTAGTCGCTGGCCCCCAGCGTTTGCGGCGAAACGCGGTAAGGGTACAGGTTCACATAAGGCCATTTCTCCGGCATGGCCTCGCGAAGTAAACCTGCGAGTTTCCCCAGCCCGGGCATCATCTGAGCATTCGGTTCATCCCGCAAGTAGAATCCCAGGGCCGCCTGACTCGCCGCGATCTGTTTACTCAGTTCCGCGACATCACTCCGGATCTCACTGTCGGAGGGAAGGTGGAGCAGGTCGAAGCTTTGGATACGTGGATCGCGGACGAAGCAGCTCAGACCGGCCGCCTGGACGCTCCCAAGATCGCGGGCGTCGCAGAACCCCGAGATGTTCAGTCCCGCATCGCGCATACCACGCAACTGGTCCGGATCAGACGGAGAGCTGCCCCAGGCCATTACGGCAAAGTCTTTCGGCGCGACAGGCTTCGGATGGCGGCTGGTCTGCGACCAGGCCGACGGGGCTAGCAGAATGACGAGCAAAATTGCGTTGCGCATGATCTCCTCAACTTAACTGGTTTCCCGTGTAGGCTGGATTCCGGCGAACAATGATACAACGATTTCAACGAGCAATGGTGGCATCATTCCGAACCGTGAATTCGTTCGGCGAACGACGCTCGTGGCACAGCGCACTGGCGCACCCGTCTGAAGAGTGGGACCGCTGCATTTGCGGTGTATTTCTCGAACCGTTACCGAAGGAACGAGGGTGCCTTTCTGGGATACGAGGGTGTAGCAGCTTCGCCACTCCGGGGCCATGCGGGCGATGCAGCGTGCCACTACCCGAGCGGCGGAATCACCAGGAGCACCTCTACATCGATCGCCTTGTTATTGCGCAGAGCCGGACGAAACCGCCATTGATTGACCAGGGTTACAAGTTCGTACATCGACGGGGTGCCCAGGTCAGGCGTTTTGGCCAGTTGCAGGTTCCCGGCCGCCGTCAGGAGTCCGGGCAGCACGATCTGCTTGGCCGTCCGCTGTGCGCGAATGCTGTCAGGGATGCTGGTGAAAATCGGATAAGGCGGGGTAACCGATCCCGCATCGTCCACATAGATCTGGTATGCATTCGCCTGCATGTTTGCGCGAGCCGGCACGCAGTACTCCATCAACCACTCCTTCTGGTCGCCAACGCTCAAGTAGACGGTGTAGACAGGACTCCCGGTCAACATGCCGGCCAGACCGGACAATTCGTCGCGTGCGACCGACTGCATGATGACTACGTCAAAGCTTCCGTTGGAGGGATGTTGGATCCGTATGACCTTGGGCGCGCTGGCTTCCCGCGCAGGTGCGCTTGGGGGTTGGGCCGGAACGCTCGAGCCGGAAGGTCGCGCCGCGCTTTGCGGCGATCCGCCAGCCACCTGGCCAGGTGAGCGGTTGCGCCCGGCTCCTGGCGCGGCACCATCGGCCGCGGAAGCCGGGGTTTTCTGAAGCTCCCTGGGCGCCTCTACCTTGCGAGCGTCGCTACGCCCGGTTCCCGGCGCGCCACCGTCACCTGAGGCGGAAGCGGGGATGTTCTGAAGTCCCCTGGGCACCTCTACGTTGCGAGTGTCGCTAGGTCCGGCTGCCATTGCGATGACGTTTACCGGTTGGCCCGAGAACGTCTCGAACGAGGCCGTCCGCGGTTCGGTCAGGCCCGGCAGGCTAACCGGCATGGTGGCCGTGTTCGGGACAGGAAGAGCCGGCGGCGCCTGGGTCTGCGTCTGTGGCATGGCGATGTTGATATCCGCGGCCGCCGCCTCGCGGTTCGGAACCGCGAGGACTGGGGGCCCACCTGGTTTTGGCGCTGGTGAAGGCCCTTCCGTCCGCCCCGGGACCACGACTTCGCGAGGCCGAGGCTTTGGCAAATCCGGCGCCTGCCGTGCCCAGAAAGCCAGTGTCGGAAGGGCCGCGGAAAGCGGTGTGGTTTGATTCTGAAAATCGGGCTGAAGAATGATGGGCGCATCTTTGACAGAAGAGCGCACCGGTGGCAGTTGCAAACGATCGGGAGCCGCGGAGCGTACCACCGGCGATACTGCCGCTTCCCCCGCTTTGTCGGGGTGCGCCGCAACCGCCGGTGGATTGTCGGATGCCTTGGCGTCGAAGAAAATCGGTTGTACCAAGTGCAGGCGCAGAGGTTCCACGCGGTAGCGCGACCAGTCCAGATCGTCCTGGCGAAACCAACTCGGATGCAGAGAAAGAGCTGCAATCAACGCCAGAACCACGAAGTGACTTGCCAGCGAACCCAGGAGCGCCCGGAACTTCGGGCACCGAGCATTAGTGACGCTTCTGAATAGTTCCAACTCCGGAATTGCGGTGGCCGCGGGGCCGGGCTCGATAATGATTGACAATAGCAATCTGGTAGCCCTTTCAGCGCGAGATCGGCAAAAGAACAGTGTTGCTTTCCTGGCCGTTAATTCGGATCTTCAACGGCAGGAATGGCGAGTCCGGCAGGGTTGCGGGGACCTGGAAGCGAACCGCGTCAACCCCCACTGCCGCACCCGATCGTCCGGCATAGAGAGCATCGATCGTCAGGTCTCCGACGACGATGGTAACGCCATCTTGCAGGGTGTAGCCGGCGGTTTCATCAAAGAGAAAGCCATCCGGCGGCTGCGACACATACGGACCTAGACCAGTGCCCAACACGCTGACGATCTCGCCAGCGCGCGCCGGGTTGTCGGGAGTGACCGCCTGTCCGGAGGCGCGAACAAACGAACCGACCGGCTGGTCTGGCGAGTTATCGCCGAACAGCCCGGGTGCATTCCGCACCACCAGGATTTGTGCCACGGTTTCCGGCTTGCCTTCCCAGCGGACGGCGATCGTATGAGTGCCCAACGATATCCCCGAAGGTAGCTGAGCATTGATTTGTCCCGGCGAAACAAAGAGGAGGGGAAGGAATGCGTCGTCGGCGCGAACGGTCACGCCTGCGAGCGTCTGCGCGAGAGGATTTGGCGGACCGATTTGGAGAGCGGGTGCAAGGTTCGCCCCGAAGATCGAGATGAGAGAACCGGCCGCGACACTATCCGCACTCGCGCCGGCCGCCGCATTCCGCACGCCGAGAGGCGCGATCGCGGGCACGCGGTCCAGCGACAGAACTGCTGTTTTTGGCGAATCCAGCGTGAGCGCCGCGCTGGTGGATGCTCCGGAAAGGTCGCCACTCCAAGCGACGATCCGAAAGCCCGCCGCGAGTTGTGCGGCGATCGATACCAGCGACCCCGCATTATAGAAGCCGTCGGAAGAAGACGGATTCAATACGAATGAGGCACCTTCGGGCGGGGTTGCCGCCACGGAAAGCTGGTTTTGCAAACTGTAGTTCGCCGTATACGTCTTTAAGTCCGGAGACAGCACAATCGCGCGAGTGGGTTGGGAAGAATCAGTCCAGCCTTGGAACGCGAGCCTGGAGCGATCGCCGGTGCCGACCACGGAGGGCGCGGAAATACTGACGGACGTGCCGGCATCGCGCTCGATGGCGCACGGCGCGCTACAGGCGATGCCATCCACCTGCAGCGACATTCCCTGTGGAGAGCTGTTCAGGGTAGCCATTCCGATTGGCTGGTATACCGCAATGATGCGATTGCCGGGCGGTGTCGGGCCGGTCGTGAAATCCCAGGCCGCAGGCTGGCCATTCGACCAGGAAACGAAGCGATATTTCCGTCCCTGGGCATCGGTCTGCGTCTGGGGTGCGGAGATCTGGTGGACCGTACCCGCGGCCCAGACGAAATCGTAGGTGGGCCAATTCTGGCGGCCGTCGACACTCAGCGAAAGTCCAGTTGGAGTGGTCCCGAACCCGACCGCCACACCGGGAACGAACCGGGCCGTCAGCGCCATCGATCCCATTTGCGAGGGCACTTGCACGTCGTGATTGATATCCCCGCCGTCGCTCCAGGAATCGAATACGTAACGAACGCCGTTGACGAACTGTACGGGTTCAGCGCCGACGGCATGGACAGTGCCCCATCCCCACTGCAGGTCCACCGGCGCTGTGTAGGGAGTGCGATCGAGGAGGACCTGGAGTTGCGGTGGAACACTCACAATGTTGACGTCCGCGTGTGCGGTATTCGCGGGTTGCGCAAAGGCGGTCAGCAACAGAGGACCGAGCATGGGGAAAGTGATGTCGTATTGGGTCGGCATCCCCAGTTGCCAGACGATGCCCCAGCCCGTAAAGATGTATCCGTCGGTTGGGAACGCCTTGACTTGAACCATCGCTCCCGCCGCAAAATACAGTACGGTGCGCCGGTCGTAGAGAACGCCGTTCACGTCGATTCTGGCGCCACACGGACAGGTCGCGACGTCGGCTGCGCAATCCGGCAGATTCAGTGTAAGAGCATACGCCGCTGCAAACTCTACCTTGACCCAACTCAAAGCTGGATCTGCCGTGATGGGCATTCCATTGACGTCTTCCGAGCTTAGGTTGGTGGTGACGCGCAGGATGGCGTACGGTGCGCCGAACAGGAGCTGATTCTGTCCCACCACAGTATGTTTGCTGGTCGCGGGCCAGAGAAGATCGACGGAATCCAGAAAAGGCTGGCCGTCTACGGTGAAGTTAAGACCCGCCGGTTCGGTATAGATCCGAACGCCGTTGACGCTAGACTGCGATCGGATGGGAGGGCACGCCAGAAACCATCCGAAAATCGCCACCGCCCAAACCATCGTTTTATTCACGTCCGGCACCCCTTTCTTGGACCTCAAAAAACCGTACTGACACCGACCAGAAAGACAAAATCGTGCATCCACCCGCTGATCTTGCTGTTGGCCGGCGTGGCCAGGAGGGTGGTGGGAAGCGGCGTGGCGTAGTCGCGAAAATCTACCCGCAGCAGCGCCCGCGGCGAAACCTTAATCTTCACGCCGCCGCCAACGCTGATGAGCGGCTGAGCCTCATGGGAGTGCGAGAGGACCACGAGGTTGCTCAACGGCTGGAAGGGAGGTTCCGCGCCCGTGCCCTGGTAGAACTTCACGCCAGCGCCGGCGGCCAGGAAGGGCCGAACCGCGGATTCCTTGGGCGTGGCGTGAATCAACACATCATAGTGCAGCGCGTGGGACCGGGCCGTGGCTCTGGCTTCGGTGGAGCCCGAAGAGACCCGCAAATCATCGGCCTGGTAGGTATATCGGACTTCGCCACCGACGAGCCGGTTGATCTGGTTGCCGAACAGTCCTCCAAAGGCGAAGCCGGGCGAAAACCCCGCGGAACCGGTGGCGGTACCCGCGGTGACCGGCACGTTCCGGAAGCTTCCATATCCACCATCGGCGCCGACCTCCCAGTGCTGGCTCAGCAACAGGCTGGGAAGCGGGAACAACAATGTCAAGGCACGTAAGATTCGCATAATTTCTCGTATTAGTTCACGACCCGGAGCGGGATGGTGGTAGAGGCGCCACCCTGGCTGATGGTCAATGGAATGTCAAAACCGGCTGGCACCCCTTTGAACGGAACCAGGGCATTGATCTGGTAGAGGCCCACCCAGCCGGGCGTGAGCCCGGCGAAGTCGACAAACAACGAAGTGCCGCCCAGGGTGACCGTCGCCGGCAGCAGCGCCGAAGAGAGGGGGGCCATAGGGGCGGGGGCGCCGGCCGCGACTGCAGGAAGCGTCTGCCCCATGCCGGTCAAGTAAATCGTGATGCGGTCGTTCGGATGAATCGGGTTCGAGGCCGTGACCAGGCTGTTATTAGTGGCGCGAACGATGGTCGGAATGTCCGTGACTGGCCCGGCCGCTCCGGAATGGAACACGGCGGGAGCCGCGGGGAGGATCGTGATCTCGAGCGCATCGCTGATGCCACCCGGGGTGCGCAGCACAACCTCGGTATTCCCGTTGACCTGGATGGGCAGTTGCGCATTGATCTGGGTTGGGGACACGAAGACCATGGGAAGCACCACACCGTTGGCCGTCAGGCAGGAATCGGCCATAACGGTCGGCAGGGGAACATCGGTGCTGGCCAGGGTCATGGGGCTCAACTGGCTGCCGAAGATACTCACCAGCCCGCCCGGCGCCACAGGTTTCGTGAAATCCGCCGCGTTCACGAGGCCATCGAGTACGGGCGAAGCCAGGGCGGCGTCGTAGTTCCAGGGCAACACCGTGAAGCCGGATGTAGTCAAGGCGATGATGGCAGACCGGTCCGCCAGCGGAGCCAGCGTACGCCGGAAGGGAAAGTCGGTATCGCTTGAATAATCCAGCGGCGATTCCACCATCATCGTGGGCAAAGGCGATTGCGCTGTCAGTCTCTGGATATAGCCGTGGCCAGCGGCCGAAACCGCGGCGGAATATCCGTCCTGGTCGACGAAGGCGAAGCCGGAGGGCGTGTCCGTGGAAGGAACCACTGTCCCGACGGCCACCAGCGATTCGTTCAGCAGGTTATGACCCACCACGAACTGGCCGAAGCTGGATGCGGCCAAGGGGCCTTTCAAACCTGTAGCTTTGAAGTCGTTGCGGGAAACCGTGAACGCGTCCACGTTGGCGTTGTACATCAACACGCGGCCGTCGGGCATGGCGGCGAAGATGCCGGCGCCATTGGGGGTGGCGGTCAAGGTGGTACTGACGTGAATGTCGTTCTTATAGGGCCCGAGGCTCGGCAAAGTGCTGGCGGTCAACGTGGTGAGATCGATCTGATCGATGGTGTGGACGGGGCCGGCCACGCGAGAGGCGGCCAGAATCGCCTTCCCGGATGCCGCGATGGAACGTGGATAGTGGCCGAGGGGGAACACGATGGGTGACAACTGCTGCAGCGTATTCAGGTCGTAGCGGTTGGCGATCTGCGAATTGTCGTTGGCCACCAGGAGATAGTTGCGGTCGAAAGTAATGGCCATCTGGGTGGGAGTGTTTCCAGTGCGCAGGGTGGCGACCAGGGCGTAGCTGGCGCCGTCGTACACCAGTACCTGATTCTTATCCTGACGAAGAGCGTAAAAGCGGCTTCTGGCGGGATCGGCCAGAACATCGACGAGTTCACCCGGTGCGTCGAAGAACGCGCCGCGATTTTCGGGTTCGCGGTTGTTGATCAGCACGCGGAAGCGGCTGCGCACGTTCGCCCGGTACGCGTTATCTCCTATCTCCAGAGCTCCTCGCGAGGGCGGTGGAGGCATATTGACCGCAACGCCCGAGAGGACTTCGAACGTGTAGGCCTTGGTGCCGATCAGGCTGCGAATGGTGGTGGGATCAATCGAAATAGTTACCCGCGTAGGGGTAACCCCAGAGGAGGGGGTGACGGTAATTCCGGGGCTGGCTGCCGTGGCCTGAATCTGAAATGGAACCGCGTTTCCGGCCGGGTCGACGATGTCGATCTGCTGGGTGATCGCGCCCCCGGCGCAGAAGTTCCCGCGAAATACCACGTCTTCCAGCGAGGCGGTTACCCGCGGCGCACTGTCGAGTTGCGCCATTGGGAAGACCGTGATGCCGCTATCGGAGATGCTGTACAAGACACTCTCGTCGGAGTTGAAGATCGACTTTCCGGCCAGGTTCTCCGCCAGTTGGATGCGTTCGCGAACATTGAGGTTGTCCGCATCCATCACCATCAAATTAGATGGAGCCGTGCTGGCGGTGGGCGTGGTAGTGCCTGGCGTGGTCATGGTGACACAGATTCCGTTGTCGAAGCACTGGGTTTGCGAAGTGGAAGTCGGGGGCGCAGCGTTCTGAGTAATCTGGCCGTAGATCAGGCCTTTTGAAGAGCGAATGGCAATCGAGCCAACATTGAGGGAGCTGCCCGTGCCTGGGAATTGGGCCAGGAGCGAACCCTCCGCGGTGCGATCTCCCAGAAAGCCCGGCCCGGACGCGAACAGGGCCCAGCCGCTCATATAGTAGGATCCGTCTCGGCTGACGGATATGACCCTGGGACCCAGGCTGGGAACGGTGCTGATCCCGAAGTTCGCGGTGAGCTGTCGGCTGGACACATTGTAGCTGAACAGAAGCACCAGGGAACTGCTTCCAGTGTCGGGCGT
>Ga0209067_10002092_pt1 | contig 11915 bp, 11 predicted proteins | sample ColStrG_CSR_2013_FD_187199 | JGI IMG/M metagenome (GOLD analysis project Ga0209067, IMG submission 187199) | Freshwater sediment microbial communities in response to fracking from Pennsylvania, USA - Cold Stream Run_MetaG_CSR_2013 (SPAdes)... | ecosystem: Environmental > Aquatic > Freshwater >... | reverse complement strand
CGTAGGCGCCGTTCTTCATCAGTAAACCGTGCTGGCCAACCTTGATCTGTCGAGGCTCCAGCACGCGCCGAAGGGGCGACAGCACGGAGACTTCATAATCGATTTGCGGCAACTCTGAGGCGGATACCGGCTGGAACCGGGGATCGCGCAGAGCGGCCAGCGTGGCCGTGTCCCGCACGGTCGCGTATAGGGGCTTCGCCGGAGAGGTATAGCCGATGCACCCCCGCAGTTCTCCCGATTTGCGCAAGGTCACGAACGCACCGCGCTCCTCATTCAGCACTTCGCTTGCGCTCGCGGTTGGTTCATACGCCTTCTTCTCCCGTACAGCGAACTCCACCGACTTGCGAGCCAGAGCGAGCAGTTCGTTTTTCTCGTGACCAGTCAGTGAGAATTGCGGTTCCACTGTCGTTCCGCCTTGAGTTTTCAAAAAGACGTCCGCGCTGTATCCGACCACGCGCGAGTGATCCCCTGTTATGTCGCCTGAATTGGCGTACTTGAGCACCAGGGCTTGGTTCGCTCCCATGCGCTCGGCAGCAATCATTGCGGCTACGATGGGAGCGCCGCCACAGGCTTCCCAGATCCGCGCCTCGAAGTTCCGCGACATGCTGAGGTAGTCCCACGCCTGCAGTGCGTTCAGCGTCTTATGGTCGATCTTCACAGCTTCGTCATACGCGTGATAGTGCGATAAATCGGAACTGGCCACGATCAGCGTGTCGCTGCCTTGGATTAGCTTCGCCAGAGCTACACCCAGCGCACGGCTGCTTTCGTAACTCTGGTCCCCCATGACGATCGGTACCAACTGAAAATCACCCAGTACCCGCTGTAACCACGGCAACTGTACCTCAAGCGCGTGCTCAGCGCCCTCACGGGTGGGAGTATGTCCCCGGCTGGAGAACTTGATACTTGAACTCACTCCAACCAGTTGCTTTGCAAACGCCTTGTCTACTTGGACTGCCCCCAGCGGCGTCGCATAAGCGTCGCCCTCATAGACAGAAGTGAAATCAAAAGCCTCGTAGTGTGACGGTGCAATTACGACCACTCGCGAAAACTTGTGCCCTTTCAGCGCCGCGTAAGTGTAGGCAGCGACGGGACCGGAGAACTGATAACCGGCGTGAGGTGCAACCACTGCGAGGATCGGGTTGTTGATCGGCGGGGGTGACGCATGCGCTAACATGTCATCAATCATCGCAGACAGTGCTTTAGGGTCGGCTGGATAGAATCCGCCGGCGACACTGGCTTGTCTCACGTTCTCTTGTCTCGCGTTCTGGGGATCGGCAGCACGGACGTGCTGCAGTGCCGCAATCGCCAGGATCGCGATGAATAGAGCCGCTAGCCAATAGATCTTGGAGCGCATCTTGATCATATGCGAAACCTCCTCTAGCGCTTTCATGCGTGCCAAACACCTGGGATAATCTGCCCGCAGAATGGGCAACTGCCCTTACGGATCAGCATCCGGCTCGCCGTGAACCCTACGCGTTCCACCAACATGCGGTGGCACTTCGGGCAGTACGTATTTTGTGCAGGATGCCCCGGTACATTGCCGATGTATACGTAATGCAGCCCCTCGGCGTCGGCAATCGCCTTGGCACGCTCGAGAGTGGGCACCGGCGTTATGGGCAGGTTCTTCAACAGGTATTCCGGATGAAATTGCGTGAAATGGACCGGCACATCCACACCTAGGTTTGACTTGATCCAGCTTGCCAGACTGCGAAATTCGGCATCGCCGTCGTTCAGCGTCGGTACCACGAGGTACACGATTTCGGTCCACTTGTTCATCTTCCGCAATGTGACCAGCGAGTCCAAGACCGGCTTCAACTCACCACCAACTACATCCTTGTAGTAGGGCTCCGTGAATGCCTTCAGATCGATCTTGACCGCATCCATCTTTCCGTACGCCGTCTTCAGCGACTCCTCTTGCATGTAGCCGTTCGACACGACCACGCTGCGGATGCCCGCTTCGTGACCGGCATCGGCGGTATCCATCAGGTACTCGCTGAAGATCACCGGCTCGCTGTAGGTGTAGGCAATCGTCGGACAGTCGTGCTGTTTGGCCAACTCGGCGACCATTTTCGGGGGCGCATAATCGGCAGGTACTTGCTCCGGACGCACCTGGGAGATGTCCCAGTTCTGGCAAAATTTGCAGTTGACGTTGCAGCCAGCCGTGGCCAAGGAGAAAGCGAGCGTCCCCGGCAGGTAGTGGAACAGGGGCTTCTTCTCGATGGGATCGATGTGCGCGGCGCACACCCGCGAGTGCACCAGCGTGTAGTAGGTTCCTCCGTGATTCTCCCGCACGCCACAATAGCCGCGTTCCCGATCTCCCACTGCGCATTCGCGCGGGCACAGCTTGCACTTGATCTTCTTGTTTTGAAGTTTCTGGTAGAACTTTGCTTCGACGGTGAATCGCGAGTCATCCTGCTTCTGCGGACCAGCCCATGCGCGGTTCGCACCGAGGACGACGTGCTGGGCAAATTCGCAGACGCCAAAAGCTGCTCCCGACGCGAGAGCGCAGTGCAAGAACGAACGGCGATCGAGCGCGCACGAGATCGAGCTTCGCTCACCGCGGACCGCAGGAATCCGGCCTTGAGGTTCGCCGTCGGCTGGGACCTTCACGTTTTCTCGACCATCGGGCTCACGCGACATATTGAACTCCCAATCGCGCACCCCTACACGTCGACAACCGCGATTCTCCGGGAATCATTCGTGCCCAGGCGATGCTGTGCATCGGCAGCGGTCGCGATGTAGTGGGGTGCTCTGCTATCGCCTTCCAGCGTCTTCAATCCTTTCTCGGCTCGCTTGCGCTCGATGATCTGCCAGCCGGTATAGTCGAGCGCAACGGGATCCTGCGAAACGATCAGGGCATTATTCCTCCAACTGTATTCCGGTTTGTATCCCGGTCCGCCTTCGTACGATGCCGTGGTCGCATCGCAGATGGTCAATCGCATCTTGGTTCTGATTTCCGGCAGCATGTTCAAGTCCGCGATGTACGGATTGCAGCCATTGGGGTGGTACTTGTTCGGGTTATGAATGACGCCATACATGTTTTTGAGGGCGATGGTTACGCCGGCTCCGTCATGGTCTTTCAGCACTGGGACATTGATCAGCACGTTGCAGCGTTGCGTCAGAATCTTCGACAACCGGCTGCCAACGCTGCCATGCGTGACCAGCTCTTGTTCGTAATCGACTCGATCGGTGCCGAAGCATTGAACACGGTTTCCGCCCGTCGACACGTGGAAACCAGCGTGCTCCATTTCGTCGCTGTCGCGGTCCCACACCACGATATCGTTCGCCTTGATTCCGACCTCCTGCAACCGGTCGCAAATGGCTTCGACGAGCTGAAGGTTACTGGAGAATCCGCGCCCTCCAAGCGCATTCACTTTCAGTCCGACCATCTCACCCGGACGGACCAACTTCTTCCACGTGTCGATCGGATTATCGCGGTCGAAAAGGGCCTGCATTGCACGATCCAGGAGGCTCAACATCCGGCGCGAATCCACCGTGGTGCCCGTACCGCGCAGCGTGGCATCGCGCGCAATCACAACCCTGGATTTCGCGAGCGCCGTTTCTTGTTCTGCTGCTGCGAGCAGTCCCATCCTGCCACTTGCCCGTAGAACCGCAGCGCTAGTGAAACAGTGCTTCAGGAAATCCCGCCGACTAGTGCGTCGCATTGCACTCATAAGGGTTCTCCCGTGAACCCACGACCAGCTCCGAGGGTCAGTTTGTGGAGGGACACGGCTTCAGCCGTGCCGCTCCGCCGTGAGAAGTCCCGGCTTTAGCCGAACTTCTGACGCTCCTCGCCCGGTAAGCCGCAGTTCGATACCGCGCCCTAGTTGCAAAAGTGCCTCCTGGGTTTCCGTCGATTCCTCATAGGCAACGATTCGCACCAGGTAGGCTCCCTTGCGGAAGACCAAGCTCTGGCCGTGCAAGCGAGCGTCGTCTCCCAGTTGGATCGGTTTCAGATCGACAGCCGGCTCCGATTTGAAAACCTTCTCGGCACCCTCTGCGGTCCCCATGGTGTAGATGTCTACTACGGCGTCGACCTTGCTCTGGAACTTGTAGTCACTGGTAGATACCGTCTGCACCCCAGCCTTCAAGTACTGTTCAGCCTCGCCGTCGATGTACCTCCACAGGTCTGCCGCCTCGAAGGTACGTGTATCTCCACTCTTCGCCCAGCCCGCAACCTGATTGGACGGAGGGAAAAATGGTCGCTCAGTCCCCGGTTGACGTTTGCAACTGACGTCCAAGAGCAGTGCGACACCGAGCATGACCAGCAACACTCTACGGGCTATAACTCTTCGAAAGCTGGTCTGCTCGGGGCTAAAGCCCGAGCCTTTACGCGGCTTCGCCAAGTCGATGCTTGTCACCTCGGCCTCTCTTTACCCCGGTTCAGCAGGATCTGTTTCGTCCGGATCGGTTCTCGCCGATGCTGGTCATGTGAATTGCTGGGTGATCCTGAGCGGGGCGGGCATATTCGCACGCCCCACAGCCCACGCAACGATAGGGATCAACCAACGGTCGTTTTACGCGCTTCAGATGGTCCTTCGCGTCCGCGACTTCGGCGGGTTGCAAATAGACGGGCTCGGGTGATGTCGGACACCACTCCTCGGCGCGCGCACCCTCAGCCCGTTGGCACTCTCTGAGCGCCCAACTCTACACCCTCAATCTTCTGCCAACCGACTTCCGCTTTCTGTGAGCAAGATCACTTGTCTTGGCCTGCACGGGCCGAGCTCAATCTGTGGGCCGCCTTCATGAATGGATTCCACCGACTTGAGGGCTTCGGAGTCCAATCTTGCGGAAGAGTCACGCAGCCGACTACGCCAATTGGCGAAGCTGCAACAGTGGTCACTGTTCGAGATGGGAAGGGGGCGACCTCAGGGTGAGCGAGGTTACGAGCCGCCGCTGAGAGTCTCGCGGACCTTGTCGCGAAGTGTGTTCGTGTTGAACGGTTTTTCCAGTAGGGTTTCGGGCGGGGCCAGCTTGCCACCCAACGACGTCATTACATCGTTGTAGCCGGACATGTAAATCACTTTCAAGTCAGGCCGTGAAGTGCGCAAGCGCTCGGCGAGTATGGTCCCATCGATGCCTGCGCCCAGTACAACATCGGTGAGCAGTAAGTCGATTTTTGCCTGGAAGGCCTTGGCCAAGGTGAGGGCTTCTTCTCCGCTGGAAGCCTGCAGGATCTGGAAGCCGCTCTGTTCGAGAACCTCGCGCGTCATGTTGGCGAGCAGGATTTCGTCCTCCACAAGCAGGATGGTCCCCGTCGCCGTGGAAACGACGGGAGGGATGCGCGATTCGTGAATTGCGGCTTCCGAGGACTGGCTCACTCGCGGAAGGCCGATCTTAAAGATCGTTCCATGGTTCGGTTCGCTCTCAACCCAGATGTGGCCGCCACTCTGCTTTACGATCCCGTAAATGATCGAAAGGCCGAGTCCCGTGCCTTTGCCCATCTCCTTGGTGGTGAAGAAAGGTTCGAAAATACGAGAGCGTGTCTGTTCGTCCATGCCGATGCCGGTATCGGAGACAGAGACCATGACGTAGTTGCCGAGCGGCACGGGCGACCGCAACTGGCCCGACGCTGCATGAGTTCGGCATTGGCAGTGGTGATCATCAATCTTCCACCCTTCGGCATGGCGTCGCGGGCATTGACTGCCAGGTTGATCAGAACCTGCTGAATTTGTATCGGATCGGCCTTCACCCGGCCCAAGTCGTCGGACGTTTGGAGAGTGATGTTGATGTTCTCTCCCACCAGTCGGCGCAGCAGTTCTGACAGGTCCACGACCACATCGTTGAGATTCAGTTCTTCCGGCTGCAGGAATTGCCTGCGGCTGAAGGCCAGTAGTTGCCGGGTAAGGGAGGCGGCGCGCTCGGCGGCAGCGCGGACGTGCCCAAGCTGTGTGGCAACCGGACTCTCCCGCGGCACGCGGCTTTGTGCCAGTTCGGCATACCCCAGGATGACGCCCATGATGTTGTTGAAGTCGTGCGCGACGCCGCCAGCCAACTGGCCGACCGCTTCCAGTTTCTGCGACTGCAGGAGTTGCTCTTCGAGTTGCTTGCGCTCGGTTATATCGCGCGCCGCCGCGAACACTCCTTCTACTTCTCCAGCTTCGTTTCTGAACACGCTGGCGTTGTACAGCACTTCCGTCACGCCACCGGAGGCGTTGCGCAGGGCGAGGGAATAGTCGCGAACTTTGCTGGTGGCGAAGACCTGCTGGTACACATCGCGGGCCTCCGTAACCGTTGCGGATGCCAGTTTAGCTGATGCGCTCCAAAACCTAGAGGACACAATGCCCCCCGGGTGATGGGATGACTGCTTACGCCGGCAACCCCAACGGGCCACCCTGCGGCCATTTTTACCCGCATTCCGCAGCCATTCGGGCACAGCGTACAAGCCGACTGTTTCACTTCCACCGGACCGCGCGTGGGTTGTGGAATCCACGGCCAGTTCTGACTCCAAATGGATGTGTCATCCAGCAGCTTCCACGGAACCGGTGTGACCACCAGTCCCGCCGCTGCTCCAGCGCTCCACACCAGCAGGTCTCGTCGTGTGACCTTCATTGCTCTCCCTTCACTCTTCTTCCGTCCACTCTTCTTCCGTCACTCATGGCAACCAAGACAGCCCACCTCGACGTTGTGCCGGCGGTGACAGTTTTCGCAGTCGCTCATCTTCATGCCCTCGCGCGGTGCCCGCCGCAGTCGCGAGATCGAATGTCCCCAAATGTCGCGGCTGTATCCGCTGATCCGGTTCACCTGGTAAACGCGCACCTGATCAGGTTCGCCGTACGTTGAATGGCATTCCGTACACGCTAGACCAGCCCGCCTCACGTGGATCGCGTGCGAAAACCAGACGTTGGCAGGCTGCCGCGCATACACCAGCCAAGGAGTCTCGTGTCCGGGCTTGATGAAGTTGTCGACCAGAGTGGCTTCGGCCTTGCTTTCTCCAATCCGCTCGGAGTGGCAACCCGCGCATTTTTCCATCGCAGGAATTCCAGCAAAAGTTCCGTCTTCGCGAAGGGCGTGGCATTCACTGCAATCCGCAATGCCGGACTTTTCGGCATGCGTCTTATGACGAAACTCGAGCGGCTGCTGCCGCTGCACATAAAGCGCGCGCGGAAACCCAATCCACCCGGCCACCAGCGCGACGGCAAGCCCTAATCCGAAGACGAGAGTATTCCGCGACATCCTCATTCCTCCACGGTCCAGCCTCTTTTAGAAAAGTAGTGCTGGAATAGGCACACCAGATGCTGCCGCGATAACGACTGCGCCACTCCCCGCACGGGCGAGCCGCCATCAGAGCCTGGCGCGTGGGTCTCATGGATTTCATGGGACAGCCGTTCTCGTTCCTCCGCCTGCCATGCAGCGGCCTGCGGGCCCGAGACCAGCCCGGTCCTTGTCCGGCCTGGCAGTTCCCAGCCCTCAAACAGCCATCCGGCGCCGTAGGGATCGGCGGTCAACCTTGCGGGATCACTGCGCAAGCGGCTGTTTACTTTCTGAATCAGCAGCGGATTCGGAAAGCTCATGGGCCACTCGACCCCATGGACCGTGAGCGCCAAAGATGGACAATGAGCGCCGTGGAGTGTGACGAACGTGACGCCGTCCACGCTCCCGGTCACATCCGCCAGAAATTCATCAATTCCGATGTGGCACAACCCAGACTCTTCTGCGTCTAACCAGAAGTGGTTCGGTGAGTAAAGAAGGTGCGCGGGCGGGTTGACCGCGTGAGGTCGCGCGAGCGACAGATAGGAATCGCAAAAGGGGTAGGTATTGCTCGTGCAGCTGGAGAGTTGTGAATCGCTAAAGGGCACAAGCTTCGTAACCGCCGAAATACCGCAATACTGCACGCGGATTTCTTCAAGATGCGGACAGCGATTGTGCGGCACAGCATCCTTCGCAACGAATGCGCATTGCCCGTACTGCGGTGAAGCACAGCGCCCGCCGTCAGCCACACCGGGTCCGTCAAGGATTAACTTCTGCACCGGCGCAGCATGGCAATATCGTGCTCGACCTTCTTTAAGAAACGGGCACGCCATGATTCACCTCTGCGATTTCTCGTCGGAGTCTTCTGACTCGGAGGGCTCGACTCGCTCGCCCCCGTCTGCCATCGTCATCCCCAACCCGGGTACGGACAGGCTGTGCGAACCCGCATGCAACATCGCCCGCAGTTCCGAATCGATATTGTTCATGGAGCGCGCCTCGCGCACTTTGAGGACGATTAAGTCCCAGCACACGGCAACAAATACCATGATCAGGGCCAACACGGTAATCACACCCAACGCGTAGTTGGTCATCATGAGCCAGAACGTCCAATTCTCTCCAGCCATGTACGTAACCTCCTTGCCGCTAAAGAACTACGGCTTGTCCAAGACGCAGCAATCCAAGTGCCGTTGAGCAAATGCAACAACTTGCGAGCGATGTCCTCCCGCAGCGTGTTGGAGTTCCCGACATCAGCGGCGGCTTTCCCGACACGACCTGCGTGTGGACATTCGCGGCCAAAGGGACACGTGTCGTGGAGGTTGCAGGCAGTTGATCCGGAGCCGCAGCTGGCTGGGTCGCACGCGAAGCGATCGCGTTAGAAAAACAGCCAGGCTAGCGGCCCGATTTGGCCCAGCGAACTCAGGCACCTTGACGCCGCAGAAGACTCCAGCAGATCAAAGCACAGCCCAGAAACAAGAAGGCGTTGTGGATTTCAGCTCGGTTCTCATACCGAAGTGGTAAACGGCGAAACCGATTGAGCCAGGCAAACGTCCGTCTCCTGCAACGGAGACCGCACACTGGTGGTCAGTGCGGAGGCGATCCAGCGCTCACTGGCAGTGCGCGTTGAGGGACACGAAGTCGAGGCCGCTTGACCTGGAGCTTCAGCATAGAAAGCGTGCAATCTGATTTTCGGAGAGAAAGGGTGGGAGTTACACTATCGCGCTACTTAACAGGAACTGACAAACCATTTGCACAGGGTCGCATTCCTTTACACAAGATTTACAGACCAGACCTTGACATCGGACGCGCAGGTCGCTATCTTGTGTGTGACTCTGCGATGTGGTTAGACGTTTGGTCGATACAGCACACAACGCGATCACAGGTCTCTGTGCTCGCCAACCACTAGTAGCTCCCCCTGATCGTTGTCCCGGTTCCCATGATAGGTGCGCGTAAAATCTAAGCTCAAAAGTCTAATATAGCGATGGCTCTTGTGGTGATGGGCCTTCGAATGCAAGTTGCGTAACAGTGCAGCCCAGCGATTGAACTCTCCCCCCGATCTTCAGGTGTCTTCTGCCTCAGCCTGCGATCGAAATGAACTTTATTCTTTTGCTGTTTTTGGGGTCACCCTAGGTTTGTGACCCATAGGGCGAAGCTCTGGCCACCTTTATCCCATGGAAGATCCGTTCCCATTTGAGTCCTCACGTCTGACGGAAATAGCCTGCCCGTGAGCGACAGCTTGGCTATTCTTGATGCACTTCGAAGTTACAGGGCCCCGTCGAAAGCGCCATGGGCGCGGCAGGAGGATTCAGTGCTTTGGCACGTGTCATTTGGTTTCCGCCTGAGATCAACACGAGGCAACGGCAGTCACGGGGAAGAGCCTGCCAGTCAAGGCTTTTGAAAGAAAGACGATGGGTCGATGATTCTGATCACAAGGCGCTGTGACCGCGACCACAGACGAACCAAGCCAGTACCTCCAGAATGAGACTCGTTCAAGAGTTGCAAGGAAACGATACCGGCTGCAAACTGTTGCACTCCGAGCTGGCAGCGTTTCGACGATGCGAAGGCCAAGAATCGAGATCCCATCCTTTTGAAGTAGGATGGTTCCTCCCCCCCGATCTCGTTGATGGTACATCCCCCAGGGCAAGAACAGATTCAAAACTACGGGTTGGGTCACAGAGAAGTGACTCAGAGGGCGAAGCTATCCACTGCAATTGTTGCCAGTCATGAGTCTGAGGCAGGCGCCAACCGTCGAAAGATCTGCAGTTACTGGTATTGACAAACGCCGTTGATATGTTAGAATGTCTATTCACATACTATAGTAACACAATCCCTCCCTCTGAATTCTCTCTGTCCTTCCCCTAAGAGGTCTCGTAAGAGGTCTCGAACTGAGACCTAATCATGCCGTTCTCCAGAAAGAAAAGGGCCACCCAGGAAGGGTGACTTAGAGGGCGAAGCTATGGCCACTTTGATCCAGTCTTGGACAAGTTCCGAGTCACAGCCGGGGCAAGCGTGCACTGCAGAGATTTGGTACGCTGTGCAAACGCGTGCGCGGCACGAGAAGGTCGTTGAGCAGCGCCTCCAAGAGGGTGGCGTCAAAACGTTCCTGCCCTTGATGACCGAAGTCCATCGCTGGAGCGACCGTAAGAAAGTGGTGAAGGTGCCCCTCTTTGGTTGCTATGTGTTTGCCAAGATCGCTGCGACCAAGGTCGAACGCCTCCGTGTGCTTCGCGTCGAAGGTGTGCTGAGCCTGGTGGGCAGTGGCAGGGAAGGGACGCCCATTCCCGACAGCGAGATCGAGTCCGTGCGTATCCTCCTCGAAGAGCGTCTACCCTGGAGTTCCCACCCCTTCCTGAAAATCGGACAGCGTGTCCGCATCCGCAACGGGGCGCTCGATGGCATGGAGGGGGTACTGTTATCGCGCAATGGAGATCGCACACTGGTGATCAGCGTCGATGCCATTCAGCGGTCTCTGGCAGTTCGCGTGGAAGGTTACGAAGTAGAAGCCGCTTAACTGAGCTTTCCAAGCGGGTACTTCCACCGATCTCGGCCCTGAGATCGAAATGAACTCTGATGACTGGAGTAACCACGAGAAGGTTACTGAAATACCGTTGTTCGGAGTTCGCACGTTTGCGAAGATCCATTCCATTGACCGTTAGCGCATTATGGCCCCCCTGATGTGCCATTGACGGAGAGTGCGAATGACAATTAGCATGATTATGCCGATTAAGTTACTAATATAACGAACCTTTCCTCCCCCCGACTGGTTTGCAGGTTCTTCTCCTAAGACGCTCTCAAATCTAAGGCCTGCAGAATGCTCGTACTTTTTGATAAACAGAGTCACGTGAAGCGTGACTTAGAGGGCGAAGCTATGGCCACTTTGATCCAATCCTGGGAAGATCCGCAGCTACTGCCGGAGGCTGCCCAGTCCGAGGAAAGCTGGTATGCCGTACAGACTCGAGCACGGCACGAGAAAACGGTTGAGTATCGCCTTCAGGAGCGCGGGGTCACAACCTTCTTGCCCTTGATGACCGAAGTGCATCGCTGGAGCGACCGTAAGAAGGTGGTGCAGTTGCCCCTGTTTGGGTGCTACGTATTTGCCAAGATCGCCGCGACCAGCGCGGAGCGGCTCCGTGTACTTCGAGTCGATGGCGTGCTGAGTCTGGTGGGCAGTGGCAGGGAAGGAACGCCCATTCCCGACAGCGAGATTGAGTCCGTGCGCCTCCTGCTCGAGGAGGGTCTACCTTGGAGTTCCCATCCTTTCCCGAAGATTGGCCAGCGTGTCCGCATCCGTAGCGGGGCGTTGAATGGCGTGGAGGGCGTTCTTGTATCCCGCAACGGAGATCGTACTCTGGTGATCAGCGTCGATGCTATTCAGCGGTCTTTAGCCGTTCGCGTCGAAGGTTACGAAGTCGAAGCAGCCTGAACTTGCCCGCCTGTTTCCGCACCTGGTCGGTACAGCTTTGATTCCCGTCGAAAACACAATCGAAACCATGCGCCTTTTCGTCGTAAGTCGCGATATGGCGGCGCTACGGCCCTTGTGGTCCATCGTGGAATCGAACGCCTGGCGCGTCGAGACGGCCACCAGTGCATGGGAGGCCATGGACCGAGTTCAGTCTGGGGTTGCACCCCACATCCTGATTCTGGATCTGCCTCGCGGGGATAACGATAGCTTGCACATCCTGCGATGGCTGCGGCGCTCGCGGCCGGAACTGCCGATCGTCCTGCTC
>Ga0209067_10002091_pt1 | contig 11915 bp, 9 predicted proteins | sample ColStrG_CSR_2013_FD_187199 | JGI IMG/M metagenome (GOLD analysis project Ga0209067, IMG submission 187199) | Freshwater sediment microbial communities in response to fracking from Pennsylvania, USA - Cold Stream Run_MetaG_CSR_2013 (SPAdes)... | ecosystem: Environmental > Aquatic > Freshwater >... | reverse complement strand
ATCTGTCTGCCCGATTGCCGTGCCTGTTCCACTGCCGCAGGCCACTCGGCCTCGGTGCGCACCAGGCTCAAACCGACACTCGACCCCTCGGCCACCGGCTTCAACACGCAGGGGATGCTGAACGCTTCGCCCGGGTTCCAAATCCCGCCTTTGGGAGTGGGGACGCCATGCCGCAAAAACAATTCCTTGCTCTTTAATTTGTCAAAGGCGTTCCGGCAACCCAGCGAATCCGCACCGGTAAAAATTCTCTTCTCGTGCTCCAAGCGCTCCTGCAGTTCGCCATCCTCGCCAAATGTGCCATGCAAACAGATAAAAATCACTGAGTCATCCGCCGGTAATGCAAAGTCGCGCCCTATCACGTCAATCTCTGCCACGGTACAGCCCAGCACACGCAGGCCATTCGCCACGGCCGCACCGGTGCGCAGCGACACTTCGCGCTCCGCCGATATGCCGCCCTTCAGCAGGGTGATTTTTTTGTCCTTGAATTTCATTTCATTCGCCAAGCACGATCACTTCCAGTTCAAGCTCGACACCCCGTTCCTCCCTGGCTTTACGCCTCATTAATTCAATGAGTTCCAGCACGTCTGAGGCCCTTGCTCCACCATCATTCACAATAAAATTTGCATGTACAGCAGAAATTCGCGCACCGCCGCGCACCGTGTCTTTTAATCCCAATTCATCGATCAACCGCCCCGCTGCAATCGTTTCAGGGTTCTTAAAAGTACAGCCGGCACTGGGCGCGGCGGGTTGCGAGTCCCAGCGTTTGCGACTGTAATTTTGCAGTTTTTCCCGGACCACCTCCTCCGCCACGGGCACCCCTTTGAGCCAGGCACCGAGCGCCAGGCACCGGTCGAACATCGGAACATGCCGGTAATGCACTTCCACTTCCTCACGAGTCAGCTCGCTAATTTCCCCGTCCTGATTCAGATAGCGCACGCGCTCCACCACCTCAAATGTGGACGACTGCATGGCTCCGGCATTCATGCGCAGCGCACCACCCAGATTTCCTGGAATCCCCTCCATAAACTCAAAGCCGCCCATGCCTGCCTTGCGCGCCTCATTGACGATCTGTTTCAAACGCAGACCTGCTCCGGCATAAATCCGGTCTTTCACGATTTCCAAACGGTTGAACGTAGGTCTGCCCAAATGCAGACACAGACCCCGAATTCCATTGTCGCGCACCAGCAGATTGCTTCCCCGACCGATGGTCGTGACCGGAACCCCTTTGTTCCGGCAAAATTTCCAGACCCGGCACAGTACTTCCTCGTTGGATGGCTCAAACCACATTTGCGCCGGTCCGCCCACCCGCAGGCTGGTGTGGCGACTCATCGGTTCATACAGTTTGAAAACGGATTCGGCATCCACCAGTTTTTGCACTTCCCGAAAAAGCTGCAGATCCTCGGCAAGTTCCCCGGCCACCTTGCTGATGTCGCCCGCGCCGAGTGTCATCACACAGTCACCCGGCTCCATGGCCTGACTCAACCGCGTCTTCAAACCCCTGAGGGTTTCCTCATAACAAACCCGGTCTCCCGCCACTTTCACAACCTCCGCAGAAAAGGCCTGACCGCTCACTCCGGCAATCGGCTCTTCGCCAGCCGCATAAATGTCCGTCAAGAATATTTGATCCGCCGCTGCCAGGGCTGTGGCAAATTCTTTCTGCAAATGCTGTGACCGTGAATAGCGGTGCGGTTGGAAAGCCGCCAGAATCCTCCGACGTCCAAAAAGTTTTGCCGCTGCCAATGTGGCGCTAATCTCGGACGGATGATGCGCATAATCGTCTGCCACCATGTATTCCGCATCTGCATGGCGGATCTCAAAACGACGGCTGGCCCCACACACCCCACCCAGGGCGTCGCAGCAGGTGGAAAATTCCACTCCCAGCGAGCGGGCCATGGCGATTGCCCCCAGGGCATTGGAGACATTATGCTTTCCGGATAACGTCAGCACCACTTCACCCAGCACCACACCGGACTCCACCACCTTGAAAAGGGAACGGCCCGCCTCCAGTCTGATCTCCTGCGCCTCGTAATCCGCCGCATTTTCCAGGGCGTAGGTTTTGGCCGACAACAAACGGCTCTTGAGCCTGCGGCAGACCGGATCGTCAGCGCACAAAACCACCGTCCGCTGCGCACGCTGCGCCAGTTTATAAAACGCCTCCTCAATCGCCGTCAGATCCCTGTAATGGTCCAGGTGATCCTCCTCAATATTCAAGACCAAAACCCCGTCGGGACTGTAACAATCCAGGGTACCGTCGCTTTCATCCGCCTCGATGACGATTTCCGCGCCCGTGCCCCAACCGGCACTGAATTCATAATTCGGCACATCCGCACCTATATAGTACCCGGGATTTCTTCCCGCGACTTCCAGAATTCGCGTCAGCAACAAGGTGGTGGTGGTTTTTCCGTGGGTGCCGCAAACCACCTGCAACCGGCGTGGCTGGCAGAGCGCTCCCAGCAGTTCGGCTCGGCGGAACTGGGGAATGCCCCGTGCCGCAGCCTCCCGCCGCTCCGGATTTTCCGGACGTATCGCCGAAGAATAGACCAGTGCGTCCGCGCCGGACTGATAACTTTCCTTGTGCCCGATGTTGAACTCCAGACCCAGACGCTGCAGTCCGGGTATTTGCCGACCCATCTGCAAGTCTGTTCCGCTCACGCGACAGCCCTTTTCCATCAGCAGTTTCGCCACACCGATCATTCCGCTGCCTGACACCGCCACGAGGTGAAATTTGGACATCGGACGTGCCAGTAATTCCACCGCCAGATCCGTTCCCTGTTTAGAGGACATTGACCACCTCTTGCGCCACCTGTCGCGCAGCCATTCCCATGCTCATGGTCCGTGCACTGGCCGCCATTCCGCTCAACCCGTCTGCGGTCGCACCTATCCGCCTCACTTCCGCTGCCAACAATTCGGCCGCACCCGCTTTTTCCGGAATCATGATGGCCGCGCGGGCTTGGACAAATATCAGGGCGTTCTGTGTCTGATGATCCTCCGCAGCGTGCGGATAAGGTACCAGGATTGAGGGCAGGCCATAGCTGCCGATTTCCGTCAGCGATGCCGCACCCGACCGGCTCACCACCAGGTCAGCCATGCTGTACACATATTCCATGCGGTCACAAAATGAACGGACCACTGCGGGAATCTTGTAACGTTGATAGTTGTCCTTCACCAATTCGCCATCCATCGGTCCGCTCAAATGGATGAATTGGATGTGATCCTGCAAATCCTCCCAGTACGGCATGGCGCGGATCAGCAACCGGTTCAGGCCCTGCGCCCCCTGGCTGCCGCCCATCACAGCCACCGTGAAGCGGTTTTCCTGCAGCCCCCACCATGCAGCTGTCGTTTCCCTGGGCACCCGCTTCAGGGAATGGCGCACCGGTGTGCCTGTAACCCGCACCTGCGCCCGTGGTAAATATTTGGCGCACTGCTCAAACCCGAGCAGGACCCTGTCCATTTTTCCCGACAGCCACCTCGTCGCCTTGCCCGGAATGGAGTTTGATTCATGTAACAGGCACGGCACTTTCTGTCTCGCTGCGGCCAGCAACAATGGGGCACAGGTGAATCCGCCCATTCCAAGCACAGCCGCCAATTCCTCACGACGCAGTTCGGCGACGGAAATTTTATAGGCTTGGATGAAATTCTTTAGAAAAGCTGGCGCCTTGAATCCAATCCCCGGCCAGCCTGTCACCGGCAGGGCCATGCTTTCATATTGGGGGTAGGACTGCAATACCACGCGGTCCACCTCCTTGGTCGAGATGTAGAGTTTGACCTGATGGCCCATGCCCGTCAGCACCTCCGCCACCGCCAAGCCCGGATACAAATGCCCCCCGGTGCCGCCGCACGCTATGCCGATTTTTGCCATACCCGCCTTAACTTACAACCCTGCCGTCACCACCGGCGGCAGCACACCCCGCTTTTTTTTCGGCGCGTATAACGCCTGTCGGTGGATGTTTAATAAAATCCCGATCAACCCCATGCACATCACCAGATTGGATCCTCCATAACTGATGAAAGGCAAACCTATGCCCTTGGTCGGCATCAGGGCCGTCACCACAGCCATGTTCATCATGGCCTGCAGGCAAATCAAGGCCGTCACTCCGGTGCCGATCAACACCCCCAGCTTGTCCGGTGCGTGACAGGCTATGGATCCGCCCGTCAGGGCAATCACCAAAAAACACAGCACCACCAGCAGTGTGAAAACCAGCCCCAACTCCTCCCCGATGTTGGGGAAAATAAAATCCGTATGGGCCTCCGGCAGATAGTACATTTTTTGCACTCCCTCCCCCAGACCGCGCCCGCTCAAGCCGCCGGAACCGAACGCCAGCAGCGCATTCCACAACTGCCACGCTCCGTCGCTCTTGTGTGCCTCGGGATCCATGAACGCCGTCAATCGCTTGACCCGTTGCGGTATCGTCCAGGCAATCCCCAAAATTGCTGCAAATCCCAGGAGCGGGATCGGCAGTACATAACGCCCCGGCGCTCCTGCGATGTACATCAGCAACACCACAATCATGATCAACAGGGCACTGGTACCGAGATCCTGCTGCGCCACACAAAAAACCAGCGTGAACCCGAGCACAATCAGGGGAATGAAAACACCGTCCCGGAAAGCCTCGACATGGCGGGCTTTGACCGCGAACCACCAGGCCATCGTACCCACCAGGGCAAACTTGGCGATCTCCACTGGCTGGATGCGTGTGAACCCGATGTTCATCCAGCGATGCGCCCCCTTCACTTTGACACCGATATGGGGCACAAAACATGCCGCCATCAGCAATAATCCCACCAACAGCAAAACCCAGGAACGGCGCGACCATTGGTGATAATCCCACCGGCTCATGGCGATGCATGCCACCACCCCGATGCCGAGAAACATCGCCTGGCGGGTGACAAAATACATGGCGTGCCCGCCGTTGGCGGGCGCGTAGGCGCTTACACTCGTCAGGACAACCAATCCGAGTGAGATCAAGGCCAATACGGCCAACAGGAGCATGTAAGCGCCGTTACGTGCCATTTCCGCTTATTCCGTTTTGTCGCGGATCATCGCCACGTCGGTTTTTTGCAGCGCACCCTGCGCCGGACTGGCGGTTTCACGACCGGCCGGAGCCACTGTCGGAACTTTGATCGTCATGCCCACCTTGAGCTTGGACGGGTCCTGGATGCCGTTCAGTTTGGCAATCTCTGCCGGCTTGGAATTAAAACTGCGCGCAATTTTCCAAAGTGTGTCGCCCTGACGGACCTGGTAACTCTTCAGCCCCGCACTGGCCTGCGCCGTCGCCGCGCGCGCCGCATGTTCCGCTTCCACCGCCGGTTTTTCCGTCGTCGCCGGGACTGCAGCCGCTGTCTTGCCCTCGGGCAGCACCAGCACCTGACCGATCTTCAAATTGTCGGTTGTGAGTTTATTCTGTTCTTTGAGTGCCGCCACTGTCAGATGGTTTTTGTGGGCGATTTTGTACAACGAATCACCTTTCTGCACCGTATAACTGCCACTCACCGCCGTGGAAGCCACCTCCGTCTTCACCGGAGTGTCCACAACGGGCTTCACCGCCGCCGGACTGCCGGACGTTGACGAACTGCCGTCATGCGCACTCCAGATGGGATCATTTGTTGCAGGCATGGACATGCTTTGATTGGCTTCGGCCGGATGTGAATCCGCCACAGGCGCTGCCGACTGCGTATGATCGGTTTCAACCGTCGGCTGTTGGGCCTGATCCGTGACCGGGGTTCCGGACGCGGCATCCGTCGGCGTCGCTTCATTTTTCTCCGTGACGGCGGTTTCAGCCGCGACTTTGCTGTCGCTGTTGCCCTTGAGCAGTTGATAGGCACCAAAGCATACAATCACAACGATGTGCAGCCCCAGTACCGCGAGGAATACCTTCGACAGCACCGGGCTGCCGGAAAGCTTCCGGTTGGTTGACGTATTACTCATTTCTTCATTCATGTCAGTCTCCTGTGTGGTTTCAGGCAATCTGGTTCACCAGTTCCCTGAATAATTGTCCTCGGTGTTCAAAATTCTTAAACATGTCGTAGCTTGAGCATCCGGGTGAGAGCAGTACCGCATCGCCGCTCCGGGCCAGTTGCTGCGCCAGTTGCACCGCTTCGCACAAATCCACCGCGCGGTGGCAGGACGTGTGCTGCCCCCAGGCCTGCACCAATTTGCTTTGGGTTTCGCCAATCAGCACCGCTGCCTTGACTCGTTCCCCCACCACTTTTTGCACGGCGGAAAAATCAAATCCCTTGTCCTTACCCCCGGCAATCAAGACCACCGGCCTGTCCTGCCCGAGTAACGCTTTTTCCAATGCATCGATGTTGGTCGCCTTCGAGTCATTGATGTAAACAACCCCGCCCAGTTCCCGGACCACTTCGCAACGATGGGCCAGGGGACGGTATTCCCGCAAGGCCTCCACGGTCGCGGCACGTGGCACGCCATGCAAATCCGCCACTGCCAGTGCCGCCAGTTGATTCTCCGCATTGTGCGGGCCGCGCAATTGTGTCGCACTTTGCTCCAGAACCATTTCATTGCCCGCATACAAGGCGCCATTCCGGAAGGTGTACTGCGTATCGCTGCGGTAGGCGCTGATGGTCACAACCCTGGCATTCAACCTCGGTAATTCACAATCCGGATTGACCACCGCAAAATCATCCGCGGTCTGGTTCATAAACACACGCTGCTTGGCCCGCCGGTATTCCTCCATGTTCTTGTAACGATCCAGATGATCCGGCGTCAGATTGAGATAAACCGCCACGCGCGGCCGGAATTCCACGATGCCCTCCAACTGAAAAGAACTGACCTCCAGGGTGATGGCATTGTAAAAATCGCCGCTGCGCACCACATCGGAATATGGCATGCCGATATTTCCGCAGGCCACCGTCCTCATACCGCCCGCACTCAGCACCGCCGCCACCAGTTCCGTGGTGGTGCTTTTTCCGTTGGTTCCCGTGATGGCTATGACCGGAATGTCGGAAAAACGGTACGCCAGCTCAATTTCCGCCATCACCGGTGTCTTGTCCCGGTGCAACTGGCGTACCAGGGGAATGCTCGGGTCAATGCCCGGCGACAACACGCCCAGATCGAATCGACACGGCGTGAAGGAGGCTGGTTTGGTCTCCACCTTCACTCCCTGCACACCCAGCCGACTCGCCAGTTGCTCGATTCTCTCATTCAGATAATTATCGCGTATAATCACATTAGCCCCTTTCTGCACCAGAAGCTCGGCAGCCGCCCGGCCGCTCTCTCCCAGCCCCAACACCACAACCTTTTTGTTTGCCACTTCCAGACTCACAACACCTATCTCAGCTTGAGCGATGACAGTCCCAGCAGCGCAAAAATCAGACTCAAAATCCAAAAACGGACCACCACAGTGGATTCACTCCAACCCTTCAGCTCAAAATGATGATGGATCGGCGACATGGCAAAAATCCGGCGCCCGGTCGTCTTGAAGAAAAACACCTGCAGGATCACCGACAGGGCCTCCATGACAAATACGCCGCCCACAATGACCAACAACAATTCCTGGTGCACGCAGATGGCAACGATCGCCAGTGCTCCGCCGATGGCGAGCGAACCGGTGTCACCCATGAACACTTTTGCCGGGTGACAATTGAACCAGAGAAATCCCAGGGCCGCACCGGCCAGCGCCGCACAGAAAATCGCCAGTTCACTCACACCCGGCGTCAGGGGCAGTAACAGGTATCGCGTCAACTCCTTGTGATCACTCAGATAGGCGAAAATGCCGAAGACCGACGCCACCGCGATCGTACAGCCCGCTGCCAGTCCATCCAATCCATCCGTCAGATTCACGGCATTGGATGAACCCACGATCACAAAGGCAAGAAACAGCAGTGCGCAAGGACCCATATTGATTTGCACCAGCGAATTCTTGATGAAAGGCAGGGTCAGATGGTGTGCCATCTCCCGTGTCGTCGGAGATTTGAGCAAAAACACTGCCACCACCACAGCCACGGCGAACTGTCCGGCCAGCTTTTGTCGACTGCTGATGCCATCGGATTTTTTCTTTCTGATTTTCCAATAGTCATCCACAAATCCGAGCACGCCGAAAAGCAGCGTCGGCACCAGAGCCACCCACAAATACACATTGTCCAGCCGCACCCAAAGGAGTGATGACAGGGTCATGGTGATGAGAATCATCAAGCCACCCATGGTTGGTGTGCCTTTTTTACTGCCATGCAGATCCGCCAGTTTGTGCACCTCTTCCTTGCCGCGTATGGGCTGGCCCAGCTTGAGCCGGGTCAACATGCGGATCACCGCCGGGCCGAGCCAGACACTGAGAAGAAAAGTGGTCAGCGCCGCCGCAATCGCCCGGAACGACACAAATTCAAAAATCCGCAACGGACCGAACAGGTCCTTCATTTTACTCAGGAAGTACAGCATGTGCGCTCCTTGGTTTGTAAAATTTCCACCACACGCTCCATGACCTGGCTGCGCGAACCCTTGACCAGTATCCGGTCATCCACCCGCGAACGGCTCCAGTAACTCTCCGCCAGACTTTCGTGATCGGCAAAAACGCCCGTATTTTCCCTGGTCAAACCTCCCGCACACGCCCCGCGCACCAACTCTTCCGCCATGGGTCCGCAGGCCAGCAGCAATCCGGTTCCTTCGTCGGCCGCAGCCTTCCCCGTCCACTGGTGCAATTCAGTTGAACGCGAACCCAGTTCCCCCATCGATCCCAGTAAGGCGACATTACGTCCCGTGCCGGGCAGACTACGAAGCGTCTCGAACCCGGCCTTCATCGAATCGGGATTCGCGTTATAGGTGTCGTCTATCAGAAAACCCGAGCGGAATTTGCGTACGCTCAATCTGTTTTTCATCAATGACATGGACTCCAATCCGCGTTTGACCTCGGCGATCGACAACCCGATCTCCAGGCCAAAGACCGCCGCCAATGCGGCATTTTGTGCCATGTGCCAGCCCGGCAGCGGAATGCGGATCTGCATTTCCTGCGACGGGCCCGTCAGGACAAACTCGCACGACTCTTCCTTTGACAGCACGGACTTGATCCGGTACGCGCAATCCTCCGACGCCCCCACAAAAATTTTGCGCACCACGCACCGCTCCGCAGCCTGACGCAGAAATTCATTGTCACCGTTCAACACCGCCAGTCCGCCCGGTGACAAATGCCTGATCACGGCGGTTTTTTCCTCGGCAATGCCCGCCCGATCCGCGAAAGCCTCTATGTGCGCCCATCCGACCGAGCTGATCAATCCCACCTCCGCAGCACTCATTTCCGCCAGCGGCGCCAGTTCGCCGGGGTGATTCATTCCCATTTCCACCACCGCCCATTCGTGGTCGGGCTCTATTCCCAGCAACGTCAGCGGCACGCCGATGTGATTGTTTAAATTACCCGTGGTCTTGTGTGTGCGGTAACGGGTCGCCAGAATCGCCGCTGCCATCTCCTTGACGGTGGTTTTTCCATTGCTGCCGTCACGGCAAGTATTTTTGTGGGCATTTTTTTACGGTAATTCGCCGCCAGCGTCTGCAGACCCTTCAAGGTGTCCGGCACCAGGATCAATGCCGGAGCCTCCGCCGGCACCGCAACTTGATAAGCCTCATCGACCAGGGCGGCAATCGCGCCCCGCAACGCCGCCTGCATCACAAAATCGTGCCCGTCGAATTTCTCGCCCCGCAAGGCCACAAAAAAATCACCCGGCTGCACCGCACGCGAGTCTGTCACCACCCTCACCACATTCCGGCCGGCATCCCCGTTGACCAGTCGGCCCCCGGCCAGCGTCGCCATTTCTCCGAGTGATAGAGCTTTCACCGGCCACCCCCGTGCAATAGTTCCTGCGCCACTTCCACATCGGAAAAACGGGTGCACACCCCGGCGACCTCCTGGGTGGCTTCATGCCCCTTGCCCGCCAGTACAATGACATCACCGGCCGCAGCGTTACTCAGGATGGATTTGATGGCCTGGCGACGGTCCGCAATAACATAATAATTCTGTTTGTCCGCCACCGCCGCGGTCATTTCGGATAAAATCGTTTCCGGGTTTTCACTGCGCGGGTTGTCGGAGGTAAACACCACCCCGTCCGCAAGTGTGCAGGCGGCGCGGGCCATGAGCGGACGTTTGCTGCGGTCGCGATCTCCACCGCACCCGATCAACACCTTCAGATTCCCACGACAGAGCGGCCTCAAACTGTGCAGCACGTTGCTCACCGCATCGTCCGTGTGTGCGTAATCCACAAGCACCGCGAAGTCGCCCTCATGTGGCACAACCTGCATCCGTCCGGGAACCGAAGGTGCTGCAGCCAGGCCTTCCGCCAGTACATTTATGTCCGCGCCCCGCGCCAACAGCATCGCCAGCACTCCCATCGCATTGCACACATTGAATTTTCCGACCCAGGGAATCCACATCCGCCTGCGTCCGGATGGGCCGATTAAAATGAATTCACTGCCGTCTGCACGGCACTGCAAATCCTCCACACGATAATCCGCCGCCGTGCTGAAGCCGAAGGTCACCATCCTCACGCCGTCGGCCAGGCATTCACGGATTTTATCCGTGGCCGGATCATCCGCATTCAGCACCGCCAGTGCGCCCGGAGCCAAACCCCGGAACAAGCGCATCTTGGCGGCAAGGTACTGCTCCATGGTCCCGTGAAAATCCAGATGATCACGTGTCAGGTTGGTGAAAATTGCTGCGCGAAACGGAATGTTGTGCACCCGTTCCAATTCCAAGGCGTGCGAGGATACTTCCATCACCGCGGCCCCGCATCCTGCTTCGAGCATCCGGGCCAGAATTTGCTGCAAGTCCGCGCTTTCGGGAGTGGTCCGGGCCGATGGAATGCGTTCCCTGCCTGCCCGGTATTCCACCGTGCCCAGCAACCCCGACTTTGTCCCCGAACGCTCCAGGAAATATTGCAACAGATAGGCGGACGATGTTTTGCCATTCGTACCGGTGATGCCGATCATGTCCAGGGCCTTCGCCGGGTGTCCGTAAAAATTGGCCGCCAGCGTGGCCAGGGCACGGCGGCCCGAATCAACCTGCAACCAGGGACAGCCGGACGTCGCGGGCAAGGCCTGTTCCACAATCAGGGCCGAAGCACCGCGCTGCAACGCTTCCGGCACATGGGCGTGCCCGTCAGTCTTCAGTCCTTTCCAGGTGCAAAACAAAGATCCTTCCCGCACCTGCCGTGCATCATAAACCACGGCGGAAATTTCCGGATCACCCGCGCCACAGCGCTCCTTGACGGTCAGGCCGTCGGTCAACCGGCTCAGTTTCATGGCTGTACCCTCCGCGCCAGCACGGTCTGGGTTCCTTCCGGGAGCAAATTCAACTGTTGCGCCACTTGCGTGGCGATATTGCGAAAGGCCGGGCCTGCCACCTTGCCTCCGAAATGCATGGGGCCCTGCGGTTCATCAACCACAATGGAAACGAGAAATTGCGGATTGTCCGAGGGCAGGAAACCAACGAAGGAGCTGTAATAAGCACTGCTGCCGTAGGCGCCATTGACCAGCTTGTACGCCGTGCCGGTTTTGCCCGCCGCCGTAAAATTGGCCACCTTGGCCAACGTGGCTGTGCCGCCCTCCTCCAAAACACCTTCCAGCGCCTTGGTCACCTTGGCCGCCACCTCACGCGTCACCACCTGTCGCACCACACGCGGCAGGAATTGTTTGACCACTCGCCCGTTGCTGTCCACCACCGCCTTGATCAGGCGCGGCTCCATCAGTTTTCCCTCATTGGCAATCGCACCCATGGCCAGCGCCATCTGCAGATTGGTCACCGCCACTTCGTAGCCGATCGGCAGCCGCGTCAGCGATACCTTGCTCCAGTTGCTCGGCGGGCGCAACATCCCGCGCTGTTCACCCGGCAACGCCATGCCCGGAGCCTGGGTCACTTCGCCAAACCCCATCAATCGAATCTGCCGGTACATCCGGTCTTCCCCGAGGGCCAGACCCAGCT
>Ga0209067_10002089_pt1 | contig 11925 bp, 12 predicted proteins | sample ColStrG_CSR_2013_FD_187199 | JGI IMG/M metagenome (GOLD analysis project Ga0209067, IMG submission 187199) | Freshwater sediment microbial communities in response to fracking from Pennsylvania, USA - Cold Stream Run_MetaG_CSR_2013 (SPAdes)... | ecosystem: Environmental > Aquatic > Freshwater >... | reverse complement strand
CCTCAGATGAAGGGGTACTTTTTTGGGCGGGCTGCCCGGGGAACGGCTCGGATGTTCCGGCGGACCTTCGGGCGACGCTATTTGAAGACGAGGCGCTGACGCTATTGAACTGGGAGACGCATTACCGGGAAAGCCGGTCGGACTGGGGGATGAAGTTTTGTGACCGGACTTCCGGCATACCCCTGCACGTAGACCTTACCGAGGAGCCGCGAAGACTAGGGCTAATCCATAACCCGCACAAATTTATCATCGGGCCATCCGGCTCCGGGAAGTCCTTTTTTATGAACTCAATGATGTATCAAAACCATTCACGGGGGATGCACTGCTTTATCATCGATATTGGCTATAGCTATCAACGAACGTGCGAGCTTGTCGGCGGGCTATACATCGACTGGACGGAAGAAAAGCCGCTCTCCTTCAATCCTTTTTGGGTGCCGGAGGCGGAGGAAGTAGGGGAGGAAAAAATTGAGTCCCTGATGAACGTTATTTTCACGCTATGGCTTAAAAGGGAGGCATCCAGGGCCGAGGAATCCATTTTGAGGGAAATCCTATGCTCATACTACGTGAGCCTTCCTGCGGCCTCAAAATCCTTTCCTTGCTTCAACACCTTTTTTGAATTTGTTCAGGGGTACTACATCCGGCTTCAAAATAATCCCGAGGCAAGGGAATCAGAATATTTTGACTTTACGAATTTCTTCATCGTCCTTCGCCAGTTTTACTCCGGCGGCAGCTATGCCTATCTCCTCAACGCGACGGAACGGCTGGATCTCGTCAGTGAGCGCTTCATTGTTTTTGAGCTAGAGAAAATCAAGGAACACCGGATGCTGCTGTCGATCGTCACCCTGATGATCGTTGATACTTTCCTGGGGAAACTATTTCAGCTACCCAAAGAAGTAAAAAAGGTGATCCTGATGGAGGAGGCCTGGAAAGCGATGCTAAATCCGGCCATGGCTGGCTTCATGCTCTATCTCAATAAAACGATCCGAAAGTATAACGGTGAGAGTAATACCGCCACCCAGGAGATAGAAGATATCATCGGAAATCCTTTCGTTAAAAATTCCATTGTCGCCAATTGCGGCACGAAAATCCTCTTTGACCAGTCGAGCTACCGCGATTCCTTTGCCGCCGTCCGCGATCTCGTCGGGCTTACTCCAAAAGAAGAAGCCCTCGTGGTATCGCTGAACCAGCAAAAAGAGGAGGGCAGAAAATACCGCGAGGTGTTCATCAAAACCGGCTCCCTCTCCAAAGTCTATGCCGTTGAAGTATCCAAGGAGGAATATGCCTGCTATACCACCGATCCTTCGGAATACCCCGTCATTTACCGCTACCAGGCCGAGCGCTCCGGATCCTTATCCCTCGCCCTCGAGCAGTACGCTGAAGAATTAAAACGTTGAATCATGAAAAAAAATAACCTTCTGGGAAAACGAGTAATGTTCCCAAGAAATAAAACGAAAAGACTCTCGATGGGACTTTTAATCCTCCTCACTATCCTTTTTTTCCCATTTGTCAAGCTAAAAGCCCAAGTGGTGACCGATCCCGGGCTGACCAAGGTGGCCATTTTCGGCAATAAAATAAATGCGGCCATCCAGGCGATCAATAAAACGACGGCCGAAGGCGTAACCACCCTTACCCAGCTCAATGACAATATCAAGCAGTCCAGCCGAGGACTCCTTGACCTGACCCAGCAGTATCAAAAGGCCTTGAGTAGCGTCAATAGCTATATCGCCAGCTCCTCCCGGGTAAAGGAAGTCTTTACCGTACAAGCACAAATGGTACGACTTTATGCCGGGGTTCACCAGTATGACGACCAGCTATCCTCCGACGAGCAGGACATGGTCCATACCGCCATGAAAAACTCCCTGAAAAAGTCTGGCGACATTCTCTCGGACCTGAAAATGCTCGTTCGCCCGGACTTCTATAAAATGACCGATCACGAAAGAATCACAGAAATAGATCATATCTACGAGAAGATGTACTTCCAGTATACGGGAATGAACCACTTTATGGATAAGATCTCGGCCTACTGCGCCCATAAAAATATTGACCTAAAGGCACAAGCCGATGCCCATGCTATTTTCGGCTCTAACCCATGACGATCTTGCAAACAACGCTGGTTTCCAGCACCATGATTCAGCTCATTGACGGCGCGGTGGCCGAGGTCCGCTCCAGTGCTTCTCTATTTATGACGGCTGCTCGGATAATTGGCGGCATCGGCGCCATGATCTGGGTGGTGAGAAAGTTCTCTGAAAGGCTGCTCCGGGAAGGCGAGCCGCTTTCACTACTGGACTTTTCCTTTCCGGTGATGATCGCGCTTCTTTTGTCAGTTTATCCAATGGTGGCCGGCGGCATCGAGCAGGCCTTTCAGGGGGTTACTAGCCTCGCCTCCCAAGCGGCCTCTACCTCGCCCAATGGCAAAGAGCTATTTACCCGACTGACGGATCATGAAAAGGCATTAAAGAAAGACGAAGCAAGTAAGGCCGTACTCACCAAAAATACCAAAGCGGACGACGACTGGTTTCAGCAGAATGCCTCGGGGGATAATAAGGCTTATACCGCCTATAAACAGGTAACTACCGGAGCCAGCATGCTTCAGGATCACACCGGCTTGATCTCCGGTCTCGTCAACCAGGTCCTTCAGTGGGTATTTACCCTCCTCGGGGAGGCAGGCGTGATCATTATCTATTTTATTTCTAAAATCTATATCACCCTGTATTTTGTTTTTGGCCCCTTATCAATTGCTTTCTCCCTGATCCCTGGCTTTGAGCAGTCGATCACGAACTGGTTCCAAAAATATATCAGCTTTTGCTTATGGCCCGTACTGGCAAATGTTTTAGAAATCATTGTCAATAAAATGATTGCCACGCAAAATATCGCCGAGATGTCGACCATGTTTTTTATTCCACTCATGGTCCTCCTATTCGGGCTTTTCAGCATACCCAAGCTCGCCTCCTCGATCCTTGCGTTATCGGGTCCTTCTGGCGGAGCCGGCAGGGTGATCCATCAACTGGCCGTCAAGGCACTCACCAAAACCTAAAACCTCATAACCCAAAAATTACGCGATACAATGGAAAAGCTTAAAAACTTGCAGGCGGAGCATCTATCCAACCGGTGGATTTTACTGGGAACGATCCTCGGTAGCTTTCTTTTCTCGGCCTTTGTCTGGTGGCAGAGCCAACAAAAAATCGAAGAAAACCGCTCAAGGGTCTATGTCCTGGAAAACGGGAAGTCACTCCTTCTCGCCTCCCGCTCCAGCGCGGCTGAAAACCGTCCTGCGGAAATGAAGGACCACCTCTCCACCTTTATGCAGCTCAGTTTCACATTATCACCGGACGCCTCGCAGATCAATAAAAATATAGAGCAGGCCCTTTTTCTTGGGGATGCTTCCATTTCCAGATTTTTTGATAATTTAAAGGAACAAAAGTATTACGATCAGATCATTGCGGCCAGCGTCTCGACGCGGCTCGTGATCGATAGTATTGCCCTAGACTATGCCCATTACCCGTACCAAGCCGCCGTTTATAGCAAGCAGGAGGTCGTAAAAAGCAGCACTCTCAGCCTCCGGGAGCTGATATGTCGCTGCACGCTACGAAATATCCCCCGCTCAGATAATAATTCACATGGGCTACTGATCGAGAACTTCGAGATTCTAAGTAATAAGGAGATCCGTTCCACAGAAAGGCAGCCTCAATAAAACGATTATGAAATGATGAAAAAACTCGACCAAAAGTCACCCATCCATAAAAGTCCCGCTTTTTACGTCCGGCGGCGTCAATACGCCCTTTACCCACTGATTGCGATGGGGTTTTTTACGATTCTATTTGCCGCTCTCGGCGGGGGATCGGGCTTGAAAGCAGACGGGAAAATGCTTGCTGGGGTAACTATAAATAAAGAAAAGTCCTCCACTTCGGGTTACCTCACCACGCTGCCTGAGTCTAAAGTGGCGCCCATTATGACTTCTAAAAGCGAGGCCTTATCCGAAGAAAAGAAAAAATCCGATGCCGCCGCCCTCGCCTCGATGTCGGACAATTTTGATTTTGGAGCCCTTGATAAGGCGCAGAAAAAGGCCCATGAGGATGCCGAAAAAACCAAAGCAAATCCAAAAAAAACAGGGAAAGACAGCTCGCTTGAAAACCTAATCGCAAGAAATGACCAGAAAGAGGCGATAGCACCCCAGAAAGGATTTCTTATCGCGGGGAATAAAAATGGATACAGAAGGGAGAGAAAAAGTGAATTAACGATTCCCGTTTTTAATCGAAATGAGGGAACAAATATTACCGAGAATAAAAAGCAAAACCCTCCGGAAGAAATCAAGGTGGATAAAACGGTAAGCCGTTCGGGCTTCTACAGCGGCCTTTCGGTAACCGGATCCGAGAATAATCCTAGCAGCGCTCAGCCAAAAACCCTTTCCATTAAAGCCGTCGTTCATGGCAATCAGGCGGTAAGTGAGGGCAGCGTGGTGAAGCTGCGTCTCACGGAGAGCCTCGCTCTCGCAGGTCAGGTACTTCCGTCCAATACCTTTGTGTTTGCCCAGGTGAGCTTTGGGACCAACCGAGTCCTGCTTCATGTAAACTCGGTTAGGGTAGGAGGGAGGCTTCTGCCGCTCGACCTAAAAGCCTATGATTTGGACGGTACACTCGGCATCGCAGCGCCGGAACTAAATAATAACGGCCTCGGAAAAGAGGCCCTTAGCGAAGTGCCCAGCACGGTAAGTACCGGTATTGGAGTGATCGACCGACCGGTAAACGCGCTTGTAGGAAGAAAAACAAAAAAAGAAATCGACTTACCCAGTGAATATAACCTAATCCTGCGCCATGGTGATCAATAAAACCATTTTCCACCTCCTCTCCCTTTTGTTCTGTATGTTGATTTTCTCCGGGCAGAGCTACAGCCAAACGAAGCCCGTTCAAAAACTCCTTTCGGGTAAGATCGAGATCCCATCTGGAAAAACAATCCATATCAACTTTGACGAGGATGCAAGGCTAATCTACAAGGACATCGGGTCAGACCTGGTGCTGCTCGACGAGCAGCCAGGCTTATTGCGCCTTGCCGCCAAAAATTCTTTCGAGGAAACGAACCTCACCTTTAAGCTCCTCAAGGACCATACGGTGTATTACTATTCTTATATTCTGACCTATAGAGAAAACCCCGCCGTGCTAAATTATTTTATCTCCGATGGAGACGCTATCCATAAACAGGTGACTACAAACATAGGAACTCCTGAGAAGAAGGCCACCATTTCCTCGGAGGCTGCCCCGATCGGCCTTCCCACGAGTGAAATGGATACCACGAGCGAGTACTACTCCACTTGTAAACAATTACTACGCAGGAAAACCAAGCTTCTCTCGGGCCTTATTCACTCTCGGCTTACTTTTCAGTTGCAGGGGCTCTATATTGATCAGGACCGGCTTTATTTTGTGATCGAGACTACCAATACCTCCAATATCCCCTACGATATTGATTATTTTAAGTTTACGGTCCGCATTCGCTCGTCCTTTCGCAAATCCGCTTCCCAGGAAGAAGAGCTCCGACCGGTCTACGTTTACAATGACCCCATCCGAAGGATACCGCCAGCCGGGGGAAGCCTTACCAAGGTTTTCGTCTTTAACAAATTCACGATTACGACCGATAAAAAGCTACTTATTGAACTGGGGGAGAGAAATGGAGACCGAAACCTCCTTTTGACCCTCGGGGGTAATATCATCCTATCCGCTCAGGCGGTTAATTAACCGATAACCAGATTACCGAGGGGGAGAAAAAGTCCATTAACTAAGAAAATTAAACTAAAAAGGATGAAGAAAAGTGGATATAGTAAAATGTGGTTACCGATAATGATCGTTCTATCGCTATTTATAGGTATTCCCCTCAATACCTCCGCACAGCTCCTAAAGGGCCAGAAATCGATTGAATTCAGTTTTGGGCAGTCCGATTTAGGCTATATTTTGCATGCAGGCTATACCGGATACTTATCCGACAGGTTCTCGGTCCTCGGTTTCGGATTTTTTGAAACGGCGAACCCGTATCAACTCAACTATAAAAATTTCGGACTGGCCGTTCTCGGACGCTATAGAATCCTTTCACTGAATGATATTCTTCTCATAACTCCGTATGGAGGCCTGGAAGGAAATGTGGACCAGATAACGCCTGTAGGTAAAGCGTATAACTATGCTGTCAATTACGGATTCCAGCTGGGTTTGGAGGCCGAGGTATCCCTCAATACCCGGTTTAGCTTTTATGGAAATTTCAACCAGCTACTTCTCGCTAAAAGCCTTATTGGAAGTAAGCGCTATGACTATAACCTCGGGGTACGCCTTTACCTAAATAATTAATGACTTAATAAATAAAGCGATGAAATTAATAGCATTACCTATAATTATTATTGGTATTAAATACCCAAGACAAGATAAATCAATTGATAGTCCAACCATTCAACCTACTAATTACCAGTTCCTTTAGAAAAATATTTTTATTAATAGATATATTTTTAAACAACCTTTTTGCGCCTAATTGTTTAATAAATTAATACGCTGAATAAAGTCCTAAACTGATTCTTATGAAAACAATCCGACCAGTTCTTTTTATCCTACTTCCCTTGATTCTACTCTGGGCCTGTAAAAGAAACCCAACTAATCAATCGGGCGGAAGTAATACGTATAACGATACCATGCAGTATTATATTAACCTTATGAAGGGCAATTATTCCCTAAAAAGCATTTCTGTTACGCCGGCCATAAGCGGAACGAGTTATGTGTATTTAGACCCCTGTGATTCAGCAACCGAGTATAATTTTATTCAGCCGAACCCAAATTGGTATGAGCTGAAAACAGGAGGAAATGACGTTAATGAGTTTCTCCATTCGACCTATACATCAGGTCAAACGGCAACGGGGGTAGACAGCATTAATTTTCGCAGTCCTAATTGTAAAATTAAACGCACGAAGCCCTTTCCGCCCTATCAATGGTCCCTTTCCGTTTTACCCGATTCTCTCAATCCAGGATTTTATTTGCAAAATCCGGCTATCGGGAAAAATTGGAAGTATTCTCTTTCTATGGTATATAATAAGGAATCTCAGTATGGAAATATGGCCTTACAACATACTACCCCCGACGGACATACCTATAAAATTTTTCTCATCTACACGGGTGGAAATATTGGAGGCAACTAAATCCTAATTAGAATATGGAAAACCGTTTTCAGGTCTTACGGGATTTTAGGATAATCCTTCTATCGATCCTAATAGTTCTCATATTTGATAATATAGCCCAGGCTCAAGTGCAGGCCTATATCGGAAAACAATTTATAGCCGGGCAGGTAACAGATTCCTATATCCCTTATAAAGATTATGGCCCCAATCCGGATATACATAATCCCAATGTTCATTACGTGTTTATTCCAAACCTATCCCTTTATGTAGACGGCTCTGGCTCTGGTCCAGGGATTAAGGTTCCGGATTATTATGGTTCCCAGCATTATGGATATACCCGGGTAGCCCCATTAGGCGACGTTCATCAGGAGTATACCCTAACCAGTAACAATAGCTCTCAAGCATTTCATAATGCTTTCACATTTACATTTTTTCCTTCCTCAGCGGACGTCGGAAATCCGGCTTCGGTTCAGGAAATAATGACCGGTAATGGCAGCAATAATGACGGACAAGGCGTGATACCTAAGCCCGATGAGTTTTTTAATACCTTCACGATCACCGTCGAGCAGCCCCAATTTATTAACACCGCTTCGCTAGAAAATTTATGTCAATCAAGTCCCGTTCTTCAGATTGCGGATTTTTTTTCAGGAAACACGAACCTCTCTCAACCAGTATCGTTTTATTTGGATAATGTACCGAGCTCGAACCAGGCGGTTACCTCCATCGATCCGGGTAAGCTCACACCAGGAAGCCATACCCTTACCGCCTATAAGGAGTACGATAACGGGACTTTTCAATTAACCATCCCGATAAATGTGATCGCGACGACGCCCATTACTTTTGGTCCTTATCCAAAAACCGTTTGCGCCAATCAGGGAATATTTACCATCACGGCCTCTCCTTCGGGGGGAACCTGGTCGTCTTCAAGCGGTGCCGTAGACGCAAGCGGAAATGTGGATCCTTCCAAGGCCTCGGCTGGCGCATTAATATTAACCTACTCCTATACCGACCCCAATAAAAATACGAATCCTTCTGGCTGCGCCTCCACTCAAATCGTCAATATCGAAGTAACGCAGCCTCCCGGCGTGGTGTCTTTTTCAGGAACTACCTCCGGATGCTCTGGTATCCAAACCATGCTTTCGGCTCATGTTGATGGGGCAATAAGCTATAACTGGTACCATCTTACCGATGCAGCCCCTTTTGCAACCGGGGCAACGATTGCCTATACCATTGTCTCTACCGAACAGTTATACTGTGTGGGCATTGGTCAAAATGGATGCGGGTTGCCGAGAAACCAGGCGGGGAGTATTCAGCTCACCTCCCTTTCTCCAACGGCGAATCCCACCGCTTCCGAATATTCCATCCCATTTGGAGGGATCGTAAATTTTAAATCCAACAGCCCGTATAATACCTCGGTGTATTCATGGGATTTCGGGGACGGGGAAAAATCATCCGAGCCGAATCCCTCGCATTACTTTTATCATAGTGGGAGCTATACCGTTAAGCTTTTTATTTCTTCCCCTCAAGGCTGCAGCTCGACTCTAACACTAAACTCCATTAAGGTGAGTTCGGAAGACTCCTCCAAAACATCCCTAGGATCCCCCCGACCCACCGGAACAGATTCCCTTCCCACAACGGTAAGAATTTTTCCTTCCCCTTTTCAAGATCACATCTACTTAGGCGTAAAGCTTTCTCACCCCCAAACGATCCAATACCAAATTATGGATTTAAATGGTCGCATGGTCCGTCAAGGGGTTTTAATGGGTGAGGGGGGCGATAATAAGTTGAAGATTGAAGGCCTAGCAAGCCTCGGCATAAGAAATTATTATCTACTCATCTTGCGATCGGAGGAAGTAAACGAAGTGGATAAAATATTAAAGCTTTGACTATGAGAAAAGGCCTGCTTATTCTTTCCTCCGTGTTTTTTCTTTTCCTTTTTTCCGGCTGCAAGGACCGATTTACGACGATCGGGAATTTTCCAGCCTCTCCAGGAGTTAAAATTTTTGCTTTGGGGTCACTTCACGCTTCAATAACAGATTCCATCAAACTATCGAATCCCAATTATAGCTACTATGGTCTCGACGTCCGTTTATCCGATTCGGATAAATATTATACCTCCCTTGTTTACGTCTTTACCCAAGGATCCGGCACACTAATTAATCGAAGCGATACGCTCCACGGGCTACTTCCCTTTTTTAATTACCGCTCACAATCAACTTTCTATCCGGTAGGAGAGGGGCTTTCTAACATAAAAATATCGGCGACGGATCAGTTTCGAAATACGGCAGTAGCCAATATTTCCCTCTTCACTTTTCGAAATTTAATCCCTGTTACTTCCTTTACCGTAACTCCGATCAGGGCTGTAGACTCCCTTGAGTATTTAATCGACGCATCTTCCTCGGTCGATCCCGATCAACATTTTGGAGGGGGCATTGCCGAGTACATTTATTCCGTTGAAAATAATACCCTTCGAACAACACAGAACCAAATTAAGCACATCTTTTCTTCCTCTGGGGTTTTTACCATTTCGGTTCAAACCCTGGATAATGATGGGGCCCTATCCAAGGTGGCGGTTCAACAAATTACCGTTACCCCATGAGAAAGTGTTTTATTTTAGTGTTAGCCCTATTTTTTAACCTTAGCCTCTTCGGGCAAACGGGCCCTATCGCTCCAACAGCCTTACCCTTCTTGGGTATCACCCCAGATGCCGTATCCGGAGCTTTGGGTGAAACGGGGGTCGCCTCTGAGCCAGATGTTTTCTCTATGTATTGGAACGTAGGAAAGTTATCCTACCTGCCAGGGAGTTATGGAATAGGCTTTTCTTATGTTCCTTGGTTAGCCGCCATCAAAAGTGGCATTTCTACCAGTAACGTTTCAGGCTATAGGACCCTAAACCAATCCTCTACTTTAGGCATCAGCCTTTCCTACTTTTCTATTGGAAAAGTTGGGCTTTCGGATGAAGTCGGAAACTCCTTAGGAACTTATTCTCCCAACGAATTTGCCCTTTCTGTGGCCTATTCTAGAAGACTTTCGGAAAATGGTTCTCTGGGAATGACCGCCAAATATCTTCATTCAGACCTGACTTCGGGTACAGCCAGCTTATCCGCCGCCTCTGGATTTGCCGTAGATATTGGATATTATTCTAGTAATGAGTTGTCTACAGAAAACACCTTCTCCTACGGTATTTCGATTAATAACATTGGCCCTAAAATATCTGGACCTATTGCTGGAACCAATCAGTATCTTCCCACTACGCTAAGAATAGGTACAGCCTTTCACCTGCAGGAGTACCTAAACTCCCTGAATATTACCCTTGAAACAAGTAAATTATTAGTTCCAACCCTCCCGATTTATAAAAAGGATGCACACGGAAATAATACTACTCAAATATTATCCGGGAGAGATCCTAATGAATCGGTTCCGTCTGCTATCATTTCCTCCTTTTATGATGCCCCGGGGGGATTTAAGGAACAAATAAAGCAGTTTATTTTAGGAGCCGGACTGGAATATTCCTTTCGAGATAAGCTATACTTGAGAGCGGGATATCACTATAAAAATCCGTATTTAGGAGACCGCAGATATTTTACAGCTGGCTTTGGATTTAAACTGGATACCTTTTACTCTGATTTTTCATACTTAATTCCAACTACCCCATTAAGCCCCTACAAGGATACTTTCCGATTAAACCTTGGATTTATCATTCCTTAGAATTTTAACAAGATAATTTATATAAAGTAAAAATAGGGTGTTTTCACCCTTGAAATATTCGTTGGCTATAATTATATTTATGAAAATAAAATGAAAATAAATTAATAACTTCAAAAAAGAGTTTTACTAATTTTAAAATGATTTATGTTTTTCAAAATTAAAATTTTATACCTATTAACTTTATTACTTATTTATTCTGGTTGTATAAAGAAAACCTTATCCATAAATGATTTGCCTCCAATTACAAGCACTGGGGCAAACACATTTGGCTGTTTAATCGATGGTACAGGATATATCCCAGGGGAGTTTTATGCAGGAGCTGAATTTCAGAAATTCTATGCAAACGATATAGTAAACAAAAATAAAAAAAGGATTATAAATGAAACTGTTTAAACGGCACTTATCCCAAGAGGGATTCAGTCATGTTGAGCTAATTATAGCAATTGTTACGGTGATTGGTATTTCAAGTGTCGGTTATCTAGTTTATAAGCACGGTAATACTTCGCATGCAGGAACAACCTATCAACCTTTATCAACTATCTCATTCAATAACACTCCGTTTTATACTCAAGCTTGTGTTTCGTCTCAAACTGGCCTCTCTTCAAACTATATAGATACTGTAACAGTGAACATGACAGTTAATCACCCTGCGGGTCCTTCAACTGCAACTTACATAACGCCATCTGTTGCCCAGCAAACCCAACTAGCTAATGACAAGGCAGCTATTGCAACAGATAATACTAATGTTAGTAATGCTAAAGCAGTACTGAATATTGTTCAATCTCCAACACTAGCAGAAGAAAATGCCCTAAAGGCTGCTGAAGCAGCTTTGAGCGCTGATACGAATCGATATAATCTTGATCTCTCAAATGCCGTACTAAATCCAGCCTCAACTACTCCTCAGGTCGTCCCTGGTACTGGTTATAATCCACAGGCTGCCTACCAAATTAATGGTGGGACATTCTACAAAGACGATAACTGGCAAACGGGCAGTACAAGTACCTTAACTTTCACTCTTCCCCCAAGCCCTGCTAGTCAGACTTTCCAGCTATTTGTTGAAGGGTATATTAACGGTG
>Ga0209067_10002088_pt1 | contig 11930 bp, 13 predicted proteins | sample ColStrG_CSR_2013_FD_187199 | JGI IMG/M metagenome (GOLD analysis project Ga0209067, IMG submission 187199) | Freshwater sediment microbial communities in response to fracking from Pennsylvania, USA - Cold Stream Run_MetaG_CSR_2013 (SPAdes)... | ecosystem: Environmental > Aquatic > Freshwater >... | reverse complement strand
AATCTATATAGTTTATGGATATGGATGGGAATTCTGGCATGGATTTCTTCCATTATTCTCTACTTCACCCATTATTACTCTTTTGAAGGGAAGGCTGAAAAAAGTGAATTTGAATGGGAATAGGGAATAAATCTATTCGGATTCTTTTAAAGTGAATTGGGTCCATAAGGCCCCTAGTAAATCCATACCCCCTATCAAGGCTAGCACGAAAGGTTGGTGAAAGAGAAAAACAAATCCAAGGGTCATTAAAAAGAAGAATACTCTTCCAATAACGGTGGCTTTATAAAAGGCTATTTGTTTATGGGCCGAAGAATAGAAATAATAAATTCCAACGGTGAAGGTGAATAAGCCTAACATTCGAATCCATATTTCTTTGGTTTCAGGGAAACCAAAAAATGATAATAAAATAGTAGGCCATACCATCAAACCCGCTCCCAGTAAAAAGAGATAAACGCTATAAATCCGTATAGTAAAAGAGGGCTTATCCATTATTATAACGTTTTATAATCATCCCGAACAGGATAGAAAACATCCACGGCCTTACAATCTGTTAAGGCTTTGGCCTGGTGTCTAACCCCCGAAGGAATAAGGGCCACCAAACCTGGTTCAAGAATTCGTGTTTCACCGCCCATAGTAAATTCCAATTTTCCTTCTAAAACATGGGTAATTTGCTCATGGGGGTGGGCATGGTCCGGAAGTATACAGCCCTCTTCTATGTCCACATAGGAAAGGGTCATATTTTCTGTATGAAGGAAACCGGCCATAAATCCAGGCACAATTTGTTTTTTCTCCAAAGACTTGGTTTCTATAAAGGGCATATACTTTTTCTTAAATATAAGAAACCTGGAAGTTTCCTAAAAGGCAAAAAATGTATATTTTTCTGGTCATTTTTATCATTTATATACTATTTCAAATGAGTTTTATGGAACCCTTTAAACTTTTACATATAGATTGAAAACCCCATTATTTGGATGAAATGGGCTTAGTTAAAACAAATTTTCCTTGTTTTTGATCTCTAAAGGATTATGTTTTCCTTCCCCAAACTTGAAAACGACTTATGGCACCTGATTTGGACTATAGGGTTAATTCATTAAAATCTAAATCAAATGAAAAAGAAAAATATTGTGGCCTTAATTGCAATGGCATTTCTGGCTATTTCACTCTCCGGATGTTATGGTTATTATGGATACGGCGAACATCATCACTACCACGATCATGATCACGACGGATATTACCGCAGATAATCGGTAAATAACAGATATTTCGTTTATTATTTCCAAAGCTTTGCAATAAAAATTGCAGAGCTTTTTTTGTTATTAAGAATTTAGAAGTTTTCCTTAAATCGGTAAATGAATTTCTATGCAAATTTATGATGGCTTATTTCAAGAATAACCTCCATAATGCCTCCTAGCAAAAGACTAATAAAGCAAAGAAAAGAAAAAGCCATGGTTTTCAATGCCGTCAGAAAAAAGTTCTGTTTATAGACGGTTTGAAAGGTTTGGAAAATATAAACCAATACCACCCAAAAGGAAAATGCTAATAGGTAGATCAGCGTACCGGGAAATATAGAAGGAATCAATAAAATCAAACTATAAAACAAGATAATGAAGGATTGCAAATGAAGCATGGTAATAACATGCTCCTGATAGAACATTGGCTTATTCCAATAGAATAATTTCAGGAACAAAGCGAATAGGGGAAGTAATAGGATTAAAAGAATTTTTAATCCATGGGTTAGAAATTCCTCCATGCTGGCATATAGGGGCCCATCATCGGATAAAATCTTCCTAACCTTCTCTTTAATTTCCCTGGATTTTGCGCTATCCAATCCTCTTGAAAAACTCTCCTTATGGATTTTATGTAAATTTTCCAGGTTGAATTTTACCTGCTTAAGACTGCTTGTAAAAAATCTCAGGGAATCTATTCCAGAGCTATTGTTTTTTCTTATGCTTTGATCCCTAATTTTTGATTCCAATTCTTCTTCCATTTTCTCCACTTTAGTGATCTCCCGGGAAGATTTTATCGAATCCGATTTAAATCCCTTTCTTAGTTCATTTTCCAGGATCAGGGTCTTTTCCGCTTTTGATTGGGTGTCCTTTAAGGCTTTTTGGATTTTATCCTGTGAAAAACTTACCGGTTTAATGTTTTTGGTTTTCATTTCAGTTGTCGTCGAAATCTTTATATATCGCAATAAAATACCGAAATCTATTTTCCGGGATAGATAGCCAGATATAAATAACATTAATACTAAAACGAAAAAATAGAGCCGAAGAGGATGTATATACCTTGCCCTTCTGCCTTTATTATACTCCAGGCTAAGAAAACCTGGATTTAAGAGAAGAGGAATGACGGAACGGGTAAACTTAGAATCGAAATGAAAGAAATCAGAAAAGCCTTCGGCAAATAAGGTCCAAAAAGGTTCCTTGAGTTCCAAATTTTCCTGACCGCAATTAGAACAATAATGCTCCGGAACCGGATATCCACAATTAAGACAATTCTTCTCTTTTCTATATTGTTTATGCCCGCTCATTAGGATTCAAATTAAAATAGAATACCTGCTATACTGGCTGATAAATAGGAGGCAAGGGTGCCGCAAACCAGGGCCTTGATGCCCAGTTTGGCTAAATCGGCCCTTCTTTTTGGTGCTAATTCACTAATTCCCCCAACTTGAATGGCAATAGAAGCAAAATTGGCAAAACCACATAGAGCAAATGTGGTAATTAATACGGTTTTGGGATCTAATTGACTTTTTATGTTTTTCAGATCGATATAGGCAACGAATTCATTCAGTACCATTTTCGTTCCCATCAAAGAACCTGCATTATGAATATCCTTGAATGGAACCCCCATTATCCAGGCGAACCAGGAAAACAGCCCACCTAAAATGGATTTAAAGCTTAAATCCTTTAAGTTTATGCCCATGAAATCCAGTTTTAGGCCCAAAGAATTTAAGCCTAAACCCATTTGGCCCAAAATATAATCTAAAAGCCCCACCAAAGCGATAAAGCCAATGAGCATGGCAATCACATTCAGGGAAACTTTTAAACCTGTTGAGGCTCCCTGGGAAATGGCATCCAATAAATTACTGTATTCTTTTTCCACTTTTAGTTTTATCTCACCCTGAGTTTCGGACTTTTCCGTTTCGGGAAATACAATTTTGGAAATTACCAGGGCTCCCGGGGCCGCCATGATATTGGCCGCCAATAGAAAATTAGCCGGGATACCAAATGAAATATAAACAGCCATAACCCCACCGGATATGCAGGCCATACTACCTGTCATAGAGGCCAGCAGTTCGGATAGGGTCATTCCATTTATATATGGTTTAATCATGATCTGGGCTTCCACCTGGCCTACAAAGGCTGAGGCGACATTGGATAAGGCTTCGCTTCCACTCACCCGCATGATTTTATAAACTACCTTGGCTATAAAGGAAATAATTACCTGCATGATACCCAAATGGTATAGAATATTCACCAATAGGGCCACAAAAATGATATTGGGAATAATCTTGAAAAAGAAGATCACTTTTTCACTGGACCCAAAGGTCTTTTCCATCAGGTTTGCATTGACCAGGGGGCCAAAAATAAAGGCACCCCCCTTATCAGAAAAGGATAATACCTTGGAAATTCCGTCTCCCAGATATTGGAAAAGGATTTGGCCGAATTTAACTTTTAGAATAAATAGGGCAAGTCCAATTTGAATGGCCAGACCGGTAAGTACCTGTCTATAATTTATTTTGGATCTATTATTAGAAAGTAGGAATGCTGTTAATAGTATGATTAGGATTCCAAAAATCCCGGTAAATCTTGCCATGGCAAAAAATACGAATTATAATGAAATAATTTAACAGGGAACTACGGAGTTTAAGAGGTTTTTCGTTTGGAAAGCTCATCCCGTATTTTCGCTGCCTTTTCATAGGCTTCTTCACTTAAGGCGGTTTTTAGCTGTTCCTTTAATTGATCGTTTGTAAGGGAGTTAAAGCTGGAATTCGGTACCGCTGGTTTTTCTATGCCCTCCGTATTTTCAAGGAAAACAAAATCGTTACCTTCAATCATTATTCCTGCCTTTGCCAGAATAAATTCGTAGGTATATATGGGACAATTGAAGCGAACCGCTATGGCTATGGCATCGGAGGTACGTGCATCAATTTCTGCCGATCTTTTACCATCGCCACAGATGATTTTCCCATAGAAAATACCTTCCACCAAATTATATATGATGACTTCTGTAACCTGGATACCAAATGAACTGGTAAGAGATTTAAATAGGTCATGTGTTAATGGCCGGCTGGGAGTCATCTTTTCAATTTCAATGGCAATGGCCTGGGCTTCAAAACCTCCGATAATAATGGGCAGTCTTCTCCTGCCATTTACCTCGCCCAATACCAGGGCATAGGCTCCGGACTGTGTCTGACTATAGGAAAGACCCACAATATCTAATTTGATTTTTTTCATAGACCCTTAGAAGAGAAATTATCCTTTTAACGCTTTGGCTGCCTCAATTAATTTGGGAACCACTTCAAATGCATCCCCCACAATTCCATAATCGGCTACTTTAAAAAATGGGGCTTCAGGATCTTTATTAACAACTACAATTACTTTGGAAGAACTTACCCCAGCCAGATGTTGAATCGCTCCTGAAATACCGATGGCAATATATAAATTCGGGCTCACGGCAATACCGGTTTGCCCAACATGTTCCGAATGGGGCCTCCATCCGGCATCGGATACGGGTTTGGAGCAGGCAGTGGCGGCTCCAAGCACCTCAGCCAAATCTTCAATCATTTTCCAGTTTTCAGGACCTTTCATTCCTCTTCCTGCCGATACGACTCTTTCCGCATCAGGTAAAGAAATCTTTTCTGTATTTCGGATAATATCTTTTACCAAAGTTCCGTAATCTGTGGGACTTAGATTTGGGGATATTTCTTCTATTTGTATAGAAACAGGATTTTCTACAAGCCCAAATGAATTGGGAGCCAAGGTAATAACCGTTTTTTCAGATAATAATTTTTCAAACACAAAGGCTTTTCCTGAAAATACCCCTCTTTTTACAACCATTCCCTCCGTACCTATTTCCGGTAAGCCTACAACGGCTTCAGCATAAGCAGCTTTTAGTTTTACGGCTACTCTCGGTGCCATCCCCTTTGCACTAAAAGAATTACTCATAATTACCTGGGAAGCATGAATTTGATCGGCTACCTGGGCAATTAAAGAGGCATAGGCCTGATTTACAAATTGATGAAGGGAATCCGTTTGTACGGTTAATACCCTTTCTGCCCCATACCTTCCCAATTCTTCCAGGTTTGCCTTATCTACCTTACCTATAGAAAGAACGGATAAGGTTTCCTTAAGGATTTTACTCAAGGAAAACCCAAAACTTACTGCTTCAAAAGCCGATTTCTTAAACTTTCCATCGGTTTGTTCTACGAAAACTAAAATTGGCATGTATTTTTTATAATAAGTTAAATATCAATGGAAATTAAATCACCTTGGCTTCAGAGTGCAATAGGGAAATGAGGGATTCCGCATCATCTGATTTTACTAATTTAACCAATCCCCTTGGTTTAGGGCTTTCAAAAGAAATTATTGATTCAAAATCAGGTACCGAAATGGGTTCTAAAACGGTTAATGGTTTGGTTCTTGCAGACATAATACCTCTCATATTGGGAATCTTTGCTTCGGCCAAGCCTTCCGTACTCGATAGGGCAAAAGGAATTTGCACCTCTAATATTTCCTTACCACCCTCAATTTCTCTTTCTATCAGGGCTTTGGATCCATCCAAGTCTAATTTTTTGGCAATGGAAACCGATGGGATTCCTAAAATTTCAGCTACCATTCCACAAACCTGAGCTCCGTTATAGTCTATGGATTCTCTTCCAAAAAAGAGGATATCAAATGCGTTTTGCTTACAAAAATGCGCAATTTGGTGGGCAACGTAGTAGGCATCCTTAGGATTCGCATTGATTCTAACCGCATTATCGGCTCCCAGGGCCAGGGCTTTACGAATGGTAGGCTCAGAACCTATCTCCCCTACATGTAAAATAGTAATCTCTCCCTTACCTCCTTCTGAAAGTTCTACAGCCCTGGCAATACTTAATTCATCATACGGGTTTAATATAAACTGAACTCCGCTTGTATTAAAATGCGTATTGTTTTCTGTGAAATTAATTTTGGTGGTGGTATCGGGAACATTACTAATGCAGACTAGGAATTTCATATAGGTTTAAAAATAGGATTGGGATTGGTTGGATGTTTAATTGGAGATAAATGTTTAATAAATACCATATCTTAAACATGGATGAACGATATAGGTTTATCTAAAAAATTATTGTTTTTTAGCCGAAGTTTTCTAACCCATTGGATTAAGAAAGTTTCGGTTGATATTTAATCCCTAAAATTACCGAAAAACGGACTATTATTAAAATGTCAGAGAACAGACTTGAAAAAATCCTGAAACTTTCACAGGAAGAACCTCAGAATTCTTTTCTATTATACGCGCTGGCCTTGGAATATGAGGCCATAAAATCTCATGAAAAGGCCATAAGAACCTTGGAAAAATTAAAGGCAAAGGATCCGGAATATTTAGGACTTTACTATACCCTATCTACGTTTTATATACAAAAAGGAGAATTGGAAAGGGCAGAGGAAATTGCGAAAGAGGGGATTCAAATTGCCCTATTGCAGCAAAATTTGAAAACAAAAATGGAATTGCAGGGGATTCTGCAGAATCTTGCCGACGATGAGTGAGATGGTTCCCAATAGAAAAAAAGAGTTTTTAAAAGACTCTATCCTATATACATTTTCTGCTTTTGGAGGGCCTCAATCTCATATAGCCATATTATTACGGGAATTTGTTCAGAAAAAAAAGTATATCACCGAAAGTGAATTATTGGAATTAAATGCCCTGGCACAGTTCCTACCCGGTCCATCCTCTTCCCAAACTCTGGCCGGAATTGCTTATAAAATTGGAGGTCTCTGGTATGCAATTGGGATTTACCTTATTTGGGTATTACCTTCCACTCTGATCATGTTTTTTACAGCTTTCTTTTTCCAGATTTTATTAAAATCTATTGGAAAGGTACCGGTTATGCATTATGTGGAATTTATGGCTATAGGTTTTGTTGCCTATGCCGCCTATTCGCTGATCCGGAAAAATATCAATTCCCAATTTACCCTGGTTTTAGCCCTTCTCTCTGCCTTAATTTCCTATGCTTTAAACTCGGCATTTGTTTTTCCCATACTTATTGTGATTGGTGCCATTTTAGGATCATTTTTTGGTGGAAATCCGGAGGAGACCAAACTGGGATCGGATTTAATTGCGGGTATAAATCCAATGAAACTTCTTTATTTTCTAGGCATATTCGTCATGTTTGCTTTAATTGGAGCAATTATAAATAGAACTTCTCCGTTTAGTTTACCCATTCGTTTATTTCAGAATTTTTATAGAAATGGGATTTTCATTTATGGTGGTGGGCAGGTATTGATTCCTTATCTCTATACCGAGATGGTTGAAATGAAACATTATTTAAACCCTCAGGAGTTTCTATTTGGTTTTGGAATTCAACAGGCCATTCCAGGACCTGTTTTTGCTTTTTCGAGTTATGTGGGTGCCAGGGCTATGGGTAATGCGGGCTCCCATTTCTGGGGTCAGTTAGCAGGAAGCCTTCTGGCAATGGTAGGGATTAATGCCCCCGGATTAATTCTGATGTTGTTTATTTTGCCATTTTGGAATAGTCTTAAACAGATTACCCATATTAAAAATGCCTTAGTAGGGGTAAATGCTGTTTCAATAGGCTTTTTATTAGCCGCTATATGTATCCTGACCCGTCAGGTTCCCCTTAACTGGATGGCAATATTGGTGATACTGTCTACCTTTTTGGCACTCGAATTTACAAAGGTCCCGGCACCAGTTTTAATTCTTATAGGATTAGTAGCCGGGTTCATTTTTTAGGGTTTAAAATGGGGATTCATCGTCCAGATCATTCATTTTAGAAGGCCGGATGATGATATTAGAAGGCCTTGAATCAAAATCTGTAGAAGGGGAAAGGGTTGGAAATGGCTTAAGATCCGGACTCATTGCTGGGTTTTCCAAGTCCACATATTTTACAAATCGGCTTATGAAATTTAGTTTCACATCTTCCAGGGATCCATTCCTATGCTTTGCAATAATGACCTCAGCCAATCCTGCGGTGGATTGCCCTGTTTCATCCTGGGTAAGTCCATGGTATTCGGGTCGGTTCAGGAATAGGACTAAGTCGGCATCCTGTTCGATAGATCCGGATTCTCTTAAATCGGATAGGATAGGTCTTTTTGCCCCACCTCTTTCCTCTACTTTTCTGCTTAATTGGGAAAGGGCAATAACAGGTACCTGTAATTCTTTGGCAATGGCCTTTAGGGAACGGGAAATGGTGCCGATTTCCTGTTCACGGTTGCCCATTTTATTTTCCTGAGTGCCTCGCATTAATTGGAGATAATCGACAATAATAAGCTCTATATCAAACTGTGCTTTCAACCTTCTTGTTTTGGCTCTAAGATCGAAAATACTAAGGGCTGGGGTATCGTCTATATAAATAGGGGCTTCCGATAAACGACCAATTTTATGGTGTAATTGCTGCCATTCATGTCTTTCGAGTTTTCCCCTTCGAAGTTTATTCGAGTCCAATTCTGCTTCGGCCGAGATTAAACGATTCACCAATTGTACCGAGGACATTTCCAGTGAGAATAAGGCCACGGGTTTTCTAAAATCTACAGCAGCATTCCTTGCACAGGATAGGGCAAAAGCCGTTTTACCCATACCAGGTCTTGCCGCAATAATGATCAGATCTGATTTTTGCCAACCCCCGGTTACCTGGTCCAAGCCATGAAAACCAGATTTTACTCCGGTGGCTCCATCCGGATCGGATTCCTTTTTCTTGAGTTCATCGACCGATTTCTTAATTAAATCGGAGAGCGTTTCTGAACCTCTTTTTAAGTTGTTCTCGGTTACATCGAATAATTTCTTTTCGGCCTGATCCAATAAATCAAAAACATCGGTGGTATCCTCATAGGCCTGGTTAATGATTTCGGATGAAATTTTAATGAGCTCTCTTTGGATGAATTTCTGGGAAATAATGCGGGCATGAAATTCAATATTTGCCGACGAAGCAACTCTATTGGTTAGTTCTGTGATATAATAGGCTCCCCCAACCATTTCCAGGTTTCCCTGTTTTCTTAATTCTGCGGTAACGGTAAGAATATCGGTAGGCTCGGTTCTTTGAAAAAGGGTTCTTATCACCGAAAAAATGATCTGATGCGCCTCCTTGTAAAAAACTTCCGGTTTTAGAATATCGACCACGGCGGTCAGGGCATCTTTCTCTATCATTAAGGCTCCTAAAACAGCCTCTTCCAGGTCTAATGCCTGGGGCGGCAATTTTCCAAGACTGCTTAGGCTATTGGTCCCTCTGGGGATAAATTTTCTTTCTCCCCGAACCCTTACACTATCCAAATTTACGCTCGAATCTTCCGGCATTTCCTTATGCTTTTTACTATGAATACACTAAATACTTTTCCTGGATACGTACATTCCGTTTCCCCCTAGGGAAGGAATTTTATGTCAGGGGGGTCAAATATAGAAAACCAGTAACCAGGAAAGCTTGAAATTTTTAAACATTAAATTAATATTCACTTAACCTTAGACCCCGAAATCCAGCCAATAAATCGAATTTAAATCACATCCAATGTGAATATGTTTTGATAAATTTTAAATAGGATTCTAGTTCCTGCTTTTAACCCATTATGTTTGTGGATTCGTGTTCTGTTGGGAAAAAATTTATTGTGGATAACCTTTCCACAACTAAAAACGTTAAAAGCAGATTTTTAAAATTAACTAACTCGTAATCAATGGAAAATGAAAATAGGCCACCTTTTAGATCAGGATCCTCCTATGGAAGACCTTTTAAGGAGTCCAAATCCATTATATATGGAATTAGACCCATTTTAGAGGCGATCCTGAATGGAAAGGAACTGGAGTCGGTTTTTATTCAAAAGGGAGCAGGAGGAAATGCGCTAAAAGAACTAAGAGAAAAATTAGCAGAGAATGAGATAAGCTATCAGATTGTGCCTATTGAAAAATTGAACCGACTTACCCAGAAGGTTCACCAGGGTGCCGTGGCTTTCTTATCTCAAATTACTTACCAGAAATTGGATTTATTAATTCCTCAGATTTTTGAAGAAGGAAAAAATCCACTTTTTATGCTATTGGACAGGGTTACGGATGTCCGAAATTTTGGTGCCATAGCACGTACCTGCGAATGCCTTGGCGTAAATGGAATTATTATCCCGGTTAAAGGGGGGGCTCAAATAAATGAAGATGCCATTAAGACCTCTGCCGGGGCTTTATTGAGCCTTCCCGTATGCAGGGAAAATCAATTAAAGGATTCCCTGGTTTATTTAAGAAATTCGGGGGTTTCCATAATCGCTTGTACAGAAAAAGCCTCCGATGTAGTGGACATGGGAAGTTTTAAAGGTCCTACCTGTATCATTCTGGGCTCGGAAGAGGATGGTATATCCGATCATTTACTCCGCCTGAGTGATCATTTGGTTCGTATCCCTATGTTAGGGACGATTGAATCCTTAAATGTCTCGGTTTCTGCTGGAATTATATTATCGGAAGTGCAAAGGCAAAGGCGTTTGGTTTAAACATAATCCTTACCAAACTTTTCCTTGACATCGGATACAATAGCCTTAATCTCCTGTTCCCTGCTTTTTGGGCATATCATTAGGCTATTGTTCGATTCCACCACGATATAATCGTCCAGACCAAATAGTACCACAATTTTCTCTGCAGGAACACTGACCACGCAATTAGACGATTCCTTTAAAATGATTTTTTGGTCTCCTAGAACTACATTTCCATGGGCATCCTTTTCTTTAATATCATAAACCGACCCCCAGGTGCCTAAATCACTCCATCCGAAATCACTGGGTATAACATAGACATTTTGTGCTTTTTCTAAAATTCCATAGTCGATAGAGATATTGGTACATCGACCATAGGCACCTTTAATAAAATCACTTTCTTTGGCCGTATTTAAAAAAGGTTTGCCCTCCTGAAATACTTCTAACATATCAGGTAAATTCTGTTCGAAAGATTTTAATATAGAAGCTGCCGACCAAATAAAAATTCCGGCATTCCATAAAAAATCTCCACTTTTTAAAAAAGTAGTAGCGAGTTCCAAATTAGGCTTTTCGGTAAAGGTCTTTACTTTATAGGCCTTATCTACCTGAATAGATTCATTAAACTGAATATAGCCATATCCGGTGTCGGGACGGGACGGAACAATTCCCAGGGTTATCAAATAATCTTCCTTGGATGATAATTCCAAGGCATTCAAAATGATTTCTTTAAACTGCGTTTCTTTTAAAATCAGGTGATCGGCCGGAGCCACCACTATTCTGGCTTGTGGATCAATTTTGAAAATTTTACTGGATGCATAAGCAATACAGGGAGCGGTATTCCGCATCATGGGTTCGCCCAGGATCTGATGATCCGAAATCCCATGCAACTGTTCCTTTATTAAATCCCTGTAGGATTCGTTTGTGACGATAAAAATATTTTCCTTTGGACAAATTCCGTCAAACCTATCATAGGTTTGTTGTAATAATGTTTTTCCTGTACCAAGGATATCCAGGAACTGCTTAGGAAAAGAAGTTCTACTGGCTGGCCAGAAACGGCTACCTACACCGCCGGCCATAATTACAACATAATTTTTATTCATAGACTAAAATAATACTATTTTGATACTTAATACGTCTAAAGTTTTTGAAGGTTTAGATATCTTTTTCTTAACAATATTGGCACATACTTGATAAATTTGAGGAGGTTAATTATATTTAGATAGAAGGATCTAAACAGTATAGGGAGGGAAGATGAAAATAAAAAAATCACTT
>Ga0209067_10002087_pt1 | contig 11934 bp, 5 predicted proteins | sample ColStrG_CSR_2013_FD_187199 | JGI IMG/M metagenome (GOLD analysis project Ga0209067, IMG submission 187199) | Freshwater sediment microbial communities in response to fracking from Pennsylvania, USA - Cold Stream Run_MetaG_CSR_2013 (SPAdes)... | ecosystem: Environmental > Aquatic > Freshwater >... | reverse complement strand
GAGAAGAACGGTAGCGGCGCCACAATGTCAGATCGAAGATCGGCGCGTTGAAACCCACGCCACCCTGGTTCACCCAATAAGGTCCGACGTGCTGGGCGAATCCGGGAAACTTGAAGCCGATGGCCGATTCCAGGTTGACCCGGTTGACCGTCTCGGACGCTCGGGCGTCGGCTTGCGGCAGCAAACCGGAGCGGGCCAGAGCGCGATCCTGTTCGCTCTGCGCCACGCCAAGGTTGGCCAGAATCACCTGAGGGTTCTGCTTGAGAGCGAGCCCCACCGCATCGCGTAGCGTGAGCTTCACCGGAGCCGCATCCTGCGCCAGGACCGCTCCGGCGAACGACAGCAGAACCACAACCCGCACGTGCATTTTTGAGGTGTCTCCCTGGTTGGAGAGATGCATACGGATGGCCAAACGATGCGGCGTAACTGGTTTGCTTGGTTGAGGCTGGCGGGAAAGGAACTGCCGTTATTTGGTCAGCCGCCCAAATAGCGGCGTGGACGCGAAACAACCCAAGGCGTCGAAGTCGGCCGGTCCCCTACGCGTTCCTTTGGACGGCTCCCGAGAAATCTCCGGGCGCCGTTCAACGCCTGGAGACCTCGCTAACTCAGAGGATGGACATCCGCCTCTTCCGGAATTGGCGTCCCAGTGAGTCGTCTATAGAGTACGTCGGGATCCAGGTCGGCTCCGTTTGGCCACGCCACAGCCGGCCTGCCCGGTCATAAGCAAAACATTCCACCCACCGCGCGGGTCGTTTTAGCGAACCGTGATCGTAACCAGTTCGGAGTCATTGAGCGGAGACGCTGTGGATTCAACAACATTAAACAAAATCTGATAAGTGCCCGAAACGGGAGACGGCCAGCTAAACTTTCCTGTCGTTGTATCGAAGCTAGCGCCCGGCGGCAGCCCTTGCGTTAACGGCACACCCTGCGCTTGAAAACTGAGAGAGTAGCCGTTCGGATCGGAGGCGGACACTACAAACGCCAGATTTTGGCCCGCCGTAACCGTCCGGTCGCCGATGGGATTCAATATCGGTGGCGGCTTCGTGGTCACGCTAGCTGGCTGCTGAGCTTCCGCCCCGTTCATCCGCGCAACCCAAAGGAATCCGTTGTAGGAGAACACATCCATATTGCGAACGACGACAAGTTGGCCCGCTGAGTTATGTCCACCAGTATTGTCAATCGTAAATGTCGCCTGGCACCATTGCGTACTAGCACAGTCGTAGTTCCCGGTTTGTGTCTCTAAGAGCCAGACTGAAAGCGTGTATGTCTGGGCCCCTAGTTCGCTGTATTGAAAGCAAAGCGCTGGCGAATAGCTCCCTAACCCCAGACCTTTGGGGAGCGTCGCCGGCGCAGCGCACAAGCTAAGGGGCGCGCTTGGCGGAGGGTTAGTAACAGTGAAGGATTGCGTAACCGAGGTTGCCGGCGCGTAGATGGCGTTGCCGGGTTGGCCCGCCGTGATAGAGCACGTGCCTGCGGCGACCAGCGTGACAGTGATCCCGGAAGCCGTGCAGACGGCCGTCGTGTTCGAAGCAAATGTTACAGCCAAGCCGGAACTCGCCGTCGCGCTAAGGGTGAATGGGGGCGTTCCTAACACCTGATTGCTCAGCGCCCCGAAAGTGATTGTCTGAGCCAACTTCGCCGCAGTTACCGTCAGCGTTACGCTGATCGTGGTAGACGAAGGCGTGGCCGCCGGCGCCTGAATGATAATGCTCCCCTGATAAGTCCCGGGCGTCAGACTAGCGGAACTAACATTAGCCGTGACCGAAGCTGGTATCTGTCCCGCTCCCGGCGACACGCTCAACCAGCCCCCGCCCGAGGATGTTGCCGCCGTTGCCTGCCACGCGTTACCTGCGGTACCGCCGATCTGAAGCGACTGCGGTTGCGCAGTGGAACCTTGCTGGCTCTGGAAGTTCAGCACTGCGGGCGTGACGGAAATCACGGGAGAGCCATTCTCAACGGTTAGCAGAGCCGCGCGGCTGGAAACCCGGCCGATTGTTACCACAACCGGATAAGTTCCGGCAGACAAAGTCGCGGGCACAGTGAAATTGATTTGAAGCACCCCGACTGACCAATCCGGAATTCCAACATACACCGGCGTCACTGGGACACCACCAACAGTCATCGTGAGGGGGAGGTTGGGAACGGGTGTGGTCCCTGCGGCTGGTACGTTTCCGGTGGCCTCCGAGGGAGTCACTTGCCCCGCACCCGTTAAGAAGAACCCGATGGTGGAACCGGCAGTGGCTGACTCGTTCGGTACGATATGTCCGTTTTGCGAATCCACGAAAATACCTGGGGCCGCAGCTTGAATGGTGAAGCTGATAGACCCGCTCTGCCCGCCAGCGTTGACGGTCAGGACGGCGGTGCCTCCCGATACCTCGTACGGGATTTGCAGATTGATTTGAGTCGCTGAGATATACATCAGCGGAGCTGAAATTCCATTGATGGTGACCGAGGTACCACTCAATGAGGTCAGCGGCAACGGTGTAGTTGTGACAGTTTGAGGATTGCCAGAAGACAGGCCCGTTCCGAAGACGCTCATCAGCATTCCGGGCGTGAAAGACTGGTCAAATGAGGCACCGTTCCCCACAGATGTGATGTTCACACTCGAAGATGATGGAGCGCTGGGTATCGTCCACGTGCCCCGAGTCTGCCAGCCGCTTGCGACGGTCGCACCGGACGCATATGCATAAACATTTGTCGTGCCCCCGAATCCGGGGAAGAAGGTCACGGGAAGGCCGAGCGTCAACTGATTTGAGTTCGAAACAACGCTGGCCGATTGCGCATTAACACTGCACTGGCTGTTATTCAGCGGCACATAGCCACCTACCGGCGCCGGCCCAAGCCATCCGGTTCCGGCATCGTTCTCCAAATATAACTGATTTCCAGCCGGAGAGTAGAACACCAGGCAGGAATTCGCTCTCTGGCCGGGCGAGAGCGGCGCGTTCGGGCTAAACCACACCTGAGCGCCGTTCAAGTCGGCGACGCCTGCGGAATCCGAATAATGCACGGTAAATGTCTGAGTGGCTCCGGCTCCGCTGCCCGGAGACACCGAGTCCGCGGTCACCGTGAGCGGGTTGAATTGAAAACTGTGAATGATCACTTCAACCGGCTGGCCATTTGCCGGAGCAGTGGCATTATATAGCCAAAGGTTCATTCGCACATTCTGATTTCCGGGCTGCGGCACGTCCTGGGAGTTCGTCCATTGCTTTATCACCGATTGGGGATTTGCAGGATCTGCGCCGGACCCCTGAGCAGCTTCGAAACTCACCGAACGCGGGTACCATAGGAAGCTATAGGATGAAGGGACCGTTCCACTGGGCACTAGAAAGCGCAGCAGGTTACCTGGCGTTTCAAAAGGTTGCACGACAAACTGCGCGTTGTTTGTGTCGTTCGGGTTGCCGAACCGGCTCAACTCCACATCAATTTCGCGGTTCGCAAATGCTGTGTCATTGCTCCATGTAAACAGTCCAAGCACGACATTCGGATCGAGCCCTGTTTCATCGGTATCCAACTGAAACGAGAATCTGCCGCTCCCCAAGACTGCGTTGGAAACAACTTCCGCGCCATACCACTTTTCGCCCACCTGGATGAGTTCGAGGTGCAAACGTCCCAATCCATCAACAAACGGATTGTTGACGACACTTGAAAAGTTCGTCATCCCCGGCCCGAGAGGCACGGTGTTCGATTTCACCCACCAGCTCATACCCGCAAACTGGAGCACGCTAAGGTTAGGGTCTGTCCGAGTCGACAGCACCTTTGCAACAGCCACGCTCTCCAGGCTGGCTGGTAACCCCCCGCCGGCGGCCACACAGGTATAAGACGACGTCCCAGAGGAAACAAGGTAAGCAACGATTTGAGTAGCGGTATTATCCACACCTCCCGTAGTGACGCTGGCGGACCAAGTCCCATCCGGGTTAATCGTCGTGTATAGCGGTGAGCAGTAGGGCTTCGAATACCAGCCGAGGCCCTCTATAAAAATCAGGATCGCGATCTGATAGATCTGTGGCGAGACATTGGTCACTCGCCCCGAAAGTACACTGGAACTTCCAAAAGGAGGGACCGACGTCAGTTGAATCGAAGGATCGGAAGGCCCTGGCGCCGCAACGGTGATTGGGACCGGGGGAGTCTGTCCCAAATTTCCCATGTCATCCAGCGCCGAAAAGGACGCGTTGTAGACCTGGCTTGCCTGGCCAAAGTTAGTTGGCAGCGTATACTGGCCCCGCCAGGTTCCGTTGGTCGCGCTTCCGGCTGCGAGAACGAGCGGCACCGAGGTCGTCGTGCCGTCGGGGAGTTGCACCTTCGCCGCCGCTATCTGGATACCGCCCGCACCTGCATCCTGGATAGCCACGGACAGAGTCACCGTGCCGCCCGCATACGCAAAGGTCGATGGGACTGCGCTTGGTAACGAGAGTAGTGGCCTTTGACTACAGCCCTGTGCGCAAATGATCACCAGGATGAGCGCCTGCGTCGCGAGATTGCCGGCAGAGTCCGTAATCTGAACCGTGAAGCCATAAGCGTTCGGTGGGGCGGCCGGGCTTCCCGTGGAACTCAAGACGCCGGCGGAACTAAGGGTAAAGCCGGAAGGCAACAATCCCGATGAAAGCGACCATTTATAGCCGGTACCGCTTCCTCCTTTGGCCGCGAGCGTGGTGCTATACGGCGCGCCGCTCGATGCGTTCTGAAGGCTAGTTGTGGTGATCTGGAGAGGCTGTCCCGCCACCGGATTGGTTACGGTGAACGTGATTGCATTCGATGGTCCAATCAGAGGGTTTGGGTTCAGCACCGTGACCGGGAATGTGCCCGGCGTGGCAATATCCGATGCCAGAACGGCCACCGTAAGCTGAGTGGAGCTGACGTAAGTCGTGATCCGGCTGCTACCGTTCCAGTACACCAGCGAGTCTGGACCGGAAACGAAATTGGAGCCGTTCACCGTCAGGGTAAAGCCGCTGCCGCCCGCCGAGGCGCTGGTTGGCGACAGCGAGGTGAGCGTCGGCGCAGGCAGCGGCAGGGAGCAGACGCCAAAACATTGAGACGAGAGGTTGTAGTTGCCGGTTTTCGTGTCTGAGCAGTCGCCGAGGAGCGTGGTATACACGCCACTCTGCGTAAGTTTGACCGAATTGATTTCTACGGTAGAACCACTACAGCCAAAAGGATTGCCGCTGTAATTAGAGCTGAGCTGCGTTCCATTGGGATTGTAAAGCCGGATTTTCGGGACGAGACTGCCGCTTGTAACCACCAGGGTAAAGTCGACGACATCGCCGGCGCTGCCGAGAAAGGTGTAGCTGTTGCTCTGGGCCGCCGAGCCGACCGTACCGGTCTGCACCTGACCAAAGAGAAGTCCTATAGGCGCGATCGGGTTGTTGGTCCGCTGCATGTAAATCGCGTAGTTGCCAGTGTTCGTGTCGCCGCAGTCGCCGACCAGCACAGTGTACGTGCCGGTCGCAGGAAGCTGGACCGTATTCATCTCCAGGGTAGAACCGCTGCAGCCAAAGGGATTGCCGCCGTAATTAGAGCTGAGCTGCGTTCCATTGGGATTGTAAAGCCGGATTTTCGGGACGAGACTGCCGCTTGTAACCACCAGGGTAAAGTCGACGACGTCGTTCGCGCTTGCGCTGAAGGTATAGCTGTTGTTCCCTGCCACCGAACCCAGCAGCCCGATCTGTACCTGAGCAAAGGGGAGATTCGCGGCCCCGGTCGGGTTGTTCGTCCGCTGTGTGTAAATCTCGTAGTTGCCGGTTTTCGTGTCTGAGCAGTCGCCGACCAGCACGGTATAGGTGCCGGTCGCCGCAAGCTGGACCGTATTCATCTCTAGGGTAGAACCGCTGCAGCCAAAGGGATTGCCGCTGTAATTAGAGCTGAGCTGCGTTCCATTGGGATTGTAAAGCCGGATTTTCGGGACGAGACTGCCGCTTGTAACCACCAGGGTAAAGTCGACGTCGTCGTTCGCGTTTGCGCTGAAGGTGTAGGTGTTGCTTTGTGTCAATGAACTGATCGAACCAGCCTGTACCTGACCGAAGAGAAGGCCAACGGGCCCGGTCGGACTGTCCGTCCGCTGCGTGTAAATCTCGTAGTTGCCGGTTTTCGTGTCTGAGCAGTCGCCGACCAGAACGGTATAGGTGCCGGTCGCCGGAAGCTGGACCGTATTCATCTCTAGAGTAGAACCGCTGCAGCCAAAGGGATTGCCGCTGTAATTAGAGTTGAGCTGTGTTCCATTGGGATTGTAAAGCCGGATTTTCGGGACGAGACTGCCGCTTGTAACCACCAGGGTAAAGTCGACGACGTCGTTCGCGTTTGCGCTGAAGGTATAGCTATTGCTCTGTGCCGCCGAACTGATCGTACCGGTCTGTGACTGACCAAAGGGAAGGTCAGCAGCCCCTGTCGGATTGTTTGTCCGCTGCGCGTAGAGTGCGTAGTTGCCGGTGTTCGTGTCAAGGCAGTCGCCGACCAGCACGGTATAGGTGCCGGCCGCAGGAAGCTGGACCGTATTCATCTCTAGGGTAGAACCGCTGCAGCCAAAGGGATTGCCGCTATAATTAGAGCTGAGCTGCGTTCCATTGGGATTGTAAAGCCGGATTTTCGGGACGAGACTGCCGCTTGTAACCACCAGGGTAAAGTCGACGACGTCGCCGGCGCCGCCGAGAAAGGTGTAGCTGTTGCTCTGTGCCGCCGAACTGATCGTACCGGTCTGTGACTGACCAAAGGGAAGGTCAGCAGCGCAAGCATGTGGACACAAGCTCACAAGATTGCAACCGATAACGAACAAATACGACTTCATACTTTTCATCCGGGATTTTTATTCTGGGTTTCCCAGACCCACCTAAGGATACATTACACCAACCGCCTCAGTCTGATGCTGGAGTTGATCAGAATCGCCCTTCCGAGCGCGGGCCAGTGCCTGCCTGGTCGAGATGGTAAGCGGGAACTTCTTCTCCGGTCTGGGGTTCAGCCGCTATTCGGAAGAACATTCAATTCGAGGATGAGGCCAACCACGCCCCGCACGCCCCGCTGGCTGTGTTGAGTTACGTCTACTGGAAGCAACATACTGGAAGCAACGCTTCCGTGCTGGGCCACTCCATCGACATCCCCCCACGCTTTCGTTCTGCACATGGTACGATCTCATGATCACACGAGAATCCGACAAAACTTTCTCTGTCCTTTCAACCGCTTACAGCCCTTCTGCCCACCGACTCCTTGGACCCATGTGCTACTCTGAATCTCGGGAGCTCCTCTCCCACACGCGTCTTTCTCAAGAAGCCCGGAACGGGACAAAAATGTCCCGCCAAGATCAATTAACTCCTTTATTATCAGCGAAGAAACACCTGGAGACGGGACATTCATGTCCCGTCTTTGCAATCTGCAATACCCCCTCGCGCATGTCCCCGGGCCTCCCTCCCCTCCCCACCGTATATAATTGTCTTGACCACCCCACGCGGAGTCTTGACGTGAAGAGGTAAAGGAGTCCCCATGCAATCTCGCCGTAACTTCATCGGCAAAGTGGCCACCGGGCTGGCGGGCACATTGGCGGCTTCCAACGTGCTTGGCGCCAACGACCGCATCCGCCTCGGCATCATCGGGCCCGGCGACCGCGGAACCGAAATCCTCCGCGAAGCCCTCGGCTGCGAAAGCACCGAGCTCATCGGCGCCGCCGATATCTATACCAAGCGTCTCGACGACGTCAAGAAGATCGCCCCGAACACCAAAACCTATCTCGACTATCACCGCCTCCTTGAGGATAAGGATATTGACGCCGTCCTGATCGCCACGCCTCAGCACCTCCACCAGGAATGCTTCGTGGCTGCGCTCGATGCCGGCAAGCACGTCTACCAGGAAAAGACCATGGCCTTCACGGTGGACCACGCCAAGAAGATGCGCGCCGCCTACCAGCGCGCCGGCGGGCCCAGCGGCAAGCGCGTGGTGCAGATCGGCCACCAGGGCGTCTCCTCTGGCGCCACCACCGACGCCACCAATTTCCTCACCCCCGAGCTCATGGGCAAGGTCACCGCCATCCACGCCCACATGTACCGCAACACGCCCCACGGCAAGCCCCAGTGGACGCGGCCCATCTATCCGGATATGACGCCCGAGCACATCATCTGGAAATCCTTCCAGGGCGATGGCCAGCCCCACGAGTTCGACCCGAACCGCTACATCAACTGGCGCTTCTTCTGGGACTACTCCGGCGGCAACGTCTACGAGAACATGTGCCATCAGCTCGCCTTCTGGTACAAGGTGATGGACCTCAAGATCCCCAAGGCCGTCACCATGACGGGCGGCATTTACCTCTGGAAGGACGGCCGCGAGGTCCCCGACACCATGAACGTCTCCATGGAGCATCCCGAAGAACTGCTCTACACCTGGGACTCCGGTTTCGGCAACGACCAGTTGCGCGTCACCGAAGACGTGCTCGGCGACAACGGCACCATCTCGCACGGCCAGCAGACCAGGTACACGCCGCAGAAAGTGAACCGCCGCGACGGCAACGAAATGATCGGCACTACCCGCAGCGAGCCGCGCGCCCACATGCAGAACTTTCTCGATTGCATTCGCACCGGCAAGCAGCCGAACTGCCCCTTCGAACTCGGCTTCCGCGTTTCCATCGCCTGCCGCATGGCGGTGGAAAGCTACCGCCAGCAGCGCACCATGCACTGGGACCCGGTCAAGGAAGAGATCGTAGTGGGGTAGGCCTCCCGGCCTGCCCGCCCATCCTTTCCATGGACTTCGAGTACACCCCCGAACAGATCCACCTCCGCAAAGCCGTTCGCGAATTCGCTGAGGCGGAAATCGCGCCGCACGTCATGGAGTGGGACGAAGCGCAGATCTTCCCGCTCGAAGTCGTCCGCAAACTTGGGTGCCTCGGCTACATGGGTTCCATCTTTCCCGAGGAACTGGGCGGCGCGGGGATGGGCTACATCGAGTATTCCATCATCATTGAAGAACTCTCGCGCGTGGATGGATCGGTCGGAATCATCGTCGCGGCCCACACATCCCTGTGCTCCAATCACATTTACAAAATGGGCAGCGATGAGCAGCGCTGCCGGTATCTGCCCAAGCTGGCATCGGGCGAATGGATCGGCTGCTGGTCGCTCACCGAACCCGAGGCCGGTTCCGACGCCGCCGGCACGCGCACCAAGGCCGTGCTCGAAGATGGCTGCTGGGTGCTGAACGGCGCCAAGACCTTCACCACCAACGCCCACTACGCCGATGTTTGCGTCGCCATGGCGCTTACCGACCGCGCCGCCGCGCAGCACGGTGTCTCGGCCTTTCTGATCGAAAAGAACACGCCCGGTTTCCGCTGCGGGAAGAAGGAAAACAAGCTCGGCCTCCGCGCCAGCGCCACCGGCGAAGTGATCTTCGAAAACTGCCGCCTGGCGCCGACGCAACTGCTGGGCAGGCTCAACGAAGGCTTCGTCGACAGCCTCAAGGTGCTGGATGGCGGGCGCATCTCCATCGCCGCGCTTTCGATCGGGATGGCGCAGGGCGCTTACGACGCCGCGCTGCGATACTCCAAACTCCGCAAGCAGTTCGGCCGGCCTATTTCCGAGTTCCAGGCGATCCAGCACAAGCTGGTGGACATGGCGGTGGATATCGACGCCGCTCGCCTGCTGAACTACCGCGCCGCCTGGATGCTCGACCACGGCCAGCGCGTCACGCGCGAATCGGCAATGGCCAAGCTCTTCGCTTCCGAAGCCGCGGTGCGCATCGCCAACGAGGCCCTGCAGATCCACGGCGGCTACGGCTTCATCAAGGACTATCCGGTAGAGAAGTTTTATCGCGACGTCAAGCTCTGCACCATTGGCGAAGGCACCAGCGAAATCCAGAGGCTGGTCATTGCCCGGCAACTCCTCAAAAGCTGATGAACGAACCGGCGCGAAAAATCCGGGAGGGAGACACGCGCGCGCTGGCCCGCACGGCCACCGGCGTCGAGAACCGCGACCCGCAAGCGTTCGAGACCTTGCGCGACCTCGCACCGTTCGCCGGCCACGCCCGCATCGTCGGGATCACCGGCCCGCCCGGGGCAGGCAAGAGCACGCTCGTGGACGCGCTCGCCGCGGAGATCCGGAAGCAGAACAAGACCGTCGCCATCGTAGCGGTGGATCCTACCAGCCACATGACTGGTGGCGCCATCCTGGGCGACCGTATCCGCATGCAGCAGCACCATGCCGACCCCGGCATCTTCATCCGTTCCATGGCCACCCGCGGCGGCACCGGCGGCCTGGCTCGCGCCACCGCCGACCTGGCCCAGCTGATGGATGCCGCCGGCAAGGACTTCGTCATCATTGAAACCGTGGGCGTCGGCCAGGATGAAATCGACATCACCGCCGTCGCCCAAGTGACCGTGGTGGTCTTGGTCCCCGGCATGGGCGACGACGTGCAGGCGATCAAAGCCGGCATCATGGAGATCGCCGACATTTTCGTAATCAACAAATCCGACCATCCCGGCGCCGACCGCGTCGAGCAGGAATTGCGGTCCATGTTGAGCCTGGCCAATGGCCACCACCCGCCGATCATCCGCACCGTAGCAACCGACCGCACCGGAGTCCCCGACCTTCTCGACGCAATCGACTCCGCCCCAGTCGCCACCGGCCACCGGCCACCGGCCACAGTCTCCATCGATCACCTTGGCATCGCCGTCCGCGCCCTCGACGAATCCATCGCCTTCTACGAAACCCTCGGCTTGGCGGTAGCCCACCGCGAAACCGTCGCGCAGGAAAAGGTCAACGTCGCCATGCTCCCCACGGCCGATGCGCGCATCGAGTTGCTGGAGCCCTCGGCCGCCGATTCCCCCATCTCGAAATTCCTGGAAAAGCGCGGCCCCGGCCTGCACCATGTGGCCCTTCGGGTTCCGGATCTTGCGGCCGCCGTCGCCAGCCTGCGCGCCGCCGGGGCCAAACTGTTGAATGAGCCGCGCCAGGGCGCGGGCGGCCACACTTACGTTTTTGTGCACCCCGCCTCCACCGGAGGTGTGTTGTTAGAACTGATTCAGGAGAGTGGAAGTTGAAAGCGGAAATCGGAATCATCGGCGGCAGCGGGCTCTACTCCATGCCCGGATTTGAAGCGTTCGAAGAAGCCATCATAGAAACGCCCTTTGGAACGCCTTCGGACAATTTCGTGGTGGGTACGCTCGCCGGGCGAAACGTGGCCTTCCTGGCGCGCCACGGCCGCGGCCATCGCCTGTCACCCTCGGAGTTGAATTACCGGGCGAACATCTACGGGATGAAGTCGTTGGGTGTGGAGCGCATCATTTCGCTCTCGGCGGTCGGCTCCTTGAAGGAGGAGCACCGACCGCTCGATTTCGTCATCCCCGACCAGTTTTTCGACCGCACCCGCGGCCGTATTTCCACGTTCTTCGGGGAAGGCCTGGTTGCCCACATCAGCTTTGCCGACCCCATCTGTCCCGAAGCCGCCGAGGTGGTTGCCGCCGCCTGCCAGGCCGCGGGTGTCACCACCAAGAAAGGCGGCACGTACCTCTGCATGGAAGGGCCGGCATTCTCGACCAAGGCCGAGTCGAACGTCTATCGAAGCTGGGGAATGGACGTGATCGGTATGACCAACCTCCAGGAGGCCAAACTCGCGCGCGAGGCCGAAATCTGCTACGTGACCGTGGCCATGGTGACCGATTACGATTGCTGGCACGAGGACCACGATGCCGTCACGGTGTCCGATATCATCGCCAACCTCATGCAGAACGCCGAAAACGCGTCCAAGGTGGTAGCCGGGGCCGTAGCCAAACTGCCCGCCGCCCGCACGTGCAAATGCGGCTCGGCGCTCTCGCACGCCATCCTCACGGACCGCTCGCTGGTGCCGGAAGCCACCAGAAGGAAACTGGGAATCCTCGTTGACAAATACTTCGTGTGAGCGGATCGCGCAGGAAGTTTTGGACCGCTGCCTGGCGGGCGATCCTCCGGGCGAACTGCCCGGCGCGCTGCTCGGAGA
>Ga0209067_10002082_pt1 | contig 11950 bp, 11 predicted proteins | sample ColStrG_CSR_2013_FD_187199 | JGI IMG/M metagenome (GOLD analysis project Ga0209067, IMG submission 187199) | Freshwater sediment microbial communities in response to fracking from Pennsylvania, USA - Cold Stream Run_MetaG_CSR_2013 (SPAdes)... | ecosystem: Environmental > Aquatic > Freshwater >... | reverse complement strand
GGCTCCCGTCGTGCTGCACGTGGCGGAGGTACGGCGCATTCTGGGCGGTAAGCTCGACGCGGGACAGATTTTCCGGCTGCTGAAGAGGCTTGGCTTCGGGCTGATCCCCAAGGGGCAGGAGGACGCGCGGTTTCAGGTCCAAATCCCGAGCTGGCGGCTCGACGTGGAACGCGAGATCGACGTGATCGAAGAGATCGCCCGGTTACACGGCTACGACAAGTTCGAGAATACTCTGCCTGCTTACAGTGGCGCCGTGGTCGAGTTGCCGCACGCGCCGATGGATGCGGCTTTCCGGCGACGGGCGCTGGCACTCGGTTACAACGAGGCGCTCTCGCTGACATTTATCTCGCATGCCGATGCGGAGAAGTTTTCTTCCTCCTCGGCGGTGCTGGAACTGGAGAATCCACTGAGCGAAGAAGCCTCTGTGATGCGAACGTCGCTGGTAACGGGCATGCTCGACATGCTGGCGTGGAACTTGAATCGGGATGTGCCCGACGCGCGGTTGTTTGAAATCGGCAGCGTGTACGAATTATCCGGCGGCGAGCGGGTTGAGCCGAAGCGTGCGTGCATCGGGGCGACGAGGCCAGCAGTAGAAGGTTCACTTCCCGTGGGCGCGATGCTAGAGGAAGAACCAACCGCACCGGAAGAAACGTTTCGCTCTTTCAAGGGTGACGTGGAGAACCTCCTGGCGGCATTTGCGGGGGAACCGAGTTACGACCGGGAAACCACGGAGTATTTTCACCCGGGACGGTCGGCGCGGGCGCGGGTGAATGGCGCGGCGGTGGCGCAGTTTGGGCAGATTCATCCGGACGTGGCGGCGGCGCGTAAGTTGCGGCAGGATGTTTTCCTGGCAGAGTTTGATCTGGAGCAGTTGTACAAGAACGGGCTACGGCCGGTGCGGTTTTCGCCTCTGGGACGGTATCCGGCGGTGGAGCGGGATTTTTCGTTCGTGTTTGCCGATGCGGTGTCGTTCGAGCAAATGCAGCAGGCTGTAACCGCAGCCGGGGTGGCCGAAGTGCGGGAGTTTAGTCCGGTGGGGATTTTCCGCGACGGGGCGATTGGGTCGGGGAAATATTCGATCCTGCTGCGAGTTCGGTTTCAGTCTCCGGATCGCACGCTGCGCGAGGATGAGGTGGCGCAGTGGTCGGGGAAGATTGTGGCAGCTCTGACTGCGCTGGGTGGAGTTCAGAGGGTCTAAGTCAAGAATGCCTTCGGATTCACTCGATCGAAAATCCCCACTTCTCGCGCAAAAAACACGCAAGAAATGGGGCACCCGGCCTGAGTCAAAATCGCGTTATCACACCTACGTCTTTTGCGGGTGATGCGCAGTGTCACTTCTCACTTGCTTTTCGCCTTCTCTTCGCCAATAATTGCGCCATGGCTATCACACGCAGACAGCGGCAAGTTTACGACTTCATCTCTCGATTCGTGGCGGAGCACGGGTATTCTCCGTCGTTTGAAGAGATCGGCAAGGGGCTGGAGTTGTCTTCGCTGGCGACGGTGCACAAGCACGTCACCAATCTCGAGAAAAAGGGACTGCTGACTCGCGACTACAATCGCAGCCGCTCGATTGATTTGCTGCCTCCCAAGGGACGGCTGAAGCAGGCCATGAGCGTTAACACTGCGGTCGTCCTGCCGCTGGTGGGGCGGATTGCGGCCGGGCAGCCGATCGAGGCGGTCGAGAATCCGGAGACCATTTCCCTGGCGGATTTCGTGCGGTCGAAAGAAGTGTTTGTGCTGGAAGTGCGCGGCGAGTCCATGCAGGACGAGCACATTCTGGACGGCGATTACGTTCTGGTAGAGAAGGCTAAGACGGCGCACAACGGTGACATTGTGGTGGCGCTCGTCGATTCCAGCGACGCGACCCTGAAGCGGTTTTACCGCGAGGGGGACAACATCCGGCTGCAGCCTTCGAATATGAGCATGAAGCCGATCATCGTGCCGGCTGCGACGGTGGATATCCAGGGGCGGGTCATTGGGGTGCTGAGGAAATACTAGCGGTTCGCCGTTCTCAGACAAAACGCCCGGGAGATCTCTCCGGGCGTTTTGCTGTTGCTCACGATTGCAGGATTGCTTACCCGATGTGCTTGTTCAGAGCCTGGGCGATGGCTTCTTTGGGCTTGTAGCCGACCAGTTGCTCAACCACCTGGCCTCCCTTGAAGACCAGCAAAGTTGGGATTCCGGTGACCCGGTAGCGCATTGGGGTGGCGCTGTTCGAATCGACATCCATTTTGCCGATCTTGATTTTGCCCTGATAGTCCTTCGCCAGTTCCTCGACGATAGGAGCGATGGCGCGGCAGGGGCCGCACCAGGTCGCCCAAAAGTCCACGAGCACCGGCTGCTCGGATTTCAAAACATCCTGGTCGAAGTTCGCATCCGTTACTTCGACGATTCCATTGCCTGCCATGTTATTTCTCCTTGTGGTGAAGCGTCGCGCTGCCGGCTGACGCTCCGCGAGCGGCGTTGCCGCACCTGACGATCTGTATAAGTGCTTCCCGTGAGGGTTTCCAACTCCCTATTTTAGCACCTGTACTTTGATGCAGACGCGGTGCAAAGGTCGCAAACCGGGAAATTCGCCCGATTAGATAGGGGCGGGCCCTCTACGGCAACGACTTCAGGAACGTGATGAGTTGCCAGCGCTGGGCGTCGGGGAGGCGGCTCCAGGAGGGCATGCCATTTTTCTGGCTCCCGTTGGTCAGCAACCAAAACAGCTCTCCGGGTGTGGCTTGCTTGATACGCTCGCCATGAAGGTTGGGGCGTACGTGTTTGCCCTGAGTCTTACCCTGGGCATCTTCCCCATGGCACTCGGCGCAGTGCTCGGCGAAGATCTTGGCACCGGCGGCAGGGGCGTCGGAATTGGTCGCAAACGGATTCGGGCGGACCCGATCTTTGGCGGGAACTCTGTGCAGCCATTCGCCATCTCCGGCAGCGGCGAACGCGAATCCGAACAATGCCAGAACAAAGATGAAAACAGCGGGGCGGGGCCGGGTCATCGTGGGCTCCTGAGTTTCGAGAAGAATTGGCCAATCTCGTAGGAGAGCATGAAGCGGAACAGAAATCCGTTGCTGTTTTGGTTCAGGCCGAAATTTGGCGAGAGGCGAAGAGTGGGACCCCGGGGAATATTCCAGGTGACGACCGGACCAATGTAGTGAGACGTATGGGGCAGACCGAAGCTGTGGCGGTCGCCCAAGCCGCCGTAGATTTCCGCACCAAGGGCGAAGTTCTCAGGGCAGAACTTGCAGGGCTTGGCGCTCGCGGCCAGGGCAAGTGCGCGGCTGGCGCCGATAGCATAGCCGAATTCCCAAGGGCTGTTACTTAGATTCTTTTCCGCGATGATGTTCTCAGAAGCATTCCAACTCTTGAAATTGCTGGAGAGAATGAGTTTGAGTTCGGCTTCGCGCTGCTTGTCACTGCGGTTGTTGCGGGTCAGGAAGTCGGCGCGGCTGTCGTGGCCCACGACTTCGAGCAGGGCCTTGTCGGCGGTGTTGATGTCTTCGAATTCGAAATAAAGAACGGGATTGATCCAGTGCTCGCGCAGCAGTGGGCGGACGCGATTCTCCAGCCGGAAGCCGGTGAACAGCGTGCTCTCGCTGGCGGTGGTTTGACCATCGAGGTAGAGTTCGGTCGTCCACCAGGTCTTGAAGCCGTACTCGAACTCGAGCGCTGTCGCTGCAAAAGGGTTGCCGCCCTTGGGGGCGCCGGTGACGCTCTTGGCCGCGATTTCGAGGTTGCCGGGCTCCTCCAACTCCTGGGAGTAGGTGACGAAGTAGTTTTCCTGGGCGTGGATGCGAGGGACGAGGGCGAGCATCGCGACGCAGGCAAGGGCGTATCCAAACAGTGTCAGGGCTCGTCGGGAATGAGGCTTCATTTTTAGTTGCAACTCAGTCGCATCTAGAGATACCATCAAGAGAATGCCGGATCGAGGGCACGTCTGTCCATGTCCGGAAGAAGAATTCGTCGCAGTCCGATTGCGACCAGTTGCGACAAGCGAGGTCCCTGACGTATGCCACTCCCACAAACCGAAATGCCGGGCCGGTTGCAGGCCCATTTCGCGGAACGCGGAATTCGCATGACCCAGCAGCGGCGCGCCATCTTGAGCGTGATGGAGACGGCGAGCAAGCATCTGGATGCCGCCCAGATTCTGCGCAAGGCGCAACGGATCGATGCCTCCGTCGACCGCAGCACCGTCTACCGCACACTGCGCCTGTTGAAACGGCAGGGCTTGATCGATGAACTCGATCTGATGCACATCAACGGCGAGGGGCATTACTACGAGCGCAAGCTGGCGCGCGATCATATTCACATGGCCTGCCTGCGCTGCGGCAAGATCACGGAGTTTGTGAGCAACGGATTCGAAAGACTCAAACAGCAGGTAGAGAGAGATTGCCGCTTCCGCGTTCTGATTTCGCGCCTGGAGATCGGCGGGTACTGCGCCGCTTGCCGCGGAGGACAATAGATCGCAACGGAAGGCCACCATGACAACGACAGCAGCGCCAGAAATTCGGTTTCTGAGCGGGGACGACGCGAGCGAGTACTGGAGACTTCGCCTGGAAGCGCTGGAGGGCGATCCGGAGATTCAGCGCGTCGACCGAGGAGCACCGGACTCTCAGCCTGGAGGAGGTGCGCAGGCGGCTGGGATCCGAGGGCGGTGATCAGTTTGTCGTGGGCGCGGTGCAAGAAGGTCGGCTCATCGGCACGGCGGGGTTTTACCGCGAGGAAGGCCTCGATCAGGTATTACTTTCAGTTGCAACAACGCAGAAAGTGGCGTTTGGTTTGTACTGTGCGCTGGGATTTGCCATCTTCGGCTACGAGCCGCGGTCACTGCGGATCGGCGACCAGTTCATCGATGAGCAGTACTTGGTGCTGCGACTGAAAAATGATGGCCCAGTAGAAAAGGCCTGTCATTACAGGGCTTAGAAAGAGAAAGCGCCCTCGACTTTTCAGTCCAGGACGCCTCGGCAGCCCTCCCCCAGAACTGCCAACCACGAGATGGATAGTAGAGTCCAAGGCATTCTGTGTAAACGTCACTTTGGTAATGCGATTAGCGTAGAGCTAAGGGGATAGACGGAAAGAAGTTGGCAGGTCTTATTGCTTCTGCCAGGTCTGGCCTTGGTCGCTGGTGGACCAGAATTCGCCGGTCGAAGTGGTAACCGTTCCGTGCTGGGCATCCGAGAAGACCAGGCCAACGATGTCGCCGGTGAGTGTCACACCCGCGGATGAGGGAACGACCTGCGTCCAATGATTGCCGGAGTCAACCGAGTGATAGAGAACGCCGTAGGATCCGCCGGCCCACACGTCGGTTCCAGTCGCGGCGACGGCGCGGAACCCAGGACCCGAGGTCGGTGCTTTCAGAGCCTTCTTGTTCGCGGAATACTCTTTGGCGGGAGCCGCGTTGGCCGCGGCAAGGCTCTTCGCCCCGGCGGAGGGCGGGGCACCCGCGGTCACATCGACATCCTGCCACGTCTGGCCTTGATCGAAGGAACGCTGCAAACCGCCCGCGGCGTTGATGGCCCAGCGGGGTGCGACCAACGCACTAAAGTTGCGACCCGAAAGAACCACTGCCGGTTTGGCCTTGCCGACTGCATCTTTGTCGAATAGCTGCTCCGCCGTCTCGCTCGGGAGAGGAGCCGGTTGATTCTGAGCGCGCCCCACCTCGGCCTGTGTGGTTTCGATTTGGGTTGCTGCGCCCTCGACGTTCACGGGTTGCGACGCTGCAGGAACCCTCACATTTGCCAAGGCGCCTGCACTTTGCTGCTTCGCCACAGGGGCCGCAGGCATAGCGGCCTGCATCTGACTGATCGTGGTTTGCTGCTGCTGTTGCGTCGGCATGTGGGGGCCGTAAGCAACTTGGCCTCCGATTACTCCGCCGACTGAACTGGGACCCTGCGGCGTGTGAACCGCTGGTGGAGCAGTGCGAGACATCAGCTTTGCCTCAGGAAGCTTGGCTGGCGCGCCGGTTGCCATAGTAGCGGCCAAATGTCGAGTCGTGTCCAGAGTCTGGCCCGTGGATGTGCTGGCGGCGTTTGTTGGCGGCGACTGGACTTTCGCAGTCATGTTTTCCTGGCGAGAATACCTTGCGACTGTCGTTGCCGGCCGGGAACGCTGGTATTGGAGAACTCCGAACGACGCGACCACGACGATTCCAGCGGCGGCGAATCCCCAACGGAGAGTCGGCCACGTGAGCCATCCGCTGCGAGCGGGGACGGTAACGGCTTGCGACGCATCAGCCTCAGGCAGGGCGAGAGCGACAATGTCGCGGCAGTCGCCACAGCGGGCAAGATGCGCGAGCACGACGGCACGCTCGCTGTCGGGCAGCGATTTTTCGGCGAAGGCGGTCAACGCGTCCGCGTCGGGGTGATCGACGGCGGGCGGCATGGCTTTCAGCCTGTCGCGCACGATTTGGGGGACGATTTGCATTTCAGCTTCTAGCTGCTAGCTACTAGCTCCTAGCTAAACCTCTTTCATCAATATTCGACGCTGCACGTCATCCCGGGCCCTCACGGGCTCGGGCCTCTACTCCCTTCTCAGAGAACGCGGCAGACGAAGAATCTTGCGCCAGGCTTCTGCGAATATCCAGGTGCAGGTCGCGGACGTCCACTTCCAGGGCTTCCTCGGCCTGGCGGCGGGACATGCCACGGCGGCCTAATCCCGCCAAAATCTGCTTTCGCAGGGCCTTGGCCAGTTTGTCGAGCTTGCGGCTGATGGTGGACTCGTGTACGCCCAGCATGCGGGCGATCTCTGCCAGGGTCCGTCCATCGAGGTAGTACGCGCCCAGGACCATGCGGTCTTCAGGGGAGAGCACGGCGAGGGCTTCGTCAGTAGCTTGCGCCAGGCGCGGGTCGGCGGGAGGGACCGGGTCGGGATCAGGGGCGCGAAACTGGATGCCTTCTTCGGATTCCTCATCGAGACTTACCAGGCGTTTGGTGCGCCGGTAGCGGTTGACGTATTCCTGCGCCAGCACGGTGCGCAGCCAGCCTTCAAGCGATCCGCGTCCGGTATAGGAGGCGAGTTTTGAGACGCGCTGGCCCTCCCGAGTATTGGTGCCGTAAAGATCGGCGTAAAGAGTATCAGCCAGTTCGCGCGCGGCAGAATCTTCCCGGGCGATCCGCAGGGCGGACTGGTAGAGCTTCTCGCGGTAACGAGTGAGAAACATTTCCCAGGCGGAATTGTGGCCGGCGGCGCAGGCACGCGCGAGAGCCAGTTCGTCAATCCGCAGGCTAAGAAAGAAGGTGCGAATCTCGATTTCGGAAGAGCCTTCGCTGACGTGTTTCGCGCCAACTTCGCAGAGGATCGTTGCCCAGGATTCGTGGGTAAGGCCAATTTTGTCGCAGCCGGCCCGGGCATGGAACTCCGCCAGCAGATCGTTCACGACGGACTGCACGGCGGGAGTCTGTTTTGTTGAATCCATGCTCGGCGCTACGCGCTGCATCCGATGCTACCAAGTTCTTAGACGCTTGGACTGTGAATTTTGGCCGCAAGATGTCGCGGGTATTTTCGTTCTTCCGAGGAAGGCGAGTTGGGCGGCGCGCCCCAGCAGGTGACCCGGGTTTCGCGGGGGAAGCGAAACCGGCGGTGCGAAGTGGCGGCCTGCGGGGGCGCGCCCGTCCGGCGGGGGAGGGACGTTATGAGTCCGAAGATTTTTCTGGCGGCGGTGCTCGTAATTGTGGCCGGGATGGTGGCGATGGACCAGCGTCAGGCGCTCGCGGGAGAGATTGGCGTAGCGTCCGGGTATAAGGTGCTGGAGCCGATCCGGCATGGAAATCTGACCGTGTTTCCTGTGGTGACGGCGAAGAGTTATTCCACGGGCGAATTTCTGACGCTGGATGAAGGCTTAAGGTCCGGCGATGTTGTGGTGACCGAAGCGGGGGCCGTGCAAGGATTGGTTCGCAGGCATCCGATGCCGCCGGTTCGGTACGATGGCGCGCAGGTGAACCGGCTCGTGCTGGTCAACAATTCGAAGCGCCCGCTGTTACTGCTGGCCGGCGAGATCGTGACCGGGGGCAAGCAGGACCGAGTGATCGGGAAAGACCGGATCATTCCGGCAGAGAGCGATCCCGTGGATCTGAGCGTCTTTTGCGTGGAGCCGGGGCGCTGGGTCGCGACCAGTGAACACTTCGGGGCGTCAGAGGCGATGTATGGTTCGGCTACTGGCGGTCCAACACGGCATGCTCCCATGGCGATGATGGCGCAGCCCTCGGTGCGCGCCAAGGCTATGGGAGATAAGGATCAGAGCGAGGTGTGGGCGGAGGTGAGAAAACAGAAGGACGCCGTGGTCGCCGGCGCGATGGCTGGCGTGCCTGCCCCACCGCCTGACGTGGAACGGACCAGTTCCTACGCCAGACTGATGGAGAACCAGGAGGTCAAGAAGCAGGTCGACGCAGTGGCCAGGCCGATCGAAGAGAACTATCAGAGCCTGATCCGGCAACTGCGCGATCGCAACGCGGTTGGGGTGGTGGTAGCGGTGAACGGGCGCATCATCTGGGCCGATATCTTTGCCAGCACGGATCTGCTGCAGAAATACTGGCCCAAGCTGGTGCGCTCGTATGCGTCGGAGGCGGTGGTCACGCGCGCGAAAGACGTAGAGGTGAACGTGAATCGTGCACAAGCCTTCCTGGAAGACATGGAGGGCCGCCGCGAGACGATCGAGAGCGAGCCCGGAGTGTACCGGCACACGGAAGTAAATGGCGATGGATTCAAGGCCTTCGCGCTGACGTCGCTGCTGCCGAAGACCGGGTTCGATGTGCACGTGGCGAAGATGGCGGAGTAGAGACGTTGCTTGCAACGTCTCTCTTGCCATCGTATGAAATGTCGACCGGGTGGAATGCCGCCAGCAAAGACGTAGCCAGCTACGTCTCTACGGTTAACTTCTGTTCTCGTACCAACTGCGCCATGCGGCAGAGTCACTCGGGAGGCGTTGGCCGGTAATGTCGGTCAGTGCCTGGAAGGCCCAGGCATGAGTCTGGGCATCGAGTGACGGATCGTCGGTGTAGTTCAACAACTGGGGGACGGCACTCATCCGCTGCTCGTGAGTGAACATGCCAGACTGAGCGAGAGCGCATGCAGCTTCCTCGCGGACTCGGGGAGAAGCGTCGTCGTGCATGGTCGTAAGAAGAAGCGGGATCGTCTCGCTGGTGCCGACCAGGGCAAGGCCTTCGACCGCCCAGTGGCGCGAGTCTTCGTCGGAGTCTTTCAAGTGAGCCGTCAAAACCTGCACCACTTGGGCGGTTTCAACGCCGCGATTGCCCATCAGGCCAAGTGCCCAGAGCGCCCAGATTTTTTGCGCGTGATCGGGGGACTCGGCGGTTTTCAGAAGATAGTCGAAGCTGGCTGAATTTTTCGCCAGCCCGTACGCTGCCAATTCCACCTCGATCCCCGATTCCCGGACCCGCATGTCGCTGGAGTTCAGCGCAGCGGTGGTCAACGTGGCCATCTGCGAATCCCACTTGAGTTTTCCCTGCCAGCCGTCCACCCGCGACGAAATCTGATCGACGGCGCCGTCGGAACGTCCGACAGCAAGTTCGAGCAGCGCCTCGGCTTGTTTCTGCGGTTTCAGGCGGTCCAGTTGGCTCGAACTCGTCGCGCGAACGCGTGCGGCTGAGACTGCGTCGCCACGGAAAAAATGAGCGAACCGCGACCACGCAGAGTGGGCACTGCCCACGCTTGTGGTCAGAATCGCGAGAAGCACTCCCATCGCAATGGCAAAGACTAGAGCGAAGGGGCTATTGGTCCGAGGACGCTGCCGCGCGTCCGGGCCACCGCTGCTAATGTCCGAGCCCGGTCCGAGCGTGCCGTAGTCCGGCGTTGGCTGCAGGCGCGGATCCACCACGGGGGTGGGTTTCGGTTGCTCGGTCGGTTCCGGGGAAGATGGCCGTGGAACATCCATATAATCAGAAGTCTAGGTTCGCGCTCAAAATAGGGTAAAGTTACTTCGGTTTCGACTCTGGCGGTTTAGAGGTCGAGTTCTGCGGACGTCTCTCGCGGGAAGGGGCCCCGGGGTGACACCGCAATTCCAAAAGAAGCACAAGGAGGAAGTCATGGGTAAGTCGAAGTGGCTGGTGTCCTTAATCAGTGTGTCCCTGGCGGCGGTGGCGCTGGCCGCGGCTGGTCCGGGATATCACGTGGTAACAACATACAAAGTGGGCGGCGACGGAGGCTGGGATTATCTAACCACGGACGCCGATGCACGGCGTCTGTACATTTCTCGCGGCACTCACGTCATGGTTTTAGATGCGGATTCGGGCAAGAGCGTTGGCGACATCGCCGATACTCCCGGCGTGCATGGCATCGCCCTGGCGCCGGAACTGGGAAAGGGCTTCACCAGCAATGGTCGCGAAGGTACAGTCAGTGTTTTCGATATCAAGACGCTGGCGACCAGCAGCAAGGTGAAGGTGGGCGAAAATCCGGACGCGATTCTCTACGATCCGGCGACGAAACGGGTGTTCACCTTTAACGGGCGCAGCCAAGATTCGACGGCCATCGATGCGGCCAGCGGCAAGGTGCTGGGCACGATCAAGCTCGATGGCAAGCCGGAGTTTGCCGCCAGCGATGCCAAGGGCGAGATTTTCGTCAATATCGAGGACAAGAGCGAACTGGTGTCGATCGATCCCAACAAGTTGGAAGTGAAGGCGAAGTGGCCGCTGGCGCCGTGTACCGAGCCCAGCGGACTTTCGATCGACCGCAAGAACCGCCGACTGTTCGTCGGCTGTGACAATAAGATGATGGCCGTGGTGGACGCGGACAGTGGCAAGGTCCTGGCCACTCCGGCGATTGGCGACGGTGTGGATGCGACCGCATTCGATGCCGAGACTGGGCTGGCTTTCGCTTCCTGTGGCGCAGACGGCGTCCTCACCGTGGTAAAAGAGGAATCGCCGGACAAGTTCAGCGCGGCGGAAACCGTGACGACACAGAAGGGAGCGCGTACTCTGGCCCTCGATTCCAAGACACACAACGTGTTCGTGGTGACGGCGCAATTCGGACCACGACCGGCCCCGACGGCGGACAATCCGCACCCGCGGCCACCGATTCTTCCTGACAGCTTTGTGGTGCTGGTCGTTGGCAAGTAAAAGCTGGCAAATGAAACGTCTTGGTCATTCGGGGAAAGCTGGCCTTTCCCCGAATGACCGCCAACCGAGGACAACGAATTCTGTCAAGCGGACGGAAGACGTACTCCTTGGGCCAGGTGCTGGTAGTAGCGGCAGTCTGGGTTCAGGGGGCATCCCGCGTCACACAATGGACGCGTTCTCTTGCACAGTTCCTGACCATGCTGTCGCAGAAGCTGGTGAGCCGCGATCAGAGCGTCGTAGCTGGAGGGTAGCTGCCCAGCCAACGCCTGCTGCACGCCGCGATAGCTTGCGGAGTAGCTCTTCCTCTCGTCTGCGAAACCGAGCCGCAACAGGACGCGGAGGCCGTTGGACTCCAGCGCCAGCAGCGGATAGCTCCGGGTGAACATCAGAATCTTCTCCGCCCCCGGATCGCCAATAGTGGGAAATTTCTTCAGCGCCTTCTTGGCCTGCGCGAGTGGCTTCTTGAGTTCGGCGGCAAGGTCGTCGTGGAAGACGTGATGCACTAGCTCGGCGATCTGTCGCAGGCGCTGGGCGCGTACCTCGGGAACAATTCCACCCATCCGTGTAATTTCCTCAAGTTGCTGGCCAGACGCCTTGAGGATTTGGACGGGCCGGGTGCCGACCTTTTTCTTAAGAGCTTCGAAGGCGGCCGCACGTTTGACGTCGTCGGCCAGATAGGCCACGTTCTCGAACAGGATCAACTCTAGTGGATCAGTGATCTTTGGCGGCGCAGGGTGGCCGTAGAAGTTCTTTAGCTTCTCGATGGTGGCGGAGAATCGATTCGACTTATTCACCGGAATGATCCCGGAAAGGCCTTCACAAAATGCCCGGCTCGGGCTAGGATAACCCAACCCTATCCTGTACGACCGTTCGGTTGGAACATTACG
>Ga0209067_10002081_pt1 | contig 11950 bp, 9 predicted proteins | sample ColStrG_CSR_2013_FD_187199 | JGI IMG/M metagenome (GOLD analysis project Ga0209067, IMG submission 187199) | Freshwater sediment microbial communities in response to fracking from Pennsylvania, USA - Cold Stream Run_MetaG_CSR_2013 (SPAdes)... | ecosystem: Environmental > Aquatic > Freshwater >... | reverse complement strand
TCTGGGCGTTCTGAAGCCTCGGGGCGCGCGGACCCAGTTGCTGGTGATTCCCGGCGCGCCGAACACCATCGAGATGAGCTGGCTCAAGCCCTTCGACGGCAGCCCCGACAGCCCGGCCCGCCGGGCCCGGGAAACCGTCGACGGCCTGGCCCTGGCCGTCCTCAACCGGCGCCTGGAAAAGCTGTCCCGCGGGGACCACCCGCCGTTCCTCAGCGCCGGGTCGGGGGAGGAATCGGAATTCCGGTCCGCGGAGGTCACCAGCGTCCAGGGCTCCACCAGTCCGGACAGGTGGCGTGAGGGGGTCATGGCCCTGGTGGCGGAGGTCCGGCGGCTGACCGAATTCGGCGTCCTGCCCGACGAGCTCAAGCGAGAGATCGTCGACACCCGCACGGGCCTCGTCAACGAGGTGGCGGCGGCCGCCACCCGCCGCACACCGGACCTGGCCAGCGAACTGGTCTCGACCGTGGATGAGTCGAAGGTCTTCACCACGCCGCAGACCGACCTGGCCGTGTTCGACAAGGTCGCGGCCAGCGTGACCGTCGACGACGTGAACCGCGCCGCGCGACGCCTGTTCGCCGGATCCGGCCCCCTGCTGCAGATGAACGCGCCCGCCGCCATCGAGGGGGGGGACGCGGCGCTGGCCAAGGCGTTCGCCGATGCCTCCGCCGCCAGGATCGCCGCGCCGGTGCGCCAGGCCGACGTCGCCTGGCCCTACCGGTCCTTCGGCCCGACCCCCGGCAAGGTCGCGAGGTCGACGACCGCGGCCGATCTCGGCGTCACGCAGGTGCTGTTCGCCAATGGCGTCGCCCTGACCCTCAAGCCGACGACGTTCAAGACCGACGAGGTGCAGGTGTCGGTCAGGATCGGTCAAGGCCGCTCGGCCTTTCCATCGGACCGGACCAACGTCGCCTGGGCCTCACAGGCGCTGCCCCTCGGCGGCCTGCGCCTGATCACGCAGGAGGACATGGAACGCATCCTGAACGGGCGGACCTATGAGGCGCGATTCGAGATTTCCGATGGCGGCCTGTTCCTCCGCGGAACGACGAAACCGGCGGACCTTGACGTGCAGATGCAGGTGCTGGCCGCCTATGCGACGGATCCGGGCTGGCGCCCCGAGGCCTTCGACCGCCTGAAGGTGGCCATGGGCAACGCCCTTCCCCAGTTCGAAGCCACCGCTCTCGGCGTTCTCGCCCGGGACAGCCTCTGGCTGGCGACGGACCATGACCCCCGCTTCCGCTATCCCGACGCCACAAGCCTTCAGCCGCTGCACATGGACGATCTGCGGACCTTGCTGTCATCGCAGCTCTCCGGAGGTCCGATCGAGGTGACGATCGTGGGCGACATGACCGAGACCCAGGCCGTCGACGCGGTCGCCAGGACCTTCGGTGCGATTCCCGCCCGGCCTGTCCCGAGCCTCGCAGCAGCCCGCGCAGCCCTGCACCCGGTCCATTTTCCGAAGGTGGAGGCCGGCGCGCCGCCGACGATGCTCCATCACGGGGGCCGCGCAGACCAGGCCGTCGCGCTGGCCGCCTGGCCGATACCGGACGTCTTCACCTCGCCGCGCCTCGCCCGGACCCTCAGCCTGACGCAGGACATCCTGGCCAACCGGCTGCTGGACGAGGTCCGCGTGGCGCAGGGGGCCACCTACAGCCCGCAGGGCGATGCGCGGCCGTCGGAGACCTATCCCGGCTTCGGCTACATCATCGACTTCGTGGAGACCCCGCCCGACAAGCTCGACAGCTTCTTCCACACGGTCAGCGCGATCGCCGCCGACCTGGGCGCCCGGCCGCCCACGGCCGATGAACTGGCGCGGGCGGTCAACCCGAAGGTGGAACAGGTGCTGAAGGCCCAGCAGACCAACGGCTACTGGCTCAGCCGGCTGTCTTCGGCCTATGGCGATCCCCGCATGCTGGACCTGGTCCGGTCGGTGATCCCGGACCTCCGCGCCGTGACGCCGCAGGACGTGCAGGCGGCGGCGAAGACCTATCTCGCCGGCGACAAGGCTTTGCGGGTCGAGATCACGTCGACGACCCAGCCGGCGCCCGCAAGACCCTGATCCGGTTCAGGATGGCCCCGCCGTCGACCCGGTGCGCCATTTCGGCACACCGGGCGATGGTACGCAAATTGCCCGTGACAGGCGAACAGCTCGAGGGTGTGCGCGGGGGCGCGGGATGAGACACGGGAATTCACAGCGCCTGCTGGACGAGTGGCGCCGGCAGCAACCCGCCGCCGGACGCCTTCCGCGGCGGGCGTCCATGTCGCCCATGGGGTTCGGACCGCTGCTGTCGCAGCTCTTCATTCTGGGATGCGACCCCGGCGGACGGGCGGAAATCCGTCTGGCCGGCGGCGCGGTCTCCGGCCTGCACGGCCGGGACCTCAGGGAGTCCGACTTCTACACCCTGTGGCGCCGGGACGACCGGCCCGCCCTGCGCCGCCATATGGACGGCGCGCGCAGCCTGGCCCAGCCGCTCCTGATCCACGCCGCCTGCGAGACTCTGCTGGGCGGGCGCGTCCGGCTCGAGATCGTCATGGCGCCCCTCGAAGGCCCCGAGGGACGGGCGGACCGGATGATCGGCCTCTACCAGGTCGTGGGCGCCGCGCCGGTGATCACCGGACGACCCGTGTCCCAGTTCGCCCTCGAAGCGGCGACCCTTGTTCCGCCTCAGCTGGACGGCCGCCCGCGACCCGTCGAGGGGCCCCACAGGCTGCGCCTGGTGGTCGACAACGGACGCCGCGTCGCCTGAGCCGACCTCAGGCCACCGAGCAGACGGGCTCTTCCGGCGCCAGGGGTGCGCGCCCGCGGAGCTGATCTGCGATCTTTTCCGCAATCATGATGGTGGGGGCATTGGTGTTGCCGCCGATCAGGGTCGGCATGACCGAGGCATCCACGACCCGCAGCCCTTCGAGACCGAACACCCGAAGGGACGGGTCGACCACCGCCAGGGAATCGGTTTCCAGCCCCATCTTGCAGGTGCCCACCGGGTGATAGATCGTTTCCCCGTGCGCACGGATCCAGGCGTCGAGATCTGAATCGCTGGAGACTGCCGCGCCCGGCGCCAGCTCCGCCCCGCGAAACGCGCTCATGGCCGCCTGATCCACCACGTCGCGGGCGATCCGCACCCCCTCGCGCACGGCGCGGCGGTCCTCGTCGGTGGACAGGTAGTTGGCGAGGATGGTGGGATCGGCGAACGGATCGGACGATCGCAGGCCGACCCGCCCCCGGCTCTCCGGCCGCAGCTGACAGACATGCATGGTGAAGCCGTCCTGGTTCGCCTCGGCCTTGCCGTGATCCTGCATGATCGCCAGCACGAAGTGCAGCTGCAGGTCCGGTCGGTCCAGGTCCGGCCGGGATTTCAGGAAGGCCCCCGTCTCCAGCCCATTCTGGCGACCGGTCCCCTGCCCCGTGAGCATGTACTGCACCCCCAGCGCCAGCCGCTTCAGCCCCTTGGTGTCGTTGTACAAGGTCACCGGCTGGGTGCAGGCCCAGTTCACCGCCACGTCCAGATGGTCCTGCAGGTTCTCGCCCACACCCGGCAGGGCGTGGACGGGCGCGATCCCCGCCGCGCGCAGCCGGTCTGGATCGCCGACGCCGGACAGGTTCAGGATCTGCGGCGACTGCACCGCGCCGGCGCAGAGCAGGACCTCCCGGTCGGCATGGGCGGTCACCGCCTCGCCCCCCTTGGCCAGCACGTAGTCGACCCCGACCGCGCGCCCCTTCTCGATCCGGATGCGGGTCGTCCGCGCCCCGGTCAGCACGGTGAGATTGGGCCTCTGTCCCATCACGGGCGCCAGATAGGCCTGGGCCGCGCTCCACCGACGACCGTCGCGGATCGTCATCTGATAGCGGCCAAAGCCCTCCTGCTCGGCGCCGTTGAAGTCGTCGGTCAGCCGGTGTCCCGCCTGGGCGCCGGCCTGGACGATGCTGCGGTAGAGGGGGTGGCGCTCCGCCCGTTCCCCCCAGGACACGCTGAGCGGGCCCTGCCCTCCATGGAACGGCGTGTCCCCGTCCTGATACCCCTCGGACTTGCGGAAATAGGGCAGCACGTCGGAATAGGACCAGCCGGCCAGGCCCATCTGCCGCCACTGGTCATAGTCCCGGGCGTGACCGCGGATATAGATCATGCCGTTGATGGCCGAGGAGCCGCCCAGCCCCTTGCCCCGGGGCCACCACAGGCGACGATCGTTCATGTGCGGTTCCGGCTCGGTCCAGAATCCCCAGTTGAAGTCGTTCTTGTCCTTGATTAACTGGCCCACGCCCAGGGGCATCTTCACCAGCACGGAGGTGTTCTTGCCGCCGGCTTCCAGCAACAGCACGCGGACCTCGGGATCCTCGGACAGGCGCGCGGCCAGGACGCTGCCGGCGCTGCCCCCGCCGATGATCACATAGTCGTAACGGCCCGTCGACATCCGCGTCCTCGCTCAACTTATCACTGTTAAGGCGCATGCTTGCCAGAGTTTCGCCGGGAGGCAAGGGGCTTGCGCGGGGAACGCAGGTGACCGCGGCCCCCGATCCCGATAAGACGTCGGGCGCTGCGCGGACGTGGCGGAATCGGTAGACGCACCGGACTTAAAATCCGTTGGGCTATGCTCGTGAGGGTTCGAGTCCCTCCGTCCGCACCAGACGAGGTCAGGCCGAACCGCATCGGCCGGGGCCGTCCGGCGAACCGAAAGCAAGGCTGTCCATGGTCCAGGCCCCCTCTGTCCGCCCCTACGCCAACGGCGATCTGCTGCTGGAGACCGACGGCGCCGTCGCGACCCTGGTGCTGAACCGGCCGTCCCAGCGCAATGCGATCAACCTGGCCATGTGGCGGGCCCTGCCGGACCTGGTCGCCGACGTCGCAGCGGACACAGGTCTCCGCGTGGTTCTGGTCCGGGGCGCCGGCGGGCACTTCGGCGCCGGCGCCGACATCACGGAGTTTCCGGAGATCTTCGCAAGCCGCGCCGCCGCCATCGGCTACACGACCGCCATCGACGCCGCGACCGCCGCCCTGGAAGCGCTGGACCGGCCGGTGATCGCCTGGATCGAGGGCTATTGCATCGGCGCGGGCCTGGCCGTCGCCCTGGCCTGCGACCTGCGGATCTGCGCCGATACGGCGCAGCTGGGCGCGCCGCCTGCCCGGCTGGGCCTGCTGTACAGCCTGTCGGACACCCGTCGATTGATTCGCGCCGTGGGCCATGGACGGGCCCGGGACATGCTGCTGGGCGCGACGGTGACAAGCGCCGCGGACGCCCTGGCCTTTGGCCTGGCGACCGAGGTCCATCCGGCGGACCTCCTGACGGCGGCGATCCAGGCCAAGGCGAGGGACATGGCGGACCTGTCCGGGTGGTCGCAGGCGCACGCCAAGCGGATCATGGCCCTGATCGATGAGGGCGAGATCGCCGACACCGACCTGACGCGAGGCTGGTTCGCCGCCGCCGGTGAGACGGCGCACTTCAAGGCGGCCCTGGCGCGGTTCCTCGGGCGCCGGAGCTGACCCGGGTCATCGCAGATTCCGCGGGCAACTCCGTCGGGGACCGGTATAGTGCCGGCCAAAGAACTGGATCGACGGAGACGTCCATGGCGCGCTGTTCCCTCTTCCTGGCCGCAGCGCTTGTGCTGGCGGCGACGCCCGGCGCGGGCCTCGCCGACACCCCGGCCGCCCGGCCGTTCACCGCCCGGGATCTGGTGACGCTGGAACGGGTGGGCGATCCGCAGGTCTCCCCGGACGGACGGCAGGTGGCGTTCAGCCAGCGCGCCACCGACCTCGATGCGAACAAGGGCGTCTCCTCCCTCTGGCTGGTTCCGGCAGACGGCGCGACGCCGCCGGTCAAGCTGGCGATCTCGGCCGGGGGCGCCAGCCATCCCCGCTGGTCCCCGGACGGCAAGGCCCTCTATTTCCTGTCCAGCCGCTCCGGCTCGGCCCAGGTGTGGCGAACCGACCCCGACGGACAGACCGCCGTCCAGGTCACGCGCCTGCCGCTGGACGTGGGCGAGTTCCGGATCGCCCCGGACGGCCGGACCCTCGTCGTGGCCCTGGCCGTGTTCCCGGACTGCCCGACCCTGGCCTGCACGGTGGAGCGCAGCGCCGCCAAGGCCGCGAGCAAGGCCCACGGGGTGGTCTATGACCGCCTGTTCATCCGCCACTGGGACACCTGGGCGGATGGAACCCGCAACCACCTGTTCGCCGTGTCGCTGGACGCCGGCGACCGGGCGACGGACCTGATGCCCGGCTTCGACGGCGATTCGCCGGGCCAGCCCTTCGGCGACGACGACGACTTCGCCATTTCCCCCGACAGCCGGGAGGTGACCTTCAGCGCCCGCGTCGCCGGCAAGACCGAGCCCTGGAGCACGAACTTCGACCTGTGGGCCGTGCCGCTGGACGCCTCGCGGCCGCCCCGGGACATCACCCCCGACAATCCCGCCGAGGATGTCGGTCCGACCTATTCCCCGGACGGACGTCGTCTCGCCTGGCGGGCCATGAAGCGCCCGGGCTTCGAGGCCGACCGCTTCGGCGTCATGGTGCGCGACCTGAAGAGCGGCCAGACCCGGGAGGTCGACCCGGCCTTCGACCGCTCCGCCGACAAGGTCGCCTGGTCGGCGGACGGCCGCAGCCTGCTGCTCACCGCCGCCGACACCGGCGCCCAGCGCCTGTTCCGGCTGGACGCCGCGACCGGCGCCGTGCGGCCGCTGACGACCGGCGGACATGTGAGCGCCTTCACGGCCGCAGGCAGGACGGTGGTGGTGGCAAAGGACTCCCTTGGAGGACCGGCGGATCTCTTCCGTCTGACGCCGTCCGGCGACGCCGTCGCCCTGACGGCGGCCAACGCCGCGCGGCTGAAGGGCGTGGCGCTCAGCGCCTATGAGCCCTTCACCTTCCCCGGGTGGAACGGCGAGACGGTCCACGGCTATGTCATGCGCCCGGCCAACTGGCGACCGGGCAAGAAATATCCCACCGCCTTCATCATCCACGGAGGACCGCAGAGCTCGTTCGGCGACGGCTGGAGCTATCGCTGGAACCCACAGACCTATGCCGGTCGCGGCTATGCCGTCGTGTTCATCGACTTCCACGGATCCACCGGCTACGGCCAGGCCTTCACCGACGCCATATCCGGTCACTGGGGCGACCGTCCGCTGGAGGACCTGCAGAAGGGGTGGGACGCGGCCCAGGCGAAATACGACTGGATCGACGGCGACCGGGCCTGCGCCCTGGGCGCGTCCTATGGCGGCTACATGATCTACTGGATCGCAGGAAACTGGTCCAAGCCCTGGAAATGCCTGGTGGATCACGACGGCGTCTTCGATCCGAAGTTCATGGGCCTGGCCACCGAGGAACTGTGGTTCGCGGAGTGGGAGAACGGCCACGCCACGCCCTTCGCCGATCCGGCGGCCTATGACCGCTTCAACCCGGCCAACCATGTCGCCAGCTGGAACACGCCGATGCTGGTGGTCCACTCGGCCCGGGATTACCGGGTGCCCCTGGACCAGGGCGTTGCCGCCTTCACCGCCCTGCAGCGCAAGGGGGTGGAGAGCCGCTTCCTCTATTTCCCCGACGAGAACCACTGGGTGCTGAAGCCGCAGAACTCCCTCCAGTGGCACGCCACGGTGGAGGACTGGCTGAAGACCTGGATCGGGACCGATCCCCGCTAGGACGCGTCGCCGAACAGCCGCTCGTACAAGGCCCGCAGCATGCCCGCGGTCGCGCCCCAGATCAGGCGGCCGTCGTGGGGCATGGCGTAATAGTGCCGGTCCGGCAGGCCGGCCTGCGACCAGACCCGGCGCTCGTGGTTGTCCGGGTTCATCAGGAAGTTGAACGGGGTCTCGAAGATCTCCGCCACCTCGCCCGGTTCGGGACGCAGGTCGAAGCCGAGGCTGAGCAGCGCCACCACCGGCGTGACGGCGTAGCCCGTCCCGGTCTCGTAACGGTCGCCCAGACCCAGGGGCCGGACGAATTCGGGAGCGAGGCCGATCTCCTCCTGCGCTTCCCGCAGGGCCGTCTGCCACGGGGTTTCGCCCGGCTCGGCCCGACCGCCGGGGAAGGCCACCTGGCCGGAATGCCGGCGCAGGGCGTCGGACCGGCGGGTGAGGAGCACGCTGAGGCCGCCCGGGCGGGGAATCAGTCCCGCAAGCACGGCGGCCGGCTTCAACTCTCCAGGGGGGCGGATCGCGTCGCCGGGATTGAGGTCGGCGTCCGACCGCGGCCGGTGTCGCGCAGCGTCATGGCCCTCCAGGGGATGCAGCCGGGCGCGGAGATAGGGCTCCAGGATGTCGAGGGGGGCGTCAGGCCCGATCTTCAAGGCGCGGCCCTCAAAGGCCCGCCCCGACGGGGGCGACGGGGAACCAGGCCCCGTTGGAGGCGACCCCGTACTGCGGCCCCTCCGGCGTCTCGCGCACGGTCGCCAGTTCCACCAGCTCATAGAAGACCGGGCGCGACAGCCGCGCCTCGAGCCCGCTCCGGACATGGAGATAGGGCCGCGGCTCACCGGTCTCGGGCGAGGCCTCGACCCGCAGGGCGTGCTCCGGTCCCGCCTCGACCACGTCGCCGACATTGGTGACGAAGCGCAGGGCCTCGCCCACCCGGTCCACCTGGATGGCGATGAAGGGCGAATCCTCCACCCGGATGCGCATCTTCTCCACCGGCGTCACCAGCCAGTAGCCATCCGGATCCTTGCGCAGGATGGTGGAGAACAGCCGGACCAGGGGCGCGCGGCCGATGGGCGTGCCTTCGTGGAACCACGTCCCGTCCCGGGCGATGCGGATGTCGATGTCGCCGCAGTTGGGCGGGTTCCACAGGTGAACAGGGGGAAGGCCGCGGCCCTCCCCGCTGAGGCCAGCGGCGGCCACAAGACCGTCAAGGCCGGTCTTCAGGTCTGGAACGTGATCTGCGGGCGCCGACATGGATGTCAGTTAGGACAGCCCGGGCGCAGATGGAAGAGCCGCGCCGCCGATCAGCGCACGGTCACCGCGCCCGACAGCGCCTCGCAGGCGCCGGGAGACAGTTCGCACCACAGGATCCGGCCCGGATCCGCCGGCCCCGGGAGGGTCAGCCGACCCGACGGAACGCCCCGGAAGCCAAGGGGCTCGAAGAACGACCGGTCGCCGACCAGCACCACCGCCCCATGCCCCGCGGCCTTGGCGGCCTCGCAGGCGTGCAGGATCAGCTCCCCGCCCAGGCCGTGGCTGCGGAAGTCCGGATCCACGGCCACGGGCCCCAGGAACACCGCGGCCTGCGTCCCCACGCGCACCGGCCAGAGCCGGACGCCCCCCACCACCTGCGCGCCGTCGAGGGCGATGAAGCACAGGCCCGCAAACGGGACATTGCCCTCGCGCAGGCGCTGCGAGGCCTTGGCGAAGCGGCCGGGACCGAACACCCGGTCCACCAGCCGCTCGAAGGCCGGGCCATGCTCGGAGGCCTCGGTGACGATTCGCGCAGGCCCGCCCGCTGCGGCGATCAGCCGGGTTTCAGCAAGGACAGTCGGTTCGCTCACGGCGCAGCCCCGTCTCCGGACCGCACGCCGGAGCGCGCGCTTTAGGGCCCGTGCGCCCATGCGTCAAAAGGAAAATGCGCGTCCCGGCCGGCCCCGGGGCCGGCGAAAGCGGGCGGCGGCGGATTGCCAAGGCGCCTTTCGGACCCCACTCTATCGGCACATGACCCACGCCGCACCCGCCGCGAAACCCGACCGGGTGTTCGCCCATCGAGACTATTCCCTGTTCTGGGCCTCCCGCTTCGCCTCCACCCTCGGCGTCATGATCGAGGGCGTCACCCTCGGCTGGCAGGTCTATGATGTCTCGCGCCACACCCTGACCGTGGCCCAGAGCGCGTTCATGGTCGGCATGGTCGGACTGGTTCAGTTCCTGCCCCTGTTCGCCCTGACCCTGGTCGCCGGCGCCGTCGCGGACCATTTCGACCGCAAGCGCATCTACATGATCTGCCTCGTCAGCGAGATCGCCTGCGTCGGCGGCCTGATCGCCCTGTCGCAGTCTCCGCTGCCGCCGCTGTGGGCGATCTTCGCCATCGCCGCGGCGTTCGGCGCGATCCGGTCGTTCATGTCGCCGGCCATGTCGTCGATGGCCCCGATGCTGGTGCCGCGCGAGCTGCTGCCCCGCGCGATCGCACTGGGCTCGCTGGCGTGGCAGACCGGCGCGATCATCGGCCCATGGCTCGGCGGTCTGCTGGTGGCCGCATCGTCGTCCACGGCCTACGCCGCCTCCGCTCTGCTGTACACGGTGTCGGCCGTGTCGATCAGCCTGATCCGGTCTCCCACCCAGCCGCAGCGGCAGACCGGCTCGCGTGTGGCGATGGTGCGCGAGGGCCTGGACTATGTCTGGCGCAACAAGATCGTGCTGGGCGCAATCTCGCTGGATCTTGTCGCCGTGCTGCTGGGCGGGGCGACAGCGTTGCTGCCGGTCTATGCCCGCGACATCCTGCACGTGGGCGCCGGCGGGTTCGGGGTGTTGCGATCCGGCCCCGCGATCGGCGCGTGCGCCTGCGCCTTCGTGCTGGGCCGCCGCCCTCTGACCCGGCGGGCCGGCCTGTGGATGTTCGGCGCCGTCGCCCTGTTCGGGGCGGCGACCATCGTCTTCGCCCTGTCGAAGGTGATGGCGCTTTCGGTGCTCGCCCTGGCCGTGCTGGGCGGTGCGGACATGATCAGCGTGTTCGTCCGCCAGACCCTGGTGCAGGTGACCACGCCCGACGCCATGCGCGGCCGGGTCGCCGCGGTTTCGAACGTGTTCATCGGCGCCTCCAACGAACTCGGCGAATTCGAGAGCGGGGTCGTGGCCCGCCTGCTCGGCCCGGTCGGCGCAGCGCTGTTCGGCGGGATCGGATCGCTGATGGCGACGGCCCTGTGGGCCCAGCTCTTTCCGACGCTACGGAAGGCTGACCAGCTGATCGCGCCGGACAAACCGGCCGATTGACGCGTCTCGGCATTCGCCCTTAGGTCTTGCCGCCGAACATCTAGCGAGAGGATCAGACGGTCATGGGCGTGCTGGACGGAAAGGTAGTGATCATCACCGGCGGCGGTCGCGGCATTGGCCGCGAGTGCGCCGTGCTGGCGGCCAAGGCCGGGGCGCGGGTCCTGGTCAATGACCTGGGCGCCGGCGTGTCCGGCGCCGACGAGGGCTCCGCAGGCCCCGCCGAGGACACCGCCGCAGAGATCCGCGCCGCCGGCGGCGAGGCGGTCTCCAACTCCGAAAGCGTCTCCTCCATGGCCGCGGTCAAGGGCATGGTCGAGCAGGCGCTGGACACCTTCGGCGGGCTGCACGCCATCATCAACCCGGCGGGCATCCTGCGCGACGGCATGTTCCACAAGATGTCCGACGAGGACTGGGACGCGGTGATCGAGGTGCACCTCCGGGGCGCCTACAACGTAACCCGGGCCAGCATCGAGCATTTCCGCAAGCAGGAGGACGGCGCCTATGTGCTGTTCACCTCCACCTCCGGCCTGATCGGCAATATCGGCCAGGCCAACTACGCCGCGGCGAAGCTGGGCGTGATGGGCCTGTCCCGGATCGTCGCCATGGAGGGCGCGGCCAAGAACGTGCGCTCCAACATCATCGCGCCCTTCGCCTGGACCCGCATGATCGCCACCATCCCTGTGAAGGACGAGGCGTCGGCCGCCCGGGTGGAGCGGATGAAGAACGGCATGCGCGCCGACCAGGTGGCTCAGCTCGCCGTGGCGCTGGCGGCCCCGGCGGCGGCGACCAGCGGCCAGATCTTCGCCGTCCGCGGCAATGAGGTGGTGCTGTTCAACCAGCCCCGCCCCGTGCGCTCCGTCGCCCGGATCGAGGGCTGGACGCCGGAGACCCTCATCGAACAGGCCCTGCCCTCCATGAAGGCGAGCTACACTGACGTCGGCGCGACGGCGAGCGTCTTCCCCTACGATCCCATCTGAGGACAAGACCCATGCAGCTGATCAGCCAGACCGCCGTCACCAGCGGCCCCGCCACGCCGCGTCATGCGCCGGTCTATCC
>Ga0209067_10002080_pt1 | contig 11956 bp, 14 predicted proteins | sample ColStrG_CSR_2013_FD_187199 | JGI IMG/M metagenome (GOLD analysis project Ga0209067, IMG submission 187199) | Freshwater sediment microbial communities in response to fracking from Pennsylvania, USA - Cold Stream Run_MetaG_CSR_2013 (SPAdes)... | ecosystem: Environmental > Aquatic > Freshwater >... | reverse complement strand
GCGAGCCCAGGTGAAGACGATCGATTTCAGCGCGTGCGGGCGGCTGCCATAGGGAAAAAGCGACCAGCAACAACGACGCAACACTTCGGCTTTTAGGCATGCAATGGTATTGTGCGTTGGAATGCGCCGGCGTTTCTCCGGGGGCTCGACTATATTTCTTCTGCGCAACAGCGAGATTTGCGCTGGCGTACTGGTGCCGCGGCCTGCGCTAGCCGTTGCAGCCGCGAGGGCCCGCGCTGCTCTTGGCAAAACCGCTATGATCGTAGCGGAATTCGCCACATAAAGTCAATGGAATCAATCTGTTAAAGAGGAAAAGCCGCTAAGGACGGCGGTTCTACATCGGCGCGTCGGCCAGACGATGCTCGAGTTCGGCCCGCGCCGACTCTGCCGACTCCCCGAACCAGGCCGATTCGGCGTTGGGCACGAAGGCCAGCAGTTCTTCGTAGCGCCAAAGCCTGTCCGGCGAGAAGGCCGCATAACCGAGTGCGTCGCTCAGCCGCCAACTCACGCGGACGAGGTTGTCCAGGCTGTTCTCGCCCGGCGCCGGATCCTCGTGATGGGTCGCGATCGCGGCCGCCAGTTCGTCGGGGTAGTCCCAGTCCTGGGCCAGGTAAGCTCCGGCCTCGCAATGGTCGATCTCGAACAAATCCCGTTCCGTTTGTAACAGGTCGAAGCCGAAGTCGTTGGAGACTTCGAGCATGCGCGAATACTCGTCCGGATAGGCCGACATCATCCCCAGCGTGCCAAGGTTGTGCAGCAGGCCGAGAGTGTAGGCGCCATCGCGGGGGAGCCGGGAGACGCGGGCGGCTTCTTCGGCCAGGATCGCCGTGACCAGGCTGTGAATCCAAACTTTGCGGAGGGCTTGAATCCGTACCGAGGAACGCACCATCCGGTTCATGGCCACCAGCGTAGCCATGGTCTTGACGCGGTCCATCCCGACGATGACGATCGCGCGTGAAAGGCTCGTGACGTTGCGCCGGGAGCCGAACAGGGCCGAGTTGGCGTAGCGCAGCAGCTCGGCTGAAAACGACGGGTCCATCTTGACGAGATTGCCCACTTCCAGGACGCCGGCATCCTCCTGGCCAACCAGAGCTAGCAAGCGGTGAGCGACGGCGGGGAATGGCGGCACCAGGCGCAGGGCCCATGGCGCTTGCGGACGAGCGAGAGCGAGAAGTTCAGTCATGTAACGCTCCAACAACCTATCTATCGGCAGTTCGTCCGGAAAGTGTAGGGCGGTGCCCTTCGTCAGTGCGTCGAGCATGGCGACCGAGCCAGGCGGCGCTGGATTGGGGCGATGAAGTGAAACGACCGAAGGGGAGCTACCTTTGACCTCTGTCGGATCTGCGGCTCGCCGCCATGCTGGCCTTAAGAACTGCCCGCGCCCGATCCTGGGCTTGCGCGAATGAAGGGGCCAAACCGTGATCCCCGTAATCGGTGGACCAGTAATACTCGTTGCGGTGGTCTTTCTCGAACACTGTATATTGTGCCCGATTCCCCCCTGCGTCGATGAACGTGACCGGCTGGCTCATGATGTACCTCCGAAGCGCTAAAGCGACTGGCTGGAAAGATGATGGCCACTGAGTAAGTGCACTAATAGAACCACAGGCGACCATTCTTCAGCCGACTTGAGTATAGCATTTCCCTCTTGCCAAGTCCGTTTTTGCTATTATGTAAGGAGTAAGCGGAGATTCGCAGGCGCCCAGTAGGAGATATGATGCAGAGATTTGTGGCCGAGCTCAGTACGCCAATCGATAAGACCGATTTTGAGAGATCCTGGTACAGTAATCCGACGCTCGGTGTGGAGCCGAAGGTGGATTTCCTCTTCCTTGGGCAAAGGGTTTCGGTGCTGGTACATTCGGATACCGTAGCACAGTGGCCGTCGGCGAACTTTTACCGGACCTTCAGCGCAGCGGTCCGGAGGCTTAACCCCGTCTGCAATATCCGGTGGCTTTGAAAGCGGTGCCGCCCAACAAGCGGACGAGACGAACTTACCCCACTTAGTCTCTGTGGCGAAACGTGGCCTCCGCTCGTAAGACCGCTCCCTAACGGTCGAGGCTCTCTGTTGCGAAGTCTCGTGGTGTCAACGGTGACATCAGAGTCACGACCGTTAGGGAGTGGTTGCTTTTTTGCCGCAGGGTCCTCAGACCCTGGGAGTGGCGTCGGCTACCAGCGCTTTCGACCGCCGCCGCCCCCGCCGTTCGACCGTTCGGTCTTTGGCCGGGCTTCATTCACGTTGAGGGCTCTCCCGTCGAGATCCGTCCCATTTAGAGCGGCGATGGCCTTCTCGCCCTCTCCATCATTGCTCATTTCGACAAATCCAAAGCCCCTGGGCTGACCGGTATCGCGGTCCGTCACGATATTGACCCGTCCAACGGCACCATGAGTTTCAAACAGGGAGCGAACGGAATCTTCCGTTGCCCCAAAACTGAGATTTCCTACGAAGATGTTCTTCATGCTTTGAGAATCCTTTTTCTGATTTGAAGGCGGGCTAATTGGGAAGGGGGACGAATTTAGCAACAACTGCTAAACGGGCCGCCCCTGAATCGGCGGGATGATCAAATCCAATTAGAGTCTAGCACGGACCTGCGTATGGTACAATATAAATAAATCTTCTTTCCAGTCAGCACCCTGCCACAGATTTACTCCGGCGCCTAACGGGCCCGGAGAGCTCGGAGAGCATCAACCTAAAGGAAACGAGCGTTCTTATGCTATATGACAGCACCAAAGTATTTCTGACCGGCATTCTGCGGAACCTGCAGAGCCCGGGCTCGGTCAAATGGGAGGATCACGTGGAGTGGGGAGGCGAGTGCCTCTACGAGATGCACCAGATGGCCCGTCCGCAGTACCAGGGTTACAGGACGGATGCATCGAGCAGGGTGCCCGCCTTTGTACCGGTTTACCAGAGGGCAGCCCGCGCGATACCGCACGTGAAGTCCATGGTGAGGGCGATTCGCCGTAAAGACCAGGCGGCCGCGGTAGAGAGCGGCAGAGCCGCACTGGCCGAAATGTAACATTTATCTTGTCGCGATTGTATCGTTCGGAAGTCGAGAGTGGAGGAGTGTGCCGATGAATACCAAACGCAAAGTGACGCAAGCGTTCGAGGCAAAGCTTGTCGCCTCCCGCAGGCGCGAGAGGTTCGCAGCGGGAGAACTATTGATGCTGGTGGATAGCCCGGAATCCCCGGCAAGTTCGCGATTTATGCGGATTAACGGTCTTCGGCCTTCGCGCGGAGTGGAGTGCCAATACATTGTGGAATCGAACGAGTTGAACGACAAGACCGAAGTAGCGAGGTAGGCGGCGTCTGTAAGTGGCGCCGGGCCGCACTCTGGACCCGTGGCGTCCAGGCCCGGTGGTTCCGGCAGATCCGGCAAAGCCGAATGACGCTGCCGCCCTAAGACGTGCTCGCCAATTCGCCGTCCAAATAGGTCATCGGATCGGGGCGTAAGTCTCGATGCTTAAATGCCGCCCGTCGCTTCGAATGCTGATCAGCCCCTGTTGGTCGGTTCGCAGGATACCGGCGTGATGCTGTTGGAGGCGCTCGATGACTGTGGGGTGCGGATGGCCGTAGCTGTTCTCGAAGCCATCGGAGATCACCGCAAACGCCGGGCTGACGGCGCTGAGGAACTCTTCGCTGCTGGAGGTCCGGCTGCCGTGGTGGGCCACCTTGAGCACATCAGTATGCTCGAGTTCGTCGGTTTCCAGCATCTCGCGTTCGATCTGGCGCTCCACATCGCCGCTGAGCAGAAAGCTGTGGCGGCCAAAGCTGAGGCGCAGAACCAGGGAGTCGTTGTTCTTGGGAGTGTCGCCGGGAATGTAGTCGGCGGACGGGGCCAGCACCTGGATTTCCGCACCCCCGAACGCAAAGCGGTTCGGGGAGTGCCAGGAGACAATCCGGGCGCCCACCGCGGCGGCTTTTTCGCGTACGGCCTGCCAGGTGGGGCAGTCCGGAGTCGCACCCGTCCAAATTTCCTTGGGGCGGAAATCGCCAATCAGTGCGGGCAGGCCGCCGATATGGTCGTCGTGCGCGTGGGACAACCCTACAATATCGACGCTGCGGATGCCGCGGTCCCAGAGGTAGGGCGCCACCACATCTTCGCCGATCTCCAGTTGCGACCGGCTGCGGCCCCCAAATGCCGGAATGCCGCCGCCATCCATCAGCATGCGCTTGCCGTCCGGAAAGACCACCAGGAGGCTGTCGCCCTGGCCCACATCGATAGCTGTCATCTCCAGTTCGCCCTGGTGGATCTCCGGCGGGAACGGGTGCCACAACAGTAACGTCAGGGTGACGGCAACCGCCGCCCCGCAAGCGGCGCGCCACCAGCGGCCGCGCGCCAGAGCGGCGGCGATGAGCGCGGCTGAGAACGCTACCGCTACCCAGACCGGCGGCGTCGGGATGCGCCAGTTGGGTTCGATATTGGCGTGCCAGGTGACCACCTTTTGAGAAAGCCACAACAGACCGCCGCCGAACCGGGCGACCCAGGACCAGCCCGTGAAGATCGCGACAAAGCCCACCGGTACCGCCAGCCCCATGATCGGCACCACGAAGGCATTCGCCGAAAGGCCGGAAAGACCGACCCGGTGGAAATAAACCACCATGGGCAACGCGATGCCGGTCTGCACCACGGCCGAGACCAGCGTGATTTCGTAGAAGAAGAACAATAGCCGTGCTGGGATGGTGACCGCGAGCGTCGCGGCGCCGCGCGGCAGCCGCAGGGTGCGGTGGAGAGTCTCCACCAGCAGCCGCATCTCGATGCGGAATTGGGCCACGCGCGGCGCGATGTGCAAGTCGCGCCCGGTATCGTGGAGATCTTCAAGGCCGCGGGCGAGCGGGCCGGACGTAGCCGCGATCGCCGGCGCGGCAAATGCGCCCAGGAACCCGACCGCCAGGAAAGTGAGTTGGAAACTGGCGTCGAAAAGCTGGGCCGGGTCGAAAATCAGAAACCCAAGAGCCACGGCCGCCAGCAGGTTCAGCGGGCGCCGCTGGCGATAAAAGTAGCGGCCGATCATGAAGAGTGTCAAGCCAGCGGCTGAACGAGTGCACGGCGCCTGCCACCCGGTGACCACCGCGTAGAGCCATGCGGCCCCCACGGTGCCCAACAGGGCCAGGCTTTCCGGCACGAAGCAGATGCGCAGAAAGAAAAGGAAGAAGGCCGCCAGGATGGCCACATGGGTGCCCGAGATCACCAGCGCGTGGAAGGTGCCGGTGGAGCGGTAGTCTTCGGTCCAGATGCGTTGCATTTGGAAATTCTGGCCGATAAGGATCGCCTGCATGAACCCGGTCTGGTATTGGTCGCCATGATAGAGTCTCTCGATCCGCTGCAACGCGCCCGCACGGAGATCCATGACGGCTTTTTGGAAGAGCGAACCGCATTGGCCCGGCAGAACGCGCACCGTGTTGGCCGCGCCCGATGCGGTCCAGTAAATGTCCTGGCGGGCAAGATAGGAGGCATAGTCGAATGCCCCAGGGTTTCCAAAATTGCGCGGCTTGCGTACGCGGGCGTCGAGTTCGATCTTCTGGCCGTAGCGCAGCGGCGGAAGCGGCTCGTCATTCTTGGTGTACAGCGTGACGTGCGCGCGTGCGTGCGGTTCGAGTTCCAGAGTGAAGCGCTCGCGCTCACCGGAGACGGCCGGCGGCTCCACCACGCAGCCGCCGAGAATGACGATTGCGCGCCCTTCGGCATCTAGTTCCGGCGCGGGTCCAGGCGTGTGGAGCAGAGCGGTCAGAGCGCCGGCGGGAATGAGCGCAAGCCAGCAGCACAACGTTGCGGGAGTTCCGGCGCTCCTCAGGCGCGCCAGCACACTGAGCGCCAGGAAGGCCCCCATGGCCGCCAGGAGTTCGGAGTTTTGGAAGGGTACGAAGCGGGCAACCAGGATCCCGGTGGCAATAGCAGCCACGGGCCCGATCAACGGGTGCTTCATCCGGAAACCCGATTGTAGCAAGCCTTGCCATTCAGAAACGGCATTCAGTGTTAGGCTGACTATAACAACGGCACCGCTAGGAAGGATTCAGCATGTCCACCTCGTTTTTGTTCCGCCGCCTGCCCGTCGCAATGTTTTGCACCATCATTCTCGGCACACTGGCGGCCCAGACTTCGGCCATACAACAACGCATCCAGCGGATACAGGACGCAATCCCGGTTGTGGTTAAGGGCGACCCCGCCTCAACCACAAAACTGGCCGATCGCATGGCAGCTCTGCACGTCCCGGGGGTCAGTATCGCCGTCATTCATGGGGGCAAGATCGAATGGGCGCGCGGTTTTGGCGTTGCCCGAGTCGGCGGTCCCCCGGTAACGCCCGACACGCTTTTCCAGGCGGCATCCATCAGCAAACCCGTCGCGGCCATGGCCGTACTGCGCTTGGTGCAATCGGGAAAGCTCAACCTCGATGCCGACGTGAACCAATACCTCAAGACTTGGAAGTTGCCGGCTAACAGTTTTGCCGAGGGGACAAAGGTAACCGTCCGAGAGTTGCTGACCCACACCGCGGGTTTGACCGTGCATGGCTTCGCGGGTTACGCCTCGGACGCCCCGCTGCCAACCCTCGTACAAGTCTTGAACGGCGAAAAGCCTGCCAACAGCGCCCCAATTCGTGTGGACACCGAGCCGGGAACAGTCTGGCGATACTCTGGGGGCGGCTATGTGGTCGCACAACAGATGTTGCAGGATGTGACTGGCGAGCCCTTCCCCAAGCTGATGAACGATACCGTGCTCGCGCCGATCGGCATGGCGAAGAGCACCTACGAGCAGCCCCTGCCGAAGAACCGGATGGCGGAGGTGGCAATGCCCTACCGAGGGGATGGGCAGCCTGTTCCCGGTGGACCGCACGTGTATCCCGAGATGGCCCCGGCCGGCCTGTGGACGACACCCTCGGACCTCGCTCGCTATGCCATCGAAGTGCAACAGTCGCTATCCACAGCTTCAAACCGCGTACTCCCGGCGGCGATGATTCGTCAGATGCTGACGCCCGGTCTGAATCATCAGGGCCTGGGCCCGCAGGTGGGCGGAAGCGTGCAGCACCCCTACTTTACCCACGGCGGGGCGAACGAAGGCTATCGCTGTAATCTGATCGCCTACAACGAGGGAGATGGCGTGGTCATCATGACAAATGGCGATAACGGCGGCCAGTTGGCGTCCGAGATCCAGCGCGGCGTGGCGCGCGAGTATGGTTGGCCGGATTTTCAGCCGGTGAAATAGGCTTTGAACACGCCAATAGAACTTTTGTTTGTCACGCGAGAAGGAGGCTAGTTTCTTGCAATTCACGGGATAGCCGAAACTCCCGGCTTTCCCGGTGAGCGACCCAAAGTTCTTGCTGAAAGTAGTCGACGCTCAGATCGCGTTCGAAGTGGATTCCACCGCCGCGAGAACTCCTTCCCCCAAAAGCCTCAAACTTGTTGGAACCTGGTACCTAGTATTATCGTATACTAGGCATCATGGAGTACTCGGATGACGGCCGGGACCGGCGGATTACCCAAATGCGGAAGGGCATCCTGGAACTGGCTGTCATGGGAGTGCTTTATCATGAACGGCACTACGGCTATTCGCTGGTACGGGTTCTCACCGAAACCGGATCCATCTCACTCAAAGAAGGCACAGTTTATCCTATACTGGCCCGGCTGGATCGGGACGGCCTGGTCCGTTCGGAGTGGGTGGAATCCGATCAGGGGCCTCCCCGCAAGTACTACGCCCTGACGTCGTTAGGCCGGCAACTATTCGATGAGCTGAGCCAGGAGTTTGAGTTGTTGGTTTCCCTGGTCCAGCGGGATTGGAAAGCCCGGGAGCAATCGGAACATGCCGGGAAGAGACTCGTCGTCCGAAAGGGGTAAGACCAAATGAACCAATTTCCACCAGTGGTGGCGATGATTGCCAATGACTATTTGAAGCGCGTGAAGTCACAGCTTCGCCTGGTTCCGGCTCCGGAGCGGGACGAGTTCCTGCGGGAGATCCAGTCGCATTTGTACGAGGCTTACAGGCAGACGCCGGGCGATGACGACGTTGCCAGAATCCTCGCCGTGTTGGAGAAACTCGGCGAACCCGCCGAGGTCGTGTCCGACCGGTTGCCTGGTGCCATGGTCCGTTCCGGCACGAAGCGGAACCTGCCACTGTATATCGTGGGCGGTTTACTCATCGCGTTGTTCGGGATTCCCTTGGGTTTTGGCGGTATTGGCGTGCTGGTGGGCCTGCTGGCTGCGCTGGCGGGTGTGCTGGCCGCATACTATGCAGTTGCGGGAAGCGTCTTGCTGGTCGGCGCGGTCTTTATGTCGATGGGCGTAGTGCGAATCCTCCTGCCCGGGTTGTGGGACAAACTGGTGCTGCTCGGCTTCATCCAAATCAACGGGCTACCACTGTTCGATTACTTATCTCCTTCCGAACAGGGACTCGTCCTGATCCTGTTTGCCAGCGTGTTTGTAGCCAGCGGGCTGGGCTTGCTGCGGCTGGGAAAGCATCTGCTGCGCGGGCTACATTTCCTGTTTAGGCTGGCTCTCGATTGGGTGCGGCGGTTCGCGCGAAGCATTCGCCGGCAACTGCGCCGGGACAAGCTGGCAGGGCTTCCAGTGGGCGGACTCTCGTTTGTCGCCGATAGGTGACTCCATTGCGGTCGCTTCACGTTTTCGCGCCATCCGCCGCGAGTTGGTAGCGGCGGCGCGGGTCCTTTGGCCCCCTGCCGATTTCCACCACGAGGCGACGCCCCGCCAGCGACGCGAGTCTACGGGATCGAGGATCCGGCGGCGGCCGATCCCGCGAACCTGCCTGCCTGAATCCAGGCGTCGGGAAAGCGGCTCAGCCGGTCTTCCAAACAGAAGATGTCCGCCGATGGTCGGCACCATGCGCCCCTGGAAGACCGTCGTCACCCTGAGGCTCTCTAGGTATTTGCCGGCGCGCTTTTCCAGTTGCGCCAACTCGGCGGACGACAAGTGAATGGCGTAAGGGCTCGATCTGGGAATAAGGAGACACCTGGTCTGACAATGCCACATGAGTGTGCGACACAAAAGTGAGAAGACGGGTTGGATCAGGCGGCCCGAGGTAGCTCCCAGTATTCCTCGAACCTCCCATTGAAGCGGCAGCATCTCAGGGCGATGATGGCGTTGGCGCCGCGGACAGTCCAGAACATGCCGGATCGCTTCAGGCGCGACCCTATGACAGACTTGCAGCCAGCTTCCACTACTCCAGAGCCGACCAATAGTCCCTTGGCCCGAAACTCCGGATAGCGCATCCGGCTGGCATTGCTGGCAAAGTAATCCGCCTCCTGCAGGACCTCTGCCGTCAGCTCGGGATGAGTGTCGGCATGGGCGGCGGCAATCTCGTGGAGGTGCTTCACCAGGGGTTCAATATAATGATCCAGCAGGTCCTTCTGGGGCATAACCCAGAGTTTCTTGGCTGCCGCGTCTTGGGGGGGAAGCAGGGCGCCTGTTTTCCATAAATGCTGACGAGCATGATAGAGATCCACGATTTGAATGGCGCCGGGGAAGTGCTGGTCGGCCAGATTCCAAATCCAGACAGCCCCGTCTCCGAGAACTACGCGAATGATGGCCCACTCCCCACCTCTGCGCCAGGCCTCGGTATAGATGCGGAAGCCAAACTCTTCGGCGGTTTGGATGGCTCCCACGTAGGTGGTGGCGTCGGGGTCGCGGATGGGCCAGCCCTCCTGGTCCACCGTGGTCTGGGTGAAGACGCAGCCCAGCTTGCACTCGCGGGTGCGAGCGCGCTGTCCATCGACCCTACCCGTTCGCCCCTCGGTTTCGGCGGTCACGACAGGGACTTGGACGCCGTCCATCAGGACATACATTTTCGGGATGTTCGGTTTCATGACCACGGGCAGGGCGAGTTGTTTGGCACGACCGATTTCCTGCTGATCTGGTTGGGCGATCTGCTCGCCAATGGCCTCGGCGGCGCGTTCGATAGCTTTGGCCGTGACGTCTAGACCGGCCAGTAGTTTCATCGGCTCGCACCCCGGAGCGAAGGGCATCTCACTGCCTACCACCGCCTCCATGCGCCTCACCCCAGGCGAGGATTCTAGACCGGCGACACCCAGTTCGACGTCAACCGGGTACTGGCCGGTCGAACAACGGGCGCACCGATAATCAGGGTGCTGCAGTTCCACCGGACCCAGCACGGTTAGCACGGACTTGGAACGTAATTCCTGGTAATCGGCCAAGTGGCCGCAGGGACAGGGAAGCCTGCGGTGGTCCGCATCTGGCGGATCGTAGCGCAGCCATTGGGTCAGTGCGGAAGCCCCCGGCCTGATGCATGGCGGACCGCAGAGCGGTTTCGACCGCTTCCAGGTCGAGTCGACCGTTGCTGCGGCGCTGCTGGAAAACCATGTGCAGCAATCGGTCTACTTCATCGGCGACTTCCTTTTGGATCGCTTCCGCCGGTTTTTTTCCTGGGCCGACGCCAGGCTCTCCTCCACGGGCCGCAACTGGCAGATCTGTTCATTGACTTGGAGCAGTTGATCGCCCAGTTCTCGGAAACGCTGGCCCTCAGCGACCTCACGCCGTGCTTTGGCCAAACTGGCGGGAGAGGAAAAGGTTTCGGTGACCGTCTTGCCCTTGACCTTGCGAGTCAGTCGAAAGTAAGGACCGTGGCCGGGATCACCGGCGCGATGGCAATGACAGTTTGGATTTCCACAACGACCACCAGTTCCGGTAATGGTGCCCGAGCGCAGGTCACCCAACTGAGCGATTTGCGATTGAACGGAAGCACGACGGCTTTCCAAGTCAACCAAAGATTCAGGCATGCAGCGCCCCCTGTCAGCCTAGCGTATCATTACGCTAGGTTTAATGCCACAAAAAAGGAAAACCGCGAATAATCCACTTCCATCTCGCACACTCGCAGGGCAGGAGAGAGCCGACCCCACAGTTGCCGCATGCTATCGTTATGAATAGTGTCATCGCCGCTAAACTTCCACCTGGAACAGTACGACGGGCCGCTCGATCTGTTGTTGGACCTCATTCGCAAGCAGCAAATCGACATCAAGGATATCCCCATCGCCACGATTACCGCTCAGTATCTTCAATACATGGAAAAGGCGCGGGAAATGGATATCGACCTCGGGGCCGAATTCGTCTACATGGCGGCCACGCTGATCCATATCAAGTCCAAAATGCTCCTCCCGCGCGACCCTGCATTAGAAAGAGAAGGTGAGGACGCCGAAGATCCCCGGCAGGAACTGGTCGACCGCCTGCTCGAACACGAGCGCTTCAAAAACGCCGCTGAAATGCTCCAGCAAAAGCGCATGATCGAAGAGAATGTGTGGTCCAATCCCCAGATCAAAGCCTTCGTTTCCGAGGACGACGACCCGGGTCTCGCCATCACGCTCTTCGACCTGGTCAAAGCTTTCGGCGAGATGCTGGAGCGGACCAAAAACCGCCCCATCTACGAAGTGGAGTCGGCCGATGTCACGGTCGCCGACATGATCTGCTACTTGAGAGACCGTTTCGCGGACGCCGGCGACAATCAGCCCGTCTTCATTATGCGGGTTTTTGAACAGCAGCGTACCCGGCGCGCCATGATCGCCCTGTTCCTGGCGGTCCTCGAGATGGTCCGGATGCAGGCGGTAGTAGTTACCCAAAAAGACCTCTTTGGCGAGATCGCCCTCGAGCGGCACAGCAGTTTCGACGCCGTGTTTGCCAGCGACCAGCCCATCGCAGCCATCGAAAAAGACTACCTGTAATCAAGCAATGGAAGACCTGGAGACACCCCTAACCGAGCGCATCGAGACTGCCGAAGCGCCCGAGGCGTCCGCGCCGAGCAGCGAACCGCCGGAGCCGGCCGCCGAGATTGCCGAGCCGAGCCGCGAGATTCCCGAACCGAGCCGCGAGACTCCCGAACCGAGCCGCGACCGTGAGGGAGCGGTCCCCACCTTCTCGATGGAGGAACTGCTTTCCACTGAAGAACCCGCGCCGCCTTCCGTCCCTCTGGAAGACGCTCAGCTCCGCGCCGTCCTGGAAGCCATCGTC
>Ga0209067_10002079_pt1 | contig 11957 bp, 14 predicted proteins | sample ColStrG_CSR_2013_FD_187199 | JGI IMG/M metagenome (GOLD analysis project Ga0209067, IMG submission 187199) | Freshwater sediment microbial communities in response to fracking from Pennsylvania, USA - Cold Stream Run_MetaG_CSR_2013 (SPAdes)... | ecosystem: Environmental > Aquatic > Freshwater >... | reverse complement strand
GCGCAGGCCACCATGCAGGCGCCGCAGCCGTTGCACCGATCCACGTCGATGGTCATGCCGTACCGCGCGGCTTTGGTTGGTTTATTTGCGGAGATCATGCTGCCACCACCTTGGCGCGTGCGGCGGCGCCGCACACGTCGAGAATTCCCGGCGCCGTACCCACCAGGACCACTCCGGCCGGCACCGCGGCGTCGACGCTCACTTCGACTCCGCACTTGCCGAGGTGAGTTTCGAGAAAAGCGTGGGCGCCGTCTTCGAGCCGGGCCGCGCGCGCTTCGGAGGGGTTGAGAGCGACGCGGTTGGGGGCCAGGCGGAGGTTCGATTCCTGGTAGAGCTTGGTCATGAGCGGGGAGATCAACGGAGGAGCCTGCGGCGTGGCGAGGAGGGCCACCAGGGGCAGACCACCGCTCCCTGGCTCGCTAGGGGGCAAGTACGGTCGCGGCTCGGCTTGCGGCGCCCGGCCGTGGCCCGGTTCGTCAATCCAGCAACCCGCTTCGCTGAGTGATTTCCAAAATACCTCGGCGGTGAGGCTTTTGACTGCCACGGTCTTGCCGTCGGCAGGGGTGAACACCGTGCCGCGGCCGGCTTGATGAATGGCATCGGCGCGCTCGCGGAGGGCATCGGACTTGGGGAGATCCGCCAGTGTCGCGATGAACTCCGCGGGGTTCACCATGCCCGGCGGCGGCGCGGCCAACGGTGTGGAGATGCGGAACGTGGCGGCCGGTGAATCGATGGCGGTGGGGATATCCTCGGCGAATTCGGGATAGACGGCAGTAGGCAGGGCGAACCGCGCGTGGCGAGCGTAGCCTCCGCGCGAACTGGCGAACGTGACCACCACCGGGTTGTCGCGCACCAGTTTTCGTTCGATGGTATGCCAAGGCAGGTAGCGGTCCACTGCGGATTCGTCGATCAGCAGCACGCTAATGGAGCGGTCTTCGATCTGTGCCAGGCCGGTCGCCAGAACGGCCTTCTGCCAGGAGTCCGGCACCGGGGCTTCGGGCCTGGCGACCATCGTATGCCCGGCCGCGCCCAACAACTGGTTCAAGGCCATCGCGGCGGCGGAACCGCTATTGTCCAGCACAAGCGCCGGGCCGTTGTGGGTTAGCTCGTTGGCCAGGGACAGGGCGCGCTCGTCGTCCGCCTTGCCGTGTTGGATCGCGTTACCGATGGCCAGCGCCAGCGCCTCCTCCGTGCCCGGCTGGATCGGTAGCCACACATCGGCCAGCGCGGCCGTGCGGGATTCGATGGCCTCGGCCTGAATCAGGCGGAAGCCTGGGCGCGCGGCCCAGACGTTGCCGGGAGTTCCCCAGCCATCCAGAAGAGGCACCCCCAAACTCAGGACCGTCTTAGCCTGGTGGAGATCGAAGGCTACGGGCTGGTCCGCGGTCACGTACAAGCCGTTCAAAGCGGCCATGGCGCGGCGGTAGGTCCAGGAAGCCGTGCGACCGGGGCGCAAATCCAGAACGGCGATGCGCCCGCCTGCCGCCGAGGCCGCCGCCAGCGCCTGCTCCGCCGAGCCTTGCTTCAACCGCGCCGGGTGATAAGGCAGGTGGTGTGCAGTCAACCCGAACGGGCACAGTGCGCCGTGGCTCAAGGGGTGCGACGCCACGCCCGCCAGTTGGACGGGTTGGTCGCCCACGCAGCGCGCGCGCACCGCGCAGCCGGCGCGGCACACCGAACAGTTGGTGAACTTCGTGCGGATCTCGCCGCGCGGCGGGGACGGAATGCCGGGCCAGTTTTCCGACCAAAGGGCCGTGTCCGTGATTAACCGCCAGGGAGCCGGCGTAAGCAAGGCGCCCGCGGCCGAGCCGCCCGCATAAATGAAAAGATCTCTGCGTGTCGAGTTCATTTGTGACAATCCAGGCAACTGTGTTCGAGGCCTTGTTGTTCGTGGCAGGCAACACAATCGCTCATTCTCTTTCCGCGCCAGATGTCGCGCGAGTAGCCGCTGATGCGGTCCTCTTGATAGGGCCGCAGTTTCCCGGTGCTACCGTGAGCGGCGTGGCAGCTTTCGCACTTCAACTTGCCGCGATTCACGTGCGTGATGTGCGAGAAGTAGACATTCTCGGGCTGGCGGGCGTAGGCGGCCCACTGCGGTTCGCGTTGGGGCGTGATGTAGTTGTCGATGAAGTTTTTCTCCGCCGTGGTGCTGCCCATGGCGGCGGCATGGCAGCCGGCGCACTTGTCGAGTGTGGGGATGCCGGTGAAGCTCCCGTCCGCGCGGAAGCTATGGCAATCGTCACACTTGGAGCCGGCCTTTTCGGCGTGGACCTTGTGGCTGAAGTCCACCGGCTGGGGCCGGCTCCGGTACAGCGTGTAGGGAAAGCCGGCCCAGCCCGCGCCCAGGGCGGTCAGCATCCCGGCGAAAAAGGCGATCTTGCCTCGGTGTTTCACAGTTCTCTCTTTCCGTTCGCGTAGGGCGAGAAAAATTCGTGGAATAGGGCCAGCCGCCGCTCGCGGTCGAGCGTGCGCAACACTCCCGGCGCGATCTGGCCGCCATCGGCGCAGGCCCCCAGGCACTCCTGGCGGTGCTGTTGTTGCAGGAATTCGTTGGCCCGCCGCTGTTCCTGCTCCATCCATTCGTGGGCATGGCTGCCTGATATCAGCCCAGCGGTCGATTCCGGCGAGGGAATCCCCTCGAACAGCCAGCCGCCGGTGTACGGTTCGCTGGTGAGCCGCGAAGGATCGGCGCGCAGATAAAGGTTGCAGTTGGTCAGCAGGAACGGGTTCGGGAAGACCACTTCCAGGTCGGTGCCGTTGACGGTGAGGACCGCCGTGGGCCGGTGGCTGCCCTTTAGCCAGACGTAGCTGATGCGGTCGACCTTGCCGAGCGCGCGGCTCAGAAACGCGTCGATGCCGGCATGACACGCGCCATCGCTGGTAACGTCGAGCCACATGTGGTTGGCCGAGTATTGCAGCCAGCGGGGAACCCGCAGACCGTCCACCTGGCCTTCCCCCTCGCCGGCAGGCTCGCCAGGATGCGCCATGGCGAGATACAGTTCGCAGTAGCGGAAGCCGTCGTTGCCGCAGCGCGAGAGCAGCGACTCGCTGTAAGGGACTAACTTCGTGACCGGGGCCGCGCCGCAGTACTGCATCAGCGATTCGCGCAGGTAGGGGCAGGCGCCGGAGGCCTCCGATTCGGCAGTGGCGGGTTCGGCGGGCGGCTGTATGCGAAAGACCGGACACGTGGTATGCAGGGTGGAGGCGCACTTTTCGTCCGCCCGCGCGGCCTGCGCCATCGGAATCAGCTTCCGCAACGAGGCCGTCTGGCAGTATTTGACCTGAGCTTCTTTCAGGAAAGGGCAGGTCATAGCCGTTACCGCTTGTCCTTCTCCCCCAGTTCTTCGCCGCCATCGGCCATGGTGACGCCAAGCCCGGGGATGTGGAAGACATGTCCATCCTGGAACCCGGCAACCAGGTCGGTCACCTCACGGTCCAGTTGGGACGACTCCGCAAGTTTCTTCCGTCTTGCGGCCAGCTCCTGCAGCATGCCGAAGGCAACGGCGCCGCAGCAGATCAGGACGACCACACCAAGGACAATGTTGGTTACGGTCAGCCAGTAAGTAGATGGATCGCTCATCGGTGAGACTTCTCCTTCACAGTCGAATGGTGCACGTGGGGAGCCATGCAGAAAGGAAAAGGGTTAGGTGTGGGGGCGAGAACGGCTGTGCTGGATAATCAGATTACTTTGTCTGATTATCCGGCGCGGCAGTCGGGTTGCCTCTCGTCTTGGCCCTCTGGCCACCAAAGGTGATGAAACCGCCGGAGCAGCCGTGGCGCACACACTCGTGTGTGCAGCATCGAGATTCCTCTCGATGCCCGCGGCTTTCGTCCGCCCCGCGTGTCGCGTGCGCCACCCTGCCCCACATTTGCAGCCCGCGCTCACCATCCGTAGAATAAGAAGAATGGTCGATCATTCCGAAGAATTCTACAGGATACAGAAGCTGCCTCCCTACGTTTTCGCCGTCATCAACGAGATGCGGGCCAAGGCGCGGGCGGCAGGGGTCGACGTGATCGATCTCGGAATGGGGAATCCGGACGGCGCTACCCCGCGCGTGATCGTCCACAAGCTGATCGAAGCCGCGCGCAATCCGCGCAATCACCGGTATTCGCAGTCCCGTGGGATTCCCAGGCTGCGAGAAGAGATTACCCGGCGATACAAGACCAACTACGATGTGGACCTGGACCCCGACAAGGAAGCCATTGTCACCATCGGCGCCAAGGACGCGCTGGCCCACCTGCTGTTCGCCGTGGTAGGCCCCGGCGACGTGGTGGTTTCACCGAACCCCGCCTATCCCATCCACCAGTACGGCGTGTTGATGGCCGAAGGCTGTGCCTGCATGCTCCCCATGCCCGACGCGGCCACGTTCCTCGACCGGTTGCACCAGTTGTATCGCACGGCTGACCGGAAGCCAAAACTGCTGCTGATTTCCTTCCCCCACAACCCGACGACGACCTGCGTGGACCTGGACTTCTTCCGCGAGATCGTCCGCCTGGCGCAAGAGCACGGAACTCTGGTGGTCCACGACTTCGCGTACGCGGACCTGGGCTTCGATGGCTACAAACCGCCCAGCATCCTGCAGGTGCCCGGCGCCAAAGACGTGGCGGTGGAGATCTTCTCGCTGTCGAAGAGTTACAACATGGCGGGCTGGCGCGTGGGTTTCTGCCTGGGCAACCCGAAGATGATCGCCGCCTTGGCGCGCATCAAGAGCTACCTGGATTACGGCGTGTTTCAGCCGGTGCAGATCGCCTCGATCATCGCGCTGCGGGAGTGCGAGGAGGACACGAAAAAGATTTGCGCCGTCTACCAAAAGCGGCGCGACGTGCTGGTGACGGGCCTGAAGCGCGCCGGATGGCCCGTGGAGAAGCCGCACGGTTCCATGTTCCTCTGGGCGCCGATTCCGGAGCGCTACCGCGAAATCGGATCGCTGGAGTTCTGCAAACTGCTCCTGGAGAAGGCGCTGGTGGCGGTGTCGCCCGGCATCGGGTTCGGCCCAATGGGCGAAGGCCACGTGCGTTTCGCCCTCGTGGAGAACGACCAGCGGATCCGTCAAGCCACCAGGGCGATTGGACAGTTTCTGAAAGAGTAGACTAGCCTCAAAACATCATTCCTTAAAGATGCAGCCGGGGGTTCTCTGCTCTGTCGTTCGGGCCAACTTCCGGTAACCCCACTTTTGGACCGCCTTGTCGGAAACTGCCGCTCGCAGTTCGGGGACGGTTGGCTCGAATCGTTATACGCTGGCTTAAGGATTATGAAACCCTCGAAAGATCGAAATGGGAAACCCGTGGTCGTGGGCACTCGTGTTCAGCTATTAGCCCTCCCCGGCACATGGGTGGAGGATCTGCCGGACCAGGAAAGAATCGACGTCAGGTCGATGATTGGAGGAGTCTTCACTGTCGAGGAGATCGATGAATTCGGACGGGCGGGGATCAGCCGAACTTGGGATGACGGCGGTGGGGTCAGCCATGGCCATTCCATAGCTCTGGATCCTCACGAAATGGAGGTTGTCGATGACCCTGAGTGACCGCGCCCTGATGGCGCACCGCAAGCGGCTGCAATTGGCACCTTTGGCTCTGGCACTCTACTTGGCCGCTCTCGTGACCACGGTTCGGCGGCTGCGAGCTTATTTCGATTGCCAGATCCTCTTACGAGAATCCTGTCTGCTGCATTGACCGTGCTCGCAGTCCTTTTCAGCCTTCACAGTGATCGGGCAAAGCAGAGCCAGTTAAACGGGGATAGCGGAAACTACACGGCGGCGGTCCGCGTACTCCCGCTCAACCGGGGTCTGATCCGCGGCTGCGCGTGCACAGGCCGATAACGAATCCGAGACCTCCATAAAGCGGCGCATGAATGGAGCCAGCGTCAATGCGACCGTCGTAATAGAGGGGTCCACGGTGAAGGTTGCCAGTGCAGCTGGACATAGCCCAAACACGAGTAACGGTGACAGGCTCCAACGCGGCGGAGCAAAGTAGATGCCAATAGCAACCAGGTACCCTACTGCCCCAGCCAGAAGGGCAACCTGAAGTGCGTGTTTATCCACGATGCACCACCTCCCATCGATGCTATGCCACAGGCCGAAAGAGCGGCGGGACTGATCCGATTTCGCCGACTTTCATCCTAGTGCCGCGCCCAGCCAAACACCAGTGGATACAGAACGCGGACACGACTCCCTCGTTCGAATCTCAGGGTTGGATCGGGTCGTGGAAGAGACACGGCGATAGGGCAGAATGGTCCGCAAGGGACCGAAACTTGACTCGTACGGTATGACCGTACATAATTGAAAGAGAAAGCAACGCGATGCGACTGACCAGCTTTCGGCATAAAGGCCTGAAGCAGATCCATGATGGTGACAATGCCAAAGGAGTACCGGCCGCGATGGCTGACAAGCTAAGCAAGCTTCTGTTCGCGCTGGAGACGGCCACCGGCGTGGATCAAGTCAGCCGGTTTCCAGGGTGGAAATTGCATCGTTTGAAAGGCGATTTGAAGGGTTTCTGGAGTTTGACCGTTACAGGAAACTGGCGGTTGATCTTTCGCTACCACGAAGACGCTAATACAGCCAGCGACATCGATTTGATTGACTATCATTAGGAGGCGAACAATGCCCATGAAGAACCCTCCCCATCCGGGCGATCTCATCAGGACCGAGGTTATTGAAGCGCTTGGCCTCAGCGTTTCGAAGGCGGCGGACGTTTTGAAGGTGCGGCGCGCAACCCTCTCCGACCTTCTCCGCGGCAAGGCTGCCTTAACGCCAGAAATGGCGCTGCGCATCGAGAAGGCTTTCGGTCCGAACATGGATCACCTGCTGAGGATGCAACTCGCGTACGACGTTGCGAAAACGCGGCAGCAGGCACGCAGCATTATCGTCAAACGGTATGTCCCGCCCGCAGCGTGAGTTGGCGCAAGCCTATATTGAGCCTGTCTCCAGAAACGTGGCCATTCTGGCCGCGACCCTTGTGATCGAAGCCGCGTCTTCGTTACGTAAAACGGGGTTACCGGAAAGAGAGGCCAGCGCCTGGCTCAAAAATCCGTTCCAAGAAGTCGGCTCACGGAAAGGAGCGAACCGGAGAGTCGCGGCTTACTGCACCTGGTAAGGCACCGTGATCTCGATCGTCTTCGGTTGGTAGCAGGCCTTGTTGCTGCAAGCCTGGTACCGCAACTTGCCTACCGCCACCCCGGGGCCGGCCGCGGCATTGGCGGCTACCTTGAAATTGGCCACCAGGTCGAAATTGCCGGTGAAGACCGAGAGCGGCTTCTCGGTAAACTCGTACTTTTCCATCGACGGCTTGGGATACACGATGGCCCCGCCCTCGAGCGCGCCAGTTTCCGTCCAGGTCAACTTGAGCGGGATCAGGTATTCTTCGCTCGGCGTATTGCTGTTGACGTGGTAGCCGGTTCTGACCGTCACCGGAATCTTCGCCTGCACCGCGGCGTTGCGGGCACCGGCAACCTTCGCCGGTTCGCCAACTACCAGGTAGCCGGCCGCGCTACTTTGCGCGAACAGCGAGGGCAGGTAGAATGCTGCGATCGAGAGTGCCAGGTACAGAAGCCTGGTCGGGCTTGATGCCGCCAGGCGCGGGAGATTGCAGGAGCTGTTGGATGCCATCTTCGAAATCTTTCTTGCTCGCGAGCCCTACATGGACCGCGGCGATTTTTCCGGATTGGTCGATCAGGAAGGTAGTGGGCAGCGCGTCGACGCCGCCGTACATTTGGGCTGTTGCGTCGTTGCCGATCACCACCCGGTAGTTCACACCCAACTCGGCCAGGAACGGCTTGACCACCTCCCAGCCTTCGTCGTCCATGGAAACGCCGAGGACGGCAAAGCCTCTGTCCTTGTTCTTGCGCTCCATCTCCGTGAACCAGGGAATTTCGATCTTGCAGGGGCCGCACCAGGTGGCGAAGAAATCCAGCAGGACCACCTTGCCACGGTAGTCGGCCAGTCGGACCACCTTGCCGTCGGCATCTTTGAGGGTGAACTCGGGCGCATCCTTGCGCTCCTGGGCCGGTTTCACGCTGGCGGCTTTCACGGTATGGGGACCGGACGAGCAACTCTGCAGGAAGCAACCCAGCAGGATGGCGGTGGCAAATCGAGCAGACAGGCGCAGTAAAGACACAGATTTCTACCCTTTTCGATTATATCGACAATCGTTTGGATTCAACAGTTTTTGTGAACCAGGCACGGCGGACTTGCCGGAAATGTCGGGCCAAGGTGAACTCCGGGTGGCGGCGGGCGCCGGAGTAGAGCCAGGCCGCGGTATCGCAGAAGCTCTCGCAGCAATACTCGCGCCAGCGGCGGTGGCGCGAGCGGATTTGGCCGCTGGTGAGCTCCTTTTTGCGCCATTCGGCGGACCAACCCAGTTCCCCGCGCGCGCCGGCGCGCAACTCCGCCTGCAGCAGTTCTTCCCAGGACCACCGCGCCGGGTTGCCCAGGCGGAGCCATGCGAAGTGCGCCAGTTCGTGAACGAAAATGCGGGGAAACTCTTTGCGGGAGGAATTGAAAGCGATCCGGCGGTCGCGCAGGAAGGAGCCGCCATGGACCGGTCCGCGTACATCACGCAGGCCGTGGGCGGCCTGGATGCGAATGGGGTTCCCGAAAACCGCCGGCAGACGGCGCAGGACCGGTTGCGCCCGGCGTTCCAGGGCCGCGTCTTCAAACCGGAACGGATCTGAGGTCACTATTTACGAAGGGTAGCGCAAGCTAAAGCATGCGGTACCCCTTTAATTTCGGAGTATTTTGTCTTATACTGCGGTTGACGGACCCGTGAGGGTCGAGGAGGCCGCCATGAAGATCCTCAAGCTCCCAAAAGAGAAGCTGGATCTCTTCGCCTCGGTGGTCCAGCAGTTCGGCGAACTGCATGCACCGGTCGAGCAGGACGGTAAGTACGTTTTCAAACGGCTCACCCGGTGGCCGGATGCCAGGCTGGAATACGACCGGACCATCTTGCCACCGAAAAAGTACTTCCTTCCACCGCGGGAAACGCTCTTTCGCTATCGCCCCGGCGAGGGCTTCGTTCCCCACATCGAGGGTTTGGATCAGCGAATCATCCTCTTCGGCGTACATGCCTGCGATGTCTACGCGATCAACATTCTCGACCGCGTCTTCGCGGGGAAATACAAGGACCCGTACTACCAGGCACGCCGGAAGAACATCGCCATCATCGGAATCGACTGCACCCCCGACAAGCAGTGCTTCTGCCGTTCCATGCGGGCGGACTTCGTGGACCACGGCTTCGATCTCTTCTTCTACGACACCGGCGACTATTACCAGGCGCTGGTGGGCACGGCGCTGGGGGACGATATGGTGCTGGCCACCGGCAGCCTGTTCGAGCCGGTGGACACAGCCAACATCGACGATTACAAGCAGCGTTCGCGGAACAAGCGCCGCGCCTTCCAACTCGACGTCGAGATCCGCGATCTCCCCGAGATCTTCGAGATGGAATATGAGAGTGAGCTCTGGGATGAGCTGGGCCGGCAGTGTCTTTCGTGCGGCAGTTGCAGTATGGTCTGTCCCACCTGCTACTGCTATGACGTAACCGACGACGTGGAACTGGGAACCCGGGCCGGCAAGCGGACCCGCTCCTGGGACTCCTGTCTGTTTGCGAACCACGCGCTGGTGGCGAGCGGCGAAAACTTCCGCGGCCCGCGCGCCAGCCGGATCAAGTTCCGCTTCTATCACAAGCAGCGCGGTTTCGTGGCCGAGTACGGCCGGCCGAGCTGCGTCGGCTGCGGGCGGTGCATCAGCGCCTGTCCGGTTCACATCGATGTCGTGCAGGTGATTGAACGGCTGAGGAGTGTCGAAGATGTTGCTCGCCGATGAAGTCGCAACCTACCATCCCGTCCTGAACGACAACCCATATCAGCCGCACATGGCGCGCATTGTGCGGATCTACAAAATGGTGGAGAACAACCACCTCTTTACTCTGCGTTTCATGGAGGACCACCTGGCACACACGTTCCGCCACCATCCGGGCCAGTTCATCATGCTGAGCGTGCCGGGCGCGGGCGAGATGCCGATTTCGATTTCCTCCTCGCCATCTCGGCCGGAGGTGCTGGAGCTGTGCGTGCGGCGCGTCGGCCGCGTCACCGACGCCCTCTACCGCATGCGCACCAACGATGTGGTGGGCGTGCGCGGGCCCTACGGCAACGGCTATCCCATGCAGGAGATCATGGGCAACGACCTGCTTCTGGCCGCCGGCGGCCTGGGCATGGCGCCGCTACGCTCCCTGTTGTGGTATGCGCTCGATCACCGCGATAAGTTCAACAACATTACGCTCATGTACGGCGCCAAGCGGCCGGAAGACATGCTATTTCGCGAGGAACTCCTGGCCCTGGTGGACCGCACTGACATCAACTGCCTGCTCACCGTGGATGCCGACCCCTCCCAAACGTGGAGGAACCACGTTGGCCTGCTGCCCACCCTCTTCGACCATGCCAAGATCGATCCGGCACGGACGTTTGCGGCGGTATGCGGTCCACCGGTGGTGTACAGGTTCATTCTGCAGCGGCTGCTGGACCTTGGCTTTCCCAAGAACCGCATCCTGATGTCGCTCGAGCGGCGCATGAAATGTGGAGTCGGCAAGTGCGGGCATTGCAGCATCGGCTACAAGTACACCTGCCTGCAGGGCCCGATTTTCACGTACTGGGACGCACTCAATCTGCCGGAGATGATCTGATGAGCAAGCCTACGGTTGGGATTTTCGGGCTTACGGGCTGTGCCGGCGACCAGCTCGTGGTGCTGAATTGCGAAGACCGGCTCCTGGATGTCGTCGCCCTGATCGACATCCGGGATTTCCTGATGGCCTCTTCGGATAACGATACCGCCTGCGCGCTGGACATTGCGCTGGTGGAAGGCGCGGTTTTGAGCAAGCGGGACGCGGAAACGCTGCTGGCCATCCGCAAGCGGGCCAAGACGCTGGTGGCGCTGGGCACCTGCGCGGTGTGGGGCGGGGTCGCGGCCATGGACCGTGGCCTCGACCGGGCGAAGCTGCTGGAGGAGGTCTACGGCGAAGTGGGCTGCGGATACGATTCCACGCCCGCCCAGGCGCTGCACGAGGTGGTGAAGGTCGATTTCAACATTACCGGCTGCCCGATCGAGAAGGAGCACTTCATCGCCGCGGTGGGGGCGCTGCTGAATGGGGACACGCCGCTTTATCCCGAGTATCCGGTATGTACGGAGTGCCGGATGCGGGAGAACAATTGCCTGCTGATCGAACACGGCGAACTCTGCTGCGGGCCCATCACTGCCGCCGGATGCAATGCGCGATGCCCCGAGCTGCGGGTTGTCTGCACCGGCTGCCGCGGGCCGATCGGCGACGCCAATCCGTCCTCCCTGCTGGCCACGTTGCAGGAGAGGGGCTTTGAGCGGGAGCGGATCGCCGCGCGGCTGCGGACTTTCGCGCCTGAGGGGGTTGCGCAATGAACACCATCGTCATCGACCATCTGGCCCGCGTGGAAGGGCACGGCGGCATCACGGTCGAAATGGAAGGCGACACCGTAACCAACGTGCGCTTCGATGTGTTTGAAGGGTCGCGGCTGCTGGAGCCGCTGCTTCGCGGAAGGCGCTACGACGAAGTGGCCACCATCCTCTCCCGCATTTGCGCCATCTGTTCGGTCGCCCACGCGCTCACCTCCCTCAAAGCCACGGAGCTGGCATTCGGTGTCCGGGTGAGCTCGCAGACGGAGCTGCTCCGCGAACTGATGTATCGCGGGGAGAGCATCGAAAGCCATGCGCTGCATCTCTTCCTGCTGGCAGTGCCCGACTACCTGAATTATCCGAGCGCCACCGCGCTGGCCGTAGACAAGCCCGCAGCGGTGCTCCTGGGACTGAGGCTCAAGAAGCTCGGCAACCTCATTCAGGAAACCATCGGGGGCCGGGCGGTCCACCCCGTAAACGCCGTGCTCGGTGGTTTCGGCCGGGTGCCGGCATTCGACCAGCTCATCGAACTGCGCAGCGCCGTGA
>Ga0209067_10002072_pt1 | contig 11974 bp, 9 predicted proteins | sample ColStrG_CSR_2013_FD_187199 | JGI IMG/M metagenome (GOLD analysis project Ga0209067, IMG submission 187199) | Freshwater sediment microbial communities in response to fracking from Pennsylvania, USA - Cold Stream Run_MetaG_CSR_2013 (SPAdes)... | ecosystem: Environmental > Aquatic > Freshwater >... | reverse complement strand
CAATTAATTTGAAGTAGTTTTATGTAGTGTGTTTGATGGGGTGTAGTTTTTTAGCGCTTCCTTCGGGAAGCGCTTTTTTTATTGCCGGAAAGATAAATTTACAGGTATTATTTTCACGTTTTGAATTCCGATGGCGAGGCCAAAAAATGAAACGTAAATTCCAACAGCTAGCACGTAAAAATGGCCAAGAAGCGACCATCAAAGCCAGACGAGTGGCGGTCATTTTGAGTTTGAAACCGACCAGTGAATATGGTCAGCGTTGGCTGATGGCGGAGGCCTTGCGGGTATCCAAAGTGGTTGAATACCACCTGCGCCAAGCCAATTTAATTGGGCAATTAATTGAACGGATGGACGAAGAAATTAAGCTTAAAAATAATTACCCAGATCGCACCTTTGTTGTTTAAACGCTGTTGCGATTGCAAATCTTTGTTAAATCACGATGCGCCATCCGCGTAGCGCCATGATCTTTAGAATCAGCGCAAATACCGACGTGAAGCCTATCGAAAACATCATCGACGCAAATTCTGGGCTCACCGATGTAGCAAATAATGGCGCGACACCGCGTTGATAAATCACTTCAAATAAGCCCGTCCCGTACAAAATACAAATCCCAATCCACGAACCCGCATACGCAGCAATCGCATTAATACCAAAGCTTCTACCAATAGCCGGCCAATTTTTTTGATCAATCAAATAGTGCATGAGGCACAGTGCCAAGATACCAAACCCGCCCGTCCACAACACGAACGAAGAAGTCCACAGTTGTTTATTGAGCGGCATGTCTAACGACCACAATCCACCCAACGCAATCGCCACAACGCCAGCGATAAGCAAGTGGCGTAACTGACCACGACGTAGCCATTCACCAGCGCGCACGCCCAATAACACGGTGGCTATCGATGGCAAGGTACTCAGTATTCCTTCGGGATCGTGCGCAAGTTTAGTGGCGGGATCAAATTGATAAGCAAGCTTGCCGAGCAGAGCGGTATCGACTTTGTCGGCTAAATTGAGCCCCGGCACATACACTCCACGCAGCAAGGCCCAATAGCCGATCAGTATCGCGGCGATTATTCCCCACTGAATACGCGCACTCTGAAACGTTAAATGCACCAATCCCACGACTGAAAAGCAAATTCCAATTCGCTGCAATACGCCAAATAAGCGAAAAGCTCGACCATCAATGAGCAACATCGCGATCACATGCAAGGCAATGCCTAGCAAAATAATGCGCCCACCGCGCAACACGACCGATTTTTTCGCCTTCGCTAAATCAATCACTGCACCGGGCTTTGGCGCCGTGATCGAACTCAGCGCTAAGCTCAGCGAAACGCCGACGATCAATAGAAAAAACGGGAAGATGAAATCGGCTGGATGGCATCCATTCCATTCAGCGTGCTCCAACCAAGGATAAACGTGATCCCAGTCGCCCGCGTTATTAACCAATAACATCGCCGCGACGGTCAAACCGCGCAAAGCATCTATAGAAGAGTATCGAGCCATAGTTTTGGGTGTGGAAAAAGGTTGGTATTTTTTTGCTTAGGCAGCTCGCTAAGACGGATCGAAATCCCGCGTTAGCGAATGTGACTAACAAGAATTGAATTTAATAAAAAGCCAGCGTCATTTCACTGACGCTGGCAAAACACACTACGCATGAACTGGTATGGTTGATCAGGCTTGCTGATCAACGGCGAATTCGCTTTAGCTAAGCTTAGTTAAGCTGAGTTAGTCTTAGTTAGTCTTAGTTAGTCTTAGTCACTTTACTCAAATGACGTGGCTTATCCGGATTCAAGCCACGCGCTAACGACAACTTTGCCGCCATCACGTAGAACGCCTGAATCGCAACGATAGGATCCAAATCCGGCGTAGCCGCGACAGGAATAGTCAAATTACGTTCGCTAATATCAGCAGGTGCGGCCAACAATACCCGCGCACCGCGACCACGCATTTCTTCAGCTAATTTAATCAAACCGGCTTGCGTTGGGCCACGCGTTGCAAAGATCATTAATGGATAACCATCATCGATCAAGGCCATTGGGCCATGTTTGATTTCCGCACCGCTAAACGCTTCTGCTTGGATGGCTGAGGTTTCTTTAAACTTTAACGCTGATTCCAGCGCGATCGGGAAACTGATACCGCGACCGACCACCATGATGTTGTTCGCTGGCGTTAATACGTCGATCGCTTCTGACCAATCGATGTCCGTGGCGGCGGCCAGTGAAGCAGGTAAATCTGCCAATGCAGCCAAGAATTCGGGATCGTTTTGCCAATGGCCGGCGAGCTGTGCAGCAGCGACTAAACTCGTTATAAAACTCTTGGTCGCCGCAACACTTAATTCGGCACCCGCATGCAAGGGCATGCACCATTGAGCGCTGGTTGCTAACGGTGAATTGGCGTCGTTGACCAAAGCCACGGTAGTCGCACCACCCTCGCGGAAATAACGAATCGGCTCAATTACGTCTGGGCTTTGACCGGATTGAGAAATCGCAATCGCCAAGGCATCTTTTGCTTGTAACGGTGCATTGAGCAATGTCACCAACGACATCGGTAATGAGGCAACAATTTTACCTAAACGCGACATGATCAAATACGCCGCATAAGCAGCGGCATGATCGGAACTACCGCGTGCAATCGTCAGCACGGAAGTTGGTGGATTGGAGCGCAACGCATTACCTAATTCGGCAAAGCGGGCACCTTCTTGCGTTAATTGTTTGGCGACAAATTCAGCGGAAGAACAGGCTTCCTTATGCATTAACGAGGTCAATTTTTTCTCCTTCAACATAGACGGCTATTAAATTTAGATCGCGGTCCAACACCACGAAATCGGCATACGCTTGCGCTTGCAAACGTCCACGTTCTGTTACACCTAAATAGTCGGCCGCAAAGGTAGAAACTCGTTTTGATGCGTCGGCCAAATCGAGGCCGATACTGACTAAATTACGTAAAGCTTGATCCATGGTTAATGTGCTGCCCGCCAATGTTCCGTCGGCTAATCGCACCCCACCTTGGCATTTATGAACTTGTTGCCGCCCCAGCATATATTGGCCATCAGGCATGCCAGAAGCCGCGGTCGAATCGGTCACGCAATATAGGTGGGGAATAGCGCGCATAGCAGCTTTAATCGCACCCGGATGGACATGCAACAAATCAGGAATAATTTCGGAATAATTGGCGTGCGCCAAGGCTGCACCCACCATGCCCGGCGCACGATGATCCAAGCGCGTCATGGCGTTAAATAAATGGGTAAATCCGGCCGCGCCATTTTCGAGCGCAGCAACGCCTTCTTCGTAGGTACCGAGCGTGTGGCCCAATTGCACCTTCATACCAATTGCGGTGAGTTGCTTTACCAACTCTAAATGACCTTCGATTTCTGGCGCTACGGTAATGAGTTTAATTGGCGCAATCGCGTCTAATTTTTGTACATCGCCTAGCGTCGCTTTTTGAGCGTAATCCGGTTGCGCGCCTAGCTTGCCGGGATTGATATACGGGCCTTCTAAATGCACACCCAAAATCCGCGCCATGCCGGGTTGATGCTGTGTAATCGCACGGTTTATGCCTTGCAAGGCCTGCTCTAAATCGGACAACGGCGCTGTCATAGTGGTGGCGAGCAAACTGGTCGTGCCGTGCTGGGCATGCATGCGCGCAATGACTTGGGTTGCGTCGCCTGCTTCCATGGTGTCTTTGCCACCCGCGCCATGCACATGCAAATCGATGAAGCCGGGCAGAATGTAGTGCTGCGTATTCGAGGCCGGATCAACCGATGCGCCTTCAATCGCATTGATGCGTTGATTGAACGTCACCGCGCCAAGCACCCAGCCCTGCGGCGTCAAGATATTGCCGCTTAATTGGGATGGGATTTGATCGGCATTGGTGACTGACGTGGCGTGTTGCACGGCTTGATTTTTTCCACTCATCTAAACAACTCCGCCACAAAGTCATAGTAATCACTGCGGCAATACGAATGCGTGAGTTCGATTGCGGTGCCGTTAGCGTGATAGCCAACGCGGGTAATAAACAGCATCGCGGCACCTTGCTTAATGCCGGCTAATTTGGCTTGCTCGGCGGTAGCATTTACTGCACGAATATGTTGCAGTGCGCGTGTCGGCGCAGCGCCATTGGCGTCCAGATAGTTGTACAAACTATCGGTGACTAATTTTGGGTTCGGTAAATATTGCGAAGGAATCGTGCTGCTTTCAATCGCCATCACTACATTGTCTGCCGTGCGCAACCGTTTCAGACGCGATACCACCGTATTGGGTGACAAACCTAAAGACAAAATTTCTTCCGGTGCCGCGACACCGGTTTCACGCGACAACCATTGCGAACCCGGCAAAAAACCGCGTTGGCGTAATTCTTCACTGAAGTTGGTCAGGCGCGACAATGGTTGTTCTAACTTTGGTGTGATGAAAGTGCCTGAACCTTGTTTGCGTGTGAGCAGTCCGCGCTCGCATAACATGTCTATCGCTTTACGCGCTGTTACGCGTGAAATCGACAATTGATCCGACAGCGTGCGTTCGGACGGCAAGGCTTCGTCTGGCTGCCAAATACCGCCATGAATAGCAGTCGCTAATTTATTGGCTAATTGCAGATAAAGCGGTGTCGCGCTGTCGCTGTCTGGCTTGAAATCAGTTAACGGACTTAACATGTGTGCCTTCTTTAATTTTTTTTATCAGCAACAATGCACCTGATGCCGAATCTCCATGAGGGGGAACCACCCGACTTAATAAGTCTGCCGGCAGATATTTTTCCAATGGTTTTGCTAAGCCACCGCATAACGCAATCGGTAATGAATTGGTCTTATCCAACGCGAGCGCAATTTTAGCAATTTCCCGCCCGGCTTCCTGCATAATTTGCTCTACCACCGCATTTTTTTCTTGATTGGCAAACTTAATCACGATAGGCGCTAACTGCGCGTAACTGCCTTGATTAGCGTTGGCCAGCCAGTTAAACACCGCGTCTTTATGCCCCCCGCAATGTTCAATCACCTCCGCCGAAAACGCGCTGGCCTCTGCCCTGCCGTCAATTACTTGCTGAATATGGTTGATAGCACGCATGCCAATCCAAGCGCCACCAGCTTCATCGCCACATGGAAAACCCCAGCCGCCGACCTCAAGGTGATTACCATCGGGCAGCAATGCTTCACCCACGCTACCGGTTCCGATCGCTACGATTCCGCCCGGCTTGCCCTGATGCGCACCCATGACGGTGGTATAGGCATCGGTGGCTAGTTGAAACAAACCAAAGCCAGGATTCTTATCAGCAAACTGCGCCGCCCATTGCTTGTTATGCACACCCGCCAAACCCAAGCCAATACCAACATTGGCCAAATCTGGGCGCACTAAATGGACGCTAGCAAAAGCATCGTTAATCGCATTGAGAATGGAAACCCACGCAGCATCCGCACCATTAATCAAGCCTGATGGACCAGCGATTCCGCGCGCAAATTCAACTCCATTGGCATCCGCCACAGCCACCCGCGTACCCGTTCCACCGCCATCAACACCGATTAAATGCGTAATTTGATTTGTCATACAAAGTCGTTTTGTCGCCGCTGAAATTGCCACCGATTTAACGTTACCGCTTCGGTGGAATTAGCTTGATTATAGTGTCCCTAAGTTGCCCCTAAGGATCACTTTATTCGCTTCACAAGTGGCTGTCAATAGGTATTTAAGTGGTATTGCAACTATTTTTACGCGATGCAGTAAAACCACTAAAAATAAGTTGGTTTTTATAGCAATTTGCCGCTTTATTCAAACCAATTTTTGATTGATTTTTACAAATCCGAAATCGGCTTCCGCGTTTATGCGATGCGCACATAAACCAAGGTGTAAAAAGTCGGAGGAGCAAGCGCGTATTTCGCTCGTTGCGCGGTGAATTTTTTGGTCTGTAAAAAGTAAAACTAGTTGGCCCAGCAGCGTACGAACAAGGATCGCTACATCGCATTTTTTCACCAATTAATTGTGTCTAGCTCAAGAAGGTTTTTCAGGTTTTTAGGCCGTCTCTAGTGTTAAAATAAATCCGCAATTTTTCTCTTAAAGCGAAGACCATTTATAAAAAATTTCGCTCAAAAAGCCGGTATGTCTCAGGGCTTTTTGCAAACCAATTTTTTGTCCGGTGAATAAAAATGAAAGTTAACAACATCGTCATCATTGGTGGTGGTACCGCAGGCTGGTTGGCAGCAAATCATTTGGCTATTGAACTGCGTGCCGAAACCGACATCACTATTACCGTAATTGAATCGCCTGAAATTGGCATCATTGGCGTGGGCGAAGGAACTGTTCCGCATATTAAAAAGTCGCTGATGAAATTCGGCATTTCTGAAGCTGAATTGCTTGCCACCTGCGACGCCACCTTTAAAAAAGGAATTAAATTTAGCAATTGGATGAATCCATCCGTAGCCAATCCGAGTAACAGCTATTACCACCCTTTCACTTCGCCTTTCCCGGGTGGCATCGATGTGACAGCGCGTTATTTGAGCAATCCGCAACACATGAACTTCGCCGAAGTAACCGAAGTTGCAGCTTTAGCGGATGCGATGAAAGCACCCAAAAAAGTTTCATCCGCACCGTATGAAGGCGTCGTCAATTATGCCTACCATTTCAACGCGGTAAAGTTCGGAAAACTATTATCTAAAAATGCACGCGAGCGTCTTAACGTAAAACATCTGTCCGCCACCATCGTTGATGCAAAATTAAATGAGCAAGGTGAGATTGCGTATTTGATTACCAAAGAGGGCGAGCAATTGCATTACGATTTTTATGTTGATTGCTCAGGATTTCATTCGCTGCTGTTGGGCAAATTGCTCAATGTACCCTTTGTCGATAAATCGAATCAATTACTCACCGACAGCGCACTGGCGGTGCAATTGCCGACTGACGACAAAGTCGACATTGCGCCCTACACATTGGCGACCGCGCATTCGGCGGGATGGATTTGGGATATTCCGCTCACCAATCGGCGCGGCATTGGTTTCGTGTATTCCAGCGCGCACATGAGCGAAGAGGCGGCAGTAGAAAATATGAGCCGCTATTTACAGCTCGATGTTGATCAATTTTCTCCACGTAAGATTCCGATGCGCATGGGTTACCGAGAAAAATTCTGGTGCAAAAATGTGGTGGCGTTGGGCTTGGCACAAGGCTTTGTTGAGCCACTCGAAGCGACCTCGATTTTTGTCACCGATTTCACCGCCGAATTATTTGCGCGCAATTTTTGCGTTGAACGAGAATCGATGTCGATTGCCGCCAATTACTGCAATAAAGTGGCCAGCTATGCGTGGGAACGGGTGATTGATTTTGTGCAGATGCATTACTGCATTTCTGACCGACGCGATTCGGAATTTTGGCGCATCAATACCGAAGAAACACCGCGCTCGGATGTGTTGGCGGAACGGTTAGAAATGTGGCGCTATCATCCGCCCAAACAGACCGATTTTTTTAGCCGCTTTGATTTGTTTAACGTCGATAACTTTTTGTTTGTGCTGTATGGAATGAAGTACGCCACCAAGCCGAAAAATATGACGGATTACGAACAGCAGTTCTTTCATCGGGAAATCGCCGAGGTGCGGTTGCGGGAAGAAAAATTGCTGAAAGAATTGCTCGGTCACCGCGATTGGTTAGAGCGATTTAACGCAGCGTATCAACTCTCATTAGGATGATATGAGCCAACCCGTAGCCTTTGCCATTCGGATGCCGCCCGATATTGGCTCGATCCAAATTGGCAATCACCACGCAATCGTGGTGGATAATTTTTTGGAGAATCCGCAGGCCTTGGTAGCCGACGCCGTTGCGCTGCAAAATCAATTTACGCCTTATCCAAAATTTGAGGATAAAAAAGGCTATCCGGGAATTCGCGCCGAAGCGCCTGCGACGTATTCCAGCGTCTTGGCCGGCTTAGTTGAGCCGCTGATTAAAGCCAATTTTAATGTGCCTCAACATGTGGACTTTCGCAAAAGCATTTGCGCTTATTCACTCACGACGATGCAGCCGGAGGAATTAGGCCCGTTACAGCGAATTCCACATTTTGATTCGAGTACGCCGCATCATTTTGCGGTGCTGCTGTACCTTTGTGATGAAAGTCATGGCGGAACGGGTTTTTATCGGCACAACGCCACCGGTTTTCAACAAATCACGGCAGACAATCGAGAGCATTATTTGGATGTGTCCTACCAAGAGATTAATTCCCAACTACCAAGACAGCGTTATTTTGATAAGTCCGATGAGCGGTATACGTTCTTGGGAATGATTCCAGCGAAATTTAATCGCTTGGTGATTTATCATGGCAGTTTGTTGCACTCGGCGTGTGTGAATCCGGCGATTAGCTTGACCGATAATCCGAGTAAAGGTCGGCTAACACTGAATTCATTTTTTGATTTTAACGAACCTGATTAAACATGATGAATCACGTTAAGAGAAGCGTCGTTTTGTAAGCGAGTTAGCACAAAAAAACCCAGCCTAGGCTGGGTTTTTTGTCATTGCTAAGTCAGATTAGAACTTGGCGCTGAGTGTTACTTTGTAAGTTGCTTCACCTAAGTAAGACCATGCTGGGTAGCCTAATTTCTGCGCTGGGCTAGACAGTTTGGCGTCAACTGGTGCTACACCGTATTCCACATCGTTGGCTTTGGTCAGGTTAGTCGCTTCAAACACCAAACGAACTTTTGGAGTGATGTTCCAACCAGCACTTGCATCTAACTGGCCATAACCTTGTTGCATACGATTACCGTAGTAACCAGTTTCACGCACCATGTACTCTGAACGGTAGTTATAAGCTAAACGTGCAAAGTATTGGGAATTTTCCCAGTAGGTTACTAAGTTGGCGTTATTTTTCGACGACTGAGTAAACAAGTTGAGTTCATCCGCATAGCTCGATTTTGGCGCAACAGCATTGATCAACGTGTAGTTCGCTGAAACACCGAAGCCATTGTCAAACGAGTGGCTAGCTTGCAATTCCAAACCATCGATACGACCACCACCCGCATTCACGTACTGATTAACAGTCCAGCTATCTTTACCGCTGTCTGGGCTGACTACACCAATCGATTGGTTGATTGCTGTATTAGTCGTGATGAAGTTGTTGATGTTTTTATGGTAGTAGGTTGCTGCTAACAAGTTACCTTTGCCATAGTAATATTCCAAGCCCAAATCGAACTGGCTAGCCATCTGAGGCTTCAGACCAACGCTACCTTTGGTGAAAATTTCATTGCCAGCAATGCCGTCTTGGTAACCAGCTTCGTTATACAAGAACATGTTATCGAAGTTTGGACGAGTAATTGCTTGCGATGCGGCAAAACGAGCAATGGTGTTCTTGTCGATGTCGTAGGCAACGTTCAAACTGGGCAATACGTAGTGATAGGTTGCTGAGTTCGAAATTTTGTTGGTGTTCCAACCTGCATTCGCGCCGATATCACCTGCAATATTGGTGCCGTCGAAAGCGTAGGCGGTACCGGTAGCGTTTGTACCGACGTAGCGTAGACCAAAGTTACCGTGGTATTTTTCGTGTGCAAAATCGAACATGCCGTACAAGGCTGTGTTGTCCTCTTCCAACTTACCGTAGCCAGAACGCTCTTCTGCCCAACCAGTAATATTGGCATTGGTGTTAGCCAACATCGCGCCAACGTTTGGTTTTGGTACTGACCAGCCTGGTGTGCCCAAAGCGATCGTGCCGCTGTACAGCGACGAAGTTGGCACTGTTACTGGGTTAGTTGCGAATGTGCTTGCGAAAACACCTTGGTAGGAATCTTTCGAGAAGGTGTGTTGCGAGTAGCGCACACCGGTTTTGAAAGATGTCAAACCATACGAATCCAGATCCATCGTCAAATCAACTTGGAAGGCGTTTTCTTTGTCTTCGTTAGGACCTTTTGATGTTGCCCAAGCACCTTGTGGAGCTTCCATTGCTGGCAAGTTCGCCAAGGAGACGCTTTGGTTAGTCGATGGGTTCACCAACAAAGTGTGACCAGTCGCATTGATTGTACCTGTCCATACTGGCAAGCTCGATGCCACGTTAGGATATGGATTAGTAGCGCTCAGTGCTGGCCAACCGTTGAAGTAGGAATAGTTAGTCGTTTCACTCGTACCACCATCCGATTTCGTCGTATTGATCACGCCGTCTAAACGGAAACCATTACCTTTGTAATGCGAATTAAATGTGAGCGTGTCGGAATTCATTTCCGCACCGCGAGCCCAAGTTTGCAAGAACGGTGCGCTGTACGAGCTAGCTGGCAAGCCAGTTGGTGTGTTACTTGTGGTGCAAACGCCTGCCGCATTTTTCGATGTGCAGAAGCTATCGCTTTGGAACAGATATTGGTTGGTGTTGGAGTTGTCTGCATGTTGAACCAAACGCAGGTAGTTCAAATCCATGTCCAATTCACGGGTTGGCTTGGCTTGCAAATCGATATTAAACGCTGAAGTTTTACGATCTTGCACAAAAGTGCTTGGCTCAACGTCGTTAGACCACGTTGTGTCAGATTCCAAGCCACGGCGGATATAAGTACCGTGATCCACTGCACCAGCGACTAAAACGCCGAATGTGTGTGCATCGTTTTTCCAGCTATATAAACCTGAAATACTTTTATCTGGGTCGGTACTGATGCTGCCTTTACCCACGCCAGCTGACAGGAAGCCGCTGTTGGCATCCATGTCCAATGGCTTTCTCGACTTAACAATAACTGTTCCGCCGATACCGCCTTCAGTCAAATCTGCTTGGGAAGATTTATAGACATCGATACCGCCGATTAATGAAGAAGGCAGCAAAGAATAGTTGAAGGAACGATCAACTGATTTTTGATCGTACCAACCCGTTGACGCAATCGTTTGACCATTCAATGTTGTGTAGGTCATTTGTGGATCGGAGCCACGTATCGAAACGGCTGAGCCTTGGCCGAATTGACGACCAACGGAGACGCCAGGAATACGGCCCAATGTTTCACCCACATCAGTGTCCGGCAATTTACCGATATCTTCGGCCGATACGGCGTCAACTACCGCGTCAGAATTACGCTTGATATTGACTGCACTTTGCATCGAAGCACGAATACCAGTTACAACCACTTGCGACGCTTGATCTGGTTGTGTTGTCTGGTCTACTTGTTGCGCTTGAGCGGCAATGCTCAAGGTCAACATGGCGACTGCCGATGCTATTGGTGTTAGATTTTTTTTCATTTGATCCCCATCCATGATGGTCTTGAACTATGTCAGACCTGTTTTTTGATTTTTAGACTCTAGCTATGTTGACTTACCGACTATCAAGTTACCTGCGCCAAAGCCTACCTGTACCACCTCATCAAAAATGAATTTGATGTCCACCCCCCTAAAGCAAATCATTCCTTCTCGTTAAAACGTTTCCGTTAAAAAAGTTAAATGACTGATGGCAACTTTAAATATGACAAAAGTGGTTGTCAAGCGGTATCTACGTGGTATTACTTACTGTTTTACTGGTATCTTTTTTAAAAAGCACGATTTTTGTTAAGTTATTGATTTAAAACATAAAGTTCGATTTTTTCTTGCGGTTTTTGCGCAACTGGTCTTGTTGGTGTTTTTTCATTACCACAAAGACTTACGCCAGAATTACAACACTTTGTCTTAAGTGGTACTTTCGAGAGTGGTGAGCAGGCATAAAAAAAGCCCCATTTGGGGCTTTTAAAATCAATGCTTTATCGTATTTTTGTCACTAAAACAGGGTTAGATGACGGTAATAAAGTGGTATTGGCCGCTACTTGGTTATTTTTTACGTTCGACGAGCTCAATCTCAAACAAACTAGGCCAATGTTTTCCGGTAACAAAGAGACGGCGGGTTTTGCTGTCATAAGCAATACCATTTAGCACATCGTCGACACCAAACCACTTGGTATCGATAATACCAGTTAGATCGATAATGCCCACGATTTGGCCGCTACTGGGGTTGATTCTAACGATCTGATTTAAGCCCCAAACGTTGGCGTAAATTTCGCCTTCTACCCATTCCAATTCGTTTAGACGATCCACAT
>Ga0209067_10002071_pt1 | contig 11978 bp, 11 predicted proteins | sample ColStrG_CSR_2013_FD_187199 | JGI IMG/M metagenome (GOLD analysis project Ga0209067, IMG submission 187199) | Freshwater sediment microbial communities in response to fracking from Pennsylvania, USA - Cold Stream Run_MetaG_CSR_2013 (SPAdes)... | ecosystem: Environmental > Aquatic > Freshwater >... | reverse complement strand
TTTTAGACAAAAGGGTTGTAGTAAAAGGATGTGGGGATAATCCCATTCCCGAGGCGGTTTACCTGGCTTTAACCTTGAGACTTAAGCCCATCGTTAAAAGCCTTATGTATGGAGAGCCTTGTTCTACCGTTCCTTTGTTTAAAAAAGCAGGAACCCTGCTTACAGATCCTTCCTAAGGATATGCTTTTCTTTAGAAAGTATTCATGAAGAAAAGATCCCCATACAGTTCGAAAGTCTTCCTTACGCTATTGCTTCCTTTTTTGGGCTTTAGGGCCTTGGGTCAAATAGAGGCAAAAGCTCTGGTGAAACCGGTATTTGAATCGGGCGAAGAATTAAATTATATTGTTCGGTATGGTTTCATTCGTGGAGGTGAAGCCAGTTTAAAAGTGTTAAGTACCCACCAGGATTTTCAGGGTAAAAGTGCTATTCATTTTTTAGCCTCGGGTAGAACTTCCGGAGCGCTCGATATTTTTTATAAGGTTCGGAATCAATATGAATCCTATATTAACCCCGAAACCTTTCTTCCTTTTGCTTATTCAGAAAATATAAAGGAAAATTCATATACCCGTTCGGGTACCACAACCTTTGATTATGCAAAAAAGGAGGCTCAAAATAAAAAAGGCTCTCATCCTATAACCGAATTTACCAGGGATATTGTTTCCTCCTATTATTTTGCCAGGAGTATTGATATTTCGGGCTTAAAGATTGGGGAAAGTATAAAATTCAATTATTTTCTGGAAGATTCGGTTTATCCCCTTGAGATTGTTTATTTAGGCAGGGAAAAAGTAAATTCACCCTTAGGCTGGTTTTATTGCCTTAAATACAGCCCCTCCATTGAGCCGGGTAGAATATTCAGAAAGGACAGTAAAATGTACCTTTGGATTACCGATGATGAAAATCGGATTCCGATAAAAGCCAAAGCCGATATATTGGTGGGTTCGGTTATTCTGGAGTTAAAGGATTATAAAAATCTTTTAAAACCGTTAAATCCTATAAAAGAAAAGAATTGAAACTATGATAACCCTCCATAATACCCTTATCTCGGATGATATTATTGAAAAGAACTTTGTTTGTGAATTGAACCAATGCAAAGGAGCTTGTTGTGTTGAAGGCGATGCGGGAGCTCCATTGGATCCTCAGGAATTGGAGATTTTAAAAGAAATTTACCCAAAGGTCAAGCCTTTTCTAAGTGAAAAAGGCATAGAGACCATAGAAAGGGAAGGTACTTCCGTGAAGGATGCCGACGGCGACTGGACTACTCCTTGTATTGATAAAAATAAGGCCTGCGCCTATGTGGTGTTTGAAAATCAAATATCCTATTGTGGGATTGAAAAGGCCTATTTATCGGGAAAAATCGACTTTCAAAAGCCTATTTCCTGCCATCTCTATCCTATTCGCCTTACTCAATACCCCGAATTCGATGTTCTAAATTACGATCGCTGGCATATTTGTTCGCCTGCCTGTGCATTTGGAGATCAGTTAAAGGTTCCGGTTTATAAATTTCTTAAGGAACCTCTAATTCGAAAATATGGGGAAGATTGGTATTCGGAATTGGAAGAAATAGTACAATCTTCCGACAATTAAAGCGGTTTAGGGCTTTTAGGGAAACTATGATTGGATTTTTGCGTAACAGGCACAAGTCCAATGGAACAGAATCAGAAGAGCCTTTTAGAAAACATACTGTATTTCCGGTATTATCCGGCTATTGATTTATTTCTCTTGAATTTAAAAAATCAAACCCCGTTACCCTATCGATGTAGTGATTCTTTTAAATTTTACGCCGAATTAAAAGCGAAAGGAATAAAAGAAGCATGATTCGATTTAAAGGGGATTTATTCATTTCCATTTGGAGTTCCTCTTTAATAGCCTATTTTTGGCATTATGATAATTTTTTGGTGAAGAATAAAACTTCGACTTGGCAATTATCCCCGTTTGGTTTAAGCTCCATTTATCTCTTTAAAAGCAAAAAACGTAGAAAATGAAAGGAATTATTTTAGCAGGTGGGTCAGGAACCCGATTACATCCCCTTACTCTGGCTATGAGTAAACAGATGATGCCCGTTTATGATAAACCTATGATTTATTACCCTCTTTCTACCTTAATGATGGCTGGAATAAAGGAGATATTAATTATTTCAACCCCACATGATTTACCTCATTTTAAACGACTTTTAGGGGATGGGAAATCATTAGGTTGTGATTTTCAATATGCCGAGCAGGCTATTCCTAATGGACTTGCACAAGCATTTGTGATTGGAGAGTCCTTTATTGGTAAAGAAAAAGTTTCCCTTATTTTAGGTGACAATATATTTTACGGGGATGGTCTTTCCCGATTATTACAAAATTCAAGTGATCCTCAGGGTGGTATTGTGTTTGCCTACCATGTATCGGATCCGGAGCGGTACGGGGTGGTTGAATTTGATGCCAACCAAAAGGCCATTTCTATCGAGGAAAAACCCAAATCTCCAAAATCCAGCTTTGCCGTTCCGGGCTTATATTTTTATGATAATACCGTTGTAGAAATAGCCAAAAATGTAAAGCCTTCTCCAAGAGGCGAGTATGAAATTACCGATGTGAATCAAGCCTATCTTAAAGAGGGTAAATTGGCAGTAGGCGTATTAAGCCGGGGAACAGCCTGGTTGGATACCGGAACCTTTAATTCATTAATGCAGGCGGGTCAGTTTGTGCAGGTGATTGAGGAAAGGCAGGGACAGAAAATCGGTTGTATAGAGGAAGTTGCCTATAGGATGAAATTCATTGATGCCGAACAATTATTGAAAGTAGCTGCCCCCCTACAAAAAAGTGGCTATGGCCAATACTTACAAAACCTTTTAAAAGAGTAAATCTTTAAAAAATCCAACCCCTTATGGAAAATCTAATCCACCAACTTAAATCCTTTTCCAAGCAAATAGGATTTGCCTTGGATCATTATTCTCCTCATGGAGTTTCAAGAAATCAAATCCATAACCTGGTCATTGGAGGTTTAGGCGGTTCCGGAATAGCTGGTAGAATTGTAAAAAACTATTTCTCCGATAAAATTGACCTTCCGGTTGAGATTGTGTCTGATTATATATTTCCTCGATTTATTAGTTCTCAATCCTTAGTGATATTAAGTTCCTATTCGGGAAATTCTGAAGAAACCCTGGCTTTATATGCCCAGGCCAAAGAAAAAAAGGCTAAGGTTTTGATACTAACGGCAGGAGGACAATTGGAAAAATTAGCTTTAGCGGATGGCTATAAAGTATATAAAGCTGAACCGAATTTTGAAGCGAGAATGGGTTTGGGTTATTCATTAACCTATTTATTATTGATTTTCTTTGAAATTCTAGGTCAGTACAAGGAGGCCGATATTCGGAAAATGGCTGAATCGGTTAGTATTCCTGAAAATTTTATACTACAATCAAAAGAATTGGTTAAGGTTTTTCAATCTACCTTGGATAATAAGTTTATAATAGTAACCGATCCTCCTTTTGAAGGCTTAGGCATTCGTTTTGTACAGCAATTACAGGAAAATGCAAAAACGGAGGCTTTTATAAGTGTTGTACCGGAGGCGAACCATAATACATTATCCACCTATTATGGTCAACAGAATAGTAATTTCATATTCCTCAATAGCCGCTCTAACCATAAAACCAATCTTCGGTTTTCTTTTCTAAAAGAACTTTTAAGCTCTGGAAGCCCTATATTAGAATGGAATACAAAAGATTATACTCTTTCAACCTTGTTCACCACACTTTATGGAATGGATTGGCTGGCCATGGAAATAGCATCCCTAAAAGGGGCTGATGCTGGAAATAGTAAGAATGTAATAGATTTGAAAAATTATTTGAATAAAGCAAACGCGTAGATCAATATCCAAAACATTGAAAGTTGCAATAATTACCGGAATAACCGGACAGGATGGAGCCTATTTGGCTGAGTTTCTATTAAAGAAAGGCTATTTTGTTCATGGTATTAAGAGAAGGAGTTCTCTATTTAATACAGATCGGATTGATCATTTATATTCTGATCCTCATGAATTGGGTTTAAAATTTAAACTCCATTTTGGAGATTTAACGGATTCAACCAATCTAATCCGGATTATTCAGGAAGTTCAGCCGGATGAGATTTATAATTTGGCGGCTCAAAGTCATGTTAAGGTAAGTTTTGATACCCCCGAATATACCGCCAATGCCGATGGAATTGGAACTTTACGTATTCTGGAAGCGGTTCGATTATTGGGTTTAACCAAAAAAACCCGGGTTTATCAAGCCTCTACTTCCGAATTATATGGTTTGGTTCAGGCCATTCCTCAATCCGAGACGACACCATTCTACCCGCGATCACCCTATGGGGTTGCCAAATTATATGGCTATTGGATAACGGTTAATTATAGAGAGGCCTATGATATGTATGCCTGCAATGGAATTTTATTTAATCATGAAAGCCCGGTAAGGGGGGAAACCTTCGTTACCCGAAAGATTACCCGTGCTGCCGCTAAAATTGCCTTAGGATTACAACAATGCTTATATCTTGGTAATTTGGATGCTAAAAGAGATTGGGGTCATGCCAAGGACTATGTAGAAGCTATGTATCTCATGCTTCAGCAGGAAAAAGCTGAGGATTATGTAATTGCTACCGGTATTACCACTCCTGTTAGAGAATTTGTTCGCAGAGCCTTTTTGGAATTAGGTATTGAACTCGAATTCAGCGGAAAAGGAGAATCGGAAAAAGGCGTTTTAATTGATATTGATGAGGATCGTCTTCATAGTTTGGGCATTAAAAAGCCAGAAATTCCCTTTGGATCTACTTTGATAAAAATTGACCCGAAATATTATCGACCCACTGAAGTGGATTTATTGGTTGGAGATCCAACCAAGGCCCAGAAACAATTAGGATGGAAGCCCAAATATGATTTGGAAGGTTTAATTAAGGAAATGACCCTTTCAGATTTGAAACAAATGCAAAAAGATAAATACCTAAGAGATGGCGGCTATACAATACATAATTACTTTGAATAGAAAAAAATCTCTTTTTCCATCTGGAATTCTTAAATCTATTTTAATCCTTGGTACCATATTCCTTATCCTCCAATCGAATGTAATTAAGGCTCAGGGTCTTCTTGGAGGACAGAATTTATCCACCTTAAATATTGATAATTTAAGTGACGATCAAATTAGGCAGCTTATCGCCCAGGCACAATCCGCTGGTCTTTCTCAAAGCCAATTAGAACAAATGGCCTTGTCAAAAGGTTTACCTGCCGATCAATTACAAAAGCTGGAGGCGAGAATAGCCAAGATTTCCCGAAACCCCGATGCCAATACTAATTTAAAGGAAGCCAATAATTCTCCTTTAAAGGGCTCTGGTAGAAATGTTCTTCGATCCTCCGAAGCAGATAGTCTCAATGATATACTAAAGCAAAGGGATCAGGTATTTGATAAAATTAAAGTAAAAGTTTTTGGGGAAGATTTATTCAATAATCCGAAGCTTACCTTCGAACCAAACCTTCGAATTCCCACTCCTCAAACCTATGTCCTAGGTCCTGATGATCAAATCCTGGTCGATATTTACGGATATTCAGAAGCCAATTATAAATTAAATGTAAGTCCTGAAGGGTTCATCCGAATTCCAAACGTAGGTCCGGTTTTCGTTAATGGATTAAGTATCTCGGCAGCAAAAGCAAAAATTTTAAAATCCTTGCAATCGGTTTATACCGGATTAAGAGGGAATTCTCCTAATACCTTTTTGAATATTAGTTTGGGAGATATAAGAAGTATTAAGGTGGTTTTGATCGGTGAGGTGCGCTTACCAGGAACGTATACCCTACCTTCTCTTGCTACAGTTTTTAATGCATTATATTCATCGGGTGGCCCCAATCCCAGTGGATCATTTAGAAATATCGAATTAATTCGAAATAATAAGGTAGTTGATAAAATTGATATTTACGACTTCCTTATCAATGGGGTTCAAAAGCAAAATGTCCGTTTAGAGGATCAGGATGTTATTAAGGTAAATCCTTATCAAAGTAGGGTTGAATTTCAGGGGGAAGTAAAAAGACCGGGAATTTATGAGGTTAAACCCGGAGAAAGCCTGAATAAACTTTTAGAATATGCAGCTGGTTTTACCGATAGAGCCTATACCCATAGAATAAAAATAATTCAGACAGATTCAAGGGAGAAAAATGTTAAGGATATCGATGACGCTCATTATTCCAGTTATCTATGTCAAAGAGGAGACCTATATATTGTTGAACCGATTATTAACCGATTTTCCAACCGGGTTCAAATCAAGGGTTCGGTTTTTCGTCCAGGAATTTATGCTTTGGAAAATGGTCTTACACTATCTCAATTAATAAAAAAAGCAGACGGGATTAAGGAAGATGCTTTTACAAGCCGCGCAACGATTCGAAGGCTGAATGAAAAATTAATGCCTGAATACATTTCCTTTGATGTAAATCGAATTTTAAACGGTCAGGATAATGATATTCCCTTAATGAGAGAAGATAGTATCACAATTTCTTCCAGAAAAGCTTTACAGGAAGCGTTTTTTGTTTCGATTGAAGGTGAGGTACTTAAACCCGATACAACTATATGGGCATCCGGGATGCATTTACAGGACCTAATTCTGCATGCTGGCGGTTTAACGGACGCCGCTTCCTTTAAAAGAATTGAAGTTACCCGTAGAGTTAAGGATTCTGACCCACTTTCGCCCAATTCAGTTATATCCAAATCTTTCCGTTTTGATATTACAGAAGATCTAAAATCTAACTCGGATGTCAATAATTTTTTATTGGAGCCTTTTGATCATATTGTAGTTAGAACCCTTCCTGGATATAGTGTTCAACAATATGCCAATATTGATGGGGAAGTATTATACAGAGGTAAATATGGTATTACCCAAAAAAACATGAAGATCTCTGATTTAATTAAATTATCGGGTGGATTAACTTTGGAGGCCTTTCCACAAGGGGCTACCTTAATTAGGACCTCGGTTCAAAACCGTTCGGATCAGGATAAAAAACGTCAATTATTGGTAAGGCTACGAGCCGCTGGCAGGGATTCATCCGCTCTGGCCAAGGTTCAAACTCAGATCGATTCTTTATCTCATATCCACGCGAATCCTGTAGGTATTGATTTGGTTAAAATTTTAAAGAATCCAGGATCTAAATATGATTTAATCCTAAATGATGGTGATTCAATAAAAATCCCAAGAAAATTGGAAACCGTTCAAGTAAATGGGGATGTATTGTATTCGGTAAGTGTTCGATACGATAAATCCTACAACCTTTTAAATTATATCAATGCAGCAGGTGGATTTTCCTCTAATGCGGCAAAACATAAAACCTATGTAGTCTATGCAAATGGATCCGTAAGCGGAACACATAGTTTTTTGTTTATCGGTTCCTATCCTAAAATACTCCCTGGTGCTCAGATAGTTGTTCCAGACAAAGGAACAGTGAAAAAGACTAGCCTCGCTGAGTATATTGGAATTGGATCGACTTTAAGCTCCCTAGCTTTATTACTCTACACGATTTTTAAACTATAAACCAAATTTATAGGCAATCCTCTTTTTTAATATCAATTAATTACCACGGATAAAATAATATGGAACATGACCAGCAGGAAACGGGCTCTTTAGGGATCGTTTCCGTGAATGATTTAATGGAAAATTTATTTTCATTTGGTAAAGTAATCCTGCGTAACTGGTGGAAAATTGCCTTATTTATGGTAGCCGGTGGAATAGGCGGTTTGGTTTTCTCCCTATTAAAAAAGCCGGTATATACGGCTGAATCTTCTTTTGTGGTAGAATCCAAAGGAGGTAATTCAGCCCTTTCCTCCTATGCGGGAATAGCCTCACAATTTGGAATTAATTTATTGGGGGGAGAGGGAAATGATTTATTTCAATCGAGCAATATTATGCAGCTCATGATGTCGAGAAATTTAATCAGTCGAACCCTATTGTCTAAAGTTAAATTTCCAGGTGGGGATAGTATTCTGGCCGATCGGTTTATGGATGTATATAATTTAAAGGATAAATGGAAGCCCTTTCCCGAATTGAATGGGGTTCGGTTTCAGGATCAGGTTTCTCATTTAAACGTTCACCACTACGATGCTCTCAGGAGGATGTATGATATAATTCTTAAAAATAATCTGAGTGTTGATAAAGACAAAAAATCTGAAATAATCTCTTTAAGAATCTTCACAGAAAATGAATACTTATCGAAATTAATTTGTGAGAATTTAATTCAGCAAGTAAGTGAATTTTATGTTGAGACCAAGACAAAAAAAACAAAGACTACTTTAGGAATGCTCCAAAAGAAAACGGACTCAGTTAGGGGTTTACTATTTGGGAATATTGAGGGCCTGGCCGAATCTATGGATGCTAATGCCAATTTAATTAGGCAGAAGGCTGAAGTTGGTAATAAATTAAGAACTATACGAATAAGCGCTCTTCAAGCCTTATATTCTGATTTAAATAAAAACCTTGAAGCAACTAAACTGGATTTGATCAATGAAACTCCCCTGATTCAATTTGTGGATACTCCGATTTTACCGCTCGAAAAAACTAAAATCAGTAAACTGCTGGCAACCCTTATTGGAGGCGTGGCAGGTTTTTTTATTGCTCTTGCTTTTTTGCAGTTTAAAAAGTTGTAATTCCTATTAGATGTTAGAAAAAGCCAGGGATTTTTTTCAACGATCCCTAAAATCAGAACCGGTCCAAAATTTTTTAGTGTATGGATTGGGTGCTTTATTTCTAAAAGGGGTAAGCTTCTTTCTGCTTCCCTTTTATACAAAATTTTTAAGTCCATCGGAATATGGCCAAGTTGAGCTGATAAATACCCTTGTGGTTTTTGTATCCACATTGGTAGCCTTGGGTTTGCCGTCCTATATGTTTATGGAATATTTCCAGGTAAAGGAAGAAGGTCGAAGCCAGTTTTTAAAGGATATAGTTGGAATTTATCTCTTGGTTTCTACCCCTTTTTTCTTAGTTCTCATTATAATTCTGTTTCTTTTTTCAAGGATTTTTATTCCTGTTGGTGTCAAGCCTCTCACCATAAATATTGCCATGGCTTATGCCTATATATTATTTTTTCAATCCCTTTATGTAAATATTTTAATCATTCTTAAAAAAGCAAAAACCGTTACCCTTTATAGAGTGATCATTGGTGCAGGAACCATCCTTGCTAATATTTACCTTATTTATATTTTAAGAATCGGAATAACCGGAGTTTTTCTATCTCTTTTAGTCCTAACCTTTATTTCATTTTTGTATCCAATCCTTTCGAATTGGGAGGAAATAAGGCAGTTTTCATTTAATATTAATCCAAAATTCATTCGAAGTACCTTGAAAATTGGGTCCATATTAATGGTGGGTTATCTGGCCTATTTTGGGTTAAATTTTGTGGATCGGTGGTTTATTCTTTATTTTTTGGGAGAAGAAAAAGTAGGTATATATTCCTTGGCTTTCAAGTTCTCGTCGGTATTAGAAGCCTTATTGATTTCTCCTGCCTTATCCGTGTATTCCGTTTATATATATCCAAAATTCGCTAAAGGGCAGTTTGATCAAAAAATCATACTATTAAGTACAGGGGTTTTAACCGTGTTTTTTGTCTTGGGCTTAATTATACAGCCTATTGCCCGGTTTATGATCAATCCTAAATTCTATGAATCTTTAGGCTTGATTATTCCCTTGGTCATGGGCTATGCCTTTTACTTCCTATCCCAAATTAATTCACTGGTGATTTTATTTTCAAAGGATTCAAGAAAACTATTGGTTAATATAAGTTTGGCATTTTTGGCTAATATTTCTTTGAATTATTTTTTCTTAAAATATCTTTCTTTAAATGGGGCAGCTTATGCCTTTCTATTTTCTAATTTCCTATGGTTTTTAATTTCCATTTTCCAGAGTAATTTGGTGAAACGGAAATTGGCGATTAATAATACCTTAAACCATTCATGAATACTACCGATTCTTTAAAGATATCCGTTATTACGGTATCGTATAATTCGGCTAAAACGATTCAAAATACCATTTCTTCGGTAGAAGCTCAGGACTATCCAAATTTTGAGTATATCATTGTAGATGGAGATTCCAATGATGGTACCCTGGATATTATTAAGAATCATGAACATATTATCCATAAATGGATAAGCGAAAAAGATAGTGGGATCTATGATGCCATGAACAAGGGCCTTAAAATGGCTACCGGAGATTTATTGATCCTATTAAATTCGGATGACCAGTTTAGTCATAGCCATGCTCTCAAAGAAATTGCTAGGCAATATCAAGGACCAGAAACTATCCTTATTGCCGATACCTTAATGATAAAGGGTAGGGTAGAATCGGTTTGGAAAGTGAAGGAATTGAAGAATTTATACTTTCAATTACCCTTTATGCATACCTCCTGTTTTGTTCCTCGAGAGGTTTATACTCAACTAGGCTATTATAATACACAATATAAAATTGCTGCCGACTGTGATTTCCTTTTACGAACCCTAAGGGCAAATTGTAAATTTCATAAATTAGAGAAACCAGTAGTGAAAATGTTTGAGGGAGGGGCTAGCGAAAAAAATTTTATTCTCGGTAGAAAGGAATACCGGGAAATTTATTCGAGACTTTTCCAAAATAGAATATTAGCTTGGTGGGGATATTCCTATAGCCTTTTTGATTTTTTTATTTTAGGACCTCTGGTAAGGAAGATTAAAGGAAGATGATCAGCATTAAGATTTTTATTTGGAATGCTTTTATAAGGAATTTTCCTTCGTATTCGGTACGCTCTTTTTTTTATCGATTTCTTTTAGGCAATAAAATAGCCCGATCCTCGGCTATTCACCATGGCTTGACAATTATAAGTCCTGGTGGGGTTACCATTGGAGAAAATACGGTAATTAATAAGAATGTTTCTTTGGATGGGAGGGGAGATATAATTATTGGAAATAACGTAAGTATATCAGCGGGTACGACCATCTTAACGGGTAGTCATGATCCAAATAGCGAAACCTTTGTGTTTGTTGGAAAGCCAGTGATTATTGAGGACTATGTTTGGATAGGAACACAAGCCCTCATCTTGCCAGGTGTAAGGTTGGCCAAGGGTTCAGTGGTGGCAGCCGGTAGTGTGGTGACGAAAAGTACAGAACCCTATACAATTGTTGGAGGAAATCCAGCAAGGTATATCAAAAGCAGAAGCGAAATTTTAAATTATAATCCAGTTTGGAAGCCGAGATTTCAATAAATAAATATTATATAACCTCGGTTGAAGAAAGCTCAGGAATCTGTGTGTATTCTAGAAACTTCTATGATTTAATCCTGAGAGATTTTGGGTTTAAATTGCTGGATACCAAGTATTTTAACCATAAAAACACACCCGAGATTCGAAAGCAGGACATTGTTCATTTTGAAATTGGTCTAAACCGAAAAGTCGAAATTGAATGGTTGTTAAAACTTTTGAAGGCGGGGTATAAGCATATTCGGATAACCCTTCATGATCCTCCCCGATTAAAATACCCATATTTTTCTTTTAGGAACCCCATTTTAAATGGAGTTTCAAAAATAGCCGATTTGGTATTTGATAATTTCGGAATCAATCAATCTCTATTTAGAAAAATGGAAGGGATTCTGGTTTTAAATACTACTTCATTAAAAATATTAAAGAAGAAATTTGGATTGAGGAATGTTTGTTTCGTACCCCATATTATTTCGAAGCAGGATATTTATTCCAAACCGATAATTAAAGGCAATCATAATATTTTATTTTTTGGTTTTTTGGGTCAAAATAAGGGTATTGAGGAAGCCTTAATGATCCATAAGGGGATTTTGCAAAGTTTTCCCGATTCTCATTTTTTTATTATAGGAGGGTATTTAAGTGATAAAATATTTCAATTTATTGAATCCCTAAAAAAAAGATTCCTGGTTAATGTTCATTTTTTAGGATTTGTTGAAAAGGAAAAGCTACCTGAAATATTTGAAAAGGCCAATTATGTTTTACTTCCGTTCAAAGAG
>Ga0209067_10002070_pt1 | contig 11979 bp, 12 predicted proteins | sample ColStrG_CSR_2013_FD_187199 | JGI IMG/M metagenome (GOLD analysis project Ga0209067, IMG submission 187199) | Freshwater sediment microbial communities in response to fracking from Pennsylvania, USA - Cold Stream Run_MetaG_CSR_2013 (SPAdes)... | ecosystem: Environmental > Aquatic > Freshwater >... | reverse complement strand
GAATGGTATCCTGCCGCAGGCCCGCTTGCGCCGCCGTCCCCAATTGCCCAGATACGATGCGCAGCAGCCGATTGGCCAGATCTTCAAGATCGTGCATCCGATCGGCGAGCAAAGGATCGTCAATCTGCCGCATGCGCATCCGCGTCCGCTGCTGAACGCGCTCGATAGCGGCTTCGGCTGTCAGCCCTGAGTCTATCGCCTCATTGATCCGGCGCGACCAGCCCTCATCATAGGCGAACATCTTATACGTTTCGAGCACCTCTCGATGTTCGCCATCGCCACCGAATTCAGCCTGGCTTGCCATGCGGTCAATTTGTTCGCGCATTTTGTCGAAAGCCGAATAAACCCTGTGACGTTCGGCCTCAATGTCTTCCGCAACCGTATGTTCGATCGTGATGCGTGGCTGGTGATAGACCGCAAATCCGCGCGCCATACCCTCAACAAGCTTCAGGCCAGTCATCCGCATTGCTTGAGTGTTCTGCACACGATCAAGCACATGCGCATTTTCGTCGGCTAACCCCGCATTAGCGATCAATTCAGAAAGCACCATCGCGACGGTTTGCAACGTCTCAATCTCAACTTCTTCATAGCGCCGCGATTCGGCGTGCTGCACACACAGCACCCCAACGGCGACCTGACGGCGAACAATTGGCACCCCAGCAAAGCTGTGGAAAAGCTCTTCTCCCGTTTCGGGCTTATACGCAAAGTCCGGGTGGCTCGTGGCCTCGGCGAGGTTCAGTGTCTCAACATTTTTGGCGATGGTTCCGACCAGCCCTTCGCCGAGCGCCAACTTGGTAATATGCACCGCCGCCTGATTGAGACCGCGCGTCGCAAACAGTTCGAGCACGCCCTCGCGCAGCAAATAGATCGAACAGACCTCGCTCGCCATTTGCTCGCCAATGATCTGAACGACTTGATTGAGTTTGGCTTGCGGCTGCGACCCGGCAGCCATCACGGCGTGCAGACGCGTCAGGATTTCGCGGGCGGAGGTAGCGACAGAAACCATACCAGCCGCCTAACAGATGCGATAGCGAACGTCTATGCTTGCGCGGACTCCAGCGTCTTCTCATAGATCGTGTAGCGCTTGTTGATCGTGCCGCCAGTCGCGTCGCCGACCGAGAGCATCGGGCCGTTGCTCTCAAGCACCCAACCAAACTCGCCGCGCGAGGCACCGTAATGCGCCACAGCGTTCCGCCGGATGAACTCAATCATCATCAGCGCAAGTTGAGAGGCAAGCCGCGTCGCTTGGAGCCGCTTGACGACGCCCATCAACGGAACGCGCATCGTCTTCACCTTGGGCTTGCGCAACCACCACAGCAGATCAATAAAGTTGAACGGAAAGAGGTTGCCGTTATACTTCATCAGCTTTTCGTTTATGTCCGGCCAAACCATCATGAACGCGACGGGCTCGCCGTCAACCTCCGCGACCATGATCAAATCCTCGTAGACGATGTCCTTGAACTTTTTGCCAGCATAGGTTATCTCGGCGTCGGTCAGGGGCACAAACCCCCAATTGTCCGACCATGCGTCATTGAGAATGCCAAGAATGAGCGAAGCTTCTTCATCAAATCGCCGCTTGTCAACTTTGCGAATAACGATCCGGCTGTTGCGTTCGCCCGATTCAACGATTCGGTTGAACAACTCGGGGAAACCCGCTGAGATGGGCACCTCATAGGTCACCAGCCCCATAGCCTTGGTATATCCTTGCGGCTCGATCCAGCGTTGATACACCGGATTGTGGTGGCCCATCATCATCGTCGGCGGTTGGTCAAAGCCCTCGACAAGCAGCCCCGGCTCGTCCCAAATCGAGATGCTAAGCGGAGCTAGGACACGGTGCATACCTTTGGCGCGCAGCCAATCTTCAGCGCGCGCGATGAGTGCTTGTGCAGCTTCTGCATCCTCGGCCTCGAGCAAGCCCCAATTGCCTGTCCCCGCTCCCATGCCCTGCTCAAGCGGCTGCGCGAGCGCGAGGTGATCAATATGCGCCGAAATCCGCCCAACCGTTTTCCCGTCGCGCTCAGCGAGAAACAGTTGCAGCTCGCCATGTTCGAACCACGGGTTTTTGCCCGGTGTCAGCAGCTCATACACGTCGCGCCGCAGCGGCGGCACCCAGCAACGGTCATTTTTGTAAAGCCTGAACGGGAGTTCAACGAACGCCTTATGCTCCGATTTATCAATCGGCCGAACCATTAGCCCCAATGTCATTCTCCTTTGCTGCGTCGCGACGGGCCATTTGACGCCACTCCGCCCGATAGTTGCGCGACCCAAGGATATTTGGCCGCCTGTTCCTCATCGTACCCCAGATTGAACACCCAAGGGCTACGTTTCGGGCGCTGTGATTTGTCGTAGAGGGTACCCAGAATGCGATCCCACATCAGATTGGCAATGCCAAAATTGCCATTCTCATCGTGATAATGATGCGCGACGTGACGCGCTTTCATGTTCGCAATGTGCTTCCAACGCGGCTTGAATGACAGATGCTGAATACAGTGGATGAACTCGTTGTAGCAGGTCAGCAGCAAAATCCAACCAAACGCCGCTGCGGCACCACCGATTCCCCCGATCAAATAGCCAAGCGGAAGGCTGATAATCGCCAGCGTCGGCAATGTCGTCCACAGCGCGCCAAACAGCACTTCAAGATGATTGGGATCTTGGTGATGATCGTAATGAATCCGCTTCCATGTCTTGGCGAATGCGGGGATTCGATACATCCAACTCCCATGCAACACCCAGCGATGCAGGCAATACCACACCAGCGGCCAAGCGAATATCGCTACTGCGATACAGCCGAGAGTCTGCAACAGCGTGGCAGGATAAATGGCAAACACCACCGCACACCCCACCGCCAGCGTCAGATAGACGAGAATGGTGTAGTGCTGGAAATAGGCGACCACCAATTGACGAAGCGTCATACGGTCAAGATAGTGTGATCGTTTCCAGAAACTGGTCTGCGTCGAACCTGCCGATTTCACGTTGTTATCCTTCACTGTGGAGCGCGGATTGGCTAGTCTTCCTTTGCGGCAAATTTGCGGCATCGGCTACTCCTCGGTGCGCAGCAGGACGGTTTCGCCGATAACCAAGAACAGGAGGAACGGCCCCCAAGCGGCCAACAGCGGCGGATAAACGCCGATATTTCCCATCGCCAAAGCGGCATTGTCGGCAATAAAATAGGCAAAACCGAGGGCCATTCCGATGACCGCACGGATAAACAGCCTTCCCGAGCGAGCCAACCCAAACGCTGCGACCGAGCCGAGCAGCGGCATGAGCAAAACCGATAACGGGCCTGAGAGTTTGTGCCACCACCCTGCTTCAAGTGCAGCGGTCGGTCGGCCTGCCGCGCGCAAATCGTCGATCGCTGTTGCCAGCGCATATATCGACAAGCGGTCGGCATTAACCGAAGCCAGCGTAAACTGATCAGGGCTTGCGCCTTCCGCTGCGCGAATTGTGCCCAAGGCGCGTTCAACACCGGTCGCCACATCAAACCGCGTGGCGTTGCTCATCTCCCACGCCTGCCCCATCGGCACAGCTCCAGAGGCCCTGATGATCGACTTCAACGCGCTGGGGCCACGTTGATAGAGCGTCACGCCCGCCAAACGCACCGCACTTCCGCGACCTGAAACCCAATCCGCATGAATCAGATTCCCGCCCTGCTTGACCCACACATCCGCCTGACCATCGTGTATAGTGGGCATCGGGCCATAGCCTGCCGCCTCCCACCGTGCCAACTCGGCTGTCGCGCGCGTCACCACGCGCTCGTTAAAGGCAAATGAGATCAGTGCGACTAGGACGCTCGCCAAAATCGTTGGCGCGAGAATTTGGTGTGCGGACAGCCCCGCCGCCTTCATCGAAATCACTTCGCTGTTCTGGTTGAGCGTAAAGAACGTTGCCAAAGTTCCGAGCAATACCGACGAGGGCAAAAAGGCGGCGATAAGCTGCGGACAGCGCAACAACACATATTTCCATAGCGCGGCGTTGCCGTTTCCAGGATAGGCGAGCACATGACCCGTCTCTCCCAACAAATCCAGTGTCTGCAACACCAAAATAAGGATCGTCAAAAACGCCAGTGTGCGCACGATGAATGTCTTGGCGATGTAGACCGTCAGGTTGGGCGAGGGAAAGAAGGTGCGAATCATGCGGCGGCGGCTTTATTGGTGCGCTTTGAAAAGGCAAAAAAGCGTCCAATCGCCTTACTCGCCTTGCCAAACAGACGCTCAAGCGCACCTATCGGCTGACCACCCGGACGATGCGCCAAAACATGATACATCCAAATGATCAGCAACGCGAAAAGCGCAAACGGCACGCCGAGCGCCACCGCTGGCGGGTAGAGCCCGAGCATCCCCATGCTCTCCGCATATTCATTCACCTTGTGGTAGGTGACAATGAAAATGATCGACAGGAAAACCCCGAGCGCCGACGTCGACCGCTTCGGCGGCACGGCGAGCGCTACGCCCAACAGCGGCATCAAAAACATCATCAGCACTTCGGCCATCCGAAAATAGAGATTCGACAGGCTTTCGTTGCGTGCAACGACTGACGACGCGGGGCTGTTGCCAATTTTGATCAGTTCGGGAATTGTCTGCTCGAGCCTCCCCGTCCCCCGGCTGCGAAACGAATCGATCTTCGGCAGATCAATCGGCAGATCGTGCGCGGTGAAGCTGAGGACACGCGGTGTTTTGAATGTCTTTGAATTCTGGATCAATACGCCGTTGTTTAACCGGAAGATGATCGAGTCAGGATCATCCGTCGCCAGAAATTGTCCGCGCTGTGCCGTCACGGCAACCGATCCTGCGCTGCCGCGGTTGACCATCACGAAAATGCCGCTCAGATCATGCCCCTGATTCTTACTCGACTCGATGCGCAACGTCATCGACTTTCCAAACCGGGTAAATTCGCCCACCTTGATCGACGCCCCAAATGCTCCGGTGCGCAACTCGTAGAGCAGATGATCATATGTGTAACGGGTTACTGGCTGCAAATATCCAACCAACCCGAAATTTACGGCAGCAAACAACGCGGCATAAATATATGGCACCCGCAACAACCGCCCATAACTCTGCCCCACCGCGTGCAGCGCATCCAGTTCACTTGACAGCGCGAGCTTGCGGAACGCCAGCAAAATGCCGACCATAAGGCCAATTGAAATCGCGAGGCCCAGATATTCAGGGATCATGTTGAGCAGCATCCGCCACACAACATTCACGGGCCCCCCATCTTCCGCGATAATCAGGAAAATGCGGCGCATCCTATCGAGCAGGAAGAGCAGAACCGCCACCACCAGAGTCGAAAACATCGGCACCGCAATCAGGCGCGCCATATATCGATCAGTCGCAGAGAGCATGGAAGTGCGCTATGGGAATGCGCGCATGAAGGCAAGCGGGATGTGTCGCGCGGGCGCGCAAGGCTCGACTACGACCTAGACGGCGAGCGCTCCCGAGCGTTCACCTGCCGCTTTGAACGCTGCCAGAATCGTCTCAACCTGCGCCGTCGTGTGTCCTGCGCTCAGTGAGCAGCGCAGCAGGAACATGCCGTTGGGGGTTGCCGGCGGGCGCGCCACATTAACATACACACCCAGTTCCAGCAGCGCCTGCCACGTGCCGACCGCTTGCTCCTGATCGGGCAGCATCACCGCGATGATTGCCGACTGCGGCGTTTCGGTGCCGAGCGTATAACCCATCGCCTTGAGCCCGGCGTGCATTTTACGCGTATTTTCCCATAGATGTGCACGCTTGTTGTGGGCGTACATGAGCTTGCGGATTGAAGTCGCTGCCATTGCGACCACGCATGGCGGCAGTGAAGCCGTGAAGATATAGGGCCGCGAGACCATGCGGATCACTTCAAATTTGGGGTGGTTTGAGACGACATAGCCACCAACGGTGCCAACGCTCTTGCTGAAGGTGCCAACGATGAAGTCGATATCGCCTTCAAGCCCAAGCTCTTCATAGACGCCGCGCCCGTTCGGCCCGAAAAAGCCCATCGAATGCGCCTCATCGGACAAGATCATCACGTTGGGATGCTTTTTGGCGACGGTGACCATCTCGACGAGCGGAGCAACATCGCCGACCATCGAATACACGCCTTCGAGAATGACCAGCTTCTGCGCGTCGGCAGGGATTCGTCCCAAGCGCTTGTCGAGATCCTCTACCGAATTGTGGCGGAAGCGGACGATCTCGGCATTGCCCATCGCACAGCCATCGTAAATGCTCGCGTGGCTGTCGGCATCGAGGATGATATAATCGCCCTTCCCCGCAATCGCTGAGACAAAGCCGAGATTGGCCTGATAGCCGGTCGAGAACACAATAGCGCCGGTTGTGCCGTAGAATTCGCGCAGCGCGTCCTCTACGTCTTTGTGATCCTTATAAGTGCCGTTGAGCATCCGGCTGCCATTGGTGCCCGAGCCAAACTGATCAAGCGCATCCTTGCCCGCCTGAATGACATCGGGATCGAAGGTCATGCCCATGTAATTATAGGTTCCGACGAGGATCGTTTCCTTGCCCTTGATCATCGCCACGGTGGGCGATTTGATCTCATCCATCACAATACCAAACGGATCACGTACACCGGGAGCGAGTAGCGCCTCGCGCTCAGCGAGCAAAGGATCGAATTTCGAGAACAAATCAGCCATTTACGCCGCCTTCAGCTTGAGAACGGCATCAACCAACTGCCCAACCGTCTCAATCTCAGCCTGCATGTTCATCGTAATCATGATGTCAAACTCGTCCTCAATCGCGGCAACAAAATCCATCACGGTCAGGCTGTCCCATTCCAAATCGCCCGCAAAACTCGTTGCCTCGGCGAGCGCGACCTTTTTCTTGTTGAACGGCTCAATCTGCGCGCAGACGGTGGCGAAGGTCGTGGAACGGTCAGTCATCGGAATTCCTCATCGTGTGTGGCCGCTATGCCGAGCGAATGCGGCGGGAAATAGGCAGCATGCTCAACGAATCCATTTGGCCTCGCGATACGCGGCGAGTGTTGTTTTGAGCCCCAGGCGCGTGTCGACGCTCGGCTGCCAGAGTTCGGGCGGCGGACGCTTGGCGGGATCAACGCGCCAATCAGGATGGCAGAAATAGTTAACGCGGTCAGCCGTGAGGCGTGCTTTTGAGCCGCGCACCAGCCGATCGCCGATCGCGGCGAGCTTGAGCGCCGGTTTGGGTAAGCAAAATGCGGTGATGTCACGGCTAAAAGCGGCTCCAATTGCCCGCGCAAAGCTCGCATGCGTCCAATCATCGCGGCCATCGTCGGGTTCGTAGACCGCTCCGACGGACGACTCGTCACCAGCCAGCTTAAGCAGCAACCGGGCCAAGTCAGCGACGTGGACGACCGACAATGTGCCCTGCGGTGGGCCGAGCACGAATCCGCGCTGCGCCATCTTAAACAATTCGAGGTGATCGGTATCGCCGGGGCCGAAGATCGCGGGCGGGCGAACGATGCTCCAACGCAGGTCGCTGTTCCTAACAACGCGCTCGGACTCAGCCTTCGACCAGCCGTAATCCGAGAGCTGCGGCTCGCGCGCCGACAGCGAAGAAATATGAATGAAGCGAGACACGCGCGCCGTTAGCGCCACGTCGATGAGCGCGGCGGTGCCGATCATATTGGCCTCGGCGAACGCCGCTCGGTTTGCCGCTCTCGTGGCTCCCGCTAGGTGGATGACGGCATCGGCCCCGGCGACCAACTCGGTTAGGCTGGTCGGTTGATCGAGCGCGCCATCAACCCAGGTCACTCCATCCTGCGGCTCCTGCGCCTTGCGGGCGAGCGCGCGCACCGACCAGCCCTGCGCAGCCGCCATCGCGATCGCCACCCGCCCGACAAATCCAGTCGCACCAGTCACCGCAAGAGTTGCGCTCATAACAACACCATATGATCGCAATGTACCATCGCCGCACGCGGCGCATAGCCCAGGATTTCCGCAATTTCGCGGGATTTTTTACCGCAAATGATCTCCGCTTCAGTCGAATCATATTCCGCCAGCCCGCGAGCGATAAGTTCACCGGCCTGTCCAACGACATCAACCACATCGCCACGCACGAATTGCCCCGCTACGCGCACTGCGCCTGCCGCAAGCAGGCTCACACCGCCGTTGCGCAGGGCCGAAGCCGCGCCGTCATCGACGATGATGTGTCCCTTGATTTTGAGCCGACCAGCTAGCCAAGCCTTGCGTGATGAGGCACCAGCCGCAGCAGCCAGAAAACGCGTGCCAGCCCCTTCGGCTTCGAGCCGCGCAAGCGGGTGGTCATATTGACCCGACGCCAGTACCAGATCAATTCCCGCACGGTTCGCAGCACGCGCGGCCTCAAGCTTGGACGTCATGCCGCCGCTGCCCATGCCCGACGAACTGCCCGCGCCCGCCAGCGCAAAAATGCTGGAATCGACCTTTTTGACAGTGGGGATTCTGCGAGCGCTCGGATCGCGCGACGGATCGGCGGTATATAGTCCGTCAACATCAGACAGCAGCACAATTTCATGCGCGCCTGCCGCCTGCGCGACACGCTCCGCCAGCCGATCATTGTCGCCCACACGGATTTCGGCGGTGGCAACGGTGTCATTTTCGTTGATGATCGGGACAACGCCAAGATCAAGCAGTCGCGCCAATGTCGCGGTGACGTTCAGATAACGTCGCCTATCTTCAAAATCTTCATTAGTTACAAGAACTTGAGCAGCATTTATCTTATGCAGTGCGAGCAACTGCGCCCAACACCCCGCGAGTGCAATCTGCCCGGTCGCCGCCGCCGCCTGCGCATCTTCGAGACTGGCGCGCCCGCCCTGCGCAAGCCCCAAGCGCCGCGCGCCGAGCGCAATCGCTCCCGACGACACGACGATAATCTGCACACCTGCTGCGTGTCGCTTAGCAATATCGGCAACGAGCGTAGTCAACCAGTCACGCCGCACCGCGCCACCAGCATCCACCAGCAGCGAGGAGCCGACCTTGACCACGAGGCGCTTCAAATCGGCGACCATAGCTTCTCTTCGGCGACTGCGCCCTCGGCCTGACCTCCTGCCGCGCCGCGCTGATCAATTCCAATCGCGTCGGCGAGGCTATCAAGCACGGCTTCAATCCCGGCACCTGATGCGCCGGAGAGCAGAAGCACCGGCGCTTTGCTCGCACGCTTGAGCTTTGTTGCCAGCGCTTTAACCTCGGCAGGAGGCAGCGCATCAACTTTGTTCAGTCCGATGACCTCAGGCTTATCCTCAAGCCCTGCGCCATAATTGATCAGTTCCTTGCGTACAATACGCCAATTTTTGACCGGATTCTCGGCCGTGCAGTCGACCAGATGGAGCAACACCCGGCAGCGCTCAATATGCCCCAAAAACCGGTCGCCAATCCCTGCTCCATCTGCGGCACCCGCGATCAACCCCGGAATATCAGCGAGCACAAACTCGCTGCCCCGATGCGACACGACGCCGAGTTGCGGCCGCGTTGTGGTGAATGGATATGCCCCTACTTTCGCCTGCGCATTGGTCACCGCATTGATGAACGTCGATTTTCCGGCATTCGGCATCCCCAACAGTCCTGCATCGGCGAGCAGCTTAAGCCTCAGCCAGACATACATTTCTTGCGACGGCCACCCTGTGCCATGCTGACGCGGCGCGCGATTGGTCGATGTCTTATAGCTCGCGTTACCGCGCCCACCATCACCGCCGCGCAAAATGGTAACGCGCTGACCAACGGCCGTCATGTCCGCCAGAACATCGTCCATGTCATCCGAAATCACTTGCGTTCCAACCGGCACCTTGATCACCAGATCATCTCCGCCTGCGCCAGTTCGGTTGCTCCCGGCACCGCCTTTCCCACGTTCCGCGCGAAAATGCTGGGTGTATCGGAAATCGATGAGCGTGTTGAGCCCGGCAACGGCTTCAAAGATGATGTCGCCGCCTTTGCCGCCGTTGCCACCATCTGGCCCGCCATATTCGACGAATTTTTCGCGGCGAAAGGCGACCGCACCCGGCCCACCCGCGCCCGATCGAATGAAGATTTTTGCTTGATCAAGAAAGTGCATCGCAACCGCTTACGCGATTGTTTGGGATTTCGCCAGAACACCTTCGCGGGTGATGTGCTCAAGCGCGAGATCGCGCGCAGCCTGCTGCGGCAACCCCAGCGCTTTGGCCATTTCGGCACCAAGCAACGCGTTGCTCAGTGCTAGAAAGACGAGGTTCAGCGTGTTGCGCGCGACCACATCATGATTGGTTTCGGCAGATAATTTGTCGACAAGGTCGTGCACCGCTTCGAGAATCGGCGTGATCGCGTCGCGGTTCCCCGACAAAATCATCCAAGTTGCAAGCGCGCCCGCGCCTTGCCCATCAAATGCGTCAAAACACATATCGACGATCTGCGACGGTGCCGCCTCCCCGTGCCGCGCACGATCAACAACCTCGGCAATCGACGAACAAACCTGTGTCGCAATCATCTCAGCGAGCGACCGCTGCAAATCCGCGGCTGAACCGAAATGGTGGAGGATGTTAGCGTGTGTGCGCCCAATTTTGTCAGCCACCGCCTTCAGCGTCACCGCTTGTGGGCCATGATCGATTAGCAGCACCCGCGCTGCCACAAGCGCTGCGTTGCGGCTTTCTTCAGGGCGCAACCGTTTTTTTATTATTGACATTTGTGTTAATAACTCATATTATGCCACGAATGGAGGCCCAAAAAATGCAGACCAACCACGCAGTTTTGTTTCGTCCCACGATCAATCCCCGCGATCAACGTTTCGGTCGAGGGTTAAAACAAGAACGCTGGTGGCTCAATAGTGACCCAATTGCAACAGCTTTCTATAACGCGCTTTCAGTCACCTTTCCGCGCGGAGAGGCTTATTTTGTCGAATCGGTGCGCGCCTTTCGGGATGATGCTCCACCACAACTCCAGAACGAGATCAACGCGTTCATCAAGCAGGAGGTGAACCACAGCCGAGAGCATGTCGCCTTCAACAACCGCGCGATCGACTCCGGGTATGATATTGCGCCGCTCGAGGCCGCTGTTGTCGAGATGCTGGAAAAGATAAAGGGCCGCCCGCCCATTGTTGATCTCGCCGCAACCATGGCGCTTGAGCATTTCACCGCGATGGTCGCGCACGAGCTGCTTGCCAACCCGCGCCACCTCGCCAATGAGGAAACATCGACAGCCCGCCTGTGGCGGTGGCATGCGCTCGAAGAAATAGAGCATAAAGGCGTCGCTTATGACACGTGGCTCCACGCGACACGCGAGTGGTCACGTTTGCGGCGCTGGCGGCTCAAAAGCCTTTTGATGCTGCTTGTCACCCGCAATTTCATCCTCGGACGGATCAAGGGCATATTAGAGTTGCTGCGTCAAGATGGCATTACTGGCCCGCGTGCTTGGTTTGGCTTGGCATGGTATGCACTCGGCAATCCTGGAATGTTACGACGCTTGATTCCAGGGTGGCTAAGCTATTTCACGCCCGGGTTTCACCCGTGGCGGCACGACGACCGGGCACTGATCAAACTCAACGAGAGCGATTATGCCGCAGCGATCATGGCTCCGGCACCCGAAGCGATATAGGGCCGGTTTCCGAGAAGCGCAGCGGGCATAAAAAAGGCCGGATAAATCCGGCCTTCCAATTTATCTGCTGTCGAAGCGTCACTCCGCCGCGAGCGCGGGAGCATCCACCGACACATATTTCCGGCTTTGTTTGCCCTCATGAAAAACCACTCGTCCGCCTTCAAGCGCAAACAGTGTATGGTCTTTGCCCATTCCCACGTTGCGTCCGGCATAAACGCGGGTGCCGCGTTGCCGGATGATGATGTTGCCTGGAACGACTTCTTCACCGCCAAATTTCTTTACGCCCAGTCGACGTCCGGCCGAATCGCGACCGTTGCGTGACGAACCGCCTGCCTTTTTATGTGCCATTTCTCAAAACTCCCTGCTTAACCGACCGACACGATCTTGAGGATCGTGTGCTGCTGACGGTGGCCGTTCTTACGGCGATAATTGTGACGACGCTTCTTCTTGAAGATGATGACCTTGTCGGCCTTCGC
>Ga0209067_10002068_pt1 | contig 11991 bp, 12 predicted proteins | sample ColStrG_CSR_2013_FD_187199 | JGI IMG/M metagenome (GOLD analysis project Ga0209067, IMG submission 187199) | Freshwater sediment microbial communities in response to fracking from Pennsylvania, USA - Cold Stream Run_MetaG_CSR_2013 (SPAdes)... | ecosystem: Environmental > Aquatic > Freshwater >... | reverse complement strand
GTGGTAGGTCTCGGCTTCGTGGTGGAGCTAACCTTCCTCCATGGCCGCCAAAGACTGGCCGGCCACGACGTCTTTTCGCTGCTCCAATACGACAAATGACCAGGGGGATCCGCCGGGCGCGAGTGCGCGCGCTGGCCAAGATCAATCTCGACCTGCGGGTGCTCGGGAAGCGGCCGGATGGTTTCCACGAACTGCGCACCATCTTCCAGACCATTTCGCTCGCCGACACCCTGGATCTCGCGTTCACGCCGGGCCGCAAGACGGCCATCGAACTGGATGACGGGCTGGGGATTCCAAACAACCTGGTAGTCCGCGCGGCTCTCATGGCGATGGAAGCGATGCGGACAACCGGCCTGGTGGAGATGCGGCTCACCAAACGCATCCCGATGGGGGCCGGGCTGGGCGGTGGGTCGAGCGATGCGGCGGCGGTCCTGCTGGCTTTGCCCGCGCTAGTGGGGCGGGTGGTGGATCTACCGGAATTGAGCCACATGGCGGGACAACTCGGGAGCGACGTTCCCTTCTTTCTCCTGGGCGGGACGGCGGTGGGCATCGGCCGCGGCACGGAACTGTTCCCGTTGCCGGATGTGCCCCGTTTGCGGGGGCTTCTGGTGGCGCCGGGGGTGCACGTGGACACCGCCCAGGCCTATCGCGACCTAAGCCCCCGTTTGACAACTGAATTACAACAAAATAAAATAGTTAGTTTCCAGTCGCATACGTGGGGCGGGAGTCGTGTCGAGTGGGCCGCCAACGATTTTGAAGCGGTGGTCTTCGAACAGCACAAGGGTCTGGCCATCCTCAAAAAGCGTCTGATGCGTGCTGGCGCCAGCGTTGCCCTGATGACAGGCAGCGGGTCGGCATTGTTTGGTTTGTTTCCGGATCGTGACGGAGTCTCCCGCGCACGAGTGTCTCTGGGAGCGGAAAGAGCGTTTCGAATTTCGATGGTGAGCCGGAGTCGCTACCGCGGCATGTGGTGGCGGGCGCTGGGAGAGCACATCACGGCAAAGATATGGCCGCCTCAAAGCCGGTACTCTTCATGAGTCATGAACGTCTGAAGATCTTCACGGGGAATGCCAACCGCCCGCTGGCGGAGGAAATCTGCGTCCATTTGAACAAATGGATGGGTGAGGCTATGGTGAAGGCCTTCTCCGACGGCGAGATGTACGTGCAGATCAACGAGAACGTGCGCGGCGCCGACGTTTTCGTCATCCAACCCACGTCCACTCCCGTGGACCGTCACCTGATGGAACTGCTGCTGATGATCGATGCTCTGAAGCGGGCCTCCGCGCAACGCATCACCGCAGTGTTACCCTATTATGGGTATGCCCGGCAGGACCGGAAAGACAAGCCGCGAGTTCCGATTTCGGCGCGGCTGGTCGCAGCCATACTGGAGACGGCGGGAGCCGACCGGGTTCTGACACTCGACTTGCACGCTCCGCAGATCCAGGGGTTCTTCGATATTCCGGTGGATCATCTGTTTGCGATGCCGGTAATGATCGACTACTACCGGGGGCTCAACGTTCCCGATTTGACGGTGGTATCGCCGGACGCAGGGGGTGTGGAGAGGGCTCGGGGCTTTGCCAAGAGGTTGAACGCGCCGCTGGCGATCATCGATAAGCGGCGGGAAGAGGCCAATGTGGCCGAGGTAATGAATGTGGTCGGCGATGTGGGTGGACGTCACTGCCTGATTGTCGACGACCTGATCGATACGGCAGGAACGCTGGTGAAAGGGGCGGAAGCGCTGCTCGAAAAGGGAGCCGAAAGCGTTTCGGCCTGCGCCACGCACGCGGTTCTTTCGGGTCAGGCGATAAGCCGGATCGAGGAATCCGATTTGAAGGAAGTGGTTTTTACGAATTCGATTCCGCTTTCCGAAGCGGCGAAGCAGTGCAGCCGGATCAAGTCTTTGTCGATCGCGCACTTGATGGCCGATGCCATCCGGTCGATACACGAGGAGACTTCGGTGAGTACGTTGTTTGTGTGATTGGGTTTCGCGGGCTTTCGAACCCACGGTAAGCCGGTAACGGTGAACGGACTTCGACCCCGTGTTTTAAGGAGATTGCAGAGTGAGAAAAGACATAACGGTTACCGCCGAGGTGCGTTCCTCGCGCGGCAAGAATGAAGCACGCCGTACGCGCCGTGCCGGGCACATTCCGGCGGTGGTTTACGGCGCCTACCAGGACCCCATCAGCGTCGCGGTGAACCCGCGCGAGATCAACAAAATCGTTCGCAGCAGCACGGGCTTCAATACCATCTTCACCCTGGCCATCGCCGGCGGCGAAACTACGCCGGTCATGGTGGTGGATCAGCAGGTGGACCCCATCAAGGGCACGCTGCTACATGCCGACCTGAAACGGATCGACCTGACCAAACGCATCCGCGTCAGCGTGCCGGTGCACACCGCAGGTGAAGCGGCGGGTGTCAAGGTGCAGGGTGGCTTGCTCGAAGTCATCACCCGCGCGATCGAAATCGAGTGCCTGCCGGACGAGATTCCGGAAAGCTTCGCGGTGGATGTGAGCGAGTTGATGATCGGCCAGAGCAAGCGCGCGAGCGACGTGGCGGTTTCCGGCTCCATGAAGCTGGTAAGCGACCCGCAGAGCGTGATCGCGCACATCGTGGCGCTGCGCGCTGAGGAAGTTGCCGCTCCGGTGGAAGGAGCCGCCGCACCGGCTGCCGCCGCCGCCGAACCCGAGGTTGTCAAGAAGGGCAAGAAAGAAGAAGAAGCCCCAGCCCCAGCCGCGGAGAAAGAGAAGGGCAAAAAGAAGTAGCGCGCCATGTTCCTGGTGGCCGGTCTCGGGAATCCGGGCGAGGAGTACGCTCTCACGCCGCATAATTTGGGGTTCCTCACGGTGGACCGGCTGGCCGAGCGGCACGGCATTCGCATCACCCGCAGGGATTCCAAGGCGCTGACCGGTTTGGGCGAAATCGGCGGGCGCCAGGTGATGCTGGCCAAACCGCAAACATTTATGAATCTCAGCGGCACTTCGCTTGCGCCGCTGATGGAAAAGCACTTGATCGAGCTGGCCAATTTGATCGTGGTTTACGACGAGCTGGATCTGCCGTGGTCGGCCCTGAGAATTAAGCCGGAAGGTTCGGCGGCCGGGCACAACGGCATGAAGTCGGTAATCCACAGTCTGAAGACCAGCGACGTGGTTCGGGTGCGGATTGGGGTTCATCCGGGCCATCCGCTGAATAGTGGCACGGAGTATTTGCTGGCGCCGATGAAGCGCTCGCAGATGAAGGAATTGGACGAACTGGTCGGCTACGCGGCCGATGCGGTTGGTTCGATAATCGCCGAGGGCGTCGAAATGGCCATGACGAAATACAATCGTCGCGCCCCGGGTTTAAACAAAGAGGACGCATGACTAGGATTTACGAAGAGCTGTTCATAGTAAAACCGGATGCGCCGGACGAAGAAGTCGACCAGTTCGTAGAGACCCTGCGGACGCAGTTGACCACAGCCGGAGCAGTCGTAGACAAAGTCGATAAGTGGGGCAAGCGCAGGCTGGCTTACCGCGTGGACAGGTACCGCGAAGGCACTTATGTGCTCTTGCAGTTCACCGCTGAGCCAGGAACGGTGAGGGAGTTAGAACGGCGCTTGCGCGTGTCGGACGCGGTGTTAAAGTTCCTCACGGTGCGCATCGACGAGAACCTGAAACGTCTGGAGAAACGCAAGAAGTCGCGGGACAAGCGCGCCGCCAGGCGGGCCGCGGCCGGCCCTGCGTCGCCGGTTCCCGGTCCAGGGGCCGCCCAGCCCTCATTGACACAACAGTTCACGGAATCGCCGGCGATCGTGCCGGGGATGCCGAAGGGAGAGGCATAGACCATGGCGGAATCCAAGGGAAGACCAGGCAGCGCCGGACAGCGGCCCACCGGCGGCGACAAAGCTGTCGCCACCCAGAAGAAACAGTATTTCCGGCGCAAGAAGGTTTGCCGTTTCTGCGTCGAGAAGATTGACGACATCAACTACAAGGACGTGAAGACGCTGCACGCCTTCGTGGCGGAGCGGGGCAAGATCGTGCCGCGCCGCATTTCCGGCGTGTGCGCTCCGCACCAGAGGCGCCTCACGGACGCGATCAAGAAAGCGCGCAACATCGCGCTGCTGCCGTTCGCGGCAAGCTTCTAGGGGGAGGGAAACGAGCATGGAAGTCATCCTGAGAGAAGATATCGAAAAGCTGGGCTCCCGCGGCCAGGTGGTAAAGGTCGCCGCGGGGTACGCCCGCAATTTCCTGCTGCCCAAGAAGCTGGCCGTTGCGGCCACGGAATCCAACAAGAAGATTGTGGAGCAGGAGCGCCATGCCCACGTGCGCAAGGAAGCCAAGCAGAAGGACGAAGCCGAGGATTTGTCGAAGCTGCTGACTGGCGTGACCGTGACGATCACCCAGAAGGCCGGCGAGAACGATCAGTTATTCGGTTCGGTGACCTCGAAAGACGTGGCCGACGCGCTGGCCGCCCAGAACTACAATATCGACCGCCGGAAGATCCAGTTGGACGATCCCATCAAGACGCTGGGCGAGTTCAAGGTGCCGGTGAAACTGCACAAGGATGTGACCGCGGAAGTCACGGTAGTGGTGGCCAAAGAAGAGTAGGCAGTGGCGGTGGGGGTAGGCGTCCTCGCCTGCCCCGCCCGCTTGGACGGCCCCGTGAAAGCACGGCGTCCCCTTCGGGTAGCTCGCCAGACCGGCGCATTCCGTAACCAGGTCCTCAAGACGATCATAGCTGAAGCCAACGCACCGTCGCCGAGAGGCGCGTCTGGCCGGCTCTTACTGAGTTCGGCCGTCGCCATTGCGACGCTGTCGGGAAACTGCTGGAAGATCTCGGTGAACACAACACCGTTTGGGGGTTTCGTCGACAGAGAACGAGCCACGGGCGCTGCCGGGCAGACTTGTATCCTTCCGCGACCCCGCCCACGTGCTATGTTAGCCCTGAGCATGTCCCTCCTCAGGAGAAACGTTGCGCCCGCGCTCGGGCTCGCGGCCACGCTGATCGCCGCGCGGTGCGGAGGCACCAGACCGCCGGAAACCAAGACGGCCGCCGACCCGGCCAAGCCGGTTGAGTATTTTCATGTGGACCCGGCGACAGCCGGAACGGTGCACGGCAGGATCGCTTTCACGGGCACAAAGCCCGCACGGCAGGTGATTTCGATGGAGGCCGAAGCGGGCTGCCAGCAGGCTCATGCCGGCCATCCCGTCTATGACGAGCCGGTGATGGTGGGCAAGGGCGGCGGGTTGGCAAACGCCTTCGTGTACATTTATGCTGGCCTCGAAGGGAAGACGTTCGAGCCCTCGAAAGAACCCGTAAACCTGGATCAGAACGGGTGCATGTTCGTTCCCCGCGTGTTTGGCATCCGCGCGGCGCAACCGCTGGAGGTCAAGAACAGCGATGCGGTCTCGCACAATATTCACCCCATGCCGCAGAACAACCGGGAGTGGAACGAGCAGCAGGGGCCGCAATCGGGGCCGGCGGAGCACAAGTTCGCGCGGCGCGAAGTCATGATCCCGGTGAAGTGTAACGTCCACTCCTGGATGCACGCCTACATTGGGGTGGTGGAGCACCCCTACTTCGCGGTGACGGGCGCCGACGGGTCGTTCGAGTGGTCCAACGTGCCGCCGGGCGACTACACGATTGCGGTCTGGCACGAGAAACTGGGCGAACAGACCAGACAAGTTCACGTGGCCGCGTCGGCGCGCGCCGAGGTGGAATTCACCTATCAATAAGGGCGGGAAAGGCTGGAATCGAACAATGTCCAGGACGACGGGTTGGTTTCTTGCGGGCGCGATGGCGGCTTGGCTGGCCGGCTGCGGGGGAGCGCCGAAGGGCTCATACCGTGTTTACGTGACCAACGAGGCTTCCGGGGACATGACCGTGATCGATCCCGTCAAGATGGAGGCGCTGGGCACGTTTCCGATGGGCAAGCGGGCGCGCGGAATCCACCCCAGCGCGGATGGCAAGACCATCTTCGTGGCGCTGAGCGGTTCGCCCATGGCGCCGCCGGGAGTGGACGAGAGCACGCTGCCGCCGCCCGATAAGAGCGCCGATGGCGTGGGAGTCTTCGATGTGGCGCTGGGCAAGATGCTGCGCAAGGTTCCCGGCGGCTCGGATCCCGAGCAGTTCGCGGTATCGAAGGACGGCAAGACCCTATACGTCTCCAACGAGGACGCGGCGGGGCTGAGCTTTGTCGATCCTTCGAACGGGCAGGTGCTGAAGACTGTGCCGACCGGCCGCGAGCCGGAAGGTGTGACCCTGTCGCCCGACGGCAAACTGATCTTTGTAACGTCCGAGGATGAGGGCACGGTGGCCGTGGTGGATCTGACCTCGCAAAACGTGGTCACGAAGATCAAGGTGGGGCGGCGGCCGCGCGGCATCGTGTTCCTGCCCGACGGGTCGAAGGCTTACGTGAGCAATGAGAACGACGCCACCCTCAGCGTGATCGATGTCGCCAAACAGGAGGCGACCGGCACGATTTCGATTGGCCCGGGCATGAAGCCGATGGGGCTGGCGATGAGCAGGGACGGTACGAGCCTTTACGTCAGCACCGGCCGCGGCAACAAGGTTTTCGTAATCGTTCCGCAGACCGAACAGATCGCGGCGTCCTTCGAGGTGGGAAGCCGGCCATGGGGCATTGCGCTTTCGCCCGACGAAAAGCTGCTCTTCACGGCGAACGGCTTGTCGAACGACGTGTCGGTGGTGGACCTGGCCACCAAAACGGTGCTCAAGAAGATCAAGGTCGGCGAGAAACCCTGGGGCGTGGCAGTGGTGGCGGACTGACTAGCTCCACCGTAGATGCGAAGGCGGAAGCCGTGACCGTAGCCGCAAAATTAGCCAAGATCCCGCACGTCGGGGTTGTGTTGGGTCCGGCTATGGGCGCAGTTACTACCTTTGCGGCCATGATGGCACTGGGCAACTTTCGGGGTTGGTGGCGTTAAGGACCGGCATAAATTTGGTTCACGCTGGGGAGCGCGTGTTGACTTAAGGTTTAGCGCCAGAGCAACACATTCGAGCGCCTGATCGACAACGGCGGTGGCCAGCAACAGCCATTACCATGCAGCACGGAGAATCGCCAGGATCGGTGGCGCCCAGCGCGGTCGCGTTCATGTGGATGCTGCGGCGGCAGGGTACCGGCGTGATCGGCTTCACTTGCGGTGCAGGCCGCCCCGCCCCCTCAGCACTCTTCCCGCACCGCATTTCTCCATTACCTGTGATGGGTCGGGGACCTCGAACTGCATCACCACTTGAGGTCCGAGGTACTCATTTGCGCCGACGATTACCTGGTGGGCTTCCAAAATGCCCTTTAAATCCGCCTCAATAAGATAGATCGACGTCCCGTCCGTGCTTTTATCGGCGGCGTAGATGGTGTGGCTTTTACCGTCGAATCTGGCCTCCAATGCTCGGGTGATGTCTACTACAGCCCCTACGGCGAAGTAACTGCTCTCTACCTTCCCAGCAGAGCACCGCACTACGATGGAAGGCGTTGTGGTAGAAATGGATGGCGGCGTTAGGTACACGCCGTCGAGGACGAATCCATCAATGACCTTACCGTGTAGTGGGTCGGCCTTCTTAACGTACTGCCACTGTGGTTGGGCAGGCAGGACCGCCAGTGCCCCCAAGCAAACGCCCATTGCGATTTTGAGTGTCATACGATACCCGACCCCCAGGATAACGCAACCGGAAAGCATCGGTAGGCGAGAGAAATTCCACCTCGTGAACGGACTATCAATTCGATGAGAACGTTGTGGTTTTGACATTCATTCTGGGTTTCTGCGGAAGTTTGGCTGTTGAAATCGTTGCGATGGACGAGTTGTTCCGGCGCTCCAAACGGCTTCCGGCCCGTTATTACAGTCCGATCTTCTGGTTCATCCGCTTCTTTCTGGCATGTGCAGGAGGCGGATTGGCGGTCGCCTACAAGATAGAAAACCCCATTGCGGCGGCACAGATAGGAGCGTCGGCTCCGCTAATCATTAAGGGGTTGGCGAAAATCCGCCACGGTTAGACTGGTGAAGAAGGCGCGGGCTTAGACGAGTGGTGCGTCGTGTACAGACGCCCGCCTTGGTTTAACTGAGGCTCGTCAGCAGCGTTGGATATGTACTCGATGAACTTCGCAGCCAGGGGAGTTTCACGTGCTTTGAAAACGCCAACGAGAACGGCGAGAATCCAGAATGAGCCCACTAGAACAGGGGCCGCAAATTCGATTATCTTGTGAACCAGTTCCATAGTATCGCCGATCCGCTAATCTCCGGACCACTCCATTCATTAGTGTAGCGCATTTTCCCCAATCCCCCTTTGGCATCGCGCCGGGTCGGGACTACCTACCCACCGGCGCCTGCGGATTTCCCGGCCCGAAGTGCTTCAGGAACACCATGTTCTCCGTCTCGCTCCGGTTCTCGATCACGATGCCCTTGGCCGCCGCATCGGCGCTGACGAAGAATTCGTCCTGGGTCATCTGGCCGTAGCGGATCAACGAAGGCGTCTCGGCGGCGTGCTTGCCGAACTTGCCCCATCCCTGCACCAGAATGCTTCCATAGGCGGCGCTGTCCTGGATGGTCGCGGTGCGGCCGGGTAACACGGTTAGTTCCTTGGCGGAGTAGTGCTTGGTCCCGTAGACCACCCATTTCTCGCAGTACCCCCCGTCGACCATAGCCTTCACATCCGCCACCGGCTTGGGATCGAAATACCGATGCTCGGCGAATTGCGGGTCGGTGTTCGCTTCCCAGTCCAGCATGTCGAGCAGGTAATCCAAGTCGTGGTGATGCTCCTCGGGCACGTCCTTGACCAGGAGGTCCCACGGCACCCCGCGGCCTTCGACCAAGGATTGGTACATGGCGAAGACGTCGGAATTGACCTGCGGTTCGTAGGTGACCAGGGAGCCGGGAGCGTGCAGGATACCGGGGTCGACCTGCCAGCCCGACCCGGGCTTCAACTTGTAGGCCCGCGAATGGTAAAGAATTCCGTTGTCGCCTTCGTTCCAGCGTTCCAGGCAGCGGCGGACGTCGTCGCGGGTCGTGCCCGGGTTCAGGCCCATGAACGTGTAAGGGAAGTTGTTGTCCTTGAAGTTGTATTGAGGCGGAAAATAGTAGGCCTCGGGCTTGCCCTTCTGTCCGACGCGCGCGGCGAATTCATCGTTCTGGTGCAGGTGATGGGGAATCGGCCCGAGATTGTCGAAGAACTTGCAGAGCAGGTTCCAGCCGCCCTCGCGTGCCATGACCTGGGGGCCAAGGAAAAGGTCGCCCGCGGTCTCGATTGCCTCTTTGAGCAGCGCCTTCTTGCCTTGGAATTCGATATAGCTGAGGCCCTCGTCTGGGGCAGTCAGGGGACCGTTGGCCGCCTTGGTGGTGGACGAAAACCAGCGTTCGTCGATGCCGCCGCGGTGCGCTCCCAGGGCGTATAGATCGCGCGGGTCGAGTTTGAGCCGCCCGCCCGGCATGAGAAACGACCGCGGGACCCAACAGGGGGCAAGACGCACGACGCCGTCACCCTGCGACAGCGCTTCGACAACGAGATTCCGGTTTGACATGGTGGCTGAGTGTTCTTACAAGGTCAATAGTTCACAATGCCGCTTACCGGAGGCGATTGTCAAGGCCGTAACCCGATGTATTTTGATACGATTCAAACAAAAGCCGGACCGCCGGCCCCGGGCCAGCCAATAGACTCGGGGATCGTGTCCGCCCGTTGGGCCAGCGCCCAGTAGTCCACCTCCAACCGGCTCTTTGCCGGCAGCCAGCGGTAGGTTGGGACGCCGAACAGCCGGTGGCGCTCGATCATTTCGCGCCGGGCTTCGGGCATCGGCGATACCCCGAACTCCATGCCGCGGGTGACCGTGACACCGTTCCAAGGGGCGTTGGTGCGGCTACGGTTTTCCTCCCATATGCCCATCCAGGGGAAATCGGCGCGGCGCCACACGTAGCCCAAGGCCAGTTTGCAGGATGGCGAAAAGGCAACGAAACAGGCGTGCTCCTGCTCCGGGTCCATCAAGTGCGTGGTGTAGGCGCTCGAAGCTGGTGAGCCGTTGAAGGTGCGCAGGTCGGCGAACCCACCGCCGGTGCGCGGCGCGAGCGGCCAATCGAAATCGGCGCCCGCCTGCAGATAATCGTCCGCGCCGAAAGGGCTCTCGTAGACCCGGGAGCGGTTGGCCGGTGCGCGGAACTGCGTCACGCCGGGTTCCAGGAACGGGGGCCCTACAGTGACGTGCTGGGTCCAGGCGATGGGACGGTCGCAACCCGAGAGGTTCGTCACCGTCTCATGGATGGCGAGCGCGCGGCCGCGCAATTCCACGCGCCGCTCGAAGTCCAAACCTGCCATGGGCAGGCGCACTCGCATGATCACCCCGCCCGCGGATTCGGCGATGTCATAAGGCAGCACGGAGCCCTCGCCGTGGACCGTGAGTCCCGCGTCGGCTTCCTCGGGTGACGGCCCGCCGAAGAGGTCGAGACAGAGGTTGTGGCCCATGATACCGGCAAGCAATTTGGCCTCTGCGCCGCTGCCATATTCGGGGTGCTTGGCGCTGTCATATGCGGAGAGATCGATCGAGGGCCAAGGCGGGGTCCACAACGGATTGACACCAGTCTGCTTATCGAAGATTTCGGCAATGTGCCCGCCCTCGCGAAGAACGGTGACCCGCAAGTGGTCGTTCTCGAAGACGGCGGCGCTCCGGCCGCGGTATGCTGATTGAGTCATGACCGTTCAAAGTAGCACAGGCATTCTTGCCCGTGTTGGTTTTGGTGGAGGAAGAGGGCGCATGCATGCCTAAACGAAGCAGTCTGATCGCAATCTCTCTTGGCTGTGCCCTGCTGCCCGCCGCCGACTGGCTGACTGACGGCGGCAACCCGCAACGCACCGGTTGGCAGAAGGACGAAAAGATCCTGAGCAAGGACAGTGTCAAGGGCATGAAGCTCCTCTGGAAATTGCAGTTGGACAACCAACCCCGGGAACTTCACTCGCTGTTTCCGCCCCTGATCGTCGGCCAACAGAATACCAGCAGCGGCCCCAAGCAGATCGCCGTGGTGTCCGGAGTTTCGGACAACATCTACGCCATCGACGCAGACACCGGCACGTTGCTGTGGAAGAAGCATTTTCCTTACACTTCGGAGAAGCCGCAGCGGTTGGGTGGACCGCTCTGTCCGGGCGGCCAGACGGCCACGCCGGTGATCGGCCCACCGAACGCTTCGGGTGCCAGAACCATCTACGCCGTCGCAGGCGATGGAACGTTCCACCAATTGAACGTGGCCGATGGCGAAGAAGTGGCGCAGCCCCTGCCGTTCATGCCCGCCAATGGCAAGCCGTACTCGCTGAGCCTGGTGAACAACGTCATCTACTCCACCACGGCGCAAGGCTGCGGCGGCAATCCCAACCGTGTGTACACCCTGAATCTCGCCGACAAGAAGGTGACCTACTTTGGCACCACCGGCGGCTCCTGGGGCCGTAGCGGCGCTGCAATCGGCTCGGACGGAACCGCGTACGCGCCTACCGGTGACGGAAATTTCGATCCGTCCAACAACCAGTGGGCCGAAGCGCTGGTTGGTGTGGCGCCCGATGGATCGCTCAAAGACTATTTCTCGCCTTCTAACGCCCAGTGGCTCTGGAAGATGGATCTGGACATGCAAGTCACGCCGGCCATCTTCAACTACAAAGGCCGCGAGCTCATGGTGACGGGCAGCAAAGAGTGCCGCGTGTTTCTACTGGATTCGAAGTCGATCGGTGGCGCCGACCACCGCACGCCGCTCTACCGGACGCCGTGGCTGTGCAACGAGGAGGTGAATTTCGCGGCGGCCGGCATCTGGGGCAGCATGGCCAGTTGGGAAGACTCCAAGGGCACGCGCTGGGTGCTGACTCCCATCTGGGGACCGTCGCATCCCGACTTCAAAGTGCCCGTTTCCTACGGCCCCGTGACGCACGGCGCCGTCGTGGCGCTCAAGGTGGAGGAACAGGGTGGCAAGACGGTGCTGACGCCGGCATGGATGTCGCGCGACATGGACCAGGCCGAGCCGCCGGTGATCGCCAACG